>Ga0265297_10004162_pt1 | contig 24260 bp, 31 predicted proteins | sample Munlanlwell13791_FD_192502 | JGI IMG/M metagenome (GOLD analysis project Ga0265297, IMG submission 192502) | Leachate microbial communities from a municipal landfill in Southern Ontario, Canada - Leachate well 137-91 | ecosystem: Engineered > Solid waste > Landfill > Unclassified | place... | reverse complement strand
CCGTAACCATAACAAGTAGAACAAGCACAATTAAAACACCAGAGCAGAAATCTGTTTCTTACTCTCGTCCAGCAAGCGTCGGAATGGGTATAGACGCTTGTTCCGAATGTCGTATCTTCCACGCATTCGGCGTATTCGCCGGCAGATTTATACAGCGTAGCGTGCGCCGTGAAACACCAGCCATAATCATCTGGGGCGTTACAGTAACAGCATAAATTGCTGTAATAAACGCACCATTTCTGGCAGTTCACCGCATAATTAGGGTCATAGGCAGCCAAATCCTTTATGCCTAACTGTAAATACGGCTGCTCTTTCCACCCAAACAAGCATACAGTATCCCCTGTATTGACTTCTCCGGCGCATAGTCTCTTCACGTAAGGGTTGCTGTTGCCAAGTTCATCGTGGAAATACCATTGTCCGGCAGACAAATATGAATAGCAGCAATCACAGCTCGGGTCGACAAGCTTCATCGTCCTTGCGGTAACGCAACCGTCCTTTACCTCGAACATGACATTGCCTTCGCTGTCGTAAGAACGAAAATCCGTCCCACTGAATACCGTCCTGGCCCCTCCTGACGCTGTCTGTATCGTCGCTCCCTGGATGATTCCAGCGGTTACGCAGCCAAGATTAGCCGAAAGAGCGGAAAGGCAGGCGACATATATTTTTCGGGCAGTAATTACATTATCCCCGAACATCTCTTCAGTAAGGTTTTCAAAGTTTATTTCAAGGGCGGAACTTAAAACTCCCGGGCCGTATTGATCGACTCCGCGTACTTTAATCCAGATATTATCGGTTATGTTATATTGAGACGTAGAGTCAATCTCTGCCCCGATGTCATCAAAAGTTATCTCTCCTGTCGCATCGTCAAATCCGGTGATCCTGGCGGTTGACCCTTCACCGGCTCCTTTGGTGATAACTATTGTATCTCCGGTAAAATATCCGTCTCCCAATCCGATTAGATTACTATCAATAAGAGACGTCGCAGAACCCGATTGCGCCGTTCCGCTTCTCGGCGACTTGCTGTTTATCGTCAACGCCTTGCCGGATACCCTGCCGATAAGCTCTTCTTCTCCCGCCCAAAGGTTAGTCTCTGAACGGTAAACTTCATAATACAGCAGGTTAGTCGACCTGTTATCAGTCCAGTATATCCTCGCTGTATTAAACATCACATCCACGCCTAATCCTTCCGGCGTAGTAGGAACGTATAATTCAGGAGTAACGCTGACGGCGTTTTCCGAATATATACCGGAAGTGTTGAACGCCTTGATATAATAAGTTCCGACACTCCTTCCTTCAGGATATAGAGTTTTCCTTGTGGCCAGGCCCCTGTAAATTAAATCTTCGCTGCCTTCATTTGTAAGGGTATTGCCGTCCTCCGTTATCAGATTGTTGCCGTCTTCCGTGATTAAGTTATAATAAATAGTTTCACCAATTCCCCAATCGCTGTCCTTATCTCGTATCTCATATCCGGCAATATCCTCTTCTGTATTTGGCGTCCAGGACAAAAGAAGTATATCTCCCCAGGAATACGCAAAATTCTTCACATCGGCAGGATATACGGTTTTACCTGCTATAGTAATGCTCTCCTGCGGGCTTACTGTTATAAGCCTTTCAGAGCCGTCGGCCCCCACTCCCACGACGCATATCCTATACGTTATACCGACTTTGATATTGCTGGATATTGTGAATGTAGTGCCGTAAGTCTCCCCGGCGTATATCCAGCTTACGCCGTCATTATCCGAATAATAAATCCTCACCTTGCTGAAATAGCTTACGATATAGCTTGACATATCCGGCTTGGCAAACGATACCTCGATACCGTTTTCTATCGTTCCATCTTCTTTGGTAATTACAATCTCATCAAGCGTTAGGTCGGTTACATCCGGGAAGTCGGTGCTTAGGGAAGATACCTTCTTTGTAGACAGGACCACCGCGCTGTCGTCGTATATGTTCTCGTTGTATTCAGGGATGGTAAACTCGATTTCGCCGTTCCTGTCGCGCGATATACCCATAATGCGGCCAGGCTTGACAATCTTGTCCACCTCGCCGAAAGAATAGATGTCATAATATAGAGGCGTCTTGGTGAAGGCCTCGCTGACGTTGACCTCGGTATAATTACCTGCCGCGTCGGTCACCGTGCGTTCCTCATATCCGCCGCGCGCGAAGTCGACACGTATCGCGTAGCTCTTGTCCGCCTCGATGGTAACTGTACGGTCAAGCTTTACCTTTGTCCTGGATATGATTTCCCAATAATCGGTATTTGTAGGAGAGTGGCTAAGCGAAGGCTGGATACATTTATACTCATTCCCGCCGTAAGTTACCGCCTCGTTAACCGCATAAGTTATCGCCGCGGAATAATTGCCCTTGTAAATTGCGCCCTTGACTGTGCCGCCGAAACCCCACTGCGGAACGTCATGTGCTATGTCTACCACCTCGCCGCACTGGCGTATCATGGAACCGAGAGCGGATTTAAGCGTGATCGTGTTGGAGATATATTTAAGAGCCTTAAAGTAATCTCTGCCAAATCGTTTGGCGTAAGACTCCTTTACTCCATAATAACGGACGGTTACTGCGTTAAGCGGCTTGCCGGAAATCAAAGCCTCATCGTCAACAACAGCCTGGACAACCTGCGTCTCGTAGTTAGAATCTTCATCGTCAAACTGGACGTTCACAACATTAGGAATATCGCGTTTCGACGACCAGCTTTCAGAAAAGCTATCGACGATAATATTTCCCGGGGAAAATAGCTGAACAGGGATTTCGGGTTTCTCGACTATAAGCTTAACTTGCCCCCTGTCGGAATAGAATGGATATGCCCTGAATATAGTGCAAAGCTGCAAGATAAGGTCAAGGGCTTTTTGCTGGGTATCTATAACGATGTCCATGCGGAAACGCTTCTCATAACCGCCGTTGCCATCCGGAACCTTTTCCTCGCAGTATTGCGACTGCTCGATAAGAGAGGCAAGGTCGTTGTCGGCTGCGGTAATATACTGCCCCGCTCCCCAGAGATTATTAGTCTGCAGGTCATACAAACACCACACAGGATTGGCTGAATATGCGGTAACAAAAGTCTCGCCGTCCCAGGTAAGAGGCGTATCACCGTCTAAAAGTTTATAGCACTCATCATCCGGGTCCCAGTAATAATCATCCCAGGGGACGAGAGTTTCTCCATTTAGGACATTCGGCGTCATAATCTTGCGCCCTTTGACAAGCAGCTCGTATTCTGGGAAAGAACCGGATAGCTGTTCAAGAGCAAGGGCGTCTATGCCGGCAAGGGCCACGCGTGGGAAGATCTGTTCATCCTCGCAGGATATTTCATCGACCCTTTCCAGATAGAGTTCGCCATTAGTTATTGGATAATCAAGATCCGAAGGATCTGCGGAAGTCCGGGTAATACGGATGTCATACTGGCCGGCTGTAAGGCCGTCTTTGCGGAAGATAGATTTGAATTGATTGCGCGTGCGCTTGCTGATTGTGGTTGAGCCTAAGTCAATCCAAGTTCCATCGAAATGGAGTTTATATTCAACTTTATAGGTTATGTCCCAGGATAGGATATTTCCGCTTGAGTCCTGCTGGTATAGTCCCGGGATGGTAAGGTGCAACTCAAGCGCTTCAACATCGCTTTTATTGGTGGTATAGGTATATGCGTTGTCTTTGGTAAGCTCTACGCTGATAGATACAAGATTATGGCTGTCATGGAAATTGGGGATTACTTCCTGATTAAGCGTCCCCATTCTGGTTGTCAATGTCCAGCCGGTATAGTTTGCGGCAGCGTTACGGCTGATCCGGCGCATTGTAATGCTTTCAAGCTCGCCCCAGCCTACGCCAAGAAGAGTATGCAGATAATTGCTATCTCCGTCAGTAGACACATATTCGTTGAGGACATTACCGCCGACAACACGCTGGCCGTAGATCACTGGAATAGGCTTTCCGACCTCAGCTGTCGTGCGCACTCCGTCCCAGGCATAGGTCGAGCCTTCGTCAAGGCCGTCTCCAGAAGTATTATAAGTAGGAAGTTTAACTGACTGGGCGTTAATGGCTTGATAAATGGAGTAGGCTGCGCTAGCTGCGACTGCAACATTAAAAGCAACAATAGCAATCTGCTGCCATAGAGCCATCGCAGCAAACTCGGTAGCCCCCGGAATATACCTTACCTCCGGCGCAATAACAATTTCGTCACCGATAGTCAACCGCTTATTTAAGTCCTTAACCTTCCTGCCGTTGACGATAATCCGCATATCTTTGAATTCAAATCCGGATTTTACAAGATACCTGCGGATATTGTAATGACGGTTATATTTGTATGATTTTAATTCCCTGCCCTCGTCGGAAAGGATATTGGGGATAAAGCGTACGGTGATGTCGCGCTTCTTGTATGGACGCATGGACCTGCGGACTTCAGCGTTTATCTTATCCTTTGTAGTGATAGAACCCATTTAACCGCCTCTTGAATGTTTCGTCGTTATAACTGTTTATGCTTGCGCCAATCTTAGCTATATGGAAAAACTTACTGTTACCCAAGACTACTCCGCCGTGATTAGCAATACCTTTCTTGGTCTGGAAAAGGACAATATCGTAAAGCGCAGGTTTTTCAACCTTGTCAAAAAATTTATAGTAATTCTCGATGAATAAGCTCTTATCTCCTTTTACCGCCCAATTCTGGTCATAATCAAGATTGAAATCCGGAAGGGTTATCCCGCGGAAATCACGATAAAAAATCATTATGCCGCCTCCGCAGTCCGCGCCGTTGTAATCTCTGCCCTGGTGAAGATAAGGTATTGCCAGCATTTTCTTAAGGAATTCTTTTAACTCTTTAGACATATCCGCGCCTTCCCGGTATCGCTCGCGCGCCTAAGAAACGCCTGCTGTTCCCAAGCGCCTGGCATCTCTGCCACGTACGGTTGCATTCGGTCTCTTCTCCGGTATATCCACATTCTGCCCCACGTCCTAAGGCCCTGACCGCCGGCGAGGCAAACTCCCATTGGCAGTAATCCCGAAGCCAAAGAATAGAAGGAAGATTTAAATTAAGGATGTCAAATTTGCTCATTAGGGTAAACACGACATCTTTGACATTAGAAGTATAGCTGTCTATGTAATTGGTAAATTCTACGTAGGCGTCTGGGTCATCGAGCATATCGGCGTCGACGAGCTTAATTGATACTTTCTTCCCGCGCAGGTCGTAATTCTGTAAATAATACTCAATAAGCCGCGACACATTGGATAGCTGCACTTTTACGCTGTCAACCTCACCTTTGGTATTCTCGGTTATCTGGTCGTGGGTAATCGGAAATTTATCATAAGTTACGCCATCGAATATAACATCATGATTATACGCGGAGAAATATTTATTCGTTCCATCGCCTATATAGTCATATATCGTATAAAGATAAATCGGCTTCTTGATTTTGGCTCTTAATTTTTCCTTAAACGCGTCATTCGTATTAAGCGGCATTTTTACCAAACCCTCTTTAATGAAAATTCAACCTGAAATGTCCCCGATTCGTAAGTTTCCTTCCAGCTCCCTTTTTCAAAACGCACGGTATACTCCTGTCCGTCAAAAGGGTATAACATCGTGAAAGAAGTCAGCGAACCCTTGACCGCCTGAAATTGAGCGATATATTCCTGTAATTGGGCATAAGTCAGCTTGGGGCTTCTAATCTTAAAGCCTATTAATTCATCAGGAGTGATAAGGCGCGTCTCATCGCTCTTATTCTCGTAAGTAGATTCAGCGACATTGAAATCCCTTGTGCCTTCTATGCTCTCTCTTCTCGGATTCCAGTCAGCCATCTTATTTTCTCCTTATCGTCCTGCGCGTAGAACCATTACGTAGCGCGTTAGTGTCTATCGTATTGACAATGACATTAAAACCTTCCTGACCTGACATCGCCGTTGCCACGGCTTCGGGAGTTATCTGGTTTATGATAGTAAGCTCCGTGGCTCCGCTTCCTGACCCTGTGGCGTCATATTTCGGGACAACGCGCTCTCCGGCATGCAGGCGGTATACTCCGGTAGAGGGAACGCTATCGATACCTTCGGCATGACCGATATTAAATAGCCCTCCCAAACCGATCGCAGATAAACTTTTTACAACTATGAATTGAGCTATGATTTGAGCTAAAGTTTGCAGTATCGCATCGCCAAAACTCTCAAAAAGCTCCTGGGCGGAATCAATTTGACCTTTAAATGCCTTATAGAAGAAATCCCCGAAAGCATCCTGTATGTTCTGCGCGGCGCGCTTGCCGAATTCTTCCATCGCGTTGAAATCATTTTTAACCTGGGGCATAACATTTGTGCTAAGATTATCCTTGAGCTTATTGAACGCATCGCTTATCTTATCAATGACTCCATCCGTAACCGAGGATGAAGCCGCGGCATCCATTTCCTGGACGGCTTCGTAAACTTTCTGCCCGCAAAACTCTGCTGATTCCCGTAATTCATCGGAAGCCTTTCTCATCTTGTCGGCTTCCGTTTTGAATTTATTTCCGATGATCGGTAAATTAGACAGCTTATCAGCCCAATTCGCCAAAGCCTCTGTCATCGTCGCTAAAGAGCTGTTGACAGCTTGAGCAAAAGACCACCAGGTAATCTTTAAAAAAGAGATTATTGACTGCCAATTAGTCATAACCAATATCACCGCGGCAATGGCAGCGGCCACAGCAACAATCGTAATAATCACCGGGCCGAGGGCAATATCTAACCCAAATATCGCTATCGTTGCCCCGCCTATGGCAGTCTTGAATAAAATCATAGATGCGATTATCCCGGGAAGAGCCAGCGCGAGAAGCCCTATTGCCGTAAGCAAGACTCCTAATGCGACACCGGCATAAGTCAAAACGGTGGCAAGAGTTTTATTGTTGTCGATCCATTTTTGAATATTAATAATAATATTTGATATAGTGTTCGATAACCTATTTATCGCAGGAAGAAGCAAATCTCCTATTTTCGCCGCAAGGTTGGTAACCGTATTCCAGGTCTTTTGCAATATTGATTGAGTTGTAGCGAACCTTTTCCTTGCCTCTTCGGTAAGGGCGGTATTTTCTTTCCAGGCTATTGAAGCCTTGTTCAACGCTTCCGTTAGTATGCCACCGGCCCCTCCTACTGAAAGGAAAGCCTGCTTTAATCTCTGGTCGCCTAATTCCAGGTCCTCGAGGATCTGCGCCGCTTGTAATCCTCCGCGGCCTAATCCGTCGATAAATCTGGCGAAAGCCTGTCCGGCGTCTTGCTCGAAAGCCTTCTTAAATTCATTCGTTGTCATCCCGGAAACTTGCGCGAATGTTTTTAATTCGCTATTTCCGGTTTTTATAGCCTCTCCAATTTTAATTAAAGCCTTGCTGACAGCGGTTCCGCCTCGTTCAGCCCTTACGCCTACAGAGCTAAACGCTGTGCCTATGCCGAATATATCGGAAGTCGCCAATCCCACGACTTTAGCGGAACCGGCTATGCGTTGGGCAAAAGACGATATTTCGGCTTCTGTGGTAGCGAAATTATTACCCAAGTCTACAATCGCAGAGCCCATCCGGTCAACATTAGTAAGCGGCTCCTGCATTATATTGGCGATGCGGGCAAAATCTGTCGCGGCGGATTCCTTGGTAAGATTGGTGGTTACGGATATTTTTGCGACCGTTTCGGTAAACTTGGTAAGGTTGTTTACTCCCCTGACGCCTAACTGCCCGGCTATTTCCATGATGCCGGCCAGGTTAGAGGCGGACATCGGCATCTCATTAGACATATCAATGAGGCTCTTGCTTAATCGTGAAAATTCAGCCTCTGTCGCATCAACAGTCTTACGGACTCCGGCAAATGCCGACTCGAATGATATAGCGCTTTTGGCAGACAGGGCATAAGCACCCGTGATCGCGGCTCCGGCGATGGTAAAAGCCCGTCCAAGCTGCGTTACCTGTGCCTGGTTGCGCAGTATCCAGCCCTGCATACTCGTCGTATCGTTGCGGACTTTCTCAACAGCTGATGACCAGCTATTGAGGTCTAAAGTCATCCTGCCTACAATCGCGCCTGCGTCGAACATCAGCCTCTCCTCATTTCTTTTAAGGCCTGCCAGCTTTCCTTAAAGATATTTTCTTTGCCACGCTCAAGAATATACAGCTCATGCTTCAAATCATTCATGTAGCGCTCATAATTAGCATCCTTGGCCATCGCAACACGGGATGCCTGAGCCATAGCCATCCTATCGCGGAGGTGCTTCTTCTGCGCCTCTCTTGCCCAAAAAGACAAGTCGCGGACATCCAGATTTAGCACCTCCGCATAGGAGAATTGGCCCGGAAAAGCAGAGACAATAAGGCCTATTGTTTTGCCCCTGCCGCCGTAGGGTTTAGCTCTTTTACCCCCGCCGTGATTGAATCCGAGATAAAGCTCAAGACCTTTCCGGCAACTCTCAAATCGACTCCGGAAAATTCCTCGGCCGGAACATTCAACAGCAGTCCTAACTGCTGAGTGAGGGCGTCGAGATTGCCTTTTTCATCCTTCTTAGGGGCAATCTCATCGACCTTCTTCATCAATTCCGCGGTTACCTTCTCGACACAGTATTCCTTTTCGGAAAGTATCCCGGCATCAATGATGATCGGCTCCGAAAGCTGCTTTACCTCTTCAATCTTTAACCTTGGCATACCTTACTCCTTTCTTTTTTCTTATGCTCCCATAAACCAGAACTCTCCCGTAGAGGCATCCGGGAATCCCTTGAAGAGAGTCTTATAAACCCTCTGGTTCTCCGAATCGAACACTATCTCAAGATCCGCCTTGGGATAGGCATGCGGAATATTCAGCCAATCCGCGGCGGTAGCGGATGCGACGTTGTTTACAATCGGCTTCAGCGTCAGCAAGGCCGAATTGTCATACATCGACACGCCGACCTTATTCAGCCCGGTCAGCTTCGTGCTTTCAATGGTATTGCCGCCGATGATTTTGGCAAGCTGCGTCAAAGTCGAGCGTGTAAGCGCCATCTCGACTTCGCAGACAGACGCCCCTACCGATATTTCATCGACATTGGCGCTTCCCTTCTGGTCTTCGTTTACCGGCTTGCTGTCCTCGGTATAACGAAAAGTTACCCCCCCTGATGTCGCTCCGAGGTTTACTCCGTCATAAATCACTTGACACGGTCCTAATTCCCTGATCATTTTGTTCCTCCTTTTTTATGCGTTTCTTATCCGCACTATGTAATTTGTGCTTATCTCAAAAAGCCCCTTCTCGTCTTGTCCTAACTCCTGCGGGGCCACTGTCGCCTGCGCGGCATCGATGTAATAAGCATTACTCTCTACTATCGGAAGAGTAATACCCGCAATACCATGCAAGCAATCGTATACCTTTACGGCATTTGCTCTGGCCGTCCAGTAATTTGATGATTTTGACAATACCTGTATCGCTTTCTCCATTTTGTCTTTAAGGTCAAAGTTGACATCAGGCGCTCCTCCTGTTTCCCGGATTACGACATAATTATCCGTTATGGTAGCAGGGACAAAACCGGCAAAAAGATTCGTGCCGATAGTAAAGCCGGTGGTGCTGTTTTTAACATATTGCGTTATCTCTTTAAGCATTTCCTTCCTTTACCGTATTCGCCACGACTTTCATATAATGGCTTTTCTTCGTTATTAATTTTGACTCAAGATACTTATTCCCGGATGAAGGCTCGGTAAAATTCATCGGCACTTCGTGAACTCGCGCGGCATAAGGAGTATTGAAACCTATCACCCCGACAAACTTATCTACCGAGATGCTTTCATGGTGCGACTTATTCGCTTCTCCTCCCTTGGCGTTCGGAAGGCCTTCGCCGGTAGCTATAAGCTTGTTTTGAACGAAGATGCTGGCGGATCCGCGCAAGAACCCCTCCCGTAATGGAACGGTAGGGACTTCCATAACGCAGTCATTCATCAAGTCGAGCATCGCGCGCCCCAGACCTATTTCAACTCTTTCCGGGACAACATTCTTGATGATGTTGCGGAATTTATTATTGAAATCGCTCATATCGAAAGTCTTCATGCCAATATCACCTTCTTCATCCTATCGGTGAAATCCTTCTTTATTTCAATGTTGATAATAGAATACACCTTCCCGGCATAGACTATCTTGTCCTCATGTTCTACGCTGGCATCGGATTTAAGTAGGACATTAGCGCTCGACACTACCTGCTCTCCGGCGTCATTGCGGACAAGCTTGGTCTTAAATTCAAAACGCCCCAGCGTCGAAACATCGCTTGTCGAAGGCGATCCCCACTGATCGTAGGTTACTTTGCGGATTGTAATGGAATCTTGTAAGTATGCGTTAATCATATCGTCGCTAAAACCTCCTCAAACCTCGAGAAGCTATCAACCTTTATCGTCGGTGAATTGCTTAATTTTATCTCTTCATCCAAATACCCGCGGCTTTCGAGGTTTTCTCTTGTTATCGGTTGCAAGACGCAGCGGCAATTACCGCACCAAGCCGTCTTGCCATTTCGCCTTACCCAAAGAGTATGGTTTCTATCTAATTCTACGCAATACGAATAATCATTGTAAGATGTTTCTTTTATCTCCATATTGATAAGTGTTGAATATGCGGAATGGCATTCCCTAATTACATATATATCAAAATTTCCGATATAATTCCCGTTTTTATGCTTTATCATCTTGCCCTTTGATTTCTGCAAATAAAATGAGGGACGTTTGCCAACTTTTAATAAAAGTTCTCCGATATCATCGGCCATTCGCTTAGAAGATGTAAAATATGTCTTTTCATCCTTAAATTGACCGCCTTTCCAAAACTTACGCCTCCTTATGCTTCCATCTCCTAAATTAAAAGCGTCAAGGAATATCTTAATTACATCAGGCTTTGCGTTCTTAATGATTGATGGTATATACTTTTCGTTACACTTTCCATATATAGACATCTGCAAAGATAAGCTCTTTGACGGAATAATAAAGCCATCGTCAACTGCTCTATAATAAAAGCCTATCTTGTTTAACATCGCTTCTATACTTTCGTATTTATCAAGATTAACTTTCTTGCTCTGTGATATTTGAACAAATGTCCTTCCTGTTCGTGGCAAAGAACATCCTTCCGAAAGATACCATCCCATAAATTCAGCATATAATTCAATAGGAATTTCTTTATCTCCTAATTGAACAGTTCTTTTATTCTTTCCCTGCCACTCCGAACTTCTATAAAAAGCACCGGATTTTTTACCCATCAACTTTTCTGCCTCTATAAATTTGAATTTCTTTTTATTGTGTTTATAGTTCCAATCCGTAATATAAAACATATTGTGATTATGAGTAACTAATAAATCTAAATTTCTGTTGCTAAAAGAAATCATTTTACTTTCTTTATGTTTAAATGTCCTTTTAACCTTAACCCATTCAAGATTAAAAGTATCGGAATTAAGGGATAAACAAGGGTCTCCAATTTTAACATCCTTAATATTCTGCCATCCTGCCCAAGTATATATCTCTGTTTTCTTGTCATAAGAGTTCGGATGCAACGGTGGCTTCTCCGTAAGTTGCGGAAAATCGCTATCCTGCCCCGATATTGAATACACCCTTCCAGAAAATTGCTGGCAGTATTCACATACCTCGGCATGAGCGTCCCATTGGACAAGATCAACGCCATACCGCAACGCCGTATTTATCGTCCCCTGTGTTGTTGCTTCCCGGGTGCGCGTGCGCGCCACAAGCTCCGCATATTTATCCGGACGGTAATTCTTGCCGTTTATAACAAGGTATTTTTCTTCGCCAAGCTGTGTTTTTAACTCATCAAGTATCTTATTCGATATTCCCCGGCGCGTCTCTCCTTCAATCAACCCTTCGCTTATCATCCTGCTTATCTCGGCATCCTGCAGAGCCGTCTGCTGGGTTTGTAGCGCCACCCGGCTGAACAATTTATCAATGCTGCTGTTTGCCATTATCAGCTCTGTTGATACGTCGCTTATAAGGGCGTCTACGGCCGAAGTATGTATTTTGGCGTCATAAGACACGAACCTGGTTACTTTTAAAGCCTTGAGCCTTTCCCCGGCTAAATCTATACCCTCATCGTAGGCATAAGGCAAAGAACTCTTCGCCCATTTATACACTCCGTTATTAAGCTGCGCAGTTACGACATCAACCTGGGCCAAAAGCTGCTTAGCCCGGAACTTCTGGAAATCGGTTATATTCGACTTCGCAAGCTGTTCGGTAAGCTTCTTCTGCGCAGAGGAATAAAGTTTCCGCAATTCGTCTATCTGCGCCCTAAGATACATCTCCCGGTTTAGCTTACTTAATTCCCTAAAAGCCACCAGACATACCCTCCAAAATAGCCCCTTTTTGCCCCCTAAGAGCCTCAAGGTTGTATTTTCTCTGCTTAGGCATACCCTAACCCCTATCCTTCGCCCTCTGCCAAATATCGTAACAGACAGCTATATTCTGATCCCTGTCAGTGTTGCCCTCCGCTTCCCGGTATGAGATACACCGGCTCACAAAACCATCCCTGTCGTTATCTCTTAATTCTTCTGCTGTTGGCGTAGGCATTCTATCGTCTCCTGACTTATCAAGCCGTGAACAAATACAATCCCATCTTCCCCTGAATCATCCTTGCCGTTAAATATAACCTTTGGTTCGCAGATACAATCCGCGCCGTGTTCAATATCGTGGAACATCCTCTGATGTATCGGAAAGACGTGGACTTTGCTCAATTTAAGTCTTCCTCCTCGTCTCTTTCCAAGGTTGCAATGCTAATAGGGCTTGCCGTCTCATAAGCCTCAAGCAGTTTCCTGACTATCGGCGGGATAGGAATACCGTCTATTTCCTCCGGCTTATAGGTCTCATTGACGATTCCGGCCGCCGATACCCCCTGGGCCTGCAATCCCAAGCGCACGTCCATATCCTCCTGGTGCGCCAGGAGGAACAAGGCCATCTCGCATTGGGCGTCTTTCATCACCTGAGCCGCGGTAGACGGGAAAGAGAACAATCCGCACCCGACAAGCTGATTATAGGCGGTCTGCAAGGCAGCGGCCTTCTCTGCTGTATCTGTCCAGTATTTCGAGGCCCCCAGACGCGTTGCCATGTAGGTATTGGCGTCGCTTATATTTATCCATCCGTATTCATCTGCCATATAATCACCTCCCCGGCTTCTTTGCCCTAAAGACTAATTCCCCGGAATTCTTAACGCTTAAATTATCAATATTCACGAATCCTGTAATATACAAAAACCTCTCAAGTCGCTTATCCCAAAAAATATTCTTATGCGCCATCCATTCCGTTGCCCCGGGATCACTTCCCAGTATCGTTTTTAAGAGGCAGCAATCTTTAAGCCTTCCTCTTGACCATTCTCTCATGGCCCATCCGCAATCCGGAACGGTAATCGTAAGTATACCCCCGGGAACTAATACGCGCCACCATTCGCGTAATGTTGAGAATGTCTCGTTCAAGGCTACATGCTCCAAGGCATGAGAGCTATTTATCTCTTCTACCGAAGAATTCTTGAATCCTTTTAACTTTCTCAAATCAAGGAGATAGTCTGGATCTACGCTAAAATCAGCATCTACCCTTAAAAATCCGGGCTTTCTCGTATATCCGCTGCCTAAATCAAGTTTCATCCTTATAATATTCCTCCTGACTTAATCTTAACTTATCATCGAATCTCTGGCTCTTGGGATTAATAGTGTAATAATTGCAGATAAAACGCATAAACTTTTCCTTGATCGATTGGTTGATTTCAAAATTACCAAGCTTGTCATAAAGGTTAAGCGCATCGCTGTTTTTTCTAATCTGCAAAACAAGGCTGTCCTCGGCGCAATAGTGATAACCCATAGTGGCGAACTTTTTATCCTGTATCAATCCCTCAAAGATAGTCGTCGAGGAAAACGCCGAGAATCTATCGAATATCTGGAATAAAGACTTGATGTTCTCATTGATTACTATTAAATTGCTATACTGCTTAAGAAACCCCATATCGGAATCATACCTGTCTTTATAGACGCCGAAATAATGCGGATGAGGCTTAAAGAGAAACTTAACATCGGGATTGTTGTTTAATATTAAATCTATATAATCCCGGTAAGTATTTGCCTCCGGATTTTTGCTATGTTTTAAGCTCATGTCAAAGATCGTCTGCCCCAAGATGACGATGTGCTTATCTTCTGGATTAAGCCCATATTTTGCAAAAAGATCATCCCTTGAAATCATATCCGGCTGCGACTCCCTTGTCTGGAATGGAAGCCTTATCGGCTCATCCGAAAGCGGGATGCTATCGATAAATCCCCTTATCTCATTCGTCGGGGTATAATCAAGGCCCCAATAATCGAACTTAAGCCGTCCGTCAAAGAACGCCTCTGTCCAGAGAACCTGTATCCCTAACTCCTTGCAAAGAGAAGCTATCTTATCGGATACAGGGAATAGTTTCTGGGATATTATTACGATATCCGGATTAAGGCTTATCAACAGCTTTTTGCAGTCTTCCCTCTCGAAATAAAATACCTTAAAAGGAGCATCATCGTAATGCTCCATATTATTAACGCTTTCCAAAGCGGAGATATTGTATTTCTCAAGGAGCTCTTTGTCGTAGAATAGTTTTAGATACCGCGGCGACAGGCGGCAGAGGAGAAGATTCAGGACTTTCTTCTTCCCGGCTTTAAAGTTCTCGAATTCGCCTGTAATCCTCTCCTCGGGTATCTCTTTATTGCAACTCTCATGACGCGGATTATTACACCTGCAGAACGGCATCGGCTTTACAATGCGCAAAACATCCGCATGTTCTTTCTCATCAACAAACCAACTCGGATCCTGCGTGCCTCCGCCGATGACAAAAGTTTTCGTCCCGACAGCGACTCCGGCAGGGAAAAGAAAACAACTCCCGCAAATGACCATATCGGATATCTTAATCAATCCGAAGATATCCTCTACCGTCAGTTCGCCGTAGTGAAACTCCTTATCAATATTCCGTGGCGCGACATAAAATTCCTCATTACCTCCCCGCAAGTCAGCCAAAGATATGAAGAAATACTCATCCTTATACCTGTCAATGAGCATCTGCAGGTATTCCGGCTTAGGTTCCCTGGCAATAGCCGACCACTCTTTGCGCCTGGAGGGGAACTTAACAAGGCAGATTTTCTTCCCGCCGGTATCGAAAGACGCGATTATGTCTTTGGCTCTATCAACCCATTCCTGCTTTACAGGAAAGCTGAAATCATAGTTTCTTACAGGCATTACTTCTTGGTATTGCTCCTTGATAGTCATTCCTAACCGGAAGCCATTCCAGTAATACGGCAATCCCGTTGTCTCTGCCTTATCCGGTATTGGCGACCAGACATCAAGCCTATCAGCGTTTTTCTTATGGCTGACAAACTTCTCGTGTTCGTATTTCAGGAACTTAATCCCGGGGATATCCCAGTATATCTGCGGATGATAGGTTTTAAGATATACATCCTTGCTCTTGGATAACTCTTTTATGAAAGGGCGTTGGAAGAAATTATCGCCCAATCCGGCATAACCCTCAACGATAATTTTTTTCTTCGGGACATTCTCGATAACGCCGGTTTCAAAGCATCTGATTTTGCTTTGAGGATTAAGGTTTATCACCTCGGCAAAGTAATTTATCTGCGGGGCGAAATGGTCAAAGTCCGGGATAAAGACGTCTTTGTAGATATCGTTGTTTCTGGGCTCCGGGTAGCCTGAATGGAAATTGTCGCCTTCGCCGTCAAAGCCGAGAAGGTATATCGGGTTAGCGCCGAGGCATACGGCAAGCAGCAGGGCATTCAGTCCGCTGTTCGTGCAGAAAGGAAGGCCTGCGGAGTAATCTTTATTCAGTTCGGTGAGTTCTTTGTTGACATTGACGATATAGAAATCTTCCGGGTAGGGGAACTCCTGGGTATTCACCCATACCTTCACGCCTTTAAAATCCTTGAACTTCTTCCTCGCCTGCTCCCCAAGGTCTCCGCTTTCATACCATCCCCAGAGACGGGAGTCTTGGGCGACCATCATCTTGGCGTTAGGGACATATTCTATCGCCCTGTTCACGGCGATGACAAGTTCGCCCTCGAGCCGGGAGAAGTCGAATCCTTTCAATGAAGCCCCACCGGCGACTATGAAACAGCTATTGCCCTCCCATGCTCCCGGGGGCATGATCTGATGAAGATACTGGCGCAGTGCCTTATGGGGGCGCACGGAAGGATTGCCAAACGAAATGGCCTTCTTCTGTTTCCTGATAGTTTCCAGATCCAGCATGCTCACCGATTTCCCCATAGGGCTCTCCTTAAGTAGCCTGCCGGGAAGGACAGTGATTTGCCCCTCCCGGCCCAGCTATTTGCTTACGGGATTAAGAAATCGCGCAACGCGAGATCTGATCCGTATCGCCTACCGCACCGCCGTATCTCATCCAGCCGACCATCGTATCGGCATACGCGAGTATGTCGAACTGGTCGAACATGGTAAGATCCATGCGGTAACCGCCCTTACACTTGGCTTTCGGGAAGCAAACGTAATAATACGAATTGCTGGAAAGCATGAGCGTAAAGATGGGCGTTACGTTGAAGTTCAGCCTCTTCTCGGATCCCGAGAATGACTGCTGCAGCAACGCCAGCGCGCGAAGGATCCTGGATTTCAACGCCACCGGGGCCAGCAGAATGAACTGGCTGTTGGCATTCGCCCCGACACCGTCATCCTTCAGGGCTGTCAGAATGGTCAGACAGGCCGCGTTGATGGTGTTGATGTCGCGGATGGAGTTGTAGTCCTTATCGGCTGTAGTCACGCCGGAAGGAGTAACCGCCTGCCACGAAGTGGCGTTGGAGGCACCGGCCGTCTCGATCAGGGAATAAAAATTGCTTGCCCTTGAAGAATAGGCTTTATTCCTGAACGCGATGGCGTTATCTTCCAGCGTCCAATACTGGCGGTCATCCAGGAGCTTACGGTCCCAGTTGAGGCCTCCGCCATACATATCGAAGGTGACCTCGGTCACGTCTCCACTGAACTTAAATACCTTGGCCTTCATCCCCGTGGGGACCTTGGCGAAGGTAAGGCCGCTGGTGACATCGAGGATCTTGAAACCCGCCTCGTTGGTTCCGGTGAAATCCCTGATGTCGAAGATCTGCTCGTATCCCAGGTCATAATCCGGAACGGCATGGAACTTCTCTAATATCTGCAGGATCTCAGCGGGGAAATCGCCTTTTGTCGCAAAATGCTGCATCGCCCTGCGGATCGGGCTGTCCTTGGCATCGGGCATCCGCATAAAATGCTGCAATGCTCCGATTAACTTCGCGCGGTCAGAAGGCGCGACCACCATCTGCCCGTTTGACGCCGGGGCGAACTTGATTTTATTCCAGTCCGCTATGATTTTACCTTTCATCTTTCCTCCTTGATTTTTTCGGTTAAAAATATCGAGACCTTCCCGGTCTCCGTAATTTAGGCCGCGCAGGCCCCGTTCAGGTCGATCTCAACAGTGGTAGCACTTGATCCCGCGGCTACCGTGCAGCGTCCGCAGAGAGTATTCCCCGCAGAGGTGCTCGTTACGGCGGCGGCGGCTGAATCGAAATAGACCTTATCGCCCGCGGCCAGCGTTACGCCGGTAGACTTAGGTACAACAACCTTTTCACACTTGTAAACCAAAACCGCAGTCTGACCGACAGTTTTTGTCTCGGCGATAACACCTACGGTATCCTCTACCTTTACCATCTGCCCGGCGGTATAGCCAGCCGAAGGAGCGGTAAGCTCCATCGAGGCAAAATCAAGACTTCTTAGCTTCAGATTTGTTTCGCTCATCTCTTTCCTCCTTGATTGAATTATTTTCTTGCCCTTGTCTCAAGCTCTGCTTTTTAAAGGGCTACTCAAAGCAGTAATTTTATCCCTGCGGGATAAGATCGTTATTCTTCGGATCACTCATATCCTTTCCGTCTCCGTCCGTTCCGTCGTCAGCCCCTGCTCCCTTGTCTTTATTCGGATCAGTTTCTTCCTTGATCCCCATCACCTTGGCGTATTCGCCGAACTCCTTTATCTCTCCGTCAAGGTATCTCTCGAATTCAAGCTGCAATTCCTCCCCGGACTTCTCTGATTTGAAAGCGCCAAGACGCCTCTCGATGAAGCCTTTCTGCTTGTCGTTAAACTTCCGGGTCTCATTAGCCTTGGTGAAGAGATCCTTCGTCCTTGTCTGGCTCACCTGCTCGTTTAAAGTCTTTATCTTGCCCTGGGCTTCGTCGCGCTCCTTGGTGACATCGATCATCCTCTCGCGCTCTTCGGCAAGCTGCTTCTCTACACGCTTAGCATGCTCGTATTCCTTCTGTTTTGCCTTGAGGACTGGTTCGCTTGAGACGATCTCATCGGCCGTAAAGATGTCGGTTATCGTAAACTTACCTTCCCTGATTGCGTCAATGATTTCCTGTTTCTCCATTTTACCCTCCGCTGGACGGTTATTTTTTGCAAAAGCCTGAAGCACTCCCTGCAATGTTGCCCCCGGGAAAGCGGGCGACACCTCTTCGGAGTTCCCCAAAGCTATGCCTGTGATTTTCTGGACATCTATGACTTCACCGCCGTTGTTCCCCCTAGCGTAGTATTCAACCTCGCCTTCAATACTGGCCACATCCAGGGGAAGCTTACGATACTGCGGATAGATATATGTTACGGCTAAGGCGGATAGCTTGTTCCCGATTATCTTTACCGCCTTGCCTACAAGTTCTCCCACCTGTTCGCGCCCCGCATGTTCATTCGTGTCGGCATGGTTGCGGAATATGGGAGTTCCAAATTGCAGCTTCTCGGCCAGGCTCAAAACTGCGTTTTTGACGTAATGGTATGCCTTGCTTAATTTCTGGCCGAAAGAAAGCTCCTGGGCATTAGCCGTTCCTTCATGCCCGACACTGTAAACTTTGAAAACAGGCTTCGCATCGGTTTCTTTGATCCGTGCGATAGTATCAGCCGGGACCATCTCGAGGATCTCTTTCTTATCCAAGTTCTGTATTTCGGCTTTTATAGTTATATGCTTCATTGGGGCGCTCCTTCCCTGGAGGCGGTTTCTTCGGTTCTCTGCCTCTCAGCGTCTCTGATCGACTCCAGCGTCTTTATCGCGCTTTCCTTTTGCGCTTTCTTTATCCTCTCCGGGTCGGCATCCGGGATCTTGGACAGCATATAGTCAAGATCAATAGCATTGGCATTAAGCAACGGCAGCCAAACTTCGACCAGCTCCTTTATCTTGGCCTCGGTTATCTGGAGTATCTGAGCCTTGACAGTATTTTCTTTATACCCTCCCTGGAATTCCTTATTCGCCATCATCAAGGCTTTATTGAACAACTCCTCATAGAAACCCTCCCAGATATGGCGCTCCTTGTTCGTAGAGGCGTTTATCAACTCGAACAGGTCGGTTGACAGCGACTTGTTGCTTATTAAGTCAGGATATCCGAGGAAGTTCACGGGAACTCCGGTCGCACCAGAGATGACTTTTGCCAAAGCAATTATCTCTTTCTCCAAGGCCTCGGTTCCCGCTATGTCCGCCCCGACAAGCTTATAAGTTGCTCCGGCCAAGACAAGAAGCTTACCGATGTTCCACTTGCTGTTCTCAAGTTCGGTGGTTATCTTGGCCGTATCGTTTCCGTTTTCGCATTCGATTGTCGGAGTCGGCTTGGCGAAGAGGCTGTTTATCTTTCGCCAATCCCAAAGCGCCTTATCGAGGTTCTCACACTGCGTAAGGACTTTGGCCGTCTTGGGCATGAGGTCGTTTACCTTACTGAGCCGTCCGGCGAATTTTTTGTATACAAATTGATTTTCCTCAAGGACCATCTGGTTGGATTCAAGGTCGCTAATCTCGAATTCTGAACGTCCATCGGTGTTTGTCGATGCCGGGCCGTAAGAGACTTTAACGTAATGCTGATAATCCCCTTTGGCGTTCTCGACCTTATATCCCTTGGCCGAATATGAGATGAAACGTATGTCTATCTGCTTCTTGTCTATATTCGGCGTAAGCTTCACCAGGCAGCGTCCCTCAATCTCCGCCTCCTTGGCCAGCTCCTGCGGCATCTCTTCATCAAGGTTGTTATGCTTGATGAAGTTTTCTATGAACTCAAGTTCCCGCGACTTCTCTCCTGCCGGCAGCTTATCCTTGTTGGACTCGATTAACTTCACCCCTTGTCCGATGATGAACGCGCTGCGCAAGTCTATGATGTTTCCTACCTGTAACACCCCCCAGTCGGCGGTTCCTTCATACTTCTTCGCCAGGGCATCGATAGCCGTCCGGTAATCGGTGTAAGCATTCCCGGCGTAAGTGCTCTTCTGGGTAACGTCGCCTATCAATATATTGATGGAGTGCTGCAAGTCTTTGACCTGCTTGCGAAGCTCTTTGACTTCAAATCTCCTGGGGAAAATATTCAATAATCCCATCTTATCCTTTCTTAATAGACATCGCGTGAGACGACAGAGATGGATACATCAGGTTTTTTGATATACGGCTCAAGAGCATACCGGATTGCATCCGGGCAATGATTATGCTTATCCACCGGGATAGGCAATATCTCTTGAGTAATCTTGTTTTGCTTCCAGCGATAATTCTCAAAATTATTCTTTGCACCAAGGCAGCGGGGATGAATGATAATCTTTTCAAAGCCGCGCAGGAATGATATGCCATCCTCAACAGATCCTGGACCCTTTTCAGCTCCAACAACATTGAATCCTTGACGGTTAAGATAGCTGATTGTATCCGGGCGCGCGCTATCCGCCCTGATTGTCCATTTCTTTGAATCGGGAACCTTGCCCCAATAATTCGGCATATCATCGATTTCAATGCCAACGCCATAAACTTCATCCGATATATAAAGGCATCCATCTTTGATAAAGCATCGCCCCATCCACATGGCATCAACCGAGAAACCAAAATCGGCACCATAGTAAAACTGCACGCCATCCGGAATTTCAAATTCCTCGACAAAAAACTTATTTTTGAAGATGAGCGCGTCGCTGTACCCCTTAAGCTTTCCTCCCCAAATATGCTCATAAGCATCCGAATCAACCTTCCTGCACCACTCCATCTCACGGCGCAGGACATCGGGGAAGTAGTCATTATCCGCATAGGATACCTCTTCGGTAGCGCAGTCCGGCGGGGTATGTAATATGAAACGCTGATAAACCGGATCCGACTCCAATTCCGGATTGAAGGTGATGATTATTTCCGATGACTCTTTCCGGATAGTAGGAATCAAAACCTTCCAAGAGTTCTCGCTGACCTTCGTCGCCTCTTCCACCCAGCAGATATCTATGCCCTCGGTTGACTTTATCTCGTTTATATTCATACGCAGGCCCTTGAATATAAACTCCGATCCGGTCGTTGATTTTATGCTGTCTACCTGGATGATAAAATATTTGTCTAACCCCAGGGCGTGTATCCGATCGTTTAACAGGCGATGCACAGAATCCTTGATTGAATTCTGCATTTCCCTGGTGCAAAGAATCCTTAATTTTTCCTGGCAAGCTCTTGCGACAAGATAATCCGCTACCGCCCAGGATTTCTGTCCGCCCCTTCCGCCATAAAGGACTTTGTAACGCTTGCCCTGCGCACCGAGAACCCGCCGGCACTTCTTCGACATATAAGTGCGAATGATTAGTCGATTGCCTGGAATAGATATACTCATTGCTCATTGGAATTTTCGGGTTGCGAATTTTCTTTATCTTGGAATATAATTGCCGGAGCGGGTAGAGGCGCACCGTCGGCTCCAGTGAGTTCCTGCTTAGTAACTTTAGGCAAACCAAATCTATCAAATGCCGCCTCAAGGAAACGGATTAAATCGCAAGGAGTTAAACCTGCTATGTATTCTTCATTATAAATTTTTTCGTGGAGAACTTCAATGGCGCGCTGAAGAGACGCTTCTTTCATTTCACGGATTTCATCAGGCAGGCGAGGACGGCCTTCCGGATTACCGGAAGTTCCTTTAATAAATCTTCCTGATTTGTCCCTGTTAGCAGGAATTTTTTTTTCTTCTGGCATATTCCCTCTATAAAAAAAGCTCGCCCCGTGTGCTAGCACAGAACGAGCTAAAATCTAAAAAGGAGTGATCGGCTCCTTATCTAAACATATTATACCATAAGTTCTTAAGAAATAGCGTGTTTGTCAACTCTTTTTTTTCGCTTAATCTTAATATTACACGCCCCGCCAAGAATACAGATTAAAAGCCGGATATAGCCTATTTCTTTCTTTGTTTCTTCATTGTCCTTGTCATCGTAAATAAGCTCAATCTTATTTTTCAATTACACCTCCTAACCAATTTTTTCATTCTCCCCCTCCTATCTCGGTTAAAGTTTTTATTTTTTGTTGATAATAAATTATCTTTTCTTCGAGTTCTTCGGCTGTCCACTGCTTAATCTCGTTTTTCTTCCTGTTCAAATCTTCCAAGTTCTCGAAACGATTGCCGATGATTTCAACCCAACTTCCCATAAAATTCACTCTGTTTATTCGATACCCACTTCGCAAACCCCTTGCACACCGGACAAATCCCTTTGACCTTATAACTGCCGTTCATTTGCGGCACAATCTTTTCTTTCAACGCCGACGCCATAACTTTCTTTTTGCACGTGGCGCAGATGACGTTATCGTTCAACGATTCCTTGCGGCGGTATGGGATGTTCTTTTTCCAGGTGTTGTGGATGGTCATAAAGAATACTCCAAGTTAGAATTGTCCCAGATTTTCCTCAAACTTGAGTCATCTAAACAACTAAATAGGCATAAAGACCGGAATCCCAATGCTTCCTCAACAAGGTCTCTGTCTGCCGATGTCGCTGTCCCGCGCTGGATATTACCTAATCGGCAACCGATATTATTATTTATGTGCTCAAGGATTCTTTTACGTATTGGGGTCATCAAAACAGCTCCTTCTCAAACTTGATTATTCACCTGTAATAATCCTTCCAGCTTTTGGGCATTCTCCTTGTTCGGCTCCCATATCCCCATATCCCAAAGGTGGACTGTATTCCAAGAAACGCCCATTTCTTTGGCTAACCTGTATTTGCTCCATTTAAGCCGTAAACGTATATTTCTTACCTTACTGTCCACTTTGCTTCCTTTCTGCAAAAACCCTGCCTTACATTGATAGTGACAATGTTACACTAAGATTTACCGGGTGCCAAGACCTTTTTGTCTTCTTTGTCCCTATGGCACTTTTCGCAGAGAGTTTCCAAGTCTTTAGGATCGCAAAGCAGATAAAGACGCACTGCTTCAAAAAGCTTATCCCAATTCAAGACGCCCTCGCGGTGATGACACTCAACTTTTTGTTCCCTGCCTTTGGCTTTGCTTTGCTTAACGCCGCAGACACGGCAGGTATATTTATCCCTCTTAATGGCGGCCGCACGTTCTCGCGACCGCAAAAATAACATCCGCAAGGAAGCCCTTATCCGGCTATTAGGTGTATATGGTAGTTTTTTCCCCATCACGTCCTCGCGTAGATTTCTTCTACGGTTGTCGGTTGCTGTAGTGAATACACCGCGTGGCAGTGTCCGGTTGTCGGATTTTTGACGTGTTCGGTGATGATCATATACCCCGCTTCTCTCAAATCCCGAATTCTCTCACGAATTGATATAGAACCAAAAAGTTTTAAAGCGTCCAGCAAGGTCAACTTATTACCCTGTTGTAAATGTTCCAGTATTTTTTGGGCAGTCGGCCCAAGTTTAACTTTACGATGTCTAAACATTATTCTTCTCCTTTTAGTGCGTGCTACCTGTTACGCCGTATCCTGCCTTCTTGCCCCGTTTTGTTTGTCTCTCAATATTCCTGTAATAGCTCTGTTCACATTTCTTATTACAAAACAGTGCTCCCTCCGGACAAGAATGTCCGCATTTCCAGCAATACCCCGTTGGCTCAATCATTATTGCTCTCCTTTTCTTTGCACCGTTTCCGGTTGCGGCAATCCTCGCACACCCGCTTTGACCAGGTGCCTTTTGCTTTCATCGCGCGGCAGACTTCTTTGGTGGTTGTCATTATTATCTTCCTCCTTCGCAATCTTCATCTTCGTATGCGCGCATTTCTTCTCTTGCTTCTTTCTCAGATATTTCGCCTCGCTCAATAGCCTCAGTCAACCTTCTTTCCAGTCTTTCTTTATTAATCATTCTCTCCCTCCCGTTTTAGTAAAGGCGGCGGCATTAGAGTCCGCTCGGTTACCCGACTATCTTTACACTCCTTCCTGCCACGCCGCCCCCAATATTATTTTAACCTCATTATTTTAACCTTTGCCGTAGCCGGAGCCGGAGCCGTCGCCGTCGCCGTAGCCGTAGCCGGAGCCGGAGCCGTTGCCGTCGCCGTAGCCGTAGCCGTAGCCGGAGCCGGAGCCGTCGCCGCTGCCGTAGCCGGTG
>Ga0265297_10004161_pt1 | contig 24260 bp, 12 predicted proteins | sample Munlanlwell13791_FD_192502 | JGI IMG/M metagenome (GOLD analysis project Ga0265297, IMG submission 192502) | Leachate microbial communities from a municipal landfill in Southern Ontario, Canada - Leachate well 137-91 | ecosystem: Engineered > Solid waste > Landfill > Unclassified | place... | reverse complement strand
TAAGGCTGCTGATCGCCGTGCCTAAAGTTACAATAATTTTGTTGGTTGATACGCTTAAGGTCGCCCCGGCATTGCCGGATGAGAAAACCGCGCTTGCCAGGACATAATCACTGTCAAAGACGATCTCCACTAAATCTCCCACGCTAAGAGGGTTAACCGCGGTAAAGGCGATTTGATGATTATTTATTTCCGTGGCAACATAGGAAGCCGGAGTAACCGAACAATTCACTAAAACCGAGGCCAATATATTAAGGCCGGGAGAAGTGCCGCCGTCAACCTTGCCGGATACGCTATAGGTCCCGATATTAAAAGTAACTGACTGCACATAAGCGGGATTGGTAATATTGCCCAGCCGGATAGACTCGGGAACCCCCGACTCAAGGCCGGTTATCAAATTTAACACCACATAATTGCTGCCTCGGGCGTTAATCGTATAATCAGAGGTGGGGAAAACAACGCTGGCAGAGCTGGTATTATAATCTTCGTCAAAATCTATCCTTACCGTGCCTCCCGCTGCCACACTATGTACCGGGGTAAAATTAAAGGTGTACTGCACCAGGGTAGCTCCGGTCTTATCATTGGAAACATTCATAACCGTAAAGGCCGCGGAGAAATTACCGGCAGCTATGGTAACGCCGCTTACGGTCGCCTGGTCAATGGTTTCTCCGTTGGGATCTTTACCGGTAATTACGAAATTACTCACTGTCTGCACATAAGAAGGATTCTTTATATTGCTTATAGTCAACGACTCCGCGGTTGCTGACGGAATGCTCTCGCCTAAGGTAACCGTTAAAACATTGCCGGCTACGGCGACAGTTGAGCCGCTATTGCCTCCTACGCTGGATACCCCCACCCCGGTCAAATCATAATCCGCATCAAAGTCAAAACTGACTTTATAACCGGCCGGCAGGGCATGTTCAGGGGTAAAATTAAAGATATAGTCCGTAACCGCGCTCACCTCAAGGCTCGCCGCGGAAACTGAAAGGCCGCTAAATACGCCCGCGGTTACTCCTACGCCGGCTACTTCTCCTTGATCTATTATATCTAAAACTGCTGTCTTGGTAGCCACAGAAAATGCCTGCGTAGTCTGCACATACGGAGGATTCTTAATATTAGAAATAGTAAGAGTGGCCACGCTGGTTATTGCCGAGCCTAAATTCACGGTTATAGTCTTAGTGGTATTATTCACCGAAAGAGTGGCGCCGGTATTTCCCGTGATATTAGCCGCTCCTACCGCGCTTAAATCATAATCAGGGTCAAATATGATTACTACCTTTCCTCCTGCCTCAACCGTATGCTGCGGGGTAAAAGTAAAAGCATAGCTGGTTACAGTGCTTACCTTTAAACTGCCAGGGGTCATTGTCGGGGTTATAGTGCCGGGAATTATGCTTAAGCCGCCTGCCGTGCCTCTATCCATCGCCCTGTCTAAATTATCCTGGGTCTCTATAAAGAATGTGTCTGTAGTTTGGGCTGCCGGGTTCTTGATACCGGAGATTATCAAAGAAACGGCCTTGCCTGCCGGCACCGCGGCCTCGGCGTCCATGGTTATTGCCGGCGCGCTTGCCACATACTTGCAGGAATATAGGTAAGTTGAAGGGATGGGGTAAACCTTGCCTGTGCCGTCTGCGGGAGCCCAGCCTAATCTGGCCACAGCATTTGATCCTGAGCCTTTCACATAATCAAACTGTATTGGAATTATAGATGTGAAATTAGCGAGGGTGTAATTATTTTCCGTCAAATTTTCACTGTTATCCCAATCGGAAGTCCGCAGGGTATTATTCAAATACAACCTGAACCCGTCATCTCTATAAACATAGAAAATATGCGATCCTGAACCCTTGTTCTTAACCCAACCCGTCCATTTTATACTAAGGGTATAAGTCTCTGTCCCCACGCCGTTAATTGAAACAACCCCGCTGCCCCAATTATGGTCAATATTCGTATCTACGCTTGTCCCCTGCGAAGGATCCGCTAAATCAGTTCCGTCATAATAATTGAACCTTAACCCTGGGTCCATTACCCCATCAATGTTGGATGCCGATACCGCGTCTGCCTTCCCATAATATATATAGAAAGAGGTTGTCCCAATGTTCGGAATCTTTACCCAGATCTTAGAATCACCTCCGCTTACCCAGGTTTCTATCCAGTAATTTAAGGGGTTCATCGCCGTATCATAAAATCTAATGTCCCCTCCGTCTGCTTTGGCATGCGCGTAATCAAAATTAACGGCTGTCAAATTAACCTGCACCTGATAATCAGTTATTGTGGTCGCGGAGCTCAAATTAATTAGCCGTCTGTAAGCGTAAACCGATTGTGTCCCTTCATCTACGGCGGTAGCAAGGTTTACCACCAGGCAATTATTCAGTTTGCTGACAACACTGGAGCCGTCAGAAGGCAGGGAGACCGCGGCGGCCGTAATATTATAATCCGAATCAAAAACAATCTCCACGTCTCCATCAGCCGGTATGGGGCTCTGCACGGTAAAATCTATATTGTAATTTGTTGTTGTGCGGGCAATATTTGAGATCGGCTGAATAGTAATACCGCTTATTGCGCCTGCGGTTATGGTGAAATTGGCATTGGATGCATCCCAGACCCCGGGCAAAGAAGCGTCGCTTACCCTGACTAATGCCTCCGCGTCGCTGACGGCGTTATTGGGTATAGTCCAGCTATATGTGCCGTTATTCGGGGTGGAGGCGATAATCTCATCCCAGGTAGTGCCATTATCCACGGAATACTCAAGTTTAACATTGGCTCCTTCCAGGGAAACCGAACTCCAGGTTATATCATGCGTGGTAGCTATTGCCCAATCCTCCGCGCCGTTAGGAGCGGTAAGCGTAAGGCCTTTAATGGTAAATACCGGGGAATCATCATAGACATCCGCATCGATATAATTCTTTACGCGCAAGGTGACTGTCCCGGAACAGTCACGCGGGGCAGTCCATAAGTAGGATCCGGAATTAGCCAGGCCTTCCACGATATTATGCGTATCCGCGACAAAACCATCCTTGGAATACTGAAGCGTCACCTGATTAATCGTGCCTACCGTATCCCAGTAAATATACTCGGTGCTGCCTCCCTGAACCTCGGTAAATTGCGGAAGGTGGTCTGCCGAAGGAAGCACTAATTTTCCTTGTACCTTAAAAGGCAAATCGGACATATCCACAACCAGAGGGTCTGTGTTATGTTTAATCCTGACTTTTACATTCGAAGATGGCGCATCCGGTATGGATAACCAGGTAAAAGCGCAGCTATTATTCAATACATAATCGTTTATAGGGGGGCTAACCCAGTTAGCGCCGCCATCCGTAGAATAATCAAGCGTTACAAAATCCGTATCTTTACCTATATCATTGCCGTAGAATTTCCAGGTTATTCCATATGAATCCCCTGTAGTAAGCACCTCGCCGCCGTTTGGCGTCTTAAGCACGACCTTCGGATAATTGATAATGCTGAAATAATTATCAGAGGCATCGGATATAGTGCTGCCGCCGAGAACGGTATTGCGGTCAGTCATATATACTTTTACGTATTGCGAAAGGTCAGCCGGGTCCGTTGGTACAGTCCACAAATATTTATTTATCGGCGCTTCTGACTGGACTGACGGGACGCTGGGCGCTACGCTTGTATATTCCCTTCTCTCAAAATGCGCCTGGATTTCAGCTAAAGACAAGACCCTGTTGTGGATAGCCACTTCATCTATTCTTCCTTTGAATGTATCGCCGACCCTGAATGGCGAGCTCGTATCGTTCATCTCGGCTGAAGCGTCGACAGTGCTCTGCATAACGCCATCTATATATAAGGTTACCTGCCCCTCGTTGGCGGCATCATACGTGCCAACGATATAATAAGCGGTGCCGGCGCTTAACAGTTCGTTTCCGGATGCCATATGGGGGATATTGCTTGCGTCATATATGCAGAATTGCAGGTCCCCTCCGGCGGCTATCTTAAGGGAATAACTGCTTGTTTCGCCGGTCTTCTGAAGTATAAATCCGTCAGCGGTAACATCCGTGGGGTATACCCATGCCTCTACGCTGATCTCCTGCGGGTCAGCAATTATATTATCGGCAAACTCCGCGTAATCATTTCCGTCAAAAACCAGGCATGAACCCGTGCTGAATTTTACATCCTGCAGGGTGCTCCATCTTCCGCCGTCGGATGTATGCCAGGTAGCCCCTGATATAACTAAATTTCTTTCGGAGCCGCTGGCGTCATAAGCGTATAAACCCTGCGCTTCATCAAAATGCCAGTATGCGGCAATATCGGCGCCCATAAGGTCTTTTACAAATGTATTATCAAAACTCATGTTAACCGCCGAATCCGGGTTGCCGTAATACATATATATCTTCTTAACCACGCCGGCGGGTATTTGCGGGACCTTTACCCATATCTTGGTTTGCGTGGTATTTATGGTGTTTGGCTCAATCCAGTACGGGCAAACTTCATCTTCATCGGCAAACATAATATCATAACCGTCGGCACGCATCTTAGCCGGGATTAAAGCGCTGGTATCAAGCGTAAATTTAACCTGGTAATTCTCAAGGTCCAAAGCAGAAACAGCGGTATTGTCGATGGTTACAGCGCGGGCATAAGTAGAACCGGGAGTTAACCCCGTACCCGGGACAATACCGTCATAAATAGTGTATTTAGCCGGGCTTGCTCCGGAGTCCCTTGAATATTCGATCAGGAATTCATTTGAAACCATGCCGTCCGGCGCCCAACTGATATAATTTAGTTCACCCTGCACAAAAGCTTCCGCGTCATTTATGGAAGGAGCTCCGTTGGGAGAGGTAATCGTAAGAGTCGGGTTTACAATAGTAAATACCATAGAGGTATTCTCTACTTTCCTTGTGGTATCCCTTACAGGCACATCCGCTTCAATAACCCTGACCTTGGCAAGGCTGGTTAAACCAACATTAGGAACCCTCCACTTATATGTCCCGGAGTTGGGCACGCCTTTAGCGATTACAGTTGTAGGAGTGGAGCCATTAATAGAATAATACAAATCAACCGTGCTGGATAAATTCCCTATCTTGCTCCAGGTAATATTATAATACGCCCCCACCTTCCAGACAGTTAAGCCGGAAGACAGAGGCGTAGTAATCGTCATCGCGGGCACAGGCACAATAGAAAAATCTGCGTTTGATTCATCTGTTGTGGCCGGAGTGCCAAACGAATACGCTTTTACCCGCACCTGGTTACCCACATTATTCGGCACTGGCCAGGGGTATAAACCTGTCTTGGCGCGGCCTGTAGCTATAGTAAAGTCATAGCTTGAGCCGGAATTTATGGACATCTTAAGCACGATATCCGTAGTCCCGTCGGGAACACCGCTGCCGGATACCCATTTAATATTATGGATTGTCTGCGTCGGGTCAGATGCGTTACGCACCTCCCATAACTCAGCCCCATTAGGGGATATCACGGTAATTCCTGCGGTACATATAGTAAATACGGCGTCGGATACATCGCTAATCGTCGGATCTTGTATGCTGGTTATCCTGACCCTGACATCCGCGGACGGGTCATTTGGCACCCCTACCCAGGTTTCCGAGCCGTCATTCGGAGTGGACGGCTTGATAATATTGATATCATTTACAAAATTGTCTTTTGAATATTCGATTGTTACATCATGGCTTCCGATTTGGCCGGCAATCGCCCAGGTTATCGTATAAGTGTCCCCGATCGTCCAGACCTCTGCGCCATTAGGGCTCCTCACTTCGATTGTCGCGCTCGGTATTATCTTAAAAGTGTTGTTTGAATCATCCGTAACCGCCGGACGCAAAAGGTCTTTAATGCGGACTTTACATAAATCCGAAACCCCTGATTCGGGCACAAGCCAGGCGAATGTCCCGTCATTGACCCCGTCAAAATCTGCAATAGTTATCCAGTTAACGCCTCCATCCTTAGAATACTGCAATGCCAGGTTTCCGCTGTGTATGGTGCCTTCCGATGTCCAGGTTATATTATTGGTTTCATTCTTTACCCATAACTCTCCGCCATTAGGAGATGTCAGGGTAAGTTTAGGGTCAACAATCTTAAATACCGAAGAGTCCTTCGAAACCTGGGTAATCGTATCCCTTCCGGCGGGTGCGGAAACCTCTTTTACCCTGAAAGTAACACTATCGCTTAAATCATCAGGGACAGTCCAGGCATAAGAACAAGATAAATCCGTGTTGGGATTAAGCGGAGACGCCGGAGCGCCTGAGGCTATCGTAGTGATAAGGACCGATGAGCTGACAAAGCCGTCTTTTGAATAACGCAACTCAAACTGGCTGCCGAATTGCTGTGAATTTGTGGTCCAGGTTATGTTATACTGCGCGCCTACTTTTAGCTGCTCTGCCCCTAAAGGATATGTGAATGTGATTGCCGGTGGAGGCACTAAGGCGAATACCGCGTCCGATGCATCATCCACCTGCGTATTGGCGGTATCCGTCATGCGCACCTTTACATTATCCGAGGCGTAAGCCGCGTTCGTGGTAATATTCCAGGTCAGGTCGCCGTCATCTGTCTGGCCTGATGCGATCTCCGGAGTTACCCAGGTAGAACCGTTATTAATTGAATATTCGAATTTCAGGGTATCTGTCCCTAAAGTGCCGCCTGAATTCCAGGTTATCGCGTGCTGTTTGCCTAATTCCCATATCTGGCCGCCGTTAGGAGATGTGATCTCGGCACCCATCAGCCTGAATGACGCGTTTGATTTATCAGTTACGTTGGGGTATTCAACGCTGGTAATCTTCACCTTGGTTAATAAACCCGGGTCATCGGGAAGCGTCCAGGCATAAGTTCCGGTATTAGAGGTTGAAGCCACGATTTGCTTCCATGTTGCCTCATTATCAGGAGCATACTCTAGCTTTACATGGCTTGCTCCCGCGTCTATACCTTGGGAGGTCCAGGTAATATTATGAGGAGTCCCTTCCAGCCACGACTCAGCGCCATTAGGCGCGGTTATATTCAACCAGGCGTCGGTATAGGTCAATGTAACGCTGTCAATAGCAGGCGTATTCCTGCCGTCGGAATAAAGCATGGCTTTATACTGCACCCATTGATCGTTAGAGATATCGGCGTTTAAGGCGTTGATTGCTTCGGCCCCGGTTTTATCCGTATAGAATGTCTCTGAAGCGTTTAAAGCCACAGCCAGATTATCTAATTCAGGGGTATAGGTACCGTTATCTGAATGTAAATATGTCCTGAAATTTAATGAACCCGACGGGAACAGGGTTTGGAACCCCGCCAGGTTGGCATTGATCTGGGCTCCTGTATTTGCCTGCGTATACCCGGCGGTAACTAAATTCCAGCCTATCGGGATACTATTATAGGCGGTTAAATTCACCCAGATAGAGCCTTGGCCGGTGGTTAAATTATCCTGCCAGTATGTTTCCCACAACACCCCGGTTATAGGCCGGGTAGAGTCGCTTGAGGTATGGCTCAATATGCATTTATAATCTTTAGTGTCTGTGCCCACTACTTTGCTTATAGCCGTGGAATTATACCAATACCAGTTCCAGGCATCAGGAGAAACCTGATGCTTTAATCCTGCTCCGGCCGGGACTGTCGATATTTCAGTAACAGAGGCAAGGTTATTATTATAGAAAACCCCTCCCAAGGGCTGCATAACCGGGTTATCCTCATAATACTCATTAAGAGAAAACGTATTAACAACACCTTTTATGATATCTCCTAAGCCGACCGATATATCATATGTCATATCCTGATATACCTTCCAGTCATCCGTAAGAGTATAATAATCCCTGTTATTATGCACTATATGCGGCCTTAAATTGCTCTCCGTAGAATAGACCGAATCATAAAGCAGGATCCAGGTCGCATTTTCAATCCTTTTATAATAGTAACGGGCGCCCATTGTTTTTAACTCTATCCTGATATCATACCAGGCGTCCCTTACATACGTACCGCAGCTGGCGACATTTGAGCCGTCTTGATATATATACATCGAGCCATTATTGAAATAAATGCCATATATAAGGTTTGCATATGATACCCCTGCCTCGTTATCCTTCCATCCGATCATCACGTTGGCATTATAACTGGGGTATATCTTTGCCTGGAAAGTCTTTCCCGCTGTCCTTAATAATGCTGTCCCGTTCCATTTAATATAAGAATCCCAGGCATTGCTATCATTATATAAAGTAACGTAACCCTGGCTCATAATCGGGGATTTGTCGGAGGTTGCCGCGCCTCCTGCGGTAAACCTTGTTTCATCCAGGCCGGCATACATATAAAGGTCATAGGCGTTGTATATATTGTTATAGTCGGTAATCGTTAACGGGTTGCCGTAATAAACCGATATCGACCTTGGCCAGGTGGTAATAGGCACTGTATTCTGGCTCTGGATACGCACATCGATGCTGGCTTGCTTCTTGGCGTAATCAAAATAGTCTATATCATAATAAAGGTATAGCGGATCTCCTGAAGCCACCGCTTCATCATAAAAACGGATATCCCCTCCATCCGGCCGCACATTCGCCCAGAAATCGACCCAGTCAGGGGTAATCTGCAGATTAACGCTTCTATTTACGACATTATCCGGGTCGGTTGATGCGTTAATTACCGTAAAATCCATCTTATACAGCCAACCAGGATTAAAAACTGCTCCCACGCGGGATACCTGGGTCGGCGGATAAACCTCCTGCCTGAGTGGATTAAGGAAAATATCCGTGCTCAAAGATGTACCTCCGGGGTTTCCATAATACAACCAGTATGTCTGCTGCGCGTTAGTGTTGATAAAAGGTACGCTTACCAAAATACTCCCTTTCTTGAGGTCAGCGTCAAAAAAATCAATGAAATAATCCATTATAGTGGCGTTATCAGATGCCACTACCCTGACATCAGAGCCGTCGCTGTTTACATTGGCCCAGAAGCTGTCCCAGCTGTCCTCCATATCCACCCTGACTACAGCCGGGCTGCTGCCGTAGACGGTCCCCACAACCCAGGTAATTCCTTTGCCGGTGGTTAAGTTATCCTGCCAATATGTCTGCCAGTTTGCCCCTGAGACCGGCCGGTCAGAGGTTGTGGATGTGTGGCTCTTGATACACATATAGTCTTTGCCGTCTGTGCCGGCTATCACGGCCTGGCCCTGGGGAGCGCCTGAATCATTCTTCAGCATAAGCGGAATTTTATACAACCATTCCCAAAGATCGGGAGAGTTCGCTTCCACTTCCCCGTAATTATTGAAATTTTCCTCTAATTGCATAAAAGCGGCTGAATTTGCTTCGGATTCTGCCGCGCTATTGCCGTAATAAAGATAAACTGTCCTGCTGGATGAGGCGGGAAAAGACGGCAGCTGCGCGAGCACAAAACCTTTTTTCTGAGAGTACTCCCACTCAGGCAGGCAATAAGCCAGGACAGTGGCGTCATCTGAATCCACTATCCTTATATCGCTCCCGTCGCTTTTTACATGCGCCCAGAATTCATGCCATTTACCCAGGTCAATACGTATAGCGGCATTGGTCTTTAACCCTCCCGTATTATTAACTGAAATGGCGATTTTTTTCTGCCAGCCTTCAGATACTAAATTGGCGCAGGTCGCCTCTACCTCATTGCTGCCATTGGTTATTTTATACGTATAATCCAGGGATATACCCTGGTACAAATAACTGACTTCACTGCCTGTCAATGCCCGGTTATACAAGACGATTTCATCAAGATTACCTTTCCAGTTATAAGAGGCGCTGTTAAAATAACGGCCAAAATCCCACTGCATACTAGGGACATCGCGATGGGTATTAGCAAAACTTCTGTAATCTCGGTTTAAAACTGAATCTGTATATGCCCGATAGCCAAAGGCATCATGCACAACCGTGTAATGCCTCCAGATCTCATCTCTGGTTGTTAAATAGTAGAAATTATCTGAATGAGCGACATTAGCCGGATCATACCAATGATGGTACATCCAGTTGTTCGGGTTTAACCAGGTAATCGGATAACTCGTCTGGGCTGACATAGCAGATTGCCAGCTTCTGGTTAATGTGGGGACCTGGTCTATCGTGCCCCAGAAAGCCATGGTAAAATTAGTGCCTAAATCCGGCACAGTCGCCCTGACATAATCATCTATGCCGTCAAAGTAGATGCAGGCGCCATATTTACCCTCGCTAATCCAGGTGGGCATATTCTTGTTAGTCGGCGATAACGCCCCTGTATTGCCATACCCTGAAGAGTCGTATGCCATAAGCCCGGCGCCTTCATCAAACTTCCAGTAACCCACCAAGCCGTTACCGGGCTTGCTTACATAAACCGGGTTACTGGCTGATAAAGCGTCGGCGCTGCCATAAACCATATAAAAAGCCTTGACGGAATTGGCGCCTATGCTTGGGAAATGGATATTTACCTGCGCTATATTGTTTGTTTTATCAAAACTCACCAAATAATAGTTGAGTTCTTCAACCCCGTCATGGAAACGCATATCCGAACCGTCTAATTTGATATTATTCCAAAAATGGTTATTGGCTTTAGGCATTGACATAGTGACAATGGCATCTGTCTGCGCGCTGCCTCCGGTATTATCCACGTAAAGCGCCTGCGAATAGGCGAAATCAGCCAATTTTTTATATAATTTCACCGTGCTGCCGGTAAATAATATCTCTGAATTTGCCACATAATCGCTTTTATCATTAAAGTTAAACTGCTCTATGGTTGTTCCCGCCGGGCCATACCAACTGGCGCTCAATAAACTCGCCAGGTCCGTTCCCGTGCGTATCTTAAAACGCACATCAGTGCCTACCTGCTGCTGGTCAGCCCATTCAAATTTCACCAGCCTGTTAGTGGCAAAAGAAGTATTATAGGGCGAAGAGACGACCTCTTGCTTAAGAGGGTAAAACTCGTAGTTAATATTTACATCGGATATCTTGGGAAGCTGTAAAAGGTTATCCGTGGAAAACCCGATATTATATTGTATATATATATCCTGCGGGTTAGCTGAAGAAGATGAGCCTAAACTTGCGCCATTCTGCATGCTTCCGCATAAATCCCAAGTCAAGGCATCCGAGAGGTCCGGCTCATTCCCGGACCTGAAGGAAACCTCCGCTGCCTGCGTATCATTAAATGTCCAGCTTACATTACCCCATCCTGAATGCGCTCCTACGGGTTTTATGCCTGAAATATAGCTGCCATAACAAAACGCATAATACATAGCAAGCTCAAGCCTGCCGTTCCCCTTAGTGGCGTAATAATATTCGCCTCCGGGCCAAATCATGCTGCCCGGATGGTCAACTCCGAATGATGCGGGAGCAAGCTCATTCCAGGCATCACTGAGTATATCGTACCTTATATAGGAATAAGACTCAAAAGTCTCCCCCCATGAAGACCCGTGAAGCGCGTACAGGAAATTGCCGAATCCCGGGTATATCAACTCTGAATGTGAATCAACGAACTTAAGCATTGCCGGCGACATTGTCTGCCACTGGTCTGTCTTATAATTATACCTATAGAAGTTAGGGGTCCTGTTGCCGCTTAAGGCGTATAAATAATCCCCTTTATCAGGGTAGGTAATCGCCGCCCCTCTTCCTATTGACACCGGTAGGTCTGCCAAGTTGTCCCATTCGTTATTGCGTATATCATACTTCCAAAAACTGACCGCTTCTCCCCGCATAGCATAAATATACTGACCATTCTTCACATGCGTGAACCCATTGCCATAACCCCAACTGTACGAAGGAGGCTCCAGTGTTTCCCAAGAGTTATTAGCCACAGAATACCGGTAGAATGTAGTAGAGCCTCTTCCTCCGCTAAGGTAAATATCCACATTACCTTCGTATTCCACCGCCTTCATGCAGGGGTCGTAAGCTGATATTGTCGAAGGGCAAGCAGTTAAACTGCTCCATTTCTTTGTCCCGATATTAAACCTGTAAAAGGCTCCGGAATAACCCACAAGATAGTATATATTGCCTTTGTAACCACAGATCACCCCTCCAGCATTCAGGCTGACCGGCAAATATGCCGGTATATCATAAGCATCCTCCGTCTTATGATACCTAAACAGGTAATCCAACTGGGTAGTATTAAATATATATACATAATTACTGTTCGCTCCCACGCTTGCCATAGCTGAAGCATAATTTGTAATTGTCGTAGGAGGCGGCTCCAGTTCATTCCAGGCTAAATTATCAATATCATAGCGCAAAAGCATCTGCGTGCCTGAACCGGTCAAACAATACACGTATTTGCCTCCGTCATTGGGATAATATATTGCAGAGCCTTCATTGGTAGTATACGTCTTGCCTGATGAACCTCCTGTGCCCACGGGGCTAATTGTCCCCCAGGTATCCTGAGCAGGGTTATACACGTAGCAGGTATCAGTAACCTCTGTGCGCAACTTATAAATCTTATTATCATAGGAAGAATAAGTTAAGGAGTTAGCCCCTCTAATAGTATGTCCGTCAGGCGCGTTTAAATAAGATGTCCAGTAATCATAGCTGGGCTCGACAAAATATGTATTAAACTGAGTTGTACCATAACCGCCAAGCATAAAAATTATATCCCGGGGATTGGCATGTCCTGAAATAGTTATCCCGCATCCTCCGGTTATCTCTGATCCTATCGTTACCGGCGTTAAAGTATCCTTTGCTCTTAGCCAGCGTTCGTTAGTAATATCATACCTCCAGACATTCTTAGTATATTTACCTTCCAGGACGTATATGGAATTTTCATTTGCCATATACTGGCCCTTGGTTCCCGGACCTAAGTAAAATGGGGCCCGGATCAGGCCCACCCAGCGATTAGCATGCTTAGAGCAATAGTATGATGTGCTGTCTGTCCAGGTAACCCCTTTTCCGGTTGTGCGGGATGTCTGCCAATATGTCTGCCAGTTTACCCCTGTTGTCGGAAAATCAGCAGAGCTTGAGGTATGGCTTAAAATACAGTCGTAATCCTTCCCATCGCTTCCTACTACCTTTGACTGCGTAGCATTTGTATCAAAAACCCATATATTGCTATTAGTATAATAATAGGTATCTCCAAAGATCATATAAAGGTAGCCTTTATTGTCTACGGCGATATTGCCGTCGGCGTAAGATGTATAACAAGCATCATATACCCTCCGCTCCCAAATACCCGGTTGATTATACGTGGGTTTTGTCAGGTCATATTTCATAAGTTGATCATTTCCGTAATAGGGCGACGCCCATACAGCATCAGTAGTCTGGGTTGCGGCTCTATAGATAGAACAAAAAGGCAAAGGATTAAGTTCACTCCAAGACTCAGTTGTAATATCATATCTTTCCATCCTGTAATCATATATATGTTCATAGTAACCGGACATATGATAAATATATTTGGAGCTTCCGTCATTTTGAATCCCTCCAGCCGAATAATGGTAGTAAGTCGGGATAAAACTGCTAGCTTTACTAACCCAACCATCCATTTCAATATCATAACGGTAGAAATAATTACCCCCATATCCTCGTAACAGATAAATATACCTGCCTTTATCAGGAGCATTAAGCCCTGTCCATGTTGCCTCGCCTCCGTAAATACCAGTAATGCAATTTTCACAAGTAAGCCAGGTATTGTCTATAGGGTCATACCGGTACCAATAAGAGTATCCATAGCCCGGAAATCCAAAAATAAATTTGTAGTGGCCTACTGTTCCGGTACGCGAGTTATACATAGTTCCGCTTGCCCAGGTATCACCCTGGCCCGTAGTGCCTGTAGCAACCCAATATGTCTGCCAGGTAGCGGTTGTCCCGCTTATTGGACGGCTGGCAGCCGCTGATATATGGTTTTTAATACATTGATAATCATTCCCGTCGGTCCCAACTACTATGGATGGCTTAATATTCTCTAAACCCGGGGTATACTCTTTAGCATCAACCCAAGCAACACAGTCAGTGGTCGAGCCGTTAAGCTCCCAGTATTTTGACCAATCAGCGCCGGTTATAGGCTTATTCAGCGTAGTTGAAGTGTGCCGTTTCTTGCATATATAACCTAAGCCGTTTGTCCCTAAAACCCGGTCAGCCTTTGATGTAACCCCTATTACCCCAAAACCATAGATAAAACCGGCGGAATTAGGAGAATCTGCAAGCGTCGCCCATGCATCAGTTGCCATATTATAACGCGCGAAATTATAACCGTTATTACCTCTATGAAAATACAGGTAACCATCTCCTATATCAGCCATATTTTGCCCAGAATAACTCCCGCTCCAAGGCATATTAGCCAGACGTTCCCATGAATTCGCGGATATCTTATACCTCCAAAAGTTATAGTTATAATAACCTCCCCACCAATACAAATAATCATCATAAGGCCCGGATACATAACCCTTGGAGTTTACCCAAGCTAATCCTCTTGTAGCAACAGCAGGGGTTGCCCAATATATGGCAAAATTAGCCCCGGTTATAGGTTTATCCGCGTTAGTCGATAAATGGTACCTAATGCACCGGTAATCCAAGCCATCTGTTCCCGTAATCACATCTCCTTCTTGATATATTTTATCCAGGACCCAAGTTGATGTATCATAAGGATTTAGCCTGCGCCAATAAGTTTGCCAGGAAGCTCCGGTTACAGGCCTTGTCTCACTGCTTGATGTATGGTTAGCTATACATATGTAATCAAACCCGTCTGTACCTAAAACCACATCTGAATGCACATCATTCTTTACCCAATATATATCCCTACCCCAAGAACTTGAATTCCAGAGAGGCTGGGTTAATTCTTTCCACTTGTTCTTAACAATATTATAATGCCATGGGTTGGTATAGTTATTTCCTGAAAGAAGCTGTATCTCTGTACCTGCGCCGTCAGGGTCATACAAGATAAACCCTTTATTATCAGTATAACGCGGGCAATCCGCCAGCCTTGTCCAAACACCTGTGCCGCTTAATGGCCCGTAACGCCAGAATGTTTGATAGTTCCTGATATCATTTCTATTAAAACATTGATAAGGCATTGCCGCGTATATATAATCTCCTGAACCCGGCCAGAACATATTAGAGCCGCTCCACATCCTTGCTTCATACCCCGCTGTACTTTCTGCCGGGATAGGAAGATCAGGCACATCCGGGTCCCATACATCATTAGATACGCTATACCTCCAGATGCTGCTGGTCTGTACCCCGCGGCTGGCATAAATATAATCTCCTGAACCCGGATAAACTAACCTGCCGCCTTCTTCTATAGTTCCCGGAGCGCTGCTGGCGCCTTTCCATACCCCGGTTTCTCCGATTGTTGGGTCAAAACAGAAAAAGTCTGTGGCATTGCCTCCCAAAAGGACATATAGTTTTCCTGCCTCTGTTGAAATAATCCCGGTAGCGCATATTGCTGAACCGTATTCAGCCCCCTTTGATAAAGGGTTAAAAGCCGTCCAGGTATCCGTTCCGGGAGTATATTTAAATACCTGTTTGGAACCTTCCCCGCGTAAAGCAAATATCGCTTCTCCGTCCCAGGCCATGGAGCAACCGGCTGCGGCAGGAGAAGGCAAAGGAGCAAGCATTGTCCATTTACCGGTTGCAGGAACAAACTTGCCAAACTGCCTGCCATCGCCTGCAGCAAAAAGGCAATAAATAACATTTCCCGCGCGGGCGAAAACAGTAAACCTGTCCGGCCTGGGCTGGGCAGCTAAAGTCAGCCATTCGCCAAGGGTTGAGGCAAACGGGTCGGCTACAGAAGGAGTAACCTGTATTGCCGCCTCCGTTCCAGTCCCCTCTATAACCACCTTGGACATTTCACCCTGGTTAAAGTCTGTATCTGTGGTATCGGTTAAAGTAGCCGTATCCGGAGCCAATACCAGATTCCCATCCGGGTCAGTTGCTGCAATAAAATCTTCCTTGGAATAATAGGAGTCCCAGCTTGATTGATTTGTAGGATGCACGGCGCTTTCTACGGATTCACCGCCGCTCCAGGTCGTCTGATTAAATATATAAACAGCATCTGCGCTGTCAGAGCGGTCTCCGGGCAGGCTGACGCAAATGGCCGCCGCTATAAAACAAATAAATATGATTTTTAAATTACCTCTGCCCACTTTTATCGCCCTCTGTTCTATCTAACCGCAGATCATACTCAAAATAATCCCTATAGAGCCTGAAAAGTTTTTTCTCATAACGCAGGGCATCTTGATTTTTCAGTTTGCTAATCCTGCTTAAAAATAATTCATTCTTTAAGCTAAAACTGTCCCTTAGCCGCTCAAAACCGTTTTCCATAAGCATATAATACTCGATAAACTTATCGCCGTCGGCGAATTTAGCTAAATCCAGGATTATCTGCATAAGCCCCAAATCCCCAAGCACGCTGTTATAATCGCTAAGCACATCAACCAGCTCTTTTTCCGCTTTGAACTCCCTGGCTTCAGTGGCTTTACGCGCGTGGCTGTTTACAGTAAAAAACGCAGCGTCCAATTGCTCCTTATACTCTTTTGTGCGCTTAGCCATTTTCTCATACAGTAATCTTCTTGAAGCTGCAAATTCCTGAAAACCTTTCTTATCAAGCTCTTGCGTTTCTTTTTCTTCTTCCCCCGCTTTCAACGCTGGGCCTGCGTAAATCAAGCTTAAATTTCCCTCAAAAAGAAAAATAATTAATAATATTACCGCATAAATTAGGGCTTTCTTCATTGTGTTTCCCCTGTCTTGTTTTTTAACAACCTGATTTGAACTTTAGCTGTCAGCTTATCCAGCGCAAAAGCTCCATCCGGGTCTTGAGGATATACCTTATATACGCCTTTTGGCAGCCTCGCTCCTACAGCACGCTCGGGTTCGGCATTCAAAAACAAAGTTTCATTCCCGCCTTCCCCCACCCTGACAATAGCAAAGGCTCGCGATATTCCCGCCTCAACAAACATAATCTCCCCTTCTGACGGAAGGCTCAGCGGCTGCGAAACTTGAGTCGCCCCTATTTTGCTTCCGCTAATCTCATAAAAATCGGGCGCCGTAGGCGGCTCCTGGCCCTCCTCTTTAGAGAGCCCCTCATCACCGGAAGATTTAACCTCGGCAGCTTGAGATTCAGTTGAACTTTTATCTGTAGCGCCGATTATAATCACATCCGAAGACGCGCTATCCGCGCAATAAACCTTAACCGCCCCGGATAATAAAAAAGCGGCACAAAATATCAGAGTAAAGACAGACGCCTTCATTTTGACACCATCCCTTTTATTAGAATATTAAACATTCTTTCCAGGCTCTTATCCATCTTAATATCCATAGGGTTATCCATAGGGTTATATTCCGCATCAAGCTCCCGGACTATCTTCTTCGCGGAAAGTTTTTTATCAGCCAGCCCGAACTTCACGATAAGCTCCTTGACATACTGCAACTTTTCATTTCTATCCTGTTTATTCCACCAGTATCCGTCATTTGAACTTTCCTCTACCGGTAATGGCTCATACATCGCTTTTTGCTCTTCTGTTACCATTTCCTGCGCCTCTAGCACCAGCTTACTGGGGTCAGGGGCATCAGAAACAATTTTTCCGGCAAAAGCCGGCTCCTGGCATAAGACAAAACAAGCGCAGATGAATAAGAACCCCATGCCTCTCTTGCCCATATCGCAGGTCATTGCTTCTCCTCTTCTTGCCTGTCTTTATTCTCTATCTCTTTAAGGCGCGTTGCCGCGGCCTTATAAGAAACCATATCCGCCCGGTATTTCTCCTCCAGTTCCCTGCTTACTTCCTGTTTTGTGGCGATAAGGTCCCTGGTGAACATTTCATCCTTTTCCAAAGCGACCTCTTTGATCTCGCGTTTTAAATTCGCGTTGCCCAAAAGGAGGAAACTGCCTACTCCCAAGAACACCAAAATGGAGGCAACTAAAATATAAAGCGCGCGGCTGCTTTTTCTTTTTTCCAGGAACAACTCCGCGTTTAATTCCGGCTGCTCCTGTCCGGCTTCGGCGGCGGCCTTTGCTATTTCTTTTATTCTTTCCACAAACTTCTCGCTGCCTACAATAGAAGCCTTGTACATCTTATTTTCAAAAACCTCAAGGTCGCTCCGGTTTGCCTTTTCCACAAACTCCTGATACGCCGCGGGCTTATTTTCCGAAGGCAAAAGATTCAAAACTTCTTCGCAGTCGATATTCGCGTAAATATTTTTATCCTGCTCCGTTTTTATAAAAGACGGATAGCTGCTCCAACGGTAATCCTTTAATTGCAGCGCCGGATTATCTTTTAAAACGATACGGTGGATGAAACGGGTCATTTCAAGCAGATAACCCTGCTTCTCAATCAAGGCTGCCTTGAACCTTTCTTCAAAAAGATGCCCTTTTTTTTCATATTTCTTATTGTAATATTTTGTGTAATTGGCGTTTACATCATGCATAATCTGGGAAACCGTAAACTGCTGCGAAGGCTCGATAAGCAGATGGCTTTCACCGGCTGTCAAAACCAAAGAATATAATTTGAAATTATACAGCCCTTTATACTCGAAGATAAAAAAAAGATAGCGGTTTTTATCGCTATCGTCCCTGAAAAGATTAAGTTTATAGTCTGCTTTTGTGGTTATATAATATAAGGCTCCTTCTAAATTCACCCTCGGCAACCGTGGCATTTTGTTTAAAACCTCTTTTTAATCCCGCAAAGTACGTGGTACTTTTATTTTTCTTCAAAAAAAAACCCCGGTAAACTCTATACCGGGGCAACTCCAGAATCTTCGGCAGCCTGGCTATCCTTGACTTCAGGACCCTTGGCTTTGCGCCCCCATATTACTATGAGTTTACCTTTTCGGTTTCTTTTATTTCTGTTACAATAAGAGTATAACATATTATATAAATTTGTCAAATTCTTAAAAAGTACGTGGTACTTTTGCCGCTTTATCAGGCTCCTGAAAGCTTTTTTTGGATCAAATTCAACGGATAACCTTCCCTGGCCAGCTCGGATATTTTTTGCAAACGTTCCTTCACCAGGCCTTCCTCATACATGCGCTTATTGCCTATTTTCGCGCTAACCGGAAGCAGCCCTATGGCAGTATAATAATTCACCGTATAATACGGAATATTGAATTTAGCCACTATTTCCTGCGCGGATATGACTTTTTTCCCCATGACGTTTATCAGATTCATCTGCTTATAGTAATTACTAAATATACAACATATGCTATATGTATAGCATTTATCTCTTTGATTTCGCCTCTAACTCCCCGACCTTCTTTATCTCCTTATGCAGCCTTGCCGCCAAACTGGTATACTGGACCTTATCCGCCTCAAGTTGTTTATCCTTTTCTTCGATTATCAGCGCCTGCTGGTTAACTTTTGCCGTCAAATCCCTCATATGTTTTCCCCTGCTGACCAAGCTGACAATATTAACCAAACTTAAAATCAGAAAGATTGCAAAGATTACCCTTAATTTCTGGCTGGCTGCTCCTTTTTCTTCAGGGCCCATCGGTTACCTCCTTTTTTTTGGCTCTTACTTAATCTTCTGCTCCAATCTCTTTGTCACTGCCTGGTAAGAGATCATATCCGCCCGGTATTTTTCCTCTAAATCTTTTTTTAATTTTTCCTTCAATTCCCTATGCTGTTGTAAATCCATGCCTTGCTTGGCCGCCTTTGTCTTTAACGCTTTTTTGAGCGAATCCTTAAGCCTTAAATTGGAGATCCAGAGATAAGCCCCCGCTGCGCAAAACAAGAATAAAAGCAAACTCACGGCCAAAACAACTTTTCTTTGCACTCACTTACCTCGTTTTTCGCTGCCACTCCAGTTCTTCTTTAGCTTCAAACATCCATTCCGCTACCGCCCCGGCATCCTCGGCTTTAGGGCACAGCTCAAGATACCGGCGGTAATGAATAATTGCTTTTTCGTTATCCTGCAGGTGATCGTCGTAAACAATGCCCAGGTTATAATGGATATCCGCGTCATCAGGGGCAAGCTCCAATGTCTTTTCGTACTCTTCGGCTGCCTCTTTATATCTTCCCGCGTTTTCATATATTAACGCTAAATTATAATGGCGTTTGAGGGCTTTTTCTTTATAAGTGCCAAAAACCTCGCTAAAATCATTGGGCTGGATATGCTTCTGTTTATATTTCCGGCTCAAAGCTCGCTCTGCATCGTTTAATTTTTTAGTAAGGGCTATTTTTTCATTAACCGCTCCCGCTAAAGGCCCCCTGGATTCCTGCTGCCGCCCGTCAGTTACCTTTTTATTGCTTAAAACAGCATACCCTTTGGCGTAGAAATCCGCCCTTTCAGGGTCCTTGATATTATAAAGGTAAATGCTTGCCAGCCGAAGATAGATGTTTGCGTCATAGGGGTCCATCTTTATGATATCCTCATATTCTTTTACGGCTGCCGCATAATCCTGATCGTTTTCATAAGAAATCCCGAGCTTATAATGGTCAAGCTTCTCTTTCTCCTGCATTAATTTTGCGGTTGCCTCAGAGGCATTAAGCGCGTTCTTCTCCAATGCCTCTTTTTCTTCGCTTAAGTTTTTAAGTTTTTGGGTTAAACCCGCTATCTGGCTGTCGAACTCTTCTTTTTGGGCAAGATACTGCCTGCTCTTAAGCGTAAGCTCTTTCTTGCTCTGCTGCTCTGAAAGCCGAAGCTTCTCCTGCATTAGCTGATTAGCCTGGGCTAATGTATCTTCGAGCTTCTTCTTTTCTTCCGCGAAGGCAATGAGTTTTTTGCTTAAGCCGGATTCTTTTTCTTTGGCGCTGCCGATATCCTGTTCTAAATTAGCTATCCTTGCTTCTAAGCTTAATTTTACACCGGCCAAAGAACTTTTCTCCGCGTTCAAGGATTCAATTTGTTTTTCCAGCTGGATTAATTTTGCTTCTTTATTTTTAAGGTCATTGTTTAACGCGTTTATCTGCGCCCGTTTTTTAGATACCGCCGAGACTGCCAAAACCAAAGCGGCAAGAAAGACTGTCAATAAAACAGCTAAAGAAATAATTAATACGGGCTTATTCTTCATCTCTTGGGAGGCTTCCTTGTCTTCATTTCGCCTTTTAGCTTGAACATCTCATCAGTGCCGCCGATAATGTGGGGGGTCAAGAAGATAGCCAGCTCTTTTTTCGAGTTTAAATCGGATACATTGCTGAACAACTTCCCCACAAGAGGCAGGCTGCCTAATAAAGGCATTCTGGATATGCTTTTATCCGCTGTAGTTTTTATAAGCCCGGCCAGAATTATAGTGTTGCCGTCCTTGATTAATACGTCAGTCTCGACATTTGAGGTGTCCACTATAGGGATCCTGTTGCCTTCCGTAGTCTCCAGCCAGTCCGATATCGAGCTGACCTCCGGCTTTATATGCATTTTGACAAAACCGTCTTTGCTGATCGTCGGCGTAACATACATTGTTACTCCCACGTCTATGAATTGCACGCTTTCGGAGGTAGTCGTGGTTACATCGCCGGTAGTAATGGTCGTGGTTACATACGCCTCGCGCGTACCGACCATGAACTTTGCCTCTTCGTTATTGCAGACAACGATATGCGGCGAGGAGACTACCTTCAGTTTGCCGTAATCCTTTATAAGCGTCAAAGCAAACTCATATTTATTATCGGCTAAGGTGCCTACGCTAAGGACCATAGAGGAAGCGGTGGAAGCCGGGGCGCTAAACGGAAAGGTTCCGGCAAAGGTCAATGAGTCCGAAGCCAGGCCATAAACCTTCTGCCAATCCACGCACATGGCAAAATCGTCATTTAAGGTTATCTCGACGATCCTTGCCTCTATAAGCACCTCCTTGGTTTTAGCGTCAAAATCCGCAACCAGCGACCTGATCTTCTCCATATTATGAGGCAGGTCCGTCACTACAAGCTTATTCGTCCTTTCGTCTATTTCAATAGTTCCGACATCCTTAGTCAGCACCTTGGTTATTTCCCCTTTGATCTCGCCTATTTTGGCGTAATTCAACTCAAATGCCTCTCTGACCGTAGGCAGTACCCGGCTGACAGTAGGCAAGTCAGCCTTTACAGCAGCCTCCTCCATCTCTTTTATCTTTTCCGGAGTATCTATTAAGATGATCATCCCTGTTACGTCATCTATGATCACTTTGCCTACCGAACTCTTTAAACTTCCCAATATAGTGCCTACTCTTTTAGGGTCGGCGTATTTAAGGGTTATAGTCTTGGTTTGTTTTTTATTCGTATATTTCTCGCCATAGAGGGCCTCGTATTCGCTCTCTGTCATCAGCGTGATTATCCCCGCTTTCTTCTCGCAGGCGAGGCTATTTGTAAGCATAATTATCTCCAGCACATCGGCGATAGTCACATCTTTTAAAAATACGGTTACCTTGCCGCTTACATTTTTTGTGGCGACAATATTTAAATCTCCCTGCTTGGATAAAAACTTAAGCGTGTCCATGATGTCCATGCTGCGTAAATCAAGGGATATCTTCCTGGATAACCCGGAGAACGGATCGCCCGCGTCTTCAACGGCCTCTTCTTTGGCGGTATCCTGGGCCTGCGTAAGCCCAAAGCTTAAGCTGATAAAAAACAGGATCAAGATTACAAAGTTTATTTTTCTCATATTTACATTAAATCCATCTTTTGCCCTTCAGATTCCAATATGACTTTATCCTTTAAAATAGTATCTATCTTAAACCTGCTGATTGTATCCCCCGATTTAAGAAAATAAGTCTTATTTGCTTTTGTGTCTTCGATGATCACCTCAGGGTCAACCCCCCAGGATATGCCCACCAATTTAAGTTCTTTAATCAATTCAGATAACATCTTCTTGGTTTCTTCCTGGGGATTCTCCGCGCTCATCAATTTAACCGGCGAAAAAATATCCCTTCGCTGTACCATTTCCAGGTAATACAAAAACGGCCGGACTTCCGGAGTAACATTCTGCTGAAAATTCCTTCCTTTTTCCGCCGAAACTTTCTTAATGAATTGTTTTATATCCAAACGCCTGAGGGTGAAATCCGCGCTCAGGTAAATAAATAAAATAACAGCTGCCGCGGCTAAAACCTTATTCCAGGCCTTTAAATTAGGTTCATCAATGCCGCCCTTTAACTGTACCAGCCAATCCTTAAACGCTATTTTAAGCCGCGCCAGGGATGTTGATAAAAAACTTAAGCTTAAAAATGAAAACGGCGATGATTTTTTTCGCTTGAGGCTTAAGCTGCTTGGCCCATCCTCGTCCTCAATTAAATTTAATAACTGTTCCTCAGGAGTTGGTTTGTTTTTTGCCATCTTAAGTTCGCCTCATGCTGAATGAGCTCTTTGATAATTTCAGGGTCCACGATCGGCTTATTTTTCATTACCAATAATTTAAGCGCCTTGTGGCACAACATCCCTATGCGCCGGGGATAACCTTCGGTGTATTTAAACACCTCCCTGATCGCCTCTTCGCTGAATAATTTTTCCCTGCCCCTGTAACCGGCCTGCCTTACGCGGAACTCGATCATCTCTTTTGTTTCTTCGATTCCAAAAGGAGTAAGCGTGTACAACAGGCTCACCCGGTCTATAAGATTCCGGACTTCGGTAAGCCGGGGCAAGAGCTCCATCTGTCCAAGGATGACCAGTTGCAATAATTTAAATTCATTAGTTTCATAGTTTAAAAGCATGCGCAAGGCTTCCAGTGAAAGGGAATTTAATTTTTGCGCTTCATCGATTAACAGGACTATGGTTTTATTTTGTTCTGCGCCCTGCTCAAAAAGATATCTTTTAATCGCCTCCTTATAATCTAAGACCGTAGGCTTTGGATTGGTAATTTCTATTTTAAAAGTCCTTACAAGAGAATCCAGGAAAATTTCTTCAGAGTCAAAAGTAGGATCGAGGATCATATGAAAAACAATATCTTCCCTCTCTTTCAACATTTGAAACAGTTTTCTGGAAAGAGTGGTCTTACCGGTACCCACATCGCCCAAAACTACGCTTAAGCCTCTCTTTAGCCGTATCTCAATCACAAGCCGCATCAAAGCCGCGCGGTGCTCGCTTGATTCATAGAAGAAGTTAGGGTCCGGGCTGGTAGAGAACGGTTCTTTATTTAATCCTATTACCGCGTAATAACTCATTTTTAATGTTTTTAATCAGGAACCTAAGTTATTGCAAAACAAATAGTTACAATCTTGTTACATACCTAGCAGTTTCTTACGGATCAAATTCAACGGATAACCTTCCCTTGCTAATTCTGATATCTTTTGCAAACGTTCTTTTATTACCGCTTCCTCATACATACGCTTATTGCCGATCTTGCCTGCAACCGGCAATAGGCCTATGGCGGTATAATAATTTACTGTTTGATATGGAGTATTGAATTTGGTTACTATTTCCTGCGCGGATATGGTTTTCTTTTCCATGGCGCCCTGGTTGTGAGGATAACCCTTAAGTTTTAGTAATTACTAAAAGTACTGAAGATACTATATGTATAGCATATTTTCCCTATTTGTCAA
>Ga0265297_10004160_pt1 | contig 24261 bp, 23 predicted proteins | sample Munlanlwell13791_FD_192502 | JGI IMG/M metagenome (GOLD analysis project Ga0265297, IMG submission 192502) | Leachate microbial communities from a municipal landfill in Southern Ontario, Canada - Leachate well 137-91 | ecosystem: Engineered > Solid waste > Landfill > Unclassified | place... | reverse complement strand
AGGGCGATGGTTCGCCGACTGCACCGGAGATGCGACGGTCGGCGCGCTGGCGAGAGCGGATTTCGAGATCGAGCCGAAAGGCCGCATGGGACCGTGCAATCTCTGGAACGTCTGCGAGTGCAAGGATACCAACGCCATCAACACCACCACCGCGGTCGCCGCAGAGCCCGTGCCGTTCCCACGCTGCCCGTGGGCGCTCGACCTGACGGATAAGCCATTCCCCGGCCGCAGCAAGACCAAACCGGACACGCTCAAACTCGGCGGCTGGTATTGGGAGAGCGGCTTCGACCGCGACCCGATCGAGGAGATGGAGTACATTCGCGATTGGAACTTCCGTGCGATGTATGGCGCTTGGGACGTGATGAAGAACGTGGACAAGGTTCTGCCCAATCACCGCCTCAATTGGTCGGCGCACATTCTCGGCAAGCGCGAGTCAAGGCGGCTGTTGGGCGACGTGGTGTTGTGCTTCGACGATCTGAAGAAGGATGTGAAATTCCACGACGGTTGCGCGCCAACGGGCTGGAGCAACGACCTGCACCTGCCCGATCCGAAATACGAAAAGGGTTTCGAGGGCGACGCGTTCATCTCGAAGGCCGACTTCGGCCACTTCCCTGCCATTCAGGAGCGCCGGCCGTTCTGGATTCCGTATCGCTGCCTCTACTCGCGTAACATCGCAAACCTCTTCATGGCCGGCCGCGACATCAGCACCAAACACGACGCGCTGGGCGCGGTCCGAGTCATGCGCACCGGCGGTTGCATGGGCGAGGTCGTCGGCATGGCCGCGAGCCTCTGCAAGAAACACAACACGATACCGCGCCACATCTACGAAAGTTACCTCGACGAACTCCAGGACCTGATGCGCCGCGGCGTCGGCAGGAAACCCGGCGCGAATCCCGACTATGACAATGGTGCTGAACCGAAGCGCCAGCCGGCCCCGAGAAATCCGCCGGTCGTTTCCGTGCCCGCTTGGCTCGCCAAAGCCGGCCCCAATCTCGCGCTTGCTGCGAAGGTGTCTGTGCCTGGTGGCGAGATGCTCAACGACGGCAAAACAGAGGTGAGCGACAACGGCGGTCGCTGGCTGGGCCGGGGCAAACTGCCGCACGAGATCGAGTTCACGTGGGAAAGGTCCGTGACCATCGGCGCAGCGCGAATTATTTCGGGGTTCTTCGACGGCGCGATCACTGCTCCGATCACCGACTTTGTCCTTCAATGGCACGACGGCGCAGAGTGGAAGGAAATTTCAGGCTCGGCGGCGAAAGACAACCGTGATCCCTATTGGAACTGCAAGTTCCAGCCGGTGACGGCGGCAAAGATCCGTCTGCTCGTCACAAAGACGAGGACCGACACCTCCCGTATCTGGGAGGTGGAACTCTACGGGCCGGCAGCGGCCAAGTGACGACAATCTTGCTCTGGACGGGCGACAACAATTTGGAGAAGCTATACGACTGGAATTTTTCGAGACAATAATACAAAGGAGAAAAACATGATTCGAACCGTCCTCGCCAACGTCGTTGCGTGCGCCTTGCTCGCCCAAGCCGCCGCCGCCGCCCCATGCCCCGGCTGCAACTGCCCGGCTGCCCAGGCGTGCCTCAACGCCGAACTGCTCGTCGTTTTCCCTGACTGCGTCAACACGCCCGATGGCATGGCGCTCTTGAAGGACGGCAGCATCGTGGTCTCTGCTCCGAACTTCAACGACGAGACCAAGCCGCCGCTCCTCATGCGCGTCACCGGCAGCGCGGGCAAGGCCAAGGCCGAGAAGTTCTACGAGTTCCCGAACCCGTATCCGGGCCTGCCGCAGGGTCTCGACCGCATCTCGCCGATGGGCATCATGCAAGCGCCGGGCGGCGATATCTTTTTCGCCGACCTGCAAATCCGGAAGGACATCAGCCAGAAATCGCGTCTGTGGCGGTTGGTGATGAAAGGCGGCAAACCGCAGAAGATGGTGCTTGTGGCGAAGGGTTTCAACGTCGCCAATGGCATCGCGATTCGCGGCGGTTATCTCTATATCACCGAATCCAACCTCGAACCCGGCGTCTTTCCGTTCACCAGCGCCGTCATGCGCTTCAAACTCGACGAAGAGAATGTGGAATTGAAAACGCCGATCAAGAACGACCCGCACATTATCGCGACGTTCACGAGCAAGAAGAAGCAATGGCCCTTCGGCGCCGACGGCATTGACTTCGACAACCAGGGCAACCTCTACGTCGGCCTCTTTGGTGAGGGGCAGATGTTCAAGATCACGTTCGACAAGAAGGGCAATGTCGTCTCCAACACGCTCTTCGCGGAAGCCCCGGGCAAACTCATCAACTGCGACGGCATGCGCCTCGACAAGCGCACCAACAAACTCTGCGTGGCCGACTCCGCCTCCAATGCGATCCAGGTCATTGACTGCAAGACCGGCGCCGTCGAGACACTTGCCTCCAACGAGGATGTGGCCGACAAGCGTTCCGGCGGCATGGACCAGCCGTGCGAGGCGCTCGTGCGCGGCAGGGAAATCATCGTCAGCAACATGGACTGGCCGTTCCCCGGATTCAAGAACGCCAAGTGGCAGCAGCCGGCGACGCTCTCGATCATCAAGCTCAAGAAGTAAAACATCCCAGACGTCATTGGACGGCGTCTCACTCCCACGGTGAGACGCCGTCCTGCAAACCATCATGAACTCTCGTTTCGACAACAAAACCGCGCTCATCACGGGTGCCGCTGGCGCTATCGGCAAGAGCATCGCCCGGGGCTTTGCCGCAGGCGGTGCGCGCGTCTTCATCACCGACATCGCACAGGCAAGCGTTGACGCCGCCGTCGCCGAACTCAAAGCCGAACGCGCGCAGGCTGCCGGTCTCGCCGCCAATGTCGTCAAAGAAGCAGAAGTCAAAGCCGTCGTGGACGCTGCTGCGAAATTCGGTGGCGGCGCGGTGGACATCCTCGTCAACGTGGCCGGCGTCGTCGGCCAGGGCAAAGTCGAGGATATCACCGAAGCCGAATGGGATCGCATCTTCGGTGTGAACTGCAAAGGCACGTTCTTTTTCACCAAGCACGTCGTGCCGCTGATGAAGGCGAAAAAATACGGCAAGATCGTCAACTTCAGTTCCAAGTCCGGCAAGACCGGTTCGGCGATCATGAGTCCTTACTCGGCTGCGAAGGCCGCCGTCATCGGCTTCACCCAGGCGCTGGCCTACGAACTGGCCGACTTCGGCATCACGGTAAACTGTCTCTGTCCCGGCATCACCGACAACACCGGCGTTTGGGCCAACGTCAGCGCCGGCTACATCCAGAACCTCGGCAAGAGCCGCGACGAAGTCGTGAAGCAGTTCACCTCCAAGGTTCCGCTCAAGCGTTTGGCGAGCGTCGCCGACCTCGTAGCCGTGACGCTCTTCATGGCGGGCAGCGGCGCCGACTACATGACCGGCCAGGCCATCAATGTCACCGGCGGCCGGGAAATGCACTAAGCGGAGCGGGAATTATGTCAGCCCGCCACGGAACGGCGGGCTGCGAAGGACCTAGATGAAAACGTTCACTGTTCAGGAAGTCGCCGCGACGATTGACCACGCGGTGCTGAAACCCAGCTTCACCGATGCCGACATCGAGAAGCACGCGAAGATGTGCGTCACGCGCGGCGTGAAAAGCATGTGCGTCCGTCCCTGCGACGTGGCGCTTGCCGCGAAATGTCTCACCGGCAGCAAAGTGCTCGTGTCTGTCGTTATCGGTTTCCCTCACGGCCATCATCGGTCCGAGGTCAAGGCGTTCGAAGCTGATCTGGCCATCAAGGACGGCGCGCGCGAACTCGATATGGTGATGAACATCGGCAAGTTCCTCGCCGGTGACTACGATTATGTCCGCCGCGACATCGCCGCCGTCGTTGCGGTAGCGAAGCCGAAAGGCGTGCTCGTAAAGGTGATTCAGGAGAGCGGTTACTTGACGCTCGACCAGGTCGCCAAAGCCTGCCTGATTACCGAGGAAGCCGGCGCGAATTTTGTGAAGACCTCGACCGGTTTCGGTCCCGGCAGCGCGACGCCGGAGATCATCGCCATGATGCTCAAGACCGTCGGTGGCCGGCTCGGCGTCAAACCTTCGGGGGGCATCCGCGACTGGAAGACCGCCACCGGATACCTCGCGCAAGGCGCCAACCGTCTTGGCGTTGGTTCCACGGAAGCTGTGCTCGATGGAGGAGCCGCCAGTGGCAACTATTAAAGCTGTCGTCTATCACGGCCCGCTCGACGTGCGCTGCGAGTCGGTGCCGATGCCGGGATGCGGCGCGGACGAAATCCGCGTGAAGGTGGACGCCTGTGCCGTTTGCGGCTCGGATTGGAAAGCCTACAAGTCTGGCAACCCGCGGATGAAGCCGCCGATTACCATCGGCCACGAGTTCACCGGGATCATTGAAACCATTGGTGCCGACGTCCCAGGAATGTATGAGGGACCTCAGCGTCCCGACTTCCCGCAACCGGTCGAACAACAGCCAATCGGGGCACTAAGGCCCCTCCCACATTCCAGCAGCCTTGCCGTTGGCGAGCGCGTCGTCATGGCGACCTCGATCTCTTGCGGTGAGTGCCTCTATTGCCGGCGCGGCTGGCGCAACCTCTGCACCGACTTGCGGCCGATGGGCTTCCACTACAACGGTGGCATGGCGGAGTTCGTCACGGTCCCCGCGCGCGGTTTGCAGCAGGGCCACATCGTCAAGGTTCCCGCTGATGTCAAAGCCACCCACGCCGCGCTTGCCGAGCCGGTGAGTTGTTGCGTCAACGCCGCCGAGAACTGCGGTATCACCAAGGGGGACGTCGTCGCCGTTCTCGGTGCGGGCCCTATGGGCATCCTCAACGCCTGTGTTGCGCGTGAGTATGGCGCGGCGAAGATCATCCTCAGCGAAGTCAATCCCGCCCGTTTGAAGCAGGCCGAGGCGTTCGGCTTTGATCGTCTCGTGAACCCGGCCAACGAAGACCTCGCCAAGATCATCAAAGACGAAACCGGCGGTTACGGCGCCGACGTGGTTATCGTGGCCGCGCCAGCCGCGCAGCCGCAGGAACAGGCGATGGCGCTCGTGCGCAAACGCGGCACGGTTTGTCTCTTTGCGTCGCTGCCCGCCGGCAAGAGCATGCTCAACGTGGACAGCCGGCCGATCCACTACGGCGAACTGCGCGTCATCGGTTCCAGCGACTCCACCAGCACTCACGTCCGGCGCGCGGTGGAGTTGATTGCAGGAGGCAGCCTGCCGACGAATCGAATCGCCAGCCATGTGTTGAAGCTCGACGACATCCAGCGTGCCTTCGCGTTGATGGAGAGCGGCGAAGCGCTGCGCGTGGTGCTGGTGCCGTAATTGCTGCAGGAAGCCAGCGTGGCTCCGTTTACAATGCAAACCATGAGACAACCGCTTCGTCTTTTGCTGACAGCCGTGTTGGGCATGTGCTTGGGCGCGGCTTCTCCGTCGCCGGCAGCTTCGCTGGGGCAGAGCGCTCGCGAGTCCAAGACGCAGCTCGCGGAGAAGATCCTGCCTTACTGGTTCGACACGGCACAGGACACGGCCAGCGGCGGCTACTTGCTCTCCGATGATCTTGTGAAGGGTCGTACGCCGCCAAAAGAGAAGGCCATTGTCACGCAAGCGCGGATGATTTGGACGTTCTCGCTGGCGCACCGCAAAGGTTTTAGCGATGCGAGACGCGATTATCTGAAGGCGGCGGCGCAGGGCTATCGGTTCCTGCTCGATCATTTTCTCGACAAGGAGCGCGGCGGTTATTTCTGGAAAACCGATCTCGCCGGCAGGCCGGTGAACCAGCGGAAGATGGTCTATGGCCAGTCGTTCGTGATCTACGCGCTGGTGGAGTATCACCGCGTCAGCGGGAACCCAGAGGCGCTGCGTCACGCAATGGAGCTTTACCAAACGTTGCAGAAGCGCGCCTATGACCCGAGGCGCGGCGGTTGGGTGGAACACTTCACACGCGAATGGACGCCGCTGGCGCTGCGCGATCCGGCCGGGGAGGTGGAGGTGGCGGGACTGAAGAGCGCTAACACTCACCTGCATTTGATGGAGGCGTTGACGGAGCTTTACGAGGTCACGCACGACAAGGGTGTTCGCAAGTCGTTGGAGGAATCGCTGCGACTCAACATGGAATATTTCTACCCACTCGATGCTAGCAAATCGTGTTTTCATCGCAATCCCGACTGGTCGGCCGTGACCGACCCACGGAGCGCGGGCTTGTCCTACGGCCACAACGTCGAGTTCGCGTGGCTGATGATTCGCGCCGAAGAGGTGCTGGGACGCGGGCCGTCGTGGAACCACTTCTATGCGCATCTCGATCATGCGCTGAAGTGTGGGTATGACCGCGAGCGCGGAGGGCTTTACCATCGCGGCATTGGCAACCAGATGCCGTTCGACACAACGAAGGTCTGGTGGGTGCAGGCGGAGATGATTGCGGCGTTCACGGACGCGCTGCGACACAAGCCGGACGCTGCGTATGAAGCTGCGCTGGAGAAGACGCTGGAGTTCGTTGCCCGGAACATGACCGACCCGAAGGACGGCATTTGGGTGGACAGCGTGTTGGCGGACGGCCAGCCTCGAAACACGAGCAAGGCGCACAACTGGAAGGCCAACTATCACGACGTGCGCGCGCTGGTAAAGTTTGTGGAGGCGTTCGGCAAGTAAAATGAGAGAGACCTATGAACCTGAAACTTAAAGACAAGGTGGTGCTGGTCACGGGCGGTTCGCACGGATTGGGGAGGGCAATCTGCCTCGGTTTGGCTGCGGAGGGCGCGAAGGTGGGTGTGAATTACCACCGCAATCCCGAAAAAGCGGACGCGGTGATCGCGGAGATTCAGCGAACGCACGGCGTTGAGGCTGCGGGCGCGCGCGGTGACATCGCCAAGGAAACGGAAGTCATCCAGATGTTTGATGAGTTGGAGCGGCGTCTTGGCCCGGTGGATGTGGTGATAAACAACGCTGCGGTGTGTCCGGTCGGTCCGATCACTGAGATGAGCGAGGCGGATTGGAACCGGACGTTTCAGGTCAACATGACTGGCACGTTTCTGTGCAGTCGCGAGTTGGCACGGAGGCTCCTGAAAACCAATCGCATCGGCCGGATCGTCAACATTTCGTCGCAGGCGGCATTTCGTGGCTCGCAGTCGGGCAAGGCGCCCTACGACGCCAGCAAGGGCGCGATCGTCGCTTTCACCGTGTCACTCGCTCGCGAACTAGCGCCGAAGAACATCTGCGTCAACTGCGTCGCGCCAGGCTTCATGTATACCGAAATGCTGGCGCCGTTCCTTGACAAGGACCGCGAGAAGTTCGAGGGCCGCGTGCCGTTGCATCGGATTGCGACACTGGAAGAGGTGACCAACGTTACCGTCTTCCTCGCCTCCGACTGCGCAAGCTACATGACCGGCGCGACGGTGGATGTGAGCGGCGGGCTGGCGATGAGGTAGCAACACTGTTGCGGAAGACTTGCACTTCGCCGCGAAGTAGTGTTTTCTGCGCACACGCAGACAGGCAGTGAGCAAACATAGGAACCCACATGAATGACTCAACCCATTTTACCCGCAGGGAATTTCTCAGCACCACCAGCAAGACCGTGACAGCGCTTGCCGCAGCGTCGGCTTTCGGACCCGCCATCCTCAGTGCCAAGTCGCCGAACGGGACCATTGGTGTCGGCTGCATCGGCCTCGGTACGCGCGGCGGCGATCTCATCAATGGTGCTGTGAATTGCGACGGCGTGAAGGTAACCGCCGTGTGCGACGTGTATGGGCCGCACCGACAGAAGGGCGTCGAGCGCAGCAAGAACCCCGACGTGAAGACCTACGTGGATTACCACGATTTGCTGGCCGATAAGAACGTGGACGCCGTCATCATCGGCGCGCCGGACCATTGGCATTGCCAGATGGTGCTCGACGCGGTGAAGGCCGGCAAAGACATCTATTGCGAAAAAGGTTTCTCGCACACGCTCAAGCAGGCGAAGCTGATGCGCGCCGCGCTCAAGAAGAGCAAGTGCGTCTTCCAACTCGGCCACCAGGCGCGGCAGAGCGCATGCGCATTGCAGGCGAAGGAACTCATCGCCACCGGCGCGCTCGGCCCGATCACGCTCGTGCGCACCGGCCGCTACGGCAACAACGACGCCGCGCATCCGATCTGGCGCTGGTATGGCTATTACAACCAGTGGGAGCATCCCGATCCCGCGAAGGTCGTCAAGGACGTGGATTGGAAGCTTTGGCTGGGCGAGTCGCCGAAGATTCCATTCAACGAGCGGCATTTCTGGCACTGGCGCTGTTATTGGCGCTACGGCACCGGCCAGGCGGGCGACCTGCTCTCGCACGAGATGGATTTCGTCCAATACATCCTTGGCCATGGCATTCCCGACACCTGCTCCTGCACGGGCCTCAATGCGTTGCTCAAGGACGACCGCGAAGTGCCCGACACATGGGCGGCGGCGTACCAGTTCATCAAGCTCGGCCGCACCGTCACATTCACCGCGAGCATGAACACCAGCGTGGGCCAGCCGGTGGAGTTTTGCGGCAAGGATGCGCTGTTGCGGTTTGACGGCATTGCGCACGACGCGACCAACTTCACGGTCACACCCGAAAGCCACAACGAGCGGAAGGACCTGCCCAAGGGCTACATCCGCGGCAAGACGCCGCGCCAGCCGAACCACATGGAGGATTTCTTCAACTGCGTTCGCAGCCGCGGCACGCCGAAATGCGGCGTGGACGAGGCGTTCGTCGAAATCGCCACCTCCCTGATGTCCGTCGAGTCCTATCTGAAGCGGCGGATGGTGCGATGGGACGCTGCGAAGGAAGAGATCGTGTAACCGATTCACACCCAAGACAACCAACCTCAACAAGGAACCAGATGAACACAATGCTGAACAAAACCATTCGCGTGCTTTGCGCGAGTATGATGTTGCTGGCGATCTTGCTGCCGGGCGCCTGCAATGCGCAAGGAGACAAGACCGTAAACATCAAGTTTGAAAACGCCTTCTTCTACAAGGACGGCAAGTTTGATTTGGAGAAAGGCAAGGACGCCATCATCGCGCTGATGAAACACCACGGCTACCCGGTTTATCCCGGCATCCGGGAGAAACTATTTGTTTCCGACTACGGTCTTGGCCACTTCACCGAGGTCGGGTTGGCGGCGGTGATGTGGAAGAACAATGAGCCGGATCGCTATATGCAAATGGACATCTACCTGATGCCAAACCAGATGTTGCCCGAGCACTGGCATCTGGCGGCCAAGGGCAATCCTTCCAAACTCGAAGGATGGCTGGTGCGCTACGGCCTCTCACACATCGTTGGCGAAGGCGATCCGAACCTGACGGTCAAGGTGCCGGCGATCCACGACGGCGGCAAGGTCACCGTCGAGCATGAGGTGGCCGCCAAGCCCGGCGATTTCGTCCCGCTCAACCGTGGTGGCGCGCACCATTGGCAGATGGCCGGCCCCGAAGGCGCGATCATCACCGAGGTGGCCAACGTCCACACCGATGCCGGCGTGCGCCATCTCGACAAGGCCATGAACGACTTCTTCTTGAAGGATGTGAAGTAAACGTTTGCATGTCACGTTACCTCCTCGGCATTGACAACGGTGGCACGGTTTCCAAAGCCGCGTTGTTCACGCTTGATGGCAGCGAGGTTGCCACCGCCGGGCGGAAGATAGCGACGCTGGAGCCGAAGCCGGGCCACGCCGAGCGCGATGCCGACGGGCTGTGGCGCAGCACCGCCGAGGCGATTCGCGAAGTGCTGGCAAAGTCCGGCGTCAATCCGCGCGACGTGCTTTGCGTCGCCTGCGCCGGCCATGGCAACGGCCTCTATCTCATTGGCGCCGATGGCCGTCCGGTGCGCAACGGCATCTATTCCACCGATTCGCGCGCGTTGGATTACGTTTCGCGTTGGCGCGCGGCTGGCGTCAGCGAGCGGGCGTTGCCAAAGACTGCGCAATGCCTTTGGCCTGGCCAGCCGAATGCGTTGCTGACATGGCTGCGCGACCACGAGCCTGAGGCACTCGCTCGCGCGCGTTGGGCGCTGATGTGCAAGGACTACATCCGGTTCCGGCTCACGGGCGAAGTTTGTGCCGAACTGACCGACATGTCCGGCACGAGCCTGATGAACGTCGTCACAGCCGGCTACGACGACAGCGTGCTGGAGTTGTTCGGTATCGCGGACATGAAGCGCCTGCTGCCGCCGTTGGTCAAGAGCGCCGACCTCTGCGGCAAGGTTACGGCGCAAGCGGCTGCTGAGACGGGGCTTCTTGCGGGCACGCCGGTCGCGGGCGGGTTGTTCGACATTGACGCATGCGGGTTGGCGGCGGGCATGGTGGATGAACGGCTGATGACGCTGGTGGCCGGCACGTGGGGTTGCAACCTCTACGTCGCCCGCGAGCCGCTCATAGACAAAGACCTTTTCATGACGAGCTGCTACGCCATTCCAGGCTGGCACCTGATGCTGGAAGGCAGCCCAACCTCCGCCGGCAATCTCGAATGGTTCATCACCGAGTTCCTCGGTGCCGGGACGGAAAAACTCCCGGCCCAAGGCAGGTCCGTCTATGACCTCTGTAACGAACTGGTCGCGTCGGCGGACGCGCGCGATTCGCGACTCGTGTTCCTGCCGTTCCTCTACGGCTCCAATTCGCACACGGCGGCGAAGTCGTGCCTGATCGGGCTCGAAGGCCGCCACAACCGCGCCCACGTACTGCGCGCGGTCTATGAAGGCATCGTTTTCGCCCACCACTGGCATGTGCGCCGGCTGCTGCAATTCCGCCCGCCGCCGGACGCGATTCGCTTCACCGGCGGCGCGGCGCGCAGCAACCTGTGGGTGCAGATGTTCGCCGACTGCTTCCAGATTCCAGTGGAGATTCCCGCCGGCACGGAACTCGGCGCGCTCGGTGCGGCCATCGCGGCGGCGGTTGCGTGTGGCTGCTATGCGGACTACCCGCAGGCAGTGAAGGCGATGACCCGTGTCGCGCGGCGGCAGGCGCCGGACCCCGCGATGAGAGATTTATATGCGGCGAAGTATGCGAGGTATCTGGAAGTCATCCATGCCTTGGAGAATGTCTGGGGAAAGTGGTAGCCTCGTTGTTGGTCAAAGGAGATAAACATGCGAACGATGATTAGATTGGCGAAAACATTGGCGGTTTTGGTTTTTTGCTGGTTCATGGGCGGCTGTGGCTGTGAGTGCGGGAAAAACAGCCAGCCGGTGGGAGAGGGAAAGCTCATGAAGCCCCGTGTCGGGTTCATGCTGCCGGAGAAATACAACAGTCCCGATGGCATGACCATCGGCAAGGACGGTTGCATCTACCTCTCCGTGAACAACGTCGTGTTGCCGCAGCATCCAGCGAAGATCCTGCGCATCACGCCCGACGACAAGCTGGAGGAAATCGTTACGCTTCCGCCGCATCCCGAGACTGGCCGCGCCAGCCCGCTCGGCGTCGCGTTCGGTTCCGACGGCAACCTCTACGTCGCCGACTGCCAGGCGTTCAATACGAAGGAGCCGGGCAAGTCGCGGCTGCTGCGCGTAAACATGAAGGACGGCAAGGCTGCCGGTTGCGATGTCGTGGCCGTCGGCTTCAACATGTCCAACGGCGTGGCGGCGAAGGGCGACTGCATCTACGTTTGCGAGACGACGCTCAACAAGGAGACGCCCATGCCCAGCGGCGTCTATCGCTTCGCGATCGCCGAATTGGACGCGAAGAATCCCGCGAAGGTGACCGGCCTCAACGATCCGCGCCTGATCGTCAAGCTCTCCACGCAGAGCAAGGAGCATTTCAACGGAGCCAACGGCCTCGACATCGACGCCGCCGGCAACATGTATGTCTGCAATTTCGGCGATGGCGAGGTGCACAAAATGACCTTCGACGCCGCCGGCAAGGTCGCGACACAAGCCTTGCTCGCGAAGGGTCACGGCATGGAGAGCTCCGATGGCTTGCACTGTGACCCCGCCGGCAACCTTTGGGTGGCCGACTTTCTCGGCAACGCCGTGGTGCGGATTGATTCCAAAACCGGCGCGGTTGCCATCGTGGTCAAGAACGGCGAGAGCGACGGGGCTGACGGCAGCCTCCACTCACCGTCGGAGTGCATCGTGCGCGGCAACAAGCTCTATGTCTCGAACATCAACCTCACTTACGGCCCGCACAAATCCAGCAAGTTCTACACGATCTCCGTGGTTGACCTGAAGTAGCCACCGCGGTTTATACTTGGAACACCATCTGTAGTTGTTGGTGAGGTGTTTGCTGGCGAGGGGGAGCATTGGGCGACTTCTCGGTGTGGCCGCCTCGTTATAAGCCAGGATGGGCGCAGAACGCCGCTGCGCGCGAGGTTCATCCGCGTTGCTGGTAAGTCTGCATCAGCCGCCAGTCTTCTTCGACATCCCACAGGTTGTGAAAGCAATACCACTGGTCGGGATAGTCGCCGATGGCCTGTTCCAGCCGTTGCATCACCTGACGGGTTAGGCTCTCCACGGTGTCCTGAGTCTTGTCCACGAAGATAGGGTCGTAAAAGAAAAGTTTGTAGCCATCATCCGGCCGCCGCACGCAAAAGCTTGCCACGATCGGCGCGCCAGTGGCCAGAGCCAGGCGGGCAGGTCCGATGGGCATGCGTGCGGGCGCGCCGAAGAACACGGCGGTGTCCCGGTTGTTGGTAAAGTCGCGGTCGCCAGCCAGGGCTACGATTTCGTTTCGATGAAGCGTGCGCAGGCAGTCGCGCGTGGCGCGACCCATGACAATGACGCCCATGCCTCGCGCACGGCGCTGACGCTGGAAAAGTTCGTTCATCCGCGGGTCGGGTTGGTTGAGGGCCACGACGGTGAATTTGTAACCGCGCTGGATGATGCTCATGCCGCCGTTCTCAATGTTGCCCAGATGCGCGGTGACCACGACGACGCCGTTCCCCAAAGCCAGGCCGCGATCCATGGCCTGAATGTTTTCCACTTCCATCAGCGAAGCCAGTTCTGCATCGCGCCCTTCGGCGTAGCGGTAATAGTCCACAATGTATCTGGCAAAACTGTAGTAGACGGCCCGCGTGCGACGGCGCAGCGCGATCGGGTCGAGCGGCTGGCCGCGAAACGTGGCCGCGCGCTGGAGGTTGCCTGCAACAGCTTCTGCTTCGCGGCGTTTGAGAATCAGGAGAATCCGCGACACCAACCAGGCCACCGCATAGATCACGCGGCGGGGCGCGGCGCGCGAGGCAAAGGCCGCGATTCTGAAGAACCAGTATTTCATCGCGCCAACTGTAAGACTGTTGCGGTCTGCGTGTTGTTTTGCATGGCTCCCAGTGACTTCAACGCCAGTGTAGTGCCGACCCATGCCCTGTCAATTGCAATAGCCTCGCCGCGATCGCGTCTTCGAACCGAGAATCGCCTTGAAAACAACCCCACCCCGAATAGGCTAACCATCATGAGTTTGAAGACTTCGCCAGACGCGCCGGCATCCTTATCCAAACTTCCGCTGGTGATGGGATTTGTGTGCTTTGTAGTTGGCGCGGTAACTTTGCTCTACGCAGGGTTTACGGCCTTGAAGAGCATGGATCAATCAGCGCAGGCCCAGGTGAACCTTCAACAACTCGAAAGCAGCTGGGCGAAGATTGCCAGCGACAGCCAGCAGTCTTTCAATGTGATGAAGACATTTGCCTCCAGCATCATCTCGCTGACGCGAACGAATTTGCGCGTGAAGCTCGCGCTCTGCGGCGTCAGCTTGTTGACGGTGGCGGCGGGTGGGGTGCTCCTTTTCAGCGCCAGACCTCGGAGATGAGGACCGCGACAAACGCCAGTTTTAGGATAACTTTCCTCGAAGCCGTGGAACCTACACGATGAAGCCCCGAAAAAAAGCCAGGTCAAAAAAAGCCCTCCTGCTCGGTCTGGGACTCGACAACAAAGACCATCACAAGCGGGTCACACAGGGCGAGAATTTTCTGTTGCTGGGCGGCAGCGAGGAGACGCACGACCACATGACCGAGAAGGCGATCAAGTTCAACGAAAAGCTCAAGCAGCGTGGCAAGAGGCTTGAAGAAGTCTCCAAGGACGAGTTCCTCGACATCGCCCACGACATAGACATGTTACCGGAGTGACGAACGCCGCCGGCGGCGCGCATGGCGATGAAAAAATCCGCTTCTCTCAAGAACTGGCTGCCACTTGCTCGTGGCGCGGGCGCCGGAGCAGGTGAGTTGCCCACGGGCGCGGCGTTCCGCACGGAGTGGATTGATTTCGAGAACGGCATCCGCGTCGGCAACCTCGAACCTCACGAGCGAGTCACGCAGATCTTCAAGTATCATCTTGAACAGCGCCATCGCCAGCCGTTTGTCTGCGACCGCTGGGGCCGCGGCGTGTTCTGGCAGTGGATTTGCTGGGTGCCGCGCAAGAATCGCGAGGCCAAGCCGGTCAGCCACGATGTGAACTGGAGCTGCGCCAAGTTTTTCATCTCCGTGGACCAGGACGAGCGCGTCTTCAAGGCTGGCGCGCAGATCGAACGTGGTCCGGCATCCGGACCGGAGGAGTTTCCCGGTTGCGTGCTCAAGCCCGACTGGGACTGGCATCGCCTCGTCGCTGGCTTGCGCGCGGGCAGCGCTCTGGAGCGCGAACTGCAGCGCCTGATTCGACAGGACCAGTTCGTCGCCCAAATCGGCGACTGGGAGAAGATGCAGATTTTCAACGCCAAGAACTTCCAGTCGGTCGCGCAACTTCGCGCCGCGCTGAAGAAGGTTGGTGACCGTGATTGGGTCGGCTTCCAGATTTACTATCCATTCCCGGAAAAGGAAGTCCGCGGCATGAACGGTCATGAGCTGGTGCAGGCCGTTGCCGCTGTCTTTGCCGAAACGACGCCCGTCATGAACCTCTCCATGCAAGTGCCGCTACAGGTTGGCGAGTGAAGTTGGAAGATACGCTTACGCCGCCGGGTAGATCCAGGGCGGGCGATAGGGACGGCTGAGCAGCTTGCTGGCTTCCGCGTCTCCGACGATTTCTTCCTTCGCACCGTTCCACTGCAAGCTGCGGCCCGTGCGCCAGGAGATCATGGCCAACAGCGGCAGCACGGAGGAACGATGTGCCAGTTCGATTCGCGCAGCGGCGGGCTTGTGGTTCTCAATGGCATTGAGGAAATCCGCCCAGAGCAGCTTGAGGTTGTGGCCGTCGGGTTCCTGCAACTGCGCATCCTCGTGGAGCGATTTTTCCTTCTTGTTCGCCGGATAGAACGTCCAGCCATCGCGCCAGCCGATGTGAAGAATGCCCTTGGTGCCGTAGAAATACGCGCCGATCCGGTGCTTCTCGGTGTCATTGCCGGCGAACTGACGATTCTCCCAGACGCAGGTGAATTTTGGAAATTCGAACACGGCGACCTGATGATCAGGCGTGTCGGTGGTTTGCTCACGGTCGTTGAGCACTGCGGGACCGCGGATGGCGCGGCCGGCGGTGCTGAAGACGCGGTGTGGATACTCGCCTCCGTTCCACCACAGCACTTGGTCGAGCCAATGCACGCCCCAGTCGCCGATCTGGCCGTTGGCGTAGTCAAGGAAGCTGCGCCAACCGCCGGGATGGAGCTTGGTGTTGAACGGCCGCTTCGGCGCGGGGCCGCACCAGAGGTCCCAGTCCATGCCGTCCGGCGGTTTGCTGTTCGGGGTTGGCTTCTCCGGCCCGCCGGCGCTGTGGGCAAACGCGCGCACCATGCCGATGTCTCCGACCGCGCCGGAGCGAAGAAATTTCATCGCGCTGGCGTGATGCGGACCGATGCGGCGATGCAACCCGACCTGCACCACGCGATCGGCGGCGCGCGCGACCTTCACCATCGCGCGGCTTTCGTTGACCGTGTGACCGGTGGGTTTCTCGACGAACACATGTGCGCCCGCCTTGAGCGCGGCGATGGTTTGCAGCGCATGCCAATGGTCCGGCGTGGCGATGATGACGATCTCCGGACGATCCTTTTCGAGCAGTTCGCGGAAGTCCTTGAACGTTTTCGGTTGGGTGCCGCTAAGGTCGCTGACCTGTTCGGCGGCGACTTCGAGCCCCATCGCGTCCACGTCACAGAGCGCGCTGATCTGGCAGCGGCCCGACGCCATCGCTTCCTTGAGGATGTTCTTGCCCCACCAACCGGCGCCGATGAGCGCGGTGCGCAGTTTTCGCCCGGCGTCAGCGCCGTGCGTCGTGAATGGCGTCGCAAGGCCCGCAACAGCAGCGGCGCGCAGGAAATGGCGGCGGGTGATCTTCATGGCTTGCGCACGTCGAGGCAGACGACATCGCCGGGAACACTGCGGCAGAAGATGCGACCGTTGGCAAGCACCGGCGATGTCCAGCACTTGCCTTGTACCACTTGGGCGCGCGCCGTGGGCTTAAATCCGGCAGGGGAAGCAGGGGCCACCATCAGTTCACCAGTGCCGCTCAGCACGATCAGGCGCCCTCCTGCTGCGATGAGCGCACCAGAGCCGACCTTCGGGAATTCCCACTTTTCAGTGCCGGTGGCGAACTCGATGCACTTGAGCGACGCCGGTGAGGTGGTGTCGCCGTCCACACCGTAGAGATGGCCGTCCACCAAAACGGCGGGATTCAATTGCGTGCGGAGAGCCTTGCTCTTCCAAAGCTCCTGCGGCTGGCCTGCGCCGGTCTTCAACATCGCAGCGCCTTTGCCGTAGCCGGTGCAGATGAAGACGAGATCGCCCTGCACGATTGGGTCGGCGGCGTTGACGCCGTATTGCGTGAGCCAGCGGTGACGCCAGGCTTCCTTGCCCGTGAGCGCGTCCACTGCCACATAGGACTGGCGCGAGCCGAGCAGCACCAGCGTCTCACTGCCGCGGCTCACCGGCAGCGGTGTGGAGTAACCGGCTTCCTTGTTTTTCGACTGCCAGACGATCTTGCCGCTGGTCTTGTCGAGTGCCATGCCGGCATCGCCGACATTGAGGATGAGCAGGTTGCCATGCACAAGCGGCGCTCCGCTGAAGCCCCAGTCGGGAACGCGCACATCTGCCTCTTTCTGGAGATTCTTCGACCAGATGACGCGTCCGCTTGCTGCATCGAGACAGAAGAGATCGCCCCAACGGCTGAGCTGATAGACGCGCTCTCCATCAATCGTCGGTGTGCCGGTTGCGCCGCCCTCGAAGTATTTGTCGCCGAGTTCGGCAGCATAGGAGTGTTTCCAGAGTATCTTGCCGCTATCAGCGTCGAAGCAGAAGACCGTGTCCTTGCCGTCAGCGTGGCCCGTGGTGAGCACGCGGCCGTTGGCGACGACGAACGTCGAGAAGCCCAGCCCCACGCTGGCTTTCCAAGCGACTTTCGGCCCGCCCGCCGGCCACTGGTCGAGCCACGCCGTTTCTGTGGAGTGTCCATTGCGCGCGGGTCCGCGCCAATGAGGCCAATCGCCGGCGCGAAGGGTGGCGATTGACAGGCCGAGGATGGCGCACGAAAGAATGAATAGCTTGAACATAAACGTAAATGTCTCCCGACTGGCGACGTCAATTCAAGACTGAATTGTTGGCGGCATCATGTAACCTTTTCCCTGTCCGGCGGTATGATTAGAACGGAACCTCAGGAGAACACATGAATCGTATTTCCCGACCCGTTGTGGTGTTGGTAGTGGTGGGCGTTGTGCTGGGCTTGTTCGCGCTCGCTGGCCGGAAGGACAGCAAGCGGTCCGAAGCCAGTGCCAAGGCTCCGCCGCCACCCGTTGGCGTGGCTGCCTCGCGCGACGAGAAGTCGGCGCTGGAGAACCTCATCACACTTCTCAACAAGGGCGATGCGGCCGGGTTGCGTGAGCAGCTTACCACGCCGTTCTACCTCGAAGGCCGGAAGATTGAGGACGACCAATCGTTCAGCGAGGTCATCCAAAAAATCGTCGAGCGGCCGCACGCGTTTGCCTTGGAGAGCGCCGTGCAGACGACGGCGCGCGAGGCTGGCCTCCCACCGGAAGCCGACGATGTGCTGACAAGCAACGACACCATTCTGGTGGCGGACCTGCGCGACCGCGGTGAGCCAGTCCGGCGAGTCTTCGTGTTCCGCAGGACCGGCAGCAGCCTCAAGTTGTTGGCGATACACAAGGCTCAAGAGCTGTAGCGCAGCAGTCGTCATGCGCGGGCTTGCACCCGCCGCGGGCCGCGCCTACGATGCGGCGCGTGACCCAACAGAAACGCGATCAACTCATTGGCCCGCTGCTGCGCGACGTGTCGCGCTCGTTCTATTTGACGTTGCGCGTACTGCCTGCGGCGCTGCGACCGGCGATCTCGCTCGGTTACCTGCTGGCGCGCGCCAGCGACACCATCGCCGACACGAAGGTTGTCCCACGTGACAAGCGCCACGCGCACCTGGTCCGATTCCGCCAGCAGTTCGAGCATCGTTGCGACGCCGGCGATCTGGCGGTGATCCGGTCCGACCTTGCGCAACACCAGAGTCTGCCGGCGGAGAAGCTGCTGTTGGAGAAGCTTGACGATTGTTTTGCCATGCTCGCGTCGCTGCCCGACGACGACCGCGCGCGTATCGGCGAACTGCTCAGCGTCATCACGCGCGGGCAGGAAAACGATCTGGTTCAGTTTCCAGGTGAAACGGAGAAGGATCTCGCCGCGTTTGAAACCGACCGGCAGCTCGACGACTACACCTACGACGTCGCCGGTTGCGTCGGGAAGTTTTGGACCGGGATGTGCGTCGCGCATCTACGGGCGTTGCGCAACTGGAACGTCGCCGAGATGACGGCATTGGGCATCCGCTTCGGCAAGGGCCTCCAGATGACCAACATTCTCCGCGACATTCCGAAAGACCTTCGCATCGCCCGCTGCTACCTGCCGCGGCAACGGCTGGCGGAAGCCGGGCTGAAACCCGAAGACCTGCTCCTACCGGCGACGATGGGCCGGTTTCGGCCGGTTTACGACGGCTTTCTCGACCTGACGCTTGGCCATTTCGATGCTGCGTGGCGCTATACACTCGCGATTCCGCGCTCGTGCGGGCGGCTGCGGCTGGCGTGCCTCTGGCCGATCTTCATCGGGCTGAAAACGCTGGCCCTGCTGCGCCGTAGCGACGACGTGCTCGATCCCAACAAACGCATCATGGTCGCGCAAGGCGATGTGAACCGGATGCTGGTCAAATCGGTGGTTTTCTGTCGCAGCAACAAGGTCCTCGACGCGTGGTTCAAGAAACTGCGCAGCGAGGCCGCGTGAAAGGAAAGAAACCGTGAAGACGAACCGTCACTCATCGGAAAGAGAACTGAATCGGCGGCAGTTCATCGCCGCGGGTGTTGGCATGGCGGCAACGCTCGCCGGCGCAGGGGAGGGCGGTTGGAAAATGCGGCTCTCGACGTCGTCGGTCATGTTCGTGAAATGGCCGATTGAGCAGTTCTGCGAGCGCGCTGCGAAGCTCGGCTTCGAGGCGGTTGATATTTGGGGGCCGCTGTTCAAGTGCACCCATCTGGATGACATCGCAGCCCGCCTCGGTGGCAATGGGCTGAAAGAGTTGCTGGCGAAGAACAAGCTGAAGCTTTGCGGTTTCTCGGTTTATGCGGGCCGCTATCCGCAGTATGTCGAGTTGCTCGGCGCAGCTGGCGGCGGCGTGGCCATCCGGGGCAGTGAGAAGCCATGCAAACCGGAGGAGCTGACGGCGCGGATGAGGGAGTTCCTGGAGAAACTCAAGCCGCAGATCGAACTGGCAGAGAAACACAATTCATATCTGGCCATTGAGAACCACGGCCACGCGTTGCTCGACTCGATTGACTCTATCAAGGCATTTGTGGATCTCAACCGGCATCCACGGCTTGGCATCGCGTTGGCGCCTTACCACATTCAGGCAGGCAAGATGTCCGTTGAGGAAGCCATCGCGGCATGCGGCAAACAGCTTCTTTTCTTCTATGCGTGGCAGCACGGCAAAGGCATCGACCAGTTGCCCGGCCACGGCCCGACCGATTTCACACCGTGGCTGGCGGCGCTGGCGAAGATCCGCTACGAGCGCTACGTGAACCCGTTCATGCATGGCGAGATGGAGCCGGACGCGATGGAGACAGCCGTGGAGAAATCGCGGCGGTACCTGGTGGAATGCCACGCCAAAGCCGTGCGGGCTTGATCGAATCAGGCGGGGCGCACGGACAGGACCGTCGAGCCGAGCCATTGGGCGCTCGGCGCGAGGTTGACGTGGCCGGCCATGTTGCCTGTTTCCACGCAGACCATGCGCAGATACTCGTCGTCGCCAAAGTCCGGCATGCGCTGTGACTTTGCAATCCACGGGTTCCAAACGACGGCATCAGCCATGCCACTCTTCTGGATGGCGATGACGCGGTTGCGGGCCTCGTCGCGGAGGAGGATGCTGTCCGGCGTCTTGATGTAGATGCGGTCGGTTTCCTGGTCGAAGCGGATTTCCTGCCGCGTTTCCACTTCGTTGATGTTGTTCCGCAGCGAATCACTGAACGTGACGCCCTTCAACCCGCAAACGGCGGCGCGCTGGATTTCGCCGACGCCAAAATAGGTGTGGAGCGCCAGTTCAAAATCGAATGGTTTGTCGCCATTGTTCTTCACCAGCGTTGCCAGCGTCAGCGATGTCTCAGCGAGCGTCACGCGCAGTTCGAGGGTGAAACGGTGCGGCCACAGGGTCTGCGTGGCGTCGGAGTGGCTGAGTTGCAGCACGGCCACAACCTCGCCGGAGTTACGACACTCGGTGTGTGTCAGCGTCCATTCGCTGATTCTCGCAAAGCCGTGCAGCAACATCGGACCGTGGTTGCTGAACTGCGGGAAACAGATTGGAACGCCACCGCGAATCGGCTTGTCGGCGGCCCAGTGCGATTCGCGGCTCAGGAAGAGCAGTTCTTCGCCCTTCGCGTTCCGCCACGACGTGACGTGCGCGCCGTGCAGATAAACCTCCGCGCTGGCGCCGGAGCGGTGCGACAGCGTCACGCGCGGCATGTTGTTCTTGCCCGGCGAAACGGCAACCGATCCCGGGATTCCGAATCTGGTTTGCAGTGAATCAATCATGGCGTTGCGGCGGCGCGGTTACTTGCCCATCTGTTTCAGTGCTTGCAGACACTTCTCAACGGCCTCCAACGCGGGCACGTTCGGACGCTCGTATTCGACGATATACCACTCGGTATCGCCTGCGGTTTCGCAGAGCTGGAAGATGTCCTTCCACGGCAACTCGTCCTCGCCGATGAGCGCGTCCGGCTTGGCTTTGGAGAACGGCTTGCAGTGGACTGTCGCGGCACGGCCTGGATACTTTTTCAGGAACACCACTGCGTCACCGCCGCCGTGCATCGCGTTGCCGGTGTCGAACTGCATGATGACTTCCTTCTTCGTGTTGCCGAAGAACGTGTCCCACGGCAACTCGCCGTCGAGCGCCTTGAACTCGATGGTGTGGTTGTGATAGCCGACGCGCATTCCGTGCGGGGCGACCTTCTCGGCCAGTTCATTGAACAGCTTGGCCGTGTCGGACCATGCTTGCCGCGACGAGGTGCGGTCCTTGGGCAGGCCGGGCACGATGAGGTATTTGTTGCCGAGCGTCTGGTTAAACTCGATGGTTTCCTTGAGCTTGTCGCCGAGCAATGTCGGCAGGCCCGTGTGCGTGCCACAGCACTTGAGGCCATTGTCGTCGAGGAGCTTGCGCAGCGTCTTCGCGTCGCGGTTGTGATAGCCGGCAAACTCGATGCCTTTGTAGCCCATCTTTCCTACCGCGGCGATCACGCCTTCGAGGTCCTTGGCTGCCTCCTTGCGGAGTGAGTAAAGCTGCAACCCGATCGGAATCTTCCTGCCCGCCACGCCGGCGAATAACGCCGTTGGATTCCATGCCACACACGCCGCCGCTCCGAGGGCGCTGCGTTTCAGAAATTCTCGCCTTGTCATCATATTTCTTCTCCGTTGAAACCACGCGCTCGCCACGCCAGCGGTCGCGCTTCAAACCACTGTTATTACATTACGTTCGGAACAGCAAGTCGTCCGCTGGCGTTCGATTGAGGACGGACTAGTATTTCCCATGCGCAAAGTCTGCCAGATGAGCGGCAATTCGGTAGAGCCGCATCGTGAGAGTCCTGTGAATGAGATGATACACAAAAGTGGTGGAGCCTCTTTTGATCACGATTTCTGGATCGGCCCTCACAATGGCTTTCTGTTCGATGTCCTGAAAGATCTGGGGGTCCAGGTTGGAAGATGTGATCCCCATCTGTCCGGTCGTGGCGCGCTTCCCGACCTTGCACGAGAACGTGCAGGTGAAGCTGTGATCGTGGATGATTTGCCGATGCGGTTCCGGTATTGGATTCTCCACGAACAGACTCTGCTTTTGGTCTTCATTCCTCATAACAAGACAACTTCACCAGATGTTCGCGCATCTGTCGCGACTTTTTTCGCTGAAAACCGGAAAATACCGCCAACATGTGGCGATTGAGTCAAATTTCCGTCCATTGTCCCGGGATCGGCACGGGATAGCGGCCTTCGGCGTCTGCCTTCACCGGCGGTTCGCTATCGTCGGTGAGGTTATCAATGTTCGGGCAGAACTTGAAGTCGGATTTCATCGCTTCGTCCCACGTGATGACCCGGCCCATGTGGACGGCGGCGCGGCCCATGATGTCGGCGAGGTTGCTCATCGCCGCCCGCTTGGCTTCATTGTGCGACTTGTTTTTTTGGATGGCGTTGAGCAACACATTCCATTCGGCCTGATAATAGGTGAACAATCCTTCGTCGGCCTGCCACGCGATGTTATCGGGCGAGCAGCGCTGGTCCTTGTAGATCTGCGTCAAGTCGTCGCGATGACCGCTCAACCAAGGGAATGCGGCTGCACGGTCGGTTCCGTGGATGTAAGTCCGAAAATCGTTGTGGCACTTCGGAGTCCAGCGGGTGACGTGATACGCCTTGGTGCCGTCGGCGAATGTCCATTCGATGGAAAGGGAGTCGAGGTTTTGCCCGCAGTCGGTGCTGTTGGCGATCCTGCCGCCCACGCCGTGCGCGGAAACCGGCCAGGCATCCTTGATCCAGCAAATCTCGTCCACCTGGTGAATGTTCATCTCGGCGAACAGCCCGCCCGAAACCCATAGGAAATGCGTGAAGTGGCTGATCTGCCACTGCAAGTCGTTGTTCTCCGGCTTCCGCCGCGGCAAGGTCCCGCAAGGCTGCATGCGGAAAGTCCGGATGAACTGAATCCGGCCGAGTTGGCCGTCGCGGATGCGCTTGATGAGTTCCTGCCGGTTGGGAGCGTGGCGGGCCATCAAGCCGGCGGCTATCTTCAGGTTTTTCTTTTGGGCTTCCTCTCCTGCCTTGATGATCCGTCGCACGCCGGGTGGGTCGCACGCGAAGGATTTCTCCATGAAGACGTTGACCCCCTTCGCGACGGCGTATTCCAGTTGCACGGGACGCCAGCCGGCGTAGCCGGTGAGCATCGCCACGTCGCCCGGGCGTAGCAAGTCAATCGCCTTCTTGTAAGCATCGAAACCTATGAACATGCGATCCGCCGGCACATCCACTTGACCGGCGAGTTTCTGGCTCAGAACTTTGTGAGAAGACGCGAGCCGCTTCTCGAACAGGTCGGCCATCGCGTAGAGCTTCACTGGGCCGTAGGGTGATTGCGATGCATCCACCACCGCGCCGCTACCGCGTCCGCCGCAGCCGATCAACGCGAGACGGATGGTGTTGTCCTCCGCGGCATGCACGCACGGCAGGGTCACGCCTGCAAGTGCAGAGGTCGCGGCAACTTTGCCGCTCCACGACAAAAACTCTCGCCGGGAAGACTGTCTCAAACCCGGCGGCGATAACTTGGCGGGTCGTTTCATGGTTGTTCTCCGCCCAACGGCGTCGCGAACACCGAACGCTCTATCACGCCAACACCGGCAATGATTCAATGGCTCAAATTTCCGTCCACTGGCCGGGGATCGGCACGGGGTAGCAGCCGTTGGCATCGGCCTTGACCGGCGGCTCGCTGTCGTCGGTGAGATTGTCAATGTTCGGGCAGAACTTGAAGTCGGATTTCATCGCCTCGTCCCACGTGATGACCCGGCCCATGTGGACCGCCGCGCGGCCCATGATGTCGGCGAGGTTGCTCATCGCCGCTCGCTTGGCCTCGTTGTGCGGTTTGTTGTTGCGGATGGAGTCGAAGAAGTTGTCCCACTCCGCCTGCCAGGACGTGACTGGTTCCTTGTCGGCCTCCCACGCGATATTGTCCGGCGTGCAGCGCTGGTCCTTGTACGTGTGCACCATGGCGGCGTGAATCGCCCCGGAGAACTGCGCCGCGCACTTGGTGCCATGGACGAAGGTGTCGAATTCGTAGAGGCACTTCGGGATGTAGCGCACCACGTCGTAGGCCTTCGTGCCGTCGGCAAACGTCCACTCCACCGAGAACGAGTCCAGGTTCTGGCTGCAATCCTTGCTGTTGGCCGCG
>Ga0265297_10004158_pt1 | contig 24265 bp, 27 predicted proteins | sample Munlanlwell13791_FD_192502 | JGI IMG/M metagenome (GOLD analysis project Ga0265297, IMG submission 192502) | Leachate microbial communities from a municipal landfill in Southern Ontario, Canada - Leachate well 137-91 | ecosystem: Engineered > Solid waste > Landfill > Unclassified | place... | reverse complement strand
GATAGGGGCGGGGTTTGTGCCGCAGGTATTGAATAAGGACATCATCGATGAAGTCATCCGCGTGACTAACGAGAATGCCGCGGAGGCCGCGAGGCGCCTGGCAAGAGCGGAAGGGATACTCGCCGGCATTTCGAGCGGGGCCGCTTTATGGGCGGCTTTACAGGTGGCCAAACGCAAAGAGAGCGAAGGAAAGGTTATTGTCGTGATCCTGCCGGACACCGGCGAAAGGTACCTCACGACATGGCTTTTTCAAGAGGTAAAAGCATGACAAAAGAAAAAATTATTTTACCGGAAAACAACGTTGGAATAGTCAAGACCGAGTATTTCTCGTTTAACGGGATCACCCTTGAGAGCGGCGAAAAGTTCGGGCCGATCACTCTTGCTTACGAAACCTACGGCAAGTTAAACGCGAGCAAGTCCAACGCGGTTTTGATCCTCCACGCGCTCTCCGGAGACGCGCACGCCGCCGGCCTTCACGCGGAGCAGAACGCTATTGGCTGGTGGGATTCCATGATCGGACCCGGAAAGGCCTTTGATACGAACAAGTATTGTGTCATCTGTTCGAATGTCATTGGCGGGTGTAAAGGTTCAACCGGGCCGTCGAGCGTAAACCCCAAGACAAACAAGCCTTACGCGCTGGATTTCCCTCTTATTACCATAGGCGATATGGTCACGGCGCAAAAACATCTGATTGAATCTTTGGGTATAGAGAAACTGCTGACCGTAGTTGGAGGCTCGATGGGCGGGATGCAGGTTTTATCCTGGCTGGTCAAATATCCCAGGAAGGTCCGCAGTGTCATCCCTATCGCCACGGCTATAAAACACTCGCCGCAGCAGATCGCCTTTAATGAAGTAGGCAGGCAGGCGATCATGGCTGACGCGTATTGGAAATCAGGGAATTATTATGAAGGCCCTGTGCCCGCAAAAGGCCTGGCAGTGGCCCGGATGATCGGGCATATAACATATATGAGCGATATATCGATGGCGGAAAAGTTCGGCAGGCAAAAGAAAAACTACGCCGAGCCATTTAAATTTACCGCTGATTTTGAAGTTGAAGGGTATCTGCGTTATAGAGGCGATAATTTTGTCAAGCGCTTTGACGCCAATTCTTACCTTTATATCACTAAGGCGATGGATAACTTTGACGCTTCCAAAGGCAAACCGTTCTATGAGGTTTTAAAAGATGTAGAAGCAAAAGCGCTGGTAGTTGCCTTTAAATCAGACTGGCTTTATCCGGCTTACCAATCGAAAGAGATAGCCAAGGCCTGCAAGCTTTCCGGGATCGACGCGACTTACTGTGAAATTGATTCCACTTACGGCCACGACGCGTTTCTTTTGGAGGTAGCGGAGGAAACACACCTTATTTCGCATTTCTTAAAAAAGGTGGTTTTTGAGTATGAGGCGAAAGGAAGACATGATAAATAAAGGTGTACGTCTTGACCATGAAATAATACTGGAACTGGTCGGGCCGCAGTCTACGGTACTGGACCTTGGCTGCGGTACGGGCGAGCTTTTGGATATCCTGGCCAAAGAAAAAAAGACCAGGGGGCAGGGTATAGAGATAGACGAGCAGGCGATATATGAATGTGTCGCCAGGGGGGTGAGTGTTTTCCATGGCGACGTGGACAGCGGCCTGGCCGAATACAATGACAGTTCGTTTGATTATGTAATATTGAATCAGAGCCTGCAGCAGATAAGGCATGTGGATACGGTCCTTAACGATGCTTTGCGTGTCGGGAAGAAGGTGATCGTAGGCATACCTAATTTCGCTTTTTACAAAGCGAGGGTACAGATGTTCTTCAGGGGCAGGGCTCCTGTTACCGGATCTCTCCCCTACCAATGGTATGAAACGCCGAACCTGCATTTTTTAAGCATACTTGATTTCATATACTATTGCCGCGAGAAAAAGATCAATATTGAGCAGAGCAAGTATATTAACGAGAAAAAACGCGTAATCCTGTTCCCTAACCTGTTCGCGCTGGTGGGGATATTCCTGATTTCAAGATAAAAGCGAGTAAGGCTAGGATCCGTGCAAGGGGGCCCGGAGACGAAGATATCCGGGCCTGTTTGTTCTTTAGGCCTGAACATAAGGAGGTAATATGCCGTATATCAATCTGAAATTAGTGGGAAAGTTAAGTAAAGAGCAAAAGGGAAAGATAGCGAAAGAATTCTCGGATACGCTTCTTAAGGTCGCAGGCAAGCCCAAAGAAAGCCTGTATCTGGTTATCGATGAAGTTTCCGGGGAGAATTGGGCGCAGGGTGAGAAGTTTTTCGGATAATAAACAATAATTAAGGTTGGGCGTAAAGGAGAAACAGATGAGTTTGTTGTCGAACAAAGATGATTTAAAAGAATTAGTTGAAAAGCTGAACTTTAAAGAAAAAGTTGAGCGCTCTAAGGAGCTCCTCAGGGAGTCCTATGCGAAATACGGCGATTTTTTGGTTGTGGCTAACAGTTTGGGGAAGGATTCGGTGGCCGTTTGGGACCTGGCAAAGAGGGTAAACCCGAAGATCCGCGGTTTTATTGTTACCACAAGATATAAGCCCCCGCAAACCGTACGGTTTATGAATGATGTTGTTTCCAGGTATCCTGAATTAAAAGTTTACAAAAATGATGACCCCATAGGCGAAAGGCTTTATGAAAACGAGCCTGATAAGTGCTGCGATATCTTGAAAGTCATCCCGGTTAAGCAGGCGATACAAGAAATGCATGTGAAATGCTGGGTGACGGGCCTGCGCTGCACCGAAGGGCGCACGCGCACGGATTTTAAAGAAGTCGAAGAAAGGGACAAGGGCCTTATCAAGCTAAATCCCATACTTATCTGGAAAGAGAGGGAAGTCTGGCAGTATTTGGCTCTTTATCAGGTTCCTGTTAACCCTCTGTATGCCGAGGGTTACCGTTCTTTGGGCTGCGCTCCCTGCACCAAAATTACCAATGACGATAATGAGCGCGCCGGCCGCTGGATAGGCACGAGCAAGTGCGGCGGAGAATGCGGGATCCATACCAGGCCCTTAAAAACTAATGTAGCGGGAGACGGGATTTGATCGGATATTTCTTCTTAGCCGTGCTTGTTGTTTTTTTCGCCTTTAATATGGGCGCGAGCGGGATCGCCCCCTCCTTCGCTTCTGCTTATGGCGGAAGATTGATCAAGAAAAGGAGTGCCCTTTTATTATTCGCGATCTTTGTAATCCTGGGAGCGGTTACTTTGGGCAGGAATGTAGCCCTTACCCTGGGCAAGGGTTTATTGCCCCAGGAATTTGTGAGCTTTGATGTAGTGTTGGTTATACTTGTCGCGGCGACTGCCGGGCTTTTCTTAGCCAACCTGTTGAAGATCCCGCAGTCAACCAGCCAGGTTACTGTAGGGGCAATTTTAGGAGCGGGAATGTATTTTAATGATTTGAATCAGAGGACTTTTTTTCTGAAAATACTTCCCGTATGGATCCTCTTACCCTTATTGTCCTATCTATTCACATGGCTGATCTACCGGAAGGTCTATCCTCCGGAACACGATAACCTGCATATCTATCAAAAATTATTCGCTAATGAGAAGAAATTAAAATTACTTGCTTTGATAGCGAGCTGTTATGTCGCTTTCGCTATCGGCACAAATAACGTTGGGAACGCTGTCGGGCCTTTATTCGGGGCAGGCATCATGGGGATCAATATAGGCTTGATCCTGGTCTCGCCGCTTTTTGGCATCGGCGCTTTGATCCTGGGAAAAGGAACCCTTGAGACAGCAGGCAAGGAGATAATACCGCTGGGATTATTCTCAAGTACTTTGGTCTCATTTGTTACAGCTACCCTGTTAATAATCGCCTCGTCCTTGGGGATACCGCAGTCGCTGGTGCAACTCAATATACTTTCTATTTTCGCGGTAAGTTGCCTGAAAGACGGGCATAAATGTACATTGGACCGGCAGTTAACCAAGAAAACATTCCTTATTTGGGCAATTACGCCTTTAATTTCTCTAGTCTTATCTTATTCGTTGTTGTTTATGATAAAATAAGAGAACGTTTACGGAGAAAAAACACCCAAACCTTACCTGGCCTTATCGGATAGGCCAGTATGCGTTGCTGCGCAATCGGATGGTGCGCACTTTCTGTGCAGCACCCGATCCTATCGGATGAATCGATGTGCATTTTCTAAGCAAGGAGAAGATATGTCTTTTTCGGACAAGATCATTAATAATGTTACTGAATTGATCGGCCATACTCCGCTGGTAAGGCTAAACCGCATGGTCAACGATAAGATGGCGGATATTTTGGCGAAATTAGAATCCTTTAACCCCAGCGGAAGCGTAAAAGACAGGATCTGCCTTGAGATGATCGAAGACGCGGAGAAAAAAGGCCTGCTTAAGGCAGGCTCAACCATAGTTGAGCCTACTTCAGGCAATACCGGAATCGGCCTGGCCATGATCTCCGCCGTGAAAGGATATAAATGTATCCTGGTGATGTCTGAAGCCATGAGCCTGGAAAGGATATACATACTCAAAACTTACGGGGCCCAGATCGTGCTTACGCCTGCTTCTGAGGGCATGCAGGGAGCGATCAACAAGGCGCAAGAAATCATAAGAAAGACCCCGGATAGTTTTATGCCGCAGCAATTTAAGAACGCGGCTAATCCCGAAGCGCACCGTAAATCTACCGCTTTGGAGATACTCGAGGCGACAAAGGGCGATCTTGACGCTTTTGTTTCGGGAGTCGGCACCGGAGGAACCATTACCGGCGTGGGCGAAGTCCTCAAGAAACATGATAAGAATATAAAGATCATTGCCGTCGAACCAAAAGGGAGCGCGGTTTTGTCCGGACAAAAAGCGGGTTTTCACAGGATCCAGGGTATCGGGGCCGGCTTTATCCCGGATATCTTAAACCGGGGCATTATCGACGAGGTGATCCCCGTGGAAGATAAAGACGCTTTCAGGATAGCAAAATCGCTGGCTAAGGAAGAAGGGCTCTTCGCCGGTATTTCAGCGGGAGCCGCTGTATGGGCCGCTTTAAAAGTTGCCGGGGAAATGGGCAAAGGTAAGCGCATTGTGGTAGTGTTGCCGGATACGGGAGAAAGGTATTTTTCCATGCAGCAGTATTTTGAGGCATAAACATGAGAAGGCGGCCATTTATTCCCTATTACCCGGTGGCTTTGAACCTCTCCGGCAGGCTTGTCGCGGTTGTTGGTGGAGGCAAGGTCGCCGAACGCAAGATAAATAAACTCCTTCGCGCGAAAGCGCGAATAAAAGTAATTTCGCCTGTTATCACGCCCGCCTTAAAGCGTTTAGTTTCTAAAAAGAAAATAACCTGGGTTTGCCGTTCCGTGCGCAGCCGGGACCTGCGCGCCTCAACTCTTGTTATAGCGGCTGCTTCTAATTCCGCGGTGAATAAATCGGTGAGCAGATGGTCAGAAAACGGGAAAATATGGGCCAACGTAGTGGATGACCCGGAACTGAGCGATTTTATTTCACCCGCGTCCTTCCGTAAGGGAAAAGCGGTCATCAGCGTTCATACGGACGGAAAGGATCCGGTCCTGTCCCGGGATTTAAAAAATTTCTTAAAGGAAGAATGGGATGATTTTTTATCTTATCGGCGTAAATCATAAGACCGCCCCTATCGGCGCGCGTGAAGCGTTGTATCGTAAACGCCAGGAGATAGCCGGGTATTCGACTGGGTATATTGAGGGCGCGGCGGTTCTTTGCACTTGCAATAGAATCGAACTTTACGGCTTCGCCGCGGACCTTCCTCAGGCGGACATATCCATAAGGCATTTCCGGGGGAAGTTCAGGGAGTTTTCCCGTTATGGTTATGTCATATCGGGACAAGCCAATGTATTCCGTCATTTATTGCGCCTGGCAACAGGGCTTGAATCGCAGGTCAGGGGCGAACAGCAGATCCTGTGGCAGTTACACAATTGGAAACTGCGGGATCCTTTTCACGCTCCATTCCAGTTACTGGTAAATAAGGCGCTGTCATGCGCAAGGGTTATTCGCATGAACGCGGGCCTAGACCGCGAAGAATATAACATCGCTGATTTAGTTTCAAAAGAATTAATAAGGCTTCTTTGGGACCGTGAACGCCCTGAGGTTGTCATTATCGGGACGGGAAAGATCGCCGAGCTTTTTGCTTCCATTGAAAACGCGCCTCTTTATTTACATTTTGCGGGCCACAAAAATTATCCTAAAGCGCAAGAATTGGCAAGAAGGTCAAAAGGGCAGGCATTGATGCTTGAAGACCTTCCGGGAGCCCTTCTAAGGGCTGACGCGATGATAAGCGCCACTTCCAGCCCGCATTTTTTGTTCAGCCGGGATTATTTCCGGAAGGTTTTGAGCGTCCGGGAGAAGCCGCTTTATATTTATGATCTGGCAATACCCAGGGATATAGACCCCGAAGTTAAAGGGATGAAGGGGGCCGTTTTGTATGATCTGGACAATTTAGGGGAAGTATTTAACGAGCATCATAAAGCGCTGAGCGTTAATCTGCTTCAGGCTGAATATATGATAGAAGAGGCTATTCGAATTCAAGGGGATATATTATGCGCAAGATCTTAAGGATGGGCATACGGCCGAGCCGGTTAGCTTTAAAACAGGCTGAAGAAATAAAAAGTAGTTTTCCTTCCGCCTCCTTCAAGATAATTGCTATCAAAACCGCGGGCGATAAAGACAGGATAACTCCCTTAAGCGACGTAGAAGGCTCGGATTTCTTTACCAAAGAGATCGACGACGCGCTTTTGTCCGGAGAGATCGATCTGGCAGTGCACAGCAGCAAGGACCTGCCGGATATTATCCCGCCAGGTTTAAGGGTTATTCTCGAGACAGAATCGATCAGCCTTTTTGACGCGCTGGTATCGCGTGACGGCCTTAAGCTTATGGATCTGCCCGGAGGCTCCAGGGTCGGTTCAAGCAGCTTAAGGAGAAAAAGCCAGCTTAGCCGGATCAGAGACGATCTGGAGGCCGTGGATATCCGGGGAACGATAGAAGAACGCCTGGCTTTGGTTGATTCCAAAAGAATCGACGCCTTGATCGTCGCGCACGCGGCATTGATCAGGTTAGGGCTTGAGGAAAGAATAACCGAAGTCTTTCCGTTGAAAATTTTTCAAACGCATTCCAAGCAGGGAAGGTTGTCCTTATTGGTAATGGAGGATAGGTGCGAAAGGGTAAAGTTTATATTATCGGGGCAGGCCCGGGTGACTGGGAACTGATCAGCGTAAAAGGCCTTGAAAGGTTGAAAGAGGCGGATGCCATCGTCTATGATTTTCTGGCCTCGAAGGATCTTCTGGCCTTCGCGAAAAAAGGCGCGCGAGTAATTTGCGCCGGAAAAGCCGATGGGCTGCATATATTAGAGCAGGGGCAGATCAATAAACTACTCTACGAAGAAGCAAAGAGGGGCAAAACTGTCGCCAGGCTTAAGGGGGGAGACCCCTTTGTGTTCAGCCGGGGCATCGAAGAAGCGCTTTATTTAAAGAAAAAGAAGGTCGACTTCGAGGTCATCCCCGGGATAACTTCAGCCTTTGCCTCGGCGGAGAGTTTTGGGATCCCCTTGACCAGAAGAGGAAAGTTTTCTTCGGTCGCGGTTTTGACAGGAAGAAAGAGCAGTGGCAAAAGCCTGGATGCCCCGGATTGCGATACTTTGGTTTATCTGATGGCTGTCGGAAATATTAAGAAAGTTGTCGAGAAGATACTGGCATCAGGAAGGCCGGAATCAACACCATGCGTTTTCATCGAGCGCGCGACTACAAAAGACAAGCGGATCGTTAGAGGTAATTTAGGAAATATCGAGCGCCGCGCTCAGAAATACTCAGTGCGTGCCCCCGCGGTATTTATAGTCGGTAAGATCGTAAATTATGGAAAATAATATTATCTACCCCTATTTTGTCGTTGAAGGAAGGAACAAAAAGCAAGAAATAAAGAATTTTCCCGGTATTTATAGATTCTCTGCCGATACGCTGCTTAAGGATGTTTCTGAAGCCGGATCGCTGGGCTTGAGCAAGATTCTATTATTCGGCATACCATCGAGAAAGGACAGCGAAGCCGTTTCCGCCTGCGGCCCCGGCAGTATCGCGGCAAAAGCGGTAAAGAGCCTGAAGAAAGAATTTAAGGATTTGACGGTATTTACCGATGTCTGCCTGTGCGCGTATACTACCCACGGCCATTGCGGTTTGTTTAAGGAAGGAAAGAGAGAAATAGATCCTAAACGCACATTAAGCAGGCTGGCGGACGTTGCTTTATCCCACGCGGAGGCGGGGGTAGATTTTGTGGCTCCTTCCGCCATGGCCAAAGGACAGGTCTTGGCCATAAGAAACGCTTTGGATAAAAGAGGTTTCCGGAATGTCAAGATCATGGGTTATTCCGCCAAATTCGCCTCAAACTTTTATGGGCCTTTCCGCGAGGCGGCGGATTCAGCGCCCGCTTTCGGTGATAGAAGCGGCTACCAGCTTAATTATACGGATCCGGCCGCCGCCTTAAGAGAGATCACCCAGGATATAAAAGAGGGAGCGGATATAGTCATGGTAAAGCCGGCGCTAAGCTATTTGGATGTGATCAAGCAGGCAAGCCTCAAATTTGACCATCCTCTTGCTGCTTTTAACGTAAGCGGAGAATACGCATTGGTGAAGTACGGCGCAGGAAGAGGCCTTTGGGATGAAAAAAAGATGACTTTAGAGATTATCTCTTCTATAAAACGCGCCGGAGCGGATTTAATAATTACCTATCACGCTAAGGATATCGCGAAATGGTTAAAGAAAACCTGATGACTTTTAATAGGGCAAAAAAATACCTTGTGGGCGGAGTGAATAGCCCTGTGCGCAGTTTTTCTTATGTGGGCGGCCAACCGCTGTTGATCAAAAAGGGGAAGGGCGCGAGAATATACGATTACGATTCTAAAAGGTACATCGATTATGTGCTCTCGTGGGGCAGCCTGATCTTAGGGCATGCGCACCCGGCAGTCATGGGCGCTTTAAAGAAGAGGATCGATCAGGGATTGAGTTTCGGTGCTACTAACGCCCTGGAGATAGAATTAGCAGCGGCTATCCTAGAAGCAATACCGGCTATGGATAAAATTAGATTTGTGAATTCCGGGACCGAGGCGGTTATGGCAGCGCTGAGGCTGGCTCGCGGATATACGAAGCGGGACAGGATAATAAAATTCGAGCATTCTTATCACGGCCATGCCGATTACCTCCTGGCCGCTTCCGGATCAGGCTTGGCAACCCTGAGTATCGCGCGAAGCCGGGGAGTCCCGGAGGAGTTTATAAAGAATACTTTAGTCGCGCCTTATGGAGACAGTGAATATTTAATCCGGACATTCAGAAAATACGGCAGTAAGGTCGCGGCTGTAATATTTGAGCCTGTGGGAGGCAATTACGGAGTGATCCCCCCGGATATTTCTTTTTTGAGGTTTTTGAGGTCGGTTACCAGCAAGTACGGCGCCTTGCTGGTCGCTGATGAAGTGATCACGGGTTTTCGTTCCCGCTTCGGTTCGCTCAGCGAAGAATTCGGCATAACCCCGGATTTGATCACTTTGGGCAAGATCATAGGAGGCGGCTTACCGGTCGGCGCCTGCGCCGGGAAAGAAAAAGTAATGCGTTATTTGGCGCCGCTGGGAAAAGTTTACCAGGCATCTACTTTCGCCGGTAATCCTATTGTGATGCAGGCCGGAGTATCCACCCTCTTAACTTTAAAGAAATTACAAAAAAAATATCCAAATTTACGCGATCTGACCGTTGAGCTGACCGGTTTTATCCGGGAGCAAGCCGGGGAATACGCGGTGCCTCTTGAGGTAAACAGTTATGGTTCGATGTTCAGCCTGAAGTTCAAGAGCAGGGAAGGCTTTAAAAAATTTTATAAAGGAATGCTTGACGCGGGGGTTTTCCTGGCGCCCTCCGAATACGAGTCGAATTTTTTATCTTTCGCGCATACCGGCAAGGATATCGAAGAAACAAAGAAAGCGGTTAAATCCGCTTTATCCAGGGTAAGAGAAAGGTGAGATATGGAAAATATCGATTATAATGCCTTGAAAAAACGCGGTTTTTTAAGACAAAAACAGGAAGGCTTTTTTGTGTTGAGGACCAGGATGTCAGAAGGCGTATACAAAAAAGAACACCTTGAGAAAATAAGCGAAATAGCCCAAAAGTTCGGGCGCGGTTTCGCGCATATTACCGTACGCCAGGGCATAGAAGTCCCTTTTATCAAATTCGAAGACATTCCCCAGGTTGAAGCTGAACTTAAGCTGGCGGGAATAGAAGCGGGGACTTCGGGCCCCAGGCTGCGCGCAACTACCTGCTGCCCCGGAAATAATTGGTGCAAGCAGGGCTTGATCGACACATTTTCATTGGCTGAGAGGATCGAGAAGGAATTAGGGATAAAGTGCGGCCTGGACCTGCCGCATAAATTCAAGATAGCTGTTTCCGGATGCCCCAACGCGTGCACGCGGCCGCAGTGGTCTGAGATCGGCATTCACGGGCAAATAGATACGGATTCTCCCGATAGACGTATAGGGTATGCCGTATATTTAGGCGGCTGCGGGGGAAGGGACCCAAAAAGCGGATTTAAGCTGGATAAAATCTTTACGGATGAGGAAGTGTTAGCTCTTTTAAAACGGGTTGTTGATTATTACAAAGATAAGGCCAGGCCGAGGCAGAGGTTGGGGTTATTGATCGAAGAGGGCGGTAAAGACAAGTTTCTGCGGGGGATAGGCCTGGCTCCCGGATAATTTTATTGCCTCGTTTCAGCATTCAGGATATAATGATTTTATGGATCATAAAGCCATAAAAGAAAAGATCGCCCATGCGAAAAGCATAGTGATCGCCGGGCATATTAATCCCGACGGAGATTCGATAGGATCGCTTTTGTCTCTGGGCCTGGGCATGGAGAAGCTGGGTAAGCGGGTATACATGCTCAGCGCTGACGCGGTACCCGCGAAATACAGGTTCCTCCCAGGCGCGGACCGCATCATAAGCGATACCCGGAAGAACGCGGACCTGGCTATTTCGGTGGACTGCAGCAATAAAGAGATGCTGGGAAGCGCGTATAATGTGATCAAAAGGGCTAAAGACATACTGGAAATAGACCACCATGAATTTAAGCGCCCTTTTGGCAACCTTTTTTTAATAGATTACAAGGCTGCCGCGGTTGGGGAATTGGTTTACCGGCTCCTCCAGGAATTGGGTATCGATATAGACAGGGATATAGCCCAGAACCTATTGACCTCTATAATCGTAGAGACAAATTCATTCCGTCTGCCTAACGTCAGGCCCCTGACCTTTAAGATATGCGCGGAGCTGATAAAAAAAGACGTGGATTTCTATAATTTAGTGGATATGGTTTTTTGGTCCAGGACCAGGGAATCCGCGGTCTTAACCGGTATCTGCCTGGCAAGGTGTAAGTTCCTCGAAGAGGGGAGGCTGGCCTGGTCCATAATAAGAGAAAAAGATTTTAAGCTTGTAAACGGCAAAGACGAGGACATAGACGCCGTTGCCGATGAAATACGCGCGATCCAGGGCGTGGAAATAGTTGTTTTATTCAGGGAAAAAAGCAAAAAGGTCCTGAGGGTCAGCTTGAGGTCTAAAGGAAGGATAAATGTAGCGGCCGTTGCCGAATATTACAAGGGAGGCGGGCACTTCGATATCGCCGGATGCACCATACCCAATAACCCGGAATCTATCCGGGAGCTATTGGTTATTTCAAAGAGCATCTTGCGTTAAGAAAATACAAGGGGAGGGAATTAACTCCACTTGACATTTCCGGGAAATTGGATAAGAATAAAATCAGTTAGTTTATTAGAGGAGCTTAAAATGAGAGAAAAGGTGGAACAGGCTTTGGATAAAATAAGGCCCATGCTTATGGCTGACGGCGGAAACGTGGAATTGGTGGAAGTCACAGCCGATGGGATAGTGAAACTGAAGCTTACCGGAAGCTGCGGATGCTGTCCGATGAGCCAGATGACCTTAAAAAACGGCATCGAGAGGCTGTTGAAAGAGGCAGTTCCGGAAGTAAAGGAAGTCGTTTCCTTATAAATCCTCTAGTCAAGATCTTCCCTTATCCATGCCGCTCGAAGCGTAATTCTCCAAATGAATTCAGAGAAGAAACTACGGCGCCTTAAAAGCATTATCTCGGAGATGAATTCCATGCTGATCGCTTTTTCCGGCGGGGTAGACAGCACTTTCCTACTTAAAGTAGCCTCTACAGTTTTACCCGGGGAAAAGATCATCGCGGTTACAGCCGATTCGGAGACTTATCCCGGAAAAGAATTATTGTCAGCGAAAGAAACCGCCCGCTCTTTCGGGGTCAGGCATAAAATAATAAAGACTTTTGAGATGCGCGATAAAAGGTTCACGCGCAATCCTGTTAACCGGTGTTATTTCTGCAAGAAAGAGTTATTCGCGAAGCTGGCAGTTTTGGCAAGGTCTTTAAAACTGGATTTTGTGGCGGACGCGAGCAACGCTTCGGATAAGCAGGATTTCCGGCCGGGGAATAAAGCGAAAGATGAGCTAAAGATACGTTCTCCGCTGCAGGAAGCGGGGATCAGTAAAAAAGAGATAAGGTCGTTAAGCAAAAAATTGGGCCTTTTGAACTGGGATAAACCCGCCGCCGCCTGTCTTGCGTCGAGGGTCCCCTACGGCACGAAGATCACGGGCGCCTTATTGGCCAGGATCGATGAGGCGGAGGGTGTTTTGGGCCGATTTGGTTTTAAACAGGCCAGGGTCAGGCACTATAACGGCCTCTGCCGGATAGAAGTACGCAAGGAGGATATACCCGGGCTGTTGCGCAGGCGCGATTTGATAGTAGAAAGATTCAAGAAATTGGGCTATAATTATGTCACGGTAGATTTGGAGGGATACCGGACAGGAAGCTTGAACGAGGTGATCAGGAAATGACGAAGAGGATATATTTAGATTACGCGGCTACGGCGCCCTGCGACCCGCAAGTCCTAAAAGCTATGGAGCCGTACTTTTTCGAGAAATTCGGCAATCCTTCCAGCATTCACGCTGAAGGCCAGGAGGCGAGGGCGGGCATCGAGGAGGCGCGCGAAAAGCTGGCCTCCCTCTTAGGGGCAAAGAAAGAAGAGCTCATTTTTACTTCAGGCGGGACAGAGTCGAATAATTTCGCCGTAAAAGGAACCGCTTTTGCCCTCAGTCAAAAAGGCAACCACATTATCACCACCGCCATTGAGCATCACTCTGTGAGCGAGCCCTGTAAATTCCTCGAAAAAAAAGGATTTAAAGTAACGTATATCGGTGTTGATAAGTATGGCCAGGTTTCTCCTTCCGATATAAAGAAGGCGGTTACCGATAAAACCATCCTCATTTCCGTTATGCACGCGAATAACGAGATCGGCACGATACAACCTATCGCCGAAATCGGGAAATTCGCCAGAGAAAAAGGCGTGTATTTTCACACAGACGCGGTCCAAACCACGGGTCATATCCCTGTGGACGTAAATGAATTAAACGTTGACCTTTTATCTTTATCGGCGCATAAGTTCTACGGGCCGAAGGGTGTAGGCGCCTTGTACATAAGAAAAGGCACTCGCTGGGAAAGATTCCTGCACGGCGGAGATCAGGAAAGGGGGATGCGCGCGTCCACCCATAATACCCCGGGCATCGTGGGTTTAGGCAAGGCGGCGGAATTGTGCCGGGAAAAAATGGCCGATGAGGCGAAATTCCAGTCCGGCTTACGCGACAGGCTGATCAAAGAGATCAAAGATAAGATCCCGGACGTGTATCTTAACGGCCACCCCGCGCAAAGGCTCCCCAATAACGTGAATTTTTCCATCAAATATATAGAAGGAGAATCGATCCTTTTGAATTTAGACATGCTGGGCATCGCAGCCTCAACAGGATCCGCCTGCACCTCCTCTTCCCTCGAGCCTTCCCACGTATTATTAGCCATCGGCCTGCCGCATGAGATCGCCCACAGTTCGCTCAGGCTTACCATGGGCAGATGGACAAAGCAGGAAGATATAGATTATCTTCTCGAACAGCTGCCGCAGGTGGTCGGTAAATTGCGCCAGATGTCTCCTCTCTATGAAAATAAGTGATGCAGGAAAAAATCCTCGATCTTCTTAAAAAAAGCCCCGAATACGTTTCTGGAGAAGAAATAAGCAGCCATTTAAAGATCAGCCGCCAGGCGTTATGGAAGCATATCCACGCCCTGATTGACGCCGGTTATGACATAGCGGCTGTGCCGCACCTGGGTTACAGGCTGGTCTCTTCCCCTGACAGGCTTTTTCCTTCGGAAGTTACAAGGCGCTTGAACACAAGGTTCGTCGGGAAAAAGATCCATTATTTCGATAGTGTTTCATCCACGATGGATGATGCTTTACGGCTGGCTTTAAGCGGCTCTCCGGAAGGGACGGCGGTAATAGCGGAATCGCAGACCAAGGGCAGGGGAAGGCTGGGCAGGGATTGGTATTCGCCTAAATATAAAGGCGTATATTTTTCCCTGATCTTAAGGCCTTTGATCCCGCCTAACCAGGCGCCGCTATTGACTTTAATGAGCGCTGTGAGCCTTTGCGAAGCCATAAAAGAGAATACCGGCTTAGCGTGCCAGATAAAGTGGCCAAACGACATACTGCTTCACAATAAGAAGGTAGGGGGCATCCTTACCGAATTAAACGGCGAAACCGACGTAAGCCGCTTCATGGTTATCGGCATCGGCATAAACGTCAATAATGACAAAAGGTCCATGCTTCCGCAGTCAACCTCATTAAAAGAGATCAAAAAACAGGATATAAGCCGCGTGGAATTACTGCAGGAAATCTTCCGCAGGCTGGAGTCGAATTACCTCGCCTTTCAGAAAAAAGGAAGCGCCTACATTACCGGGGAATGGCGGGAGTGGAACATCACGCTCGGCAGGAGAGTAAAAGTAACCTGCCATAAAGAGCATATCGAGGGGGAAGCCGTAGATATAGACGCGGACGGCGGCCTTCTCGTAAGGAATGATCCCGGTCTTATCCGCAAAGTCCTCGCCGGGGATGTCACTCACTGCCGCTGACGGTACGCTTGCCTTTTTCCTTGCCAAAGTAAACCCGATATAATAAAATAGTTGACGGTTCGACTAATGCTCTAACGTGATTCAAAGGATTGACAATGGACAAACAAGAATTGATCAGGCTCTCGCGGCTGCCTTTACTGGAGCTGATAGCCATGGCTGATGAGGCCAGGCGCGAGTTTCAAGGCTTGAACCTGGAATTATGCAGCATAATGAACGCCAAATCAGGAGCCTGCGGCGAGGACTGTAAGTTCTGCGCCCAGGCCGGCCGCCACGCGACGCGGATATCATCCTTCCCGTTGAAAAGTAAAGAAGAAATGATAGAGCGGGCCTGGCGCGCGAAGGACATAGGCGCTGAAAGGTTCGATATCGTTACCAGCGGGGATAACCTTTCGGAAAAAGAACTGAATGCCGTCGCGGAGGCGATCAGGGAAATAACCGGTAAAGTTAAAATAAAAATGTGCGCCTCTTTAGGCACGCTTGATAAAGACGCCTTTGAATTATTAAAAGATTCGGGGCTTTCCCGTTATCACCATAATATCGAAACCTCCCCGGGGTACTTCCCGCGCATTGTCACCACGCATACCTTCCAGCGGAGGATAGAAACCATCAAGCAGGCGAAAGCCGCCGGCTTGCAGGTTTGCAGCGGAGGCATAATCGGCATGGGGGAGAGCATGCAAGACAGGATAGAGATGGCCGCCTGCTTGAAAGAGCTGGACGTCGACTCCGTCCCGCTCAACGTGCTCGTCCCTATAAAAGGTACGCCTTTCGAGGATCTTAAGCCGCTTTCCTGCGAAGAGGCTGTCAGGACGATAGCGGTATTCCGGGTGATATTAAAAGATAAGATCATCAAAATAGCGGCGGGCAGGGAATCCATCCTCAAGGATTTTCAGGCGATGGCTTTTATGGCGGGGGCTAACGGCATGCTGATCGGCGGATATTTGACCATAAAGGGGCGGGAGGCCCACGAAGACCAGAAACTTGTTGAGGAAGTCAAGAGGGCATGGCGGAGATAAGGCAATTCCTCGAAAAAAGAAAAGCACAAGGCTTGTTGAGGGCCTTAAGCCCGGCGTCTATGCGGCGGGAAGGGAAAATTTATTTTGGCAAAAAGGAATTTGTCGATCTTTCCTCCAATGATTATCTGGGTTTATCGGGCCATCCCAGGATTATTGAAGCGGCAAGAAAAGCGCAGGATAAATTTGGGAACTCATCTTCCGGCTCGCGCCTTTTAAGCGGGGACTTGAACTTGCGCCATGAGCTCGAAGAGTCCGTAGCCCGCTTCAAGAATAAAGAATCCGCCCTGGTTTTTAATTCCGGTTACCACGCGAATATAGGAGTATTAAGCTCCCTCTACGGAAAGGACGATTGTATATTTTCGGACCGTTTGAATCATGCCAGCATTGTCGACGGGGTTATTCTTTCCAGGGCGCGTTTTTTCCGTTTCCGGCATAATGACACCGCCCATCTTGAGTCGCTCCTCAACGAACAAAGAGGAAGGTTTAGAAAAGCGCTGATCGTTACCGAAAGCGTCTTCAGTATGGACGGCGATAAAGCGCCTTTAAAGGGATTAGTCCGGCTCAAAGATAAATATGATTGCTCGATGATGATCGATGAAGCGCACGCCACCGGAATATTCGGAAAGAACGGAAGCGGCCTGGCTGAGGAGGAAGGGCTGGCAGGTAAAATAGAGTTGATTATGGGGACTTTTGGCAAGGCGCTGGGCAGCTTCGGTGCTTACGTGGCTTCTTCGCGCGAGATAATCGAATATTTGATAAACACCTCCAGGAGCTTTATTTATTCCACGGCGCTTCCTCCCGCGGTAATCGCGTCGGATTTAGCTTCCATAGGATTAATAGAGCAAGAGCCCTTTCGCAGGTTAAAACTCTTGGAATCGGCGGCAAACCTGCGCGGCGCATTAAAGGAGAAGGGATTTGACGTCAAGGGGGAGTCCCAGATCGTCCCCTTGATCACCGGCGATAACTTAAGGACCGTAAAATTGGCCAAAAGGCTTCAGGAAAAAGGCTACTGGGTATTACCCATCAGGCCTCCGACTGTCCCTCAAGGGGAAGGCCGGCTCAGGTTTTCATTATCCTTTTGCCATAATAAAGATACTTTAGAGAGGCTTATCGATGATATCTCAGGAATCGAAGTTTGAATTAATTGACCGGGGTTTTGACAGAAAGATACTTCTCATACCCGGATGGGCGGTGGATTACCGGGTTTTTGGCGGCCTGGAATTAGGTTATAACTATTTATTGCCTACCGAACTAAATCCTCTTGATTTTGAAAGCGCGTTGAGCGGCGCATTGGAAAAAGAAAATACCGGGAAGATCTCGCTTTTGGGCTGGTCAATGGGCGGGTTTCTGGCTTCGGATTTTGCCTCTAAGAACCCGGATAAGGTAGACGAGCTTATACTGGCGGGCATACGCAGGAAATACAGCCCGGAATTATTGAACGAGGTGAAGCGTTTAGTTACCCAGAATAAAAGGGCGTTCCTTTACAAGCTCTATCTCAATTCATTTTCAGAAACGGACCAGGAAGGCCTGAAGTGGTTCAGGGAGCATTTATTGGATATATATGTCAATGAATTGGATTTAGACGTGCTTCTATCGGGGCTGGATTATCTCTCTAAAGCCGAAATTAACCCCGCCTCGCTGGGGAAGATCAAAAAGATAAAGATAATCCATGGAGAAGAAGATAAGATCGCTTCGCTTGATGAGGCGTTAAAGGTCAAGTCGGAATTGCCTCAGGCGGAATTTATCGCCTTGCGGAAAATGGGGCACTTCCTGTTTTTGAACCGGCAGTTTACGAAAAGCCTAAGTAATGAATAAGGAAATAATCGCCAGGAATTTTTCCAGATACGCGCATCTTTATGACAGGTTCGCCGATATCCAGAAGAGGGCTGCTTTGGAAATTATAGGCGGCATGGAAAATGACGGTTTTAGCGACATTCTGGAGATAGGATGCGGCACAGGGAATTACACTTTACTTTTGCGCGATAAATTCAAGGAAGCCAGCCTTACCGCGGTAGATATATCCCCAAGGATGATCGATATCGCCCGGGATAAGCTGGGAGGCAAGAGGATAAATTTTCTCGCGGCTGACGCGGAAGTGAAGGATCTGACCGCCGAAAAATATGACCTTATTACTTCCAATGCCTGTTTCCAATGGTTTGAGGACCTCGGGAAGGCCATACAGACCTACAGGCTAATGCTTAAAGAAAAAGGCACGATCTTATTTTCCATTTTCGGGCCGCTTACCTTTTGGGAATTAAACGCGGCTTTAGGGGAAACGATGAAAAGGAATATTCCGGCAGAGAAGTTTTTAAATAAAGATAAGATAATCGAAATTCTCAGGGAGAATTTCCGCAGCGCGGGTATAGAGGAGGCGGTATATGAGGAATCATTCGCCAGCCTGCGGGACCTATTAATGAAAATAAAATACAGCGGCATAAATGGCGGCGGCTTGGCGGGAAAAGTCCAGTTTAGCCGGAGAAGCTTGAGGGATTTGGAAAGGACATATTTGGATAAATTTCAAAGGATGAAGGCGACCTATCAAGTCTTCTTTTGCCGCGGGCAGGCAGGATGAAAAGTGTATTCATTACCGGCACCGATACGGGCGTAGGCAAGACAACGGTTACGGCGTTGTTAGGCAGGTATCTTGCCGATAAAGGTTATAAAGCCGCAACCCAAAAATGGATTGAAACCGGGTGCAGGGAAAAATTGGAAGGAACGCCTGCCGCGCCGTACAGGTTCAGGGTTCCTTGTTCTCCGCATTTGGCCTCCGGGATAGAGAAAAGATCGATCGATCCGGATAAGATCGTAAAGAGCTTCAGGTCTTTGGCGGGAAAAAACGACTTTGTTATCGTGGAAGGGATAGGCGGAGCTCTGGTGCCTTTCAATGAAAAAGATCTGGTGATAGATATCGCGGTGAGGTTGAAATTGCCGGTATTGGTAGTCGCGCAGAATAAATTGGGCGCGATCAACCATACCTTATTGACCGTCGAGGCCCTGAGAAAAAGAAAGCTGAATATTATGGGAATAATTTTTAATGATATAAAGGGAGAAGACAGCCGGATAGCCAGGGATAATCCTTCGATCATCAGGTCTTTAACCGCAGAAAGGGTTCTTGGGATCTTGCCTTGGACAAAGGATTGGGAGAAATTATACGGAAGCTTTTGTAATATAGGAGATAAGATATTAAGCGGATTTATCGATGCCGCAACTCTTTATAAGCCAAAGAGTTATAAGCTAAGGGAGCGTCCCTGATATGGAGGATATTCGATGGATTTACTGAAAAAAGACGCTGAATTCATCTGGCATCCTTACACGCAAATGAAGGATTGCCGTAAATTCCCTCCCATATTGATAAACAGGGCAAAAGGGGTAAAGCTTTACGATAAGCAGGGGAATTTTTATTATGATACCATATCCAGCTGGTGGTGTAATGTGCACGGCCACAATCATCCGAAAATAAAATCCGCGGTTAAAAAACAATTCGACGCGCTGGAGCATGTGGTTTTTGCCGGTTTTACCCATGAGCCCGCCATACTCCTCGCTGAGAAACTTATCTCGATCGCACCCGGAAAATTAAAAAAGATATTTTTTTCAGACAATGGATCTACGTCAGTTGAAGTAGCGCTTAAAATGTCGTATCAATATTGGCAGAATACAGGTAAGGCCAAAAAGAAAAACTTTATTTCCCTGGACTACGGATATCATGGGGATACTATCGGCACTATGAGCGTCAGCGGGGTGGACCTTTTTAATAAAGTGTTCTCGCCTTTATTCTTCGAGTCTTTTAAAGCGCCTTCCCCGTATTGTTATCGCTGCCCCATGGGTAAGGACATTTCCCATTGCGGTATGGATTGCGTAAACGCGCTGGAGAGATTGCTGATAAAAAGATCGGATACTATCTGCGGGATCATCCTTGAGCCGATGGTCCTTGCCGCGGGAGGGATGATCGTGTATCCGAAAGAGTACCTATCGAGGGCAGCGGCGTTGGCCCGCAAATACGATGTCCACCTTATACTGGACGAGGTAGCCACGGGTTTCGGCAGGACGGGTAAGATGTTCGCCTGCGAACACGCGGATAATATAGAACCAGACCTGTTTTGCCTTTCCAAAGGCATAACCGGAGGCTGCCTGCCTTTAGGGGCCACGCTTACGACAAAAAAGATATTCAACGCCTTTTACGCGGATTATAAGAAAAAAAAGACTTTCTTTCACGGCCATACCTATACCGCGAATCCTTTAGCCTGTTCCGCCGGGGTAGCCAGCTTGGAAGTTTTCAGAGAAGAAAAAACATTAGATAGAATGAAGGAAATGATCCCTTTATTTCACAGGGGTATGGAGAAATTCCGTGATCTGACGCTGGCGGGAGATGTAAGATATCTAGGTATGCTCGGCGCCGTGGAATTAGTCAAGGATAAGCCTTCCAAAAAGGGTTTTCCTTTCGAAAAGCGGATAGGGCTGGAAGTTTATAAGAGGGGATTAAGGAAGAATATTGTGTTAAGGCCGCTGGGAAACGTCATTTATCTGTTCCTGCCGCTTTGCATAAGAAAAAAAGAACTTGAAGAAATACTGGACAGGACATACGCGATAATTAGGGACAGCGACTATTTTTTAAATAAATGAAAAATAGTCGCTGTCCCTATTAAATTGCCCCTATTAAATTATGGAAAGAGTAGTCGTGGCCATGAGCGGAGGCGTGGATTCATCTGTTGCCGCGGCCCTTTTAAAAGACAAGGGTTACGAGGTTATCGGGATCACTATGTGTTTTAACCTTCCGGATTCTTTCGGGAAAAGGCCTTCGTGCTGCGGCTTGCAAGGAATTGATGACGCCAAAAAGGTCGCGCGCAAACTGGGGATCAGGCATTATGTATTGAATTTTCAGAAGGCCTTGCGGGAGAAAGTGATCAGTGAATTCCGGGACGAATATTTGCGCGGGCGCACGCCTAATCCCTGCGTAAGATGCAACCAGTTCATAAAGTTTGACGCCTTGCTAAAGAAGGCGCTGGCCCTGGGCGCTGAATATCTGGCAACCGGGCATTACGCCAGAGTAAAGAAGGGGCTAAGGACAAAAGGAAGCAAGCGGGCAAGTTATATCCTGAAAAAGGCGAAAGATAAGAAAAAGGATCAATCCTATTTTTTGTACCGTTTAAATCAGAACCAGCTCAGGCATACGCTTTTCCCGCTGGGAAATTATACTAAAGACGAGGTAAGAAAAATGGCTAAAGGTTTTGGCTTATCGGTGGCGGATAAGTTAGCCAGCCAGGAGATATGTTTTCTCCCCGGGAACGATTACCGCGCGTTTTTAAGGGCTATTAAAAAGGGGATCAAGCCCGGAGATATAGTCGACAGCGAGAATAATGTGTTGGGCAGGCATAAGGGTATCCCTTTCTATACTATCGGCCAGCGCGAAGGGTTAGGCATCGCTATGGGTTATCCGGTATACGTGATCAAAATAGACCCTAAAAATGACCGCATAACCGTAGGCGGAAAAGGAGAGGTTTACGCCAGGGAATTCCTGGTTACAGACATACACCTGGCTTTACCGGTCCTAAAAAAGAGAATTGCCCTAAAGGTAAGGATAAGGTATAATCATCCAGAAGCGGCGGCAGAGGCTGAATTTTTGGGGAACAAAGCGAAAATTTCGTTTAAATCGCCGCAGTTTGCCGTAACCCCGGGCCAGTCAGCTGTCTTTTATGACAGAGGATCGGTATTAGGAGGCGGTATTATTGACGAGGTCTTAAAATGATGAATAAGAAGTTTTCCGACGAATTGCTAAGCAAGATCGTCGCGCTTAAAAAACAACGCAACGCCATAATCCTGGCGCATAACTATCAGCTTCCCGAGGTCCAGGACGCAGCTGATTTTCACGGGGATTCCCTGGAATTGAGCCGCGCGGCGGCAAAGACCGACGCCGAAGTGATCGTTTTCTGCGGAGTGCACTTTATGGCGGAGACGGCTTCTATCCTCTGTCCCCAGAAAAAAGTGATCATGCCCGACTTATCCGCCGGATGCCCGATGGCGAACATGATGTCTGCCGCGCAACTCAGGGATTTAAAGAAGGCGCACCCAAACGCGGCGGTGGTTGGTTATGTCAACACTTCCGCTGAGGTTAAAGCCGAATTGGACGTATGTTGTACTTCCACCAACGCGGTAGCGGTGGTCAATGCCCTTAAAGACAAGGAAGAGATCATCTTTGTCCCGGATAAATACCTGGCGGACTACGTGTCAAAAGTAACAGGCAGGCAGCTTATTTCCTGGAACGGTTTCTGCCCCACCCACATAAAGATCCTGCCCGAAGATATCAAGCGCGAAAGAAGATTCCATCCCTTCGCCAAAGTAATGGTGCATCCGGAGTGCCTGCCGCAGGTAGTCTCGATAGCTGACGCCGTTCTTTCCACGAGCAGGATGTGTAAATTCGCCAAGGAAAGCGACGTAAAAGAGTTCATCGTCGGCACAGAAGTGGGTTTAATATACCGCTTGAAGCAGGATAACCCCAAGAAAGAATTTTATCCCGCTTCCGAGAGGGCGGTCTGCCCGAATATGAAGCGCACCACCCAGGAGAAAATTCTCTGGGCTTTGGAAGAGCTCAAAGAAGAAGTGAGGGTTTCTGATGACATCCGGGCGCGTTCGAAGAAAGCCATAGACAGGATGCTCGAGATAGTTTAAGTGAATATCCCCATCGTCTTCGAAGATGAATGGCTTTTGGTATTGAATAAACCTTCCGGACTGCTTACCGTACCCACCCCCAAAATGGAATCCCGCACACTGAGCAGTATCCTTAATGATGACCTGAAAGAAAGAGGCATCGCCTACCGCTTATATCCCTGCCACCGCCTGGACCGGGAAACATCAGGCCTGATCATTTACGCTAAAGGAAAATCCATACAGAAAAAAATGATGGATGAATTCAGGGGGAAAACGATAAAAAAAACATACATCGCTTTCTTACGCGAAAGCCCCCCCAAAGATAAAGGGAGGATCGTTTGTCCCATAGAAGGCCAAAACGCGCTTACCGAATACAGGGTTATCGAAAAGCGCAAAGGCTTCAGCGTGGCTGAAGCGATGCCGTTGACCGGCAGGACCAATCAGATAAGGATACATTTTAAACAGATAGGGCATCCTTTGATAGGCGAGTCAAAATTCGCCTTCCGGAGGGATTTTAAGATCAAGGCAAAGCGCGCCATGCTGCATGCTAAAAAACTGGAGTTTATCCATCCAGTAACGCGTAAATTGTTATCTCTTAAGTCGCCTTTGCCGACTGATATGCTGGATTTTCTAAAAAGACATGAAAATTAATTCCGGGAAAACGAAAAGGGGATTTTTGATATTTTCCTGGGCTCTGTATGACCTGGCGAACCAGTTTTTTGCCCTGAATATCGTAAGCCTGTATTTTGTGCGCTGGATAACCCTTGAGATGGGGGCTCCGGAGATTTTTTACAGCATAGCGTTCGGAGTGTCTACGCTTTTCGTGGCTTTAGCGGGCCCAATCCTCGGGACGATCTCAGACATGACAGGCAGGCGCAGGTTCTTTCTGGTGAGCCTTACCCTTTTATCCGTCCTTTTTACCATGATGCTGGGTATGTATCAAAACATCATATACGCTTTATTGATATTTATCATAGCCAATTTCGGATGCCAGACGGCGATCGTTTTCTATAATGCCATTCTTGTAAATATCACTCCCCGGCGCAGGGTCGGGCTGGTATCGGGATTCGGCAAGACCATGGGATATACGGGGGCCATAGCGGCGTTATACCTCATAAAGCCGTTCGTTTTAAAGAGCGGATACCGGGCTACATTTTTTCCCACCGGGGTCTTATTTTTGCTCTTCGCTTTACCCTGCATGCTTTTTATAAAAGATAGGCCGCCCACTCAGGCGCTGGCGTGGAGTTATTTCGGGAAGAAAAAATTAGCCGAGATCTTTTCGATCCTGAAAACAACCGCGTTTGATACATATAAATTCCCGGGGCTTTTGGATTTTCTGAAGGCCTCATTTTGCGGTTTGTGCGCGGTGAACGCGGTCATTCTGTTTATGTCGATATATGCCACGCGCGCCTTTGGTTTAAATGAGGCCGGGGTGATCGCTTTGGTTTCTTACTCGACGCTCTTTGCCATCGGCGGAAGCTTCCTCTCCGGTTTCATCAGCGACTATTTCGGCCACAAACGCAGCCTGATAGCGGTATTTATCCTGTGGGGTATTTCTTTTACGCTGGGGGCGTTTGTCAGGGATCCGCGCTGGTATTTGGCCATAGGCGCGCTGACCGGCGCCTCTTTGGGTTC
>Ga0265297_10004157_pt1 | contig 24269 bp, 22 predicted proteins | sample Munlanlwell13791_FD_192502 | JGI IMG/M metagenome (GOLD analysis project Ga0265297, IMG submission 192502) | Leachate microbial communities from a municipal landfill in Southern Ontario, Canada - Leachate well 137-91 | ecosystem: Engineered > Solid waste > Landfill > Unclassified | place... | reverse complement strand
ATTAGTGGCGATTACCGGCGTTTCCGGTTCGGGCAAATCAACCTTAATGAGCGATATTTTAGCCAATGCTTTAAGCCGAAAGTTTTACCGCGCCAAAGTTGAACCGGGCGCCCATAAAGAATTAACTGGTTTGGAATTTATTGATAAAGTGATTGACATTGATCAGTCGCCGATTGGTCGCACACCGCGCTCTAACCCGGCGACCTATACTGGTTTGTTTACTTATATTCGCGATCTATTCGCGGAATTGCCAGAGGCGCGCGTTAAAGGCTTAAACGCCGGGCATTTTTCTTTCAACGTTCCGGGCGGGCGCTGCGAAAATTGCGCCGGCGATGGTGTTATAAAAGTGGAAATGCAATTTTTAGCCGATGTTTATTTGACTTGCGACGTTTGTGGCGGGCGCAAGTTTAAACCGAAAGTTTTGGAAATTTTATATAATGGTAAAAATATTGCGGAAGTTTTAGAAATGACCGTTGAAGAGGCTAAGGAATTTTTTAAACAGCATTCGGCCATCAGCCAGAAGTTAAAAACTTTGGACGAAGTCGGCTTGGGTTATATTAAACTCGGGCAAAGCGCGACGACTTTCTCCGGTGGCGAAGCGCAGCGGATTAAACTAGCGACCGAGTTGTCCCGTCGCGCGACCGGAAAAACTTTATATATCCTGGATGAGCCAACGACCGGTTTGCATTTTGCCGATATTGATCGCTTACTTAAAGTTTTAAACATGTTGGTTGATCAAGGCAATACGGTTTTGATTATTGAGCATAATTTAGATGTCATCAAGTCGGTCGATTGGATAATTGACTTAGGGCCAGATGGCGGCGAGGTCGGCGGGAACCTGGTCGCTACCGGCACGCCACTAGATATTATAAAAGTATCTAAAAGTTATACGGGTCAGTATTTAAAAAAAGTCATTTAGATTTGTTTCTGTGGCGAATAAAAAATCGTCCTTTTTCGGGACGGTTTTTTAATTAGATTAGGTTTTGTTTAGCGAAATTTTATATTTCCGTTAAAATTTTCAATTCCAATTTTTGTGTTTTTGTTTCTAGGGTCGCAAAAGTCGCTTGGTGGAAAACACCAGCGATGTTGCCGGGGTTGACCACCATTACTTCGCCGGGTTTCTCCAGCCACGGTTTATGAGTATGGCCGTAAAAAATAAAGTCCAAAAGAAGCGGCGTTGTTTCTAAAATTTGAGTAACTTCGCGGCGATCATGACAGAAACCGAGGTTGACGCCGTCAATTTCCCGAATGCCGATTTCGCCGCAGTAATTAATGTTTTTATAAGGGGTTAATTCTCGTTCCGCGTAAAGTTCAATATTACCGCTGACTAAAAAAATCTCGCCCGAAAAAGTTCGGGCGAGAAAATCAAGTGTTTCTAAGGTTGTCACGTCGCCACAGCAAATAATTTTTTCAACTTTATTGGCCTGGCACCAAATCAGGCATTTTTCCAAGTTGGCGAGGTTGTCGTGAATATCGGAAATAATCGCAATAAGCATAAAAACAGATTATTTTTTGTCCCTTAATTTTATTTCATAGGTCATTTGCTCTAATTTGCGCAAATGGCCGCGGGCTTGGTCATACTTGGTTCGCAAGTAACCGGTCATATCGAAATCAATTAGTTGAGCCATAATTTCTTCGGCGGTTTTTTTAATTTTCGCGACCGCCGCGAATTTCCCTTGAGCCGCCTGGTTAGTCGCATAACGCACCAATTCGCCGATTAGATCGCAAACCCCGCCCAAATAGGCTTCATAATCTAAAGTTAAGTCCTTAACCGCTTCAATGCTTTTATTCTTTATTACGGCGTAAAAGGTTTTGCCTTCTAAATATTCTTCGGCCGCCGCTCGATAACCACCTTCGCGATTTAAACGCGTTTGGCCGAAATGTTGCTCCAAATTTTTAAAGGCTTTTTCGATTTCTGCCAATTTTTTTTCAGCGGTTTTAGAGTCTAAACGTTGCAAAGCGAAAATAGTCCGTTTGGCTTCAAAGAGAATGTTGTTGGCGGCGCTGTTAATTTGGCGGCGTTCACTTTCGTTCGCCCGATAATCTTTTTTTAATTGTTCCAGAAATTTTTCATTGATCATATTATTAAATTACTCTAAAAACTTCTTCTAAACTAGTTTCTCCGTCCAGGGCTTTTAAAATTCCGTCCTGGAGCATGGTCACCGTGCCGTTTTTTATAGCTGCTGCTTCAATTTCCGAATCCGTGACATGCTCGGTTTGGATTAATTTTTGAATTTCGGAATTCATGGCAATGGTTTCATACAAACCGAGCCGGCCTTTATAACCGATATTACCGCACTTATCACAGCCGACACCGTGGTAGAAAATAAACTTATCGGGAATTTTAACCTCTGGGTTTTTAATAGTCGCTAAGATTTCTTGGACGCGTTTTAAATCGTCAGCGCTGACTTCCGTTATTTTTTTGCAGTAAGGACAGAGACGGCGCACTAGACGCTGGCCAATCGTAAATTCAATCGCGTTGGCGAGAGTTTGTCTCTCCAAACCTAAACCGGTAAAACGGGAAATAGCGCTGGCGGCATTATTAGCATGAATAGTAGAGAGCACTAAGTGTCCGGTCATAGAAGCTTCAATGGCGATCTTCGCGGTTTCGCTGTCGCGAATTTCCCCAATCATCATGATATTCGGGTTTTGGCGCAGTAAGGAGCGCATGGCGGAAGCGAAAGTATAACCACGTTCTTCGTCAATTTGTGTTTGCATGACACCCGGCAGTTGGTATTCAATTGGGTCTTCTACGGTGATGATTTTAACATCCGGTTTGTTTAAAACATTTAAAGCGCTGTATAAGGTCGTAGTTTTACCGCTACCCGTCGGGCCAGTCGTGATAATAATGCCGCGTGTTTTTTCCAAAGCTTTTTTTAAAGAAGTTAAAGCGACTGAAGTGATCCCTAGTTTGGCCATTTCCAGGTTGACCGCATTGGTCGTTAAAAGGCGGACAACGATTGTTTCTCCGTAACCGCCGGCGATAATTGATAAACGGCAGTCAATTTTACGATCCGGTAAATAGATACTGAAACGACCGTCAAATGTGGCGCGTTTAATATTAGTCGGCGCGCCGGCTAATATTTTTATTTCTGATAAAAGCGGCAAATAACTAGTTTTTGGCAAATTTAAAATATCATGTAGCACGCCATCAATGCGGAAACGTACTTTAACGTCTTTTTCCGTCGGTTCAATATGAATATCGCCGGCATCATTAATCGCCGCGAGAGCCATAACCAAGTTTATTAATTCTGAAGTCGGTACTTCTTTAACGGTTTTAGCGATTTGAGAAAGATCTTTACTTAATTCTTCGGCTTTAGCAACTTCGGCCGCTTTTATTCTTACACCGCGTCCGATCGTTTGAGAAATGACAATATCGTATAATTCGTCAACGTAATCGAAATTACCGACTACCCGGTAGACTTCGGCCAGAGAAGTTATTCCGTCTAAAACTTTTAAAATTCCGTCTTGAAGCATAGTAATCATGCCGTTTTCTATCGCTTGTTGTAAAATTTTAAAAGAAGGTGCTTTGTCGACGGTTAACTGGCGGATTTTGTCATCCATGGTGAAGATTTCAAAAATACCATCGCGATCTTTATAGCCGATAAAATTACAAAATTCACAACCGGCGCCGGCTTGATATATTTTAGGTAAAGTCGCCGGAATGTTTAAACCGGCTTTAGGCGAAATAACCGCTAAAATTTTGTTGACTTGCTCGCTTTCTTCAACTGTCAAGATATGCTCTTGGCGGCAATGAGGACAAAGTTTTCTTACCAGTCTTTGGCCGATGACCGCGTTGATTGAAGGTACTAAGAAATAAGGTTTTACGCCGATGTCAATTAAACGGGGAATAACGCCGGCGGCATCATTAGTGTGCAAAGTTGAGAGGACTAAGTGTCCAGTTAAAGACGCTTGTACGGAAATCTCGGCTGTTTCTAAGTCGCGGATTTCACCGACCATCACGATGTTCGGGTCTTGTCTTAGAATTGATCGTAAACCATCAGAAAAACTAAAGCCATGTTTACTATCAACTTGGCTTTGGTTAATACCGGGAAGCTGATATTCGATTGGATCTTCCAGGGTAATAATTTTCGTGCCCGGTTGGTTCAATTTGTTTAGAATCGCGTAAAGAGTTGTGGTTTTTCCGCTGCCGGTCGGTCCGGTAGTTAAAATCAAACCATTCGGTTTGGCAATCTCTTTTTGGAAGATGGACATTGCTTGGGTGCGTACGCCTAAGCCTTCCAAATCTAAAGCCGTAGTTGTTGAATCAAGCAGACGCATTACGACACTTTCTCCATAGGCGGTTGGCAAGAAAGAACAACGCACTTCAATTTTGCGGTCTTTGAGATAAATCGTATAGCGTCCATCTTGCGGCTTATCTTCAATATTAATTTTAACTCGAGAAAGAATTTTTAAACGGGAAATGATTTTGTGCCATTTTTCACGGCTGATCACGGCTGCTTCCTGCAAAACCCCGTCAATCCGCACTCTGATTACTACGCCTTTTTCTTCCGCCTCAGTATGGATATCGCTGGCGTTAACTTTAATCGCCGTAGCGAGCATCAGAGTGACGACATCAGTGATATTAACTTCATTAATTTTTTCATTTAAACTTTTGTAAGTAGCAATGTCTTGTTTGAATTTTTCCAAGACTTCTTCGCTGATTTCCACGCCGCTCTCATATTTTTTTACTTTTGGGACAGTTTTATAAAGATCCAAGGCGTAATCTAGACTATTTTCAGATATCAAATAAAGTTTAGCATCTACGTAATATTGCTCTTTTATTCTGGTAAATTCTTCGGCCGCCTCCGTGGTTGGTTCCAAACAGCCGAGGCGCGCATTTTTGCCATCATAAAAAAAACAAACCAGATTTAATTCTCGCGCTTTTTGTTCTTGAATCAAAACCAGGGCTTCAGGGCTAATCGGAAAGCCGGTTAAATTAATATAACCCAAACCTAACTTGGCGGCGATTTGCTCCACTTGTCTTTCAGCTTCTTTAATTTTTATTTCGCCTTGTTTTTTAGCAAAACGACCGGTGACGCTTTCTTCGTCATCGGTCGGATTGAGCAAGTTTTCAATGGAAGCGAGATCGCTCATAAGTAATCACGATATTATTTTTTCAGAAAAAGCCTTTCTAATTTAGCTAGCCCGCCTTTTTCTTTTAGCCGGATAAATAAATTAGTCCAGGTAGCGATTTGAAAAGTTGTTAACCCGGAACCGACAAAGATAATGATTATTAAACCTAAAAGAACCATTAAAACCATCAACCAGTAGATTTGATAGGCTATCCCCAGGAAAAATAAGGGGAAAAGAAGAATCGCTAAGACAAGTAAAATGCCCAGTCCGACAAGAAAGTTAATAATAAACAGGATTATTGCCATTTCCAAACTGATTAGCCAATTTTTGATAAATAATTTCCAACCATTCTCAATCGAAACGATGAAAGATTTTTTTTCTAAAACCTTATAAGCAATCGCGTATTTTAACATTAAAGAAAGAGAAACGGCTAGCGGTATAAAAATTACAAATAAAATTGTATAAACAACTTTTAAGACCGTAGCGTCACTTGACATGACAAAAATAAGAGGCAGACTAATAATAAAAAAGGCAAAATTAACTAATATTCTAATTAAAATGTTTAAGCCCAAGACCGGCCAAAAATTTTGATGGCCGATGGTTAAGCCGCTACGAATGTCTAAAAGTGAATTTTTTTTCTTGGCATTCGTGATTTTTTTTACTTCATTAATCAAAGCGGCCTGTGAGGTAATCGCCAGCCACACAAAAATGGCGATTACTAGTAAAGCCAGCAAAATAAGAGTTAAAGCATTTAAAATAGTCCAGAAATTATATTGGAATAGATTCGTCAACCCCAAACAGAGGTTTTTAATCAGCTCGCTGATAGCTAAAATGTTGTTGAAATAAGCGTAAGAGCCGTCAATTAGATTTTGATTAAGATTTTGAGCGACAACTTGATATTCAATTGAACCGCCAGCCGCCGCCAGGGAGGCGAATAACCCGAAGAACCACAGGTATTTATGACGCCAGGTAATCTGCCAAGCCTGTCTTAATAAATAGCGATAGGAAAACATATTTGTTTAAAATTAATTGAAAAACTTAAAAAAGTCTGATAATATTATAACATAATTTAATAATTTATACCAAATAATCATTTTGCTTATATGTCTAATGTTATTGTTGACAAAAAGCAGATTACCGAGGTTTTGACAAGAGGAGTGGAAAAAATTTACCCCGGTTATAAAGAATTAGAAAAAAAGCTTTTAAGCGGCCAAAGAATTAGATTGTATTGCGGTTATGATCCGACCGCCCCGGCCTTACATATTGGTAACGCTATCTCCATTAATAAACTAGCGCAGTTCCAAGCTCTGGGCCATGAAGTAGTTTTTCTAATTGGAGACTTTACCGGTTTAATTGGCGACCCGACCGACAAGAAAGCGGCCCGTCGGAAAATGACTCGCGCCGAGGTTCTAGACAACGCCCGTGATTATCAAAAGCAAGCCGCCGCCTATCTAAAGTTTGATGGTGATAACCCGGCGAAAATATTATATAATAGTGCCTGGAATAATCAGTTAACTTTTCAAGAATTGATTGAACTATCAGCTAACTTTACCGTCCAGCAGATGATTCAGCGCGATATGTTTCAAGAAAGGTTGAAAGAAGAAAAACCGATTTATCTTCATGAATTTCTTTATCCCTTAACGCAGGGCTATGACAGTGTCGCCATGGAAGTCGATTTAGAGATCGGCGGCAATGACCAGCTATTTAATATGCTCTGCGGCCGTGACTTACTTAAAGTTATAAAAAATAAAGAAAAGTTTGTATTGACCGTTAAGTTGTTGGCTGATGAAAAAGGAAAAAAAATGGGTAAAAGCGAAGGGAACGTGGTCTTCCTTAATGAAGATCCCAATAACATGTATGGCCAGATAATGTCTTGGCCTGATGGTGTTATTTGTAACGCTTTTGAGCTATGTACCAACGTCCCTTTGGCGGAAATTAAAAAAATAACTGAAAGCTTAAAGAAAAATAAAGTTAATCCTCGCGATTTGAAAATGAAATTAGCTTGGGAAATCACTAAAATTAATCACGGCGCCGCTAAAGCCACAGCCGCTCAAGATAATTTTATTAAAACAATTCAGAAGAAAGAATTACCAACAGAGATAAAAACCTGGGTCGCCCCTCAAGATACTTATAATATTGTTGATTTGTTGGTCGTGACTCAGTTAGCCGGCAGTAAAAGCGAGGCGCGCCGTTTAATTGAACAAGGAGCGATTAAGGTCAGCCAAAATAAAAAAATTGAGGTCATTAAAGAAGTGAAAAAAGAGATTACGCTTAAGGAAGAAGTTATTTTACAGCGCGGTAAGTTGCAATTTCTAAAAATTACTCGATAATTATTTTTATGATTTTTTGGGAGAGTCTAAAACAAAAAATTTCTCAAGCTGCCGGCCTTGATACGGCAAATTTTTCTTACCCCTCACAAGCTGATTGGGGGGATTTAAGCTTGGCCTGTTTCGAATTAGCTAAAACGTCGGCTAAGACGCCGGTAGCGGCCGCTTTAGAATTGGAAAAGAAGTTAAATCTTAACCAGGAATTAAAAAAATATTTTTTTGCCATTAAAGCCGCCGGCCCTTATCTGAATTTTTTTATTTCCCCGGAATACTTGGCGTCAGCCGTCATTAAAACAGTCCGGACCGAGAAAAAAAATTACGGCGCTAACCAAATCGGTACTAATAAAAAAATAATGATTGAATATTCCAACGGCAACACTCATAAAGAATATCATGTCGGTCATTTGCGCAACCTTTCCTACGGCGACGCCGTTAATCGTTTATTGAATGTTAATGGTTATCGGGCTATCCCGGTTTCTTATATTAATGACTTTGGTATTCATGTCGCTAAAACCATTTGGTATTTAAAAAAGAAGCCCGAATATCGAGATTCTTTAGAGGATAAAGGCTATTTACTGGGTCGTTGTTACGCCGAAGCCAGCAAAATTTTATTGGCTCAGCCGGAGGATAAAACAGAAGTGGTTGGAATCATGAAGGAAATTGAGAGCCGTCATGGCGATAATTATAAATTATGGCAAGAAACAAGGCAGTGGAGCATTAAATATTTTGCCGCTATTTATCAAGAGCTGGGCGTTAGTTTCAAAAACATTTTTTATGAGAATGAAATGATCGAAGTTGGTTTAAGGTTAGTGGCGGAATTAATCGAGAAAGGAATTTTAATAAAAAGTGAGGGAGCGATTGTCGCTGACTTGGAAAAATATAATTTAGGTGTTTTGCCGATTATTCGTTCCGACGGTACGGCGCTTTACCCGGTTGCTGATCTAGCTTTAGCCGGTGAAAAATTTAAAAAATATGATTTAAGCGAATCGATTTATGTCGTTGATGTCCGCCAAAGTCTATATTTTAAGCAATTGTTTAAAATTTTGGAATTATATGGCGATACGAGGAAGAGGGCGCAACTAGCCTATGAATTCGTTACTTTGCCTGACGGGATGATGTCTTCGCGCACCGGTAATGTTATCACTTATGAAGAATTAAAGAATAAAATTGAAGAAAAATTAATTCTAGAAACCAAAAAACGCCATCCCGATTGGACTTTAAGCCGTGTTAGCCACGTGGCAAGCGATTTGACTGTTTCGACGATTAAATTTGAAATGCTTAAAGTGAGCGCGGACAAGGCGATTACTTTCAATATTAACGAGGCTTTAAAATTTGATGGTTATACTGCTTGCTATTTGCAGTACGGTTATGCGCGTTTAAAAAGCATTATCCGTAAAAATAATTTTGACTGGTTTTATCAGACTTCACCCCGTGAATTAAAAGAACCCGGAGAAAAGAAGTTATTATTAAAAATCGCCAAATATCCGGAAATTATTAAATTGGCGGGAGAGAAATACAATCCCAGTGAAGTGACTAAGTATTTATTTGAATTAGTCCAATTGGCCAATGATTATTATCACGAGGTTAATATTTTAAAAGCGGCGCCAAAAGTTAAGAAAGCGCGCTTAATGTTGGTTAAAGCAGTCGCTCAAGTGTTAAAAAACGGCTTCGCGGTTTTAGGCTTAAAAACTTTAGAGGAAATGTAATTTTAATTTAATTATCCCTTATATGAAGAAAAAAGAAGCGGATAGCTCTTTGGAAAAAATTGTTTCGCTTTGCAAGCGACGGGGTTTTGTTTTTCCTTCCTCGGAAATTTATGACGGCCTTACCGCTGTTTATGATTTTGGTCCCTACGGCGTCGAGCTCGCCAACAATATCAAGAAAGAATGGTGGAAGGCGATGACACAACTCCGGGATGATATTGTCGGCTTGGACGCGGCAATTTTTATGAGTCCGAAAGTCTGGGAGGCTTCTGGCCACGTTAAAGGTTTTACTGATCCCTTAACGGAGTGTAAAAAATGCCACGGCCGTTTCCGTTTAGACAATCTCCTGGAAGAAGCCGGTATTTTTGCTGACGAAAAGATGACCGAAGAAGAAATCAACGGGATTTTTGAAAAAAATAAAAACAAAATAAAATGCCCGACTTGCGGTAGTCAAGATTTTACGCTTGGTAAGAAGTTCAATCTACTTGTCCAATCTAATTTAGGAAATTTTACTAGCGACTGGACGAAAGAACCGACCTATTTGCGCGGCGAAACTTGTCAGGGAATTTATGTTAATTATAAAAATGTTTTAGATACGGCCCGCGTTAAAATACCTTTTGGCATTGCCCAAATCGGCAAAGCTTTCCGCAACGAAATTACGGCCCGCCAATTTATTTTCCGGACCCGCGAGTTTGAACAAATGGAAATGCAATATTTCGTGAGGCCGGAAGAGGAAATGAAATATTATGAAGAATGGAAAAAGGCGCGTTGGAATTTTTATTTAGATTTAGGGATTAAAGAGAAAAATTTAAAATGGCATAAACATGAAAATTTGGTTTTTTATGCTCAGGAAGCTTATGACATTGAATATAATTTCCCCTTTGGTTTTAAAGAGCTGGAAGGAGTTCATGCCCGCGGCAATTACGACCTAGGCGTTCACAGCCAAGCGACCGGCCTTGATTTAAGCTATTTGGACCCAAGCAGCAATCAAAAATATTTGCCACATGTCGTTGAGACTTCCGCCGGCGTCGGCCGGACTTTCTTGGCGATTTTAACCGAGGCCTATCAAGAGGAGGAATTGGCCGGCGAGACCAGAATTGTTTTAAAGTTAGCCCCAAAATTAGCGCCGATTAAAATCGCGGTTTTCCCTCTATTAAAGAATAAACCGGAATTAGTCGCTAAAGCCAAGGAAGTGTTTGATGAATTAAAATTAACCTGGCGCTGCGAATTTGATGATAACGGCAATATCGGCAAGCGTTATCGCCGCCAAGATGAGATCGGTACGCCCTATTGTCTGACCGTTGATTTTGAAAGTTTAAAGGACGGCGACATTACGGTTCGCGATCGTGACACGATGCAGCAAGAGAGAATTAAAATAACCGACTTGAAAGATTTTTTTCAAAAACGAATTTAAATTTTTGAAAAAATTTCCGACCGGCAAAAGTGATAAAAATAAAAATTCCTCACCGTTTGGAATCGCGGTGGGGAATTTTTTAAAGAAAAAACCAAAAAACTATTGCTAGGTGTTCTAAATAGTTGTATACTTTGAAGAGAGACTAAAAGAATATTAAAAAATTTTTTAAGAAAGGAGGTGAGATTATGAAAAAGAAAACTAAAAAGGCCGTTAAGAAAACCAAGAAGCCGGTGAAGAAAGCTAAAAAAGTGGTGAAGAAAGTTAAAAAGGCCAAAAAGAGAAAATAAATTATAAAGTTTATTAATTAACCATTAGTAAATTTTATTGATTTAAAAATTATACAGAAACCGTCCCGCGGAATCGGGGCGGTTTTTGTATTTTATCTTATTTTTATCTCGCTTGTGCTAGACTAAGAATCTATGTTGAAAATAAAACCTTCCCTAAAAAAATTAAAATTTAGAAAATTAACTAAATTGATTTTAGTCCCGATTTTATTGGTTATTTTTACTTTGGCGGTTTTTTATTGTTTGCCGCAATCCAAAAAGTTAGAGGTTGATTTTTTAGATGTTGGTCAGGGTGATTCAATTTTAATCAAGACGCCGACCGGAAAAACTGTTTTAATTGACGGCGGACCGGATAATTCGGTCTTAAGACGCTTGAGCGAGGTTTTGCCGTTTTATAAAAAGAAAATTGATTTGATAATTATCAGCCATTATCATGACGACCACACTATCGGCTTAGTAGAAATTTTTAAAAGATATCAAGCCAAAAATTTAATTTATTCTAACTATGGCTCCAGTTCGCCAGTTATGAAAATTATTACTCGGCTTGCCAAAGACAAAAAGATTTCTAGTTTGATTCTTAAAGACGCGGCGCAAATTGAGCTAGAAAAAAATTGTTTTTTAAATTTACTGAGTCCGGAAATTTTTAAAGTCACGGCCGACGGCAATAATTCTTTGCTGGCCAAATTAAATTGCGAGAATAAAAAATTTTTATTTACCGGCGATAACAGTTCAAAAATAGAAAAAGCTTTGCTTAATTCTAATTGGAATTTGGCCGCCGATGTTTTTAAAGCGGCGCACCACGGCTCAAATAGCGCCAATAGCGAAAATTTTTTACGGGCAGTTAAGCCGCAAAAAATAGTTATTTCTGTCGGCCAAGATAATCGTTTTGGTCATCCTAATACTCAAGCCCTAAAAAGAATGGAGCAACTTAATTTAAAAGTTTATCGAACAGACAAAGAGGGAAATATCCGTTTTTTCAGCCAATAATAGGCAATAATAAGTTTATTAATTTAGTATTGACAGAATTATTTATATATGATAGTATAAACGGTTAAGACTATTTGTCTATAACACTATAAATATAAGTCCTTTGACAAGGGGGATCCAGAGCATATTCAGTAAATTCAGTAATTAACATAAAACCGTTTCCAATGAAAACAAAAACCCTTATTACCGTTATGATCCTGGCAATGGTCGGGATTCTGTTCAACATGAACACTGCCATGGCTCAGAAAGCCATAAAGATCAAAAACACCACTGGAACCAACCTCGGCATTTATAATGCCTCTGGCCGGTTTTTTCTTCCCATCGACTCCATTAAATCCGTGCCTGCAAACTATGGCGAGTTCAACATTATCGCGAAAAATAATGGTGTTAACGATACCATATTTGATTTTTCCAAAGAAGCAGTCAACGGATTGGTGGAAATTACCCGCAAGGATATTACCAAGCCGGCAAAAACTACCACCCTGTTCAATGATGCCGAATATGCCTGGTTAGCCAAATCCGGTCCACTGAGCGGAATGTATTTTTCAGCCACCGACTCCCTCAACCCCTCGCAGACCTATCCTTTTCCCGGTGAACTGCCAGATTTTATGGAGTTCAATGCCAAGGTCTGGTACAAAGGCGAGAAAATTCAGCGTCTGGCTATTGTCACTACCTATCGTGACGGTGATGCCATACATTTTCTTTTCCGCTTTGACCAGGTAGAGGGCAAAAAGACCGAAAAATTTCCAATCGCTAATTCTGCCGGCCAACAGGTTTATTTCAAAATCGGCGGGAAAGACGTTCTGTTGAATGTTAACGACAGATCCCGTCCAATTAAAGTGCCACAGGGCTGGTATTACTTAGAAGAAAGCCACAAGCAGAAGACCACGGTTTGGGAAAACGGCCAGATGTTGCAGAAGGAGGAAGTCGTTACCGGCGATATTCTTATCGGTATCGGTTTTCATCAGCACGATGTCAAGATAACAGCCAACCAACTTACAAACAAGATTGACAACCCCGTGCCCGCTCCGTCAACTACAACCGCTAAGTCGGTACCTCCCCCGGCAAAAAAATCACCGCCTGTTATCAGACGGCGCTAACAACAACTCGTTTTACTCGTGTACTCACCAAGGCAGTCAGCTATTACAGCAGACTGCCTTGCTTTTGTTTTTGGCTTATTTTTTAACAATTTTTTGGTTGACCTTGGCCATTTATTTTGTTATACTTTAAGTAAGGTTAGAAGACCTCTTTTTAATGTTTAAGACCAAATATTTATATGATTATTACTTGGCAAGGGCATTCTTGCTTTAAAATTCAAGATAAGATCGGACCGGAAGGCGTAACCCTGGTTACCGATCCTTTTGATAAAGAAGTCGGCCTTAAAGTTCCAAACTTTGAAGCAGATATTGTTACTGTTTCTCACGATCACCACGACCATAATAATGTTGACGCGCTGCGCGGCCAGCCTTTTGTTATTGATTGCGCCGGCGAATATGATTTTAAAGGAGTTTTAATTGAAGGGATTGACTCTTATCATGATGATAAAAAAGGCGAAGAACACGGCGGTAATATTATGTATCGGATTGAGATTGATGATATTTCCGTCGCTCATCTCGGCGATTTGGGCGATGTTTTAGATAATACGCAGCTGGAAAAATTAGTCGGCACCGATGTTTTATTAATTCCGGTGGGCGGCAAATATACTTTAGATGCTAAAAAAGCCGTGGAAGTAATTTCGCAAATCGAACCGCGAATAGTTATTCCAATGCATTATCGGACGAAAGATTCTAAGAATGAACAGCTTAATCTTGACGGAGTTGATAAGTTTATTAAAGAATTAGGTCTAACACCGACTTACGAAGAAAAATTAAAAATTTCCAAGAAAGATCTTCCTCAGGAAGACATGGAATTAGTTATTTTAAGTGTTTAATATAAATTAAATTTATAAAGATTATGTCGCACCCAAGAAATCTGTTTCCGCTCTCTTTGTATCAAACCAAAGTGGCCGGTCTAGAGAAAAAATTTAACCTCATGAATCCTGAGGATCGCCGGGAATATTTTATGGCGAAAGTGGGCAGTGAAATTAAAAACCTGCAAGATTATTTTACCAATAATACTTTTATCGCCTATTGGTTAGGCAAGAAAAATTCCGGCAAAGGGACTTATTCTAAATTAATCATGGAGATTTTTGGCGCGGAAAAAATTAGTCATATTTCCGTCGGCGATTTAGTGCGTCGTTTGTCCAATGATTTAAACGATCCGGCAAAAAAAGATGAATTATTAAAATATTTTGCCGATCATTATCGCGGCTATATGTCGGTTGATGATTGTATTAAGGCTTTTTTAAGCCGTGACACGGCTTCCTTATTGCCAAACGAATTTGTGTTGACTCTAGTGAAGCACGAAATTGATACCACTCCTAAAAAAATTATTTTTATTGATGGTTTTCCTAGAAACTTAGACCAAGTTTCTTATTCTTTATATTTCCGCAGTTTAATTGACTATCGCCAAGACCCAGACATTTTTATTGCCATTGATATCCCGGAAAATGTTATTGATGAACGCATGAAATATCGCGTCGTCTGCCCGATTTGTCAGACACCGCGCAGTTTAAAATTGCTAGCGACTCCTGAAGTCGGTTATGATGAAGCGAAAAAAGAATTTTATTTGATGTGTGATAATCCCAATTGTAATAAGGCGCGGATGATCGCCAAGGAAGGCGATAATTTAGGCATTGAAGCTATTCGCGAACGTTTAGAAATGGATGATGCTTTAATTGAAAAAGTTTTTTCTATTCACGGTATCCCCAAGATTATGTTGCGTAATTCTATCCCGGTGGCGGAAGCCGATAAATTAATCGATAGTTATGAAATTACACCTTCTTATGAATACGCCCTAAAGGACGGCAAACCACAAGTTTCCGAAACACCTTATGTCGTTAAAGACGACGAAGGGGTTGACTCTTATAGTTTAATGGCGCCGGCGGTCGTAATTACTTTAATTAAACAATTACATTCTATTCTTATTAAAAAATAAGAAATATGGAGAGCGAACGCCAAAAGAAATTATTTATCGTTAAAGTCGGCGTGTCCGCCCTCATGATTTTAATTGTGATTCTCTGGATTTTTAACTTAAAAAACGTTTGGCGAACTAATCAGGAAATAAATAATACCGGGACGAGTACGAATTGGTCGCAGTTAAAAAACGATTTAGATAAAGCTTTGGTTGAAGTTAATACTCGCCTTAATAAAATAGAGGGGGATAAAAAAGCGGCTACCGAAGCGGCCGGAGCTAGTTTGATCAAAGAATTAATCAATAAAACCGAACAACTGGCCACCTCCACCGCAACTTCGACTACGGCGGCCACAACCGCCACGGAAGCTAATGCTACTTCCACGGAAGCCACGACCAGTAAAACCATAAAAAACAATAATTGCCCGGCCTATATTAATTGTATGCCGACAATTGGTGAAGCGCGACCCTGCCAAATTCCGGCTGGTTGCGAAGGAATAACGCAAATCGCTTATTAAGGAGCGTTTGATTCTAATTTTATGCCTAAAGATAATAAAACTACTAAAAAATCAGCCAAACCTGTTGAAGCGGAAAAGACGTTACCTAATTCGCGTCAGAAAACCGCCTATGGTTTAGTGGAAGATCAGCCGCTAGCCGAAGAAATGAGCAGAGCATATTTGGAATACGCGATGAGCGTTATTGTTTCCCGAGCTTTACCGGATGTGCGCGACGGTTTAAAACCGGTTCACCGCCGCATTCTTTATGCCATGTGGAATATTGGTTTAAAGTCCAGCGCAAAATTCAGAAAATCAGCGACAGTTGTCGGCGAAGTTTTAGGTAAATATCATCCGCATGGCGACAGCGCGGTTTATGAATCAATGGTTCGGATGGCCCAAGATTTTTCTATGCGTTATCCGCTTGTTCGCGGCCAAGGAAACTTCGGTTCTATGGATGGCGACAATGCCGCGGCGATGCGCTACACGGAAGCAAAACTCTCGGCCATTTCCGAAGAAATGCTTTATGATATTGATAAAGATACCGTTGATTTTATTCCGAATTATGACGGCAGTCACGAGGAGCCGCGTGTTTTGCCGGCTAAACTACCGAATTTACTATTAAACGGCACGATGGGGATTGCCGTCGGCATGGCTACCAATATTCCGCCGCATAATTTAAAAGAATTAGCGGAAGCGATTGATTATTTAATTGAGAATCCCGACGCCAGCGTTGAAGATTTAATGCAGTTTGTTAAAGGTCCAGATTTTCCGACCGGCGGTATGATTTATGATAAAAAAGAAATTTTAGAGGCTTACGCGACTGGTAAAGGGGGAATTGTTTTGCGCGGTAAAGCGGATATTGAAGAAGAAAAGGGCGGCGGTTTTAGAATCATCGTTTCCGAGATTCCTTATCAAGTCAATAAAGCGGATTTGGTAGAAAAAATCGCTGACTTAGTTAAAGATAAAAAATTGGAAGGTATTAAAGCGCTTCGCGATGAATCCGACAAAGACGGCGTCCGGATTGTTGTAGAGCTTAAAAAGGATTCTTATCCAAAAAAGATTTTAAACGCTTTGTATAAACACACTTCTTTACAGACTACTTTTCATTTGAACATGTTGGCTTTAGTTGATGGCATTCAACCAAAAGTTTTGACTTTAAAGATGATTTTGGAAGAATACATCAAGCATCGCGAAGAAATTGTCCGCCGTCGTACCCAGTTTGACTTGAACAAAGCGAAAGATCGCGCCCATATTTTAGAAGGCTTAATGATCGCCTTGCGTCATATTGATGAAGTTATTAAAACGATTAAAGCCTCCAAGGATAAAGAGATTGCTAAACTTAATTTAATTAAAAAGTTTAAGCTGTCCGAACGCCAGGCTATCGCTATCTTAGAGATGCGTCTGCAAAGTTTAGCTAATCTGGAGCAATTAAAAATTGAAACTGAGCTCAAGGAAAAAATACAATTAATTAAAGACTTGGAAGCGATTTTGAAATCCGTTGCTAAAATCAGAAAAATTGTTAAGGAAGAATTGAAAGTTTTAGCTGATAAATATGGTGATGAGCGCCGGACGGCCGTTGTTGCGCACGGTGTTAAAGAATTCAGCATGGAAGACTTAGTACCGAACGAAGAAACGGTTGTGATGATGACGCGTGACGGTTATATTAAGCGATTGGAGCCGGATACTTTCAAAGTCCAAGCGCGCGGTGGCAAGGGCGTGATGGGGTTAACGACTAAAGAAGAAGATACGGTTGAATTTATGTTTACCTCTTCAACGCATAATGATGTTTTGTTTTTTACGACCAAGGGCCGTGTCTTCCAATTAAAAGTTTATGAAATTCCGCAAGCCTCCCGAGTCGCCAAGGGAACGCCGGTTGTTAATTTCCTGCAGCTCATTGGCGGCGAACAAGTATCTTCTATTTTGCCGTTAGATAAAGCGGTTTTCAGTAAATATTTATTCTTCGCGACGGAAAAAGGCTTGGTTAAAAAAGTAGAACTAGCCGCTTTCAGTAATGTTCGCCGTAGCGGTTTAATTGCCATTAAAATAAAAGACGACGATAAATTGATTTGGGTTAAACCGACTTCCGGTAGTGATCATATTCAGCTTGTGACTGCCAAAGGGCAAGCAATCAGATTTAAAGAGAGCGATGTGCGCGATATGGGACGTGGCGCGGCCGGTGTCCACGGTATTCGTTTACATAAAAACGACACTTTAATTGGTGTCGGGATCGCCAAAACCGATAAAGAGAAAAAAAGAAATTATCAGATTTTAACGATTATGGCCCATGGTTTTGGGAAACGAACCGAACTTAGCGCCTATAAAGTTCAGGGTCGGGGCGGCAGCGGTATCAAGACGGCCAAAGTGACGGATAAAACCGGTGATATTACTAATGCTTTCTTGGTTAATGCCGACAATATGGAAGGACGGGATATAATTATAATCTCCGAACATGGGCAAGTTATTCGTACGCCTTTCAAATCGGTTAATGTTTTAGGCCGTGATACCCAGGGGGTGAGAATCATGAGATTCAAAGAGGATAATGATAAAGTGGCCGGAGTGACTTGGGTTTAAAAATAAAAACCGGCTTTTGCCGGTCTTTTATAAATAATTATATGAAAAATTATATTCGCGAATTTAAAGAGTTCGCGGTCAAGGGCAATGTCGTTGACCTAGCTGTCGCCGTGATTATCGGCGGCGCTTTCGGGAAAATTGTTTCTTCATTAGTCGCCGACGTGGTTATGCCGCTTATCGGTGTGATTATCGGCGGCGTTAATTTTACTAATTGGAAATGGATTTTAAAAGGGGCGGTTTTAGACGCGACTGGCGCGACCCTTAAGCCGGCGGTAACCTTAAATATCGGCGTTTTTTTACAAAATATTTTTGATTTTATCATTATCGCTTTGGCAATTTTCTTGATGGTTAAGATTATCGGACGTTTAAAACGGCAATTAATTAAGGAGGAGAAAACTGGGGAAGTGCCGCCGGCATCCCTAACCAAAGATCAAGAACTTTTAACGGAGATTAGAGATTTACTAAAGAAGTAAAACTAGGCTGTGTTAATAAAGGGTATAAAAAATCCAGGCAGAAATGACCTGGGTTTTTTAAGAAAGAACTTTAAGTGACAATTTTAAAGCGCCACCATAAGTATTTGCGACGGATGAAAGCAGCGATTGGTTCCCAAAGCGCTAGGATAAAAATTAGTGGCAGAGAAACCGCAGCCACGGTCATATAGAATGTAAATATAGTTTTGGGGTCGTAGCCCGGTGCGCCACCCTCTTCTATCATTAGCTGGAACATTACCGCTAAACTAATAGAAGCGATCAAGGTTAAGAAGCTAATTATTATCCAGCGGATAACGTTGAGTGTTTTAAAAATAAATTTTTTCATGGGGTGAATATTTTGGTTATTATTCAGTTGCTAAGGTTCACTTCAGATAACGAAGTTTAATTAACTTTATAATTTATTGTATTTTTTGTCAAGCCTACAAAAAAGACCAAAACTAGTTTATAATTTTAGTATATGAGTAACTATCTTAATATAATTCTTTTAGTGGTTCTTATCCTCAGCGTCCTCGTGGTTATTATTTTATTATTGCGCCGTCGTAGCGGCGGTAGTGACGTAAAACTGGATGCTTTAACAGAACGACTAATTCAACAATCAGAAAAATTAACAAATCTATCTTTACAAAATAGTGAGTTGCGCCAAGAACTGGACAAAAAATTATCGGAAACGCATCGCACCAATCAGGAACAGTTCGGACAAACGACGCGGATTGTCCAAAATATCACTACGCAGTCAGCCAAATTAATTGCCGAGGTCACTGAAAAGCTTACCAAGCTTGATGAAACCAATAAACAAGTGGTTAATTTTTCCTCGCAACTCCAGAATTTACAAGATATTTTAAAAAATCCTAAGCAACGCGGTGTTTTAGGCGAGTATTTTTTAGAAGAAACTTTAAAAAATGTTTTGCCGCCGGGTTCTTATGAAATGCAGTATAAAATGGGTAAAGACGAAAAGACCGGCAAGGATTTGATTGTGGACGCGGTGGTTTTTGTTAAAGACAAAGTTATTCCGGTTGACGCTAAGTTCTCTTTGGAAAATTATGAACGGATTTTAAACGCGCCCGATCAAGAAACGCGCGAAAAATTAGAGCAAGTTTTTAAGCAAGACTTGAAAAATCGGATTGATGAAACCGCTAAATATGTTTTGCCGGAAAGAAAAACCATGGAATTCGCCTTTATGTTTATTCCCTCGGAAGCGATTTATTATGATTTACTCGTTAATAAAGTCGGCGCGGTAAAAGTTAATACGCGCGATTTAATTGAGTATGCTTTCCGCGACAAGAAAGTAATTATTGTTTCGCCGACTTCATTCCTCGCCTATTTGCAGACGGTTCTCCAGGGTTTAAAAGCCATGCAAATTGAAGAAAAAGCCAAAGAGATCCGGGCAAATATTGAAAAACTTGGCAAGCATATGAATAGTTATGACGAATTTTTACAAAAATTAGGCGCTTCCATGGCGACGACGGTCAATCATTATAATAATGCTTATACGGAATTTAAAAAAATTGATAAGGATGTGATGAAAATTACCGGGCAAGAAAGCGATATTGAAGTTTTAAAAATAGAAAAGCCGAAACATGGCTAATCGGATAATAAAACAGAATTAATTATAAAACTTAACCCCCGACGATTGGTCGAGGGTTTTGTGTTTTTTGGGCACGTCTTGTTATCGAGGAATGAGCCCATTAATGAGCAAGAGGATCACACAGGTGACAATTACTTGCAGAAGGGCGCTCCAGAAAAGCCGGTTGTTTTCCTTAAAAGTTCTCCAGGGCGAAGGAGTAACGGTTCGGTTTATAATGGTTGCTATTATGGTCCTGAAAATGAACAGTAAGCTAATAACGAATGCTAAAAAGTTTAACAATAACCAAAGCAAACCACGACTATCACTCATTAAAGCCGCTATGAACATACCTAGAAGGCTACAGGACAAGGCCGTAACGAGAATCGGGATATGCCGATAATGGCCGGTTATTTCGCTGTGGACTACGAATATAAATGAGGAATCCAGGAATCCATAAAATAGAGTAATACCGGCAAGAAGCAGAAAAAGAGCAGCCGGCGCCCAGGGCATATAAGCCCAAGCGGCCATTTTCAGGAAGATCAATAGCCCAGAAATAACCAGGGTCGAAATTAAGCTAACTTTAAAATAATTTTTCATTTTTTAGGGGTTTTGGGTTAATCATAAAATGAACTAGTCAATTTAACTTATAATAAAATAATAAGTTTGTCAATACTATAATAAATAGGTTTGATATATTATAATTAGAATATGGAAAAAGAATGCAGTCTATTAATAGAAATTAAAAAAATATTAGCTTTTTTTGATTTGTTTGAATATCCTTTAACCGCTTATGAAATCTGGGAATATTTGGATAAGCGTCCTCCTTTAGAAGAAATAGTTAAAACTCTAGAAAATCAAGATAAGATCAGCCAGAAAAACGGTTTTTATTTTCTAGCCGGTCGCGAAGAAATTATCACGACGCGGCAAAAACGTCATAATTATACGCTCGCTAAAATAAAAATCGCCCGCCGCTTTAGCCGCTTATTTAGAATTTGGCCGTTTATTAAAATGATCGCGGTTTCCAATATCATCGGTCAGCATAACTTGCGCGCCGAAAGCGATATTGATTTTTTTATTATTACCGCCCCTGGTCGGATTTGGCTGACGCGTTTATTTTGCGCCGGACTAGCTAAAATTTTAAATCGCCGGCCAACGACTAAAAATAAACAAGATAAAATTTGTTTAAGTTTCTATATTTCCACCGATCATCTCAACCTAAACGACTTAAAGTTACCCGAAGTTGACCCCTATTTTGATTATTGGCTTCGCGGCCTGGTTTTGTTGTATAATAAAAAGAGAACCTATGAGCAGTTTTTAATCGCTAACGGTTTAAAAGCCATTAAGTCAGAAACAACGGAAACATTAGAAATAACCACCCCGTCTAAAAATCAGTTTTTAAATATATTAGAAAATTCAGCCAAGCGTCTGCAACTTAAAATTATGCCGGCGGCGCTTAAGGCGGAAATTAACCGCGGTCGCGGCGTTGTCATCGCGGAGAGCGTTTTAAAATTATATTTAATTGATCGTCGTCAAGAATTTTTAGACAAATATGAAAAAAAAGTGCGGCAACTTATTTAAATTAGCAGCGGAATACTCTTTTTATTTGTTTGTTTTTCTCTTGCCCTGGCAAACTAAATTGATTTTATTTCCGGCGGAGAATAATTTTAAAGAAATTAGTCTTTACGTCAGTTATTTAATATTGTTTTTCAGTTTAATTTGTTTTTTTGTTTACAAAATAATTGACCGAGATTACGGCGAACGCCTGCCGGAAATTTGGTATTTTTTAGCCGGTTTAGAACTGTTTATTTTTTTCTCTTTCTTTTTTGCCAGCGATCAGCTCCTGGCTTTTTACCACTATTTGATATTTTTACTGGGCTTGGGGCTATTTTACATGTTGCGCGAAGGAACGGAACAAAAAAATTATCAGGACTGTTGTTTGGATAAAGCACGAGTTTTATATAGCTTGATTAGCAGTGTTTTCTTGCAGGCGCTTTTAGGCATGTATCAATTTTTAACGCAAAGTTCGTTTGCCTGTAAGTATTTAGGTTTAGCCCAGCACGATCCGCAAACCCTAGGCACGGCCGTTATTGAAACCGCTTCCGGTCGTTGGTTGAGGGCTTACGGCGGGCTGGATCATCCTAATATTTTAGGCGGCGTTTTAGCGGTTACTTTAATTTTTGCCGCCTATTTATTAGCCAAGAAGAAACTTCTTAACTCCGCCAAAGAAGTCGGCGAATCAATTTTATTATTTGTTTTTTATTTTTTCGGCCTGTTTGCCCTCTTGTTTACTTTTTCTCGTACGGCCTGGCTAGCTTTTATTGTTAGCTTGATTATTTTACTGATTATTTTTATCAGGCAAAAAGATAGCTGGGTTTTAGGCCGTTATTTAGCGATTATTTTCTTTTCCCTGATTTTAGTGACGATTGCTATTTTCCCCTATCATGAATTATTACAAACCAGATTAAATGCGTCTGGGCGTTTAGAACAAAAGTCATTAGTCGAACGTAAACAGTATTTATGGCAGGCGAAAGATCTTATTCAAAAAAATTGGTTATTCGGCGTCGGCATTGGTAATTACACAACTACCCTGGAGAGGCAGAATGTCATTAAAAAAACCGCCTGGGATTACCAACCGGTTCATGATGTTTTCTTATATCTTTGGGCTGAAAGCGGTGTCTTTTCTTTAATATTTTTCTTGGGTTTTCTATTTTTTCTAGTTCGGAAAGGCCGTGGAAACATTTTTTCAGCAGCGATATTTGGCGCCTTAATTATCTTAATGCTTTTTGATCATTGGCTTTTCAGTTTGCCTTTCGGAGTCATGTTTTTGTTTTTAATTTTAGGATTAATCTGATAATTTTTTTGCAAGAATAACAAATCAGTTTCTAAATTTTTTAGGGTTTTTTCTAAGGCGGCGGCATTTTTTACGCCGTCTTTTTTGATTTGCTGCTTGATTAAACTTAAAACCGTAGCGATCGTTCCGAAATAATCATTATTTTTAACATGGAATTTCGTGCTCGCTTCGTCTTTGACACACCAAATAAGCGGCGTTATCTTATATTTTTTAGGCATAGCTTAAATAATACTGGCGAACTTATTTTTACCAATAATCAGATGATCTAGAACTTCAATGTCTAAAATTTGACCGGCTTCAATTAGTTTATTAGTAATTTCCACGTCGGCCTTAGTCGCTTTCAAGACACCGGAAGGATGATTATGAGCGATAATTAAAGCCGCTGCCGAGTATTCTAGAGCCGGCCGGAAAACTTCCCGCGGTTGGACCAAAGAAGCGTCTAAGGTACCAATAGAAATCACTTCATCATGGATTAATTGATAATGCGTATTAAGATAAAGGCCCCGGAATTGCTCTTTATTTAAATGTCCCATCTCTTTCAAATAATTAAAAGCCTGCGCCGCTGTTCTGATCGTGATTGAGCCGCCCGGTTTTTTCTGATAAAAGCGGCGGCCTAATTCAAAACAAGCGACAATTTGGCAGGCCTTAACCAAGGGAATTTTTAAATCTTTTTCAATCACCCGGGGATCCTTTTGATAAGCAATGCCTTTTTCGCCGTATTCCCGTAAAAGCCGCGCTGACATGGAAAAGACCTCTTCTTTTTTAGTACCAACGCTAAGGACAATCGCTAAAAGTTCGGCCGAGCTTAAAGAACCAACGCCGTTTTCAACTAATTTTTCGCGGGGTTTTTCCTCGTCTGGCAAGTCTTTAATACGTAAAATCTTATATTGTTTGCCGTGGTTGAGGACAAAATTATGATCGCTAATCTTATAAGCCATAAATTTAATAAATTATTGGAAATTAAAGGATTTTTCCTTACTTTAAATTATATCAGAGATGTGATAAATTTAAAACATAATAATTCGGCTTTTAAAAGATATTAATATGAATAAATATAAAAAAGATATTTTGTCAAATATAATTCCTCTTTATACTGTTCCGATTAAAGGCTCTAAAACAGCTACGGCCTTGATTATTTTTAAGACCGGTTCGCGTTACGAAAATAAACAAAATAATGGTATTTCTCATTTTTTAGAGCATTTATTCTTTAAGGGTACGAAAAATCGTCCTAATACCTTAGCACTATCAAGCGAACTGGATTCTTTGGGCAGTGAGTACAATGCTTTTACTTCTAAGGAATATACTGGTTATTGGGTTAAGGTGGCAGCCAATAAATTAATACCAGCGCTAGAAATTATCAGTGACATGCTTTTAAACTCCTTGTTTTCCCAGGAAGAAATTGAACGGGAAAAGGGGGTAATTATTGAAGAATTAAACATGTATGAAGATAACCCTTTAATGCACATTGAAGATGTCTTAGAAGCTTGTCTTT
>Ga0265297_10004156_pt1 | contig 24271 bp, 24 predicted proteins | sample Munlanlwell13791_FD_192502 | JGI IMG/M metagenome (GOLD analysis project Ga0265297, IMG submission 192502) | Leachate microbial communities from a municipal landfill in Southern Ontario, Canada - Leachate well 137-91 | ecosystem: Engineered > Solid waste > Landfill > Unclassified | place... | reverse complement strand
CGCCGTCACCCCTTGCGAGGCTCCGACTCTTTGTAAGTATATGGTTTCAGGTACTATTTCACCTCCCTCAACGGGATGCTTTTCACCTTTCCCTCATGGTACTTGTTCACTATCGATCATAAGAAGTATTTAGTCTTAGGTCATAGTCGACCTGGCTTCAGACGGGATTTCACGAGTCCCGCCCTACTTAAGAACAAAGCTACGGAGAGTTTAATCTTTTCGTTTACCGGGCTATCACCGTCTCTGGCCGAGCTTTCCAGCTCGTTCAACTAAGAAAAATCTTTTCTGACTCCGCCCCGTTGGTCTGGCAACAGGCGCTTATATCTTGCAACACCGAAAAAACATGTGGCTCCAGAGCCTTCTGTGGCCAGCCTAGTAAACTAGGCCCGCCACTCAGTTATTTGGGTTTAGACTCTTCCCCTTTCGCTCGCCACTACTCAGGGAATCATTATTATTTTCTTTTCCTCCGGCTACTAAGATGTTTCAGTTCACCGGGTCTTCCAGCTTAGCCGCAAGGGCCGAGCTTCCTCTATCTACAATAGAGGGGGTTTCCCCATTCGGAGATCTGCGGGTCAAAGGTTGCTTGCCACCTCACCGCAGCTTATCGCAGGCTGCTACGTCCTTCATCGTCTTCTTATGTCAAGGCATCCACCGTATACTCTTACTGTGATTTTCCCACGCTTTTATCTTTAAAGGATAAGAACGCGGTTTTGGCATCTCATTACAGCCCCCTGCTCCTCGGACGAAAAATTGAGAAGCAAAGGATAAGACGCCGGTCTTTTATATTTTTGATGTCTTTACTCTAACATTAATTGTTAAGGGACACAGGGCGCAAAAAAACCGCTGGTCGGCGGTTCTAAGTAATCGCAAAATGGCTGATTAATTAGAATCGCTTATAAAAACGGAAACTTAAGGTTTTTTTCATATTATTCTGAGCTTTTACAGCCCTGTTAAAACTGATACCAATTATAACCGTTTTAAAAATAATGTCAAGGGCTATATTTCCCATAAAAAAGAGCCTAATTTAGGCTATTTTTCGTCTATCTAATTATTTACTTTTAAGCAACTTAGGTTTCAAGCATCCGCGTATCATCCATATTCCGTTCGGCGATTTCCCGGCTGATCGAACCGGCTCGATAAAGCTGGACGATATGACGATCCAAAGTGACCATGCCGATAGCGGAATTCGTCTCGATAGTGCTTTTGATCTGGGCTAGCTTACCTTCTCTGATCAGATTCGCCACGGCTTCGTTATTAATCAATATTTCCCGAGCGGCGATCCGGCCACCGCCGACTTGCGGCAGAAGGCGCTGCGAGACAACCGCAGTCAGGACTGAGGAAAGCTGGGATTTGACCTGAGCTTGCTGGAATGGCGGGAAAATATCAATGATCCGATCGATCGTCTGGGCGGCGCTATAAGTATGGAGGGTAGCTAAGACGAGATGCCCGGTTTCCGCCAAAGTCACGGCCGTAGAGATAGTCTCTAAATCACGCATCTCGCCCAATAGAATCACATTCGGATCTTGGCGCAAAACATGTTTCAAACCGCTTGAAAAAGTCAGCATATCGGTGCCGAGCTGGCGCTGGGAAATGATACTCTTATGCGGCGTAAAAACGTATTCGATCGGATCTTCCAAACTGATGATATTCGTGCTCCTGGTTTCATTGATATGCCCGACCATCGCCGCTAGCGTTGTCGACTTGCCGCAACCGGTCGGACCGGTCACTAAAATAAAGCCTTGCGGCAGGTCCAGCAACTCTTTAACTACCGGCGGCATGCCGATCTCGTCCAGGGTTGGGATCCGATTATCGATCACCCTAGCTACGATCATGAGATTATTCTTTTCGTAAGAAAAATTTACCCGATATCGATAATCCTCGACCTGATAGCCTAAATCTAGGTCGCGCTTATCGAAAAGACGGGACTTCTGTTCTAGGCTCAGCATGGTGTCGACGAAGGCTGTCAGATGATTAGACGTCAGTTCTGGGAAATCGCCGTCCTTGATGATCTCATTGACGGCAAAAAGCTGGCCGTCTATCCGCAGGATTGGCGGTTGGCCGCATAGGAGATGGACGTCTGAGGCCTTGCGGGCGGCAGCTAATTTAAAGAGATTATTAATATCCATATAATCGGAGCTGATCGGTCAACCTACCAACCCAGTTTCTTTATCGCTTTGGCGGCGGCGTCGACCTGGGCTTCCTGTTTGGAAGAGCCTTGGCCAGTCGCGACTTGTTCGGCGTCCAGATAGATGCCGACCGTAAAGATCTTGGCGTGATCCGGACCTTCTTCATTCAAAATCTGATAATGCGGCGTGATGCCCCTGATTTCCTGGGCTTTTTCCTGGAAATGCGATTTCGGGTCCAGATAAGTCTGGTTACGCAAGATATCATCTAATTTAGAGACGACATTACGCAGGACGAACTTCTTGGCGTCAGCCAAGCCCTGATCAAGGTAAATCGCGCCGATAATCGCCTCGACCGCATTAGCCAAGATAAACTGCCGCGACTTCTTATTCTTATCGCGCGATTCGCCCTTCGATAGGTATAAGCCTTCCTCGATCTTTAATTCCCGGGCGATCTCATAGAGCATCTTGGCATTGACGAGCGAAGCCCGCCAATTTGTCAGATCCCCTTCCGGCGTCTTGGTAAAGTTAAGATACAGAAATTCCGTCACGATGATTTCTAAAACGGCATCGCCTAAAAATTCCAGCCGTTCGTTATGCCCGATCTGGAAATCCGGGTGTTCATTAAGATAGGAACGATGAACGAGCGCCTGCTTTAATAAACCCTCGTCTTTAAATTTCACTCCTAATCTTTTCTGTAATTTGCTTAAATCATTACTGATCATAAAACTTCGCGCCGCCAAGCAACGCCTCGATTAATCTTTGGCTGTTTCTGCCTTTTCTTCGACCGCTGTTTTCTCAATCTGCGCCTTGCGTTCTTCCTCCTGCTTGGCCGCCTCTATTTCTTCTTTATTATCACGGACCTGGATCTCCGGCTCGTCATTATATAAAGCGCCTAAAACGCCATTGACAAATTTACCGGAAGCGTCGCTCCCGAAGCTCTTAGCCACCTCGATCGCTTCATTGATCGCGACGCGCGGCGGGATCTCCGTAAACAACAGCTCATAGATTCCTAGGCGCAAGATATTCCGATCAACGAGCGTAATCTGATCGAGCGGCCACTCGGTCGCGTATTTGACGATATGTTTATTGATCATCGGGAGGTTATCCCGGACGCCTAAGACCAATTTTTGTACGAAACCGCCGTCATCAAAATTCGGAGCGAAATTAGAAAAATTATCCGCGATCAAGCGGTTGATATCATCATCTTTTTGTCCGTTAAAATCCCAAGCGAACAAGGTTTGCAGGGCGATAGTACGGGCGAGATGACGATTAGACATAAGATTATTTTTTCTTAGTCGCTTTCAGCTTAACCTTAACCACTTCTTTCCCCCGATAATGTCCGCATGACGGGCAGGCGGTATGCGGCTTCAAAGCTTGGCCGCATTTCGGACATTTATTAAGCACAATTTTTTTCAAAGCAAGATGCGAGCGGCCTTTATGGGTGGCGGCATGGGTCTTTTGCTTTTTTGGATTAGCCATATAATTTTTAAATTTTAATTAGTGGACCTAATTTCAGTATAACCGAATAAGATTATTAGTCAATGAATCAAAGGGTGTCCGGTTTCGGACCGACAATGCTCTCAAACTCTGCTTTTTCAATGGTTTCTTTCTCCAAAAGGACGGCGACGATCTTCTCCAACTGGGGCTTCCGGGCGGCGATGATCGCGACCGCTTTCGCCTCGCCCTGCTTGATGAAGCCAGCGATCTCTTCGTCTATTTTCTCGGCCACCCGCTCGCTATAATCGCGCTGTTCGTGGATCTCGCGGCCCAAAAAGATCATCTCTTCCTTCTCCCCGTAAGTGCGCGGGCCGAGATGGTCGCTCATCCCATAATCCGTGACCAAGCTACGCGCGAGCGCCGTCGCGCGGCGCAAATCAGAGGTCGCGCCCGTCGTCACTTCTCCGAAGATATCTTTTTCCACCAGATGGCCGGCAAGCAGGACAGCGATCTCGGAAATAAATTCCGATTTGGCGTGCATATGGCGGTCTTCCGCCGGCACTTTCAAGGTATAGCCGCCGGCCGAACCGCGGGCGATGATAGAGACCTTATGGATCGGATCCATATTCGGCAAAAAATGCGCGACTAAGGCGTGCCCGGCTTCATGATAGGCAGTAATCTTCTTTTCTTTATCCGTAATGACCCGGCTCTTGCGTTCTGGCCCGATCATCACCTTTTCGATCGCTTCAAAAAGGTCGGAATCGATAATCTCTTTCCGGTTGCTCCGCGCCGCTAAAATAGCCGCTTCATTCAAAATATTCGCCAAGTCAGCGCCGGAAAAACCGGAAGTGCGCTCCGCAATCGTATGCAGATTAGCGTCTTTCGCCAGCGGCTTCTGGCGAGAATGGACTTTCAATATTTCTTCCCGGTCTTTCAAGTCTGGCAAGTCGATCATTACGCGACGGTCAAAACGGCCGGGACGCAATAAGGCTGGATCCAGGACATCGGGCCGGTTAGTTGCCGCGATGACAATGATATTCTGGGTCGGCTCGAAGCCGTCCATCTCTACCAAGATCTGATTTAAAGTCTGTTCCCGTTCGTCATGGCTGCCGCCGAGCCCGGCGCCGCGGCGCCGGCCGACCGCATCGATCTCATCGATGAATAATATGCACGGCGCTTGCTTCTTGGCCTTCTGGAACAAGGAACGGACGCGCGAAGCGCCGACGCCGACGAACATTTCGACAAATTCCGAGCCGGACATATGGAAAAATGGCACTTGCGCTTCACCAGCCACGGAGCGGGCCAATAAAGTCTTGCCCGTGCCCGGCGCTCCTAATAGCAGGACGCCGCGCGGGATCTTCGCGCCTAATTCATGAAATTTTTTAGGATAGCGCAAAAATTCAACGACTTCTTTCAATTCCTCCTTGGCTTCCTTAGCGCCGGCCACATCCTTGAAAGTAACCCGATTTTTTTCATCCGGCGTGAAATCCTTAGCGGTCGACTGGCCGAAGCTCATAGCGCGGGAATTGGCATTCTGCAAGCCGCGCATCATGAAAAAAAGAAAAAATCCGACTAACAAGAAAGGTAAGATAAACGGGATAATATTGGCCAGCCAATAATCCCAACCGCTTTCGTCCTGGACGGAAATCTGAACGCCGACTAATTTTTCCGGTTCGACCTTAAAATTGTTCAGGAGGGCGGATAAAGATTCCGCGGCCTCTTTCTGCGCAATTTTTTTCTGGCCATCTTTCAACGTAATGTTAATCTTATTACCGGTAACGACCAAGCTGCTTACTTGGCCGGCATTAAGCTCACTGACCAGGGTTTCCACCCCGACAACGTCTGGCTTCTCGCCGGAGCCAGCGAAAGCGCTGAACAATCCGGCCAAGATCAAAAAAACAACGAAAAATATAGTAAAATTCTTAATTAATTTTTGCATACTAGATAAAATTAAAAGTTAACCGAATAAAGATTGATAGAATATATTATAGGGGAAATCAGGCGCTTTGGCAATGCTAAAAATGCCCTTTTTATGGGCATTTTTAGAAAATATTATTTTTGATCTTATTTGGATTTCTTGGCCGCCTTAGGTTTTTTTTCAGTCCCGCCGTCCTCCTCTTCTGCGGGCGCGGCCGCTTTTTCCGTCTTAGCCGACCTAGTTTTTTTCGTTTCCGGCGCCGCTTGCTCGGCCGGCGCGGTTTTTTCCGCCTCGCCAGTGACTACCGCCCCCGCTCCGGCCAATTTCAAGCCGAGGCGATGTTCGCTCGGCGAAATGCTGACCACTTCGAAATTCTTGATTTCATCCGGCTGGAATAATTCCGTAATCTTATCTTTAACATTCAGATTAAGCTGGCTGATATGCGCCAGGCCGTGGATTTCATCGTCTAATTTTACGAAAAGGCCAAACGGATTAACTTTCAAGATAGTGCCTGGCACAACCTGGCCGATCTGATACTTAGCGCTTGCTTCCAGCCAAGGATCTTTCAATAATTTCTTGGCGCTCAAGAAAACTTTGGCGCCATCGATAGAAATAATCTCCGCCTTGATCCGATCGCCGACCCGATACATCTCGCTCGGCGAATCGATGCGCTGCCAAGCTAACTCGGAAATGTGCACCAAGCCTTCGATATTCTCGCCGAAAGAAACAAAGACGCCGAAATTAGTAATCGCCGTGATCCGGCCATCGACGATCGTGCCGATCTGATATTTATCCAAGGCTGGCTTCTGTTTCTTGTTCCAGACGTCTTTCTCGCTGAAGATAATCTTATTATCTTCTTCGCTGAGCGTAATGACCGTCACTTCGAATTCCTGGCCGACAAAAGATTTTAATTTTTCCAAAATCTTGCTCTTATCGCCGCCGGAGATGCGCGGATAATTTTCCGGCGCTAATTGGGAAACCGGCAAGAAGCCATCGATCTGGCAATAACGGCTAAGCAAGCCGCCCTTATTAGCGTCCATGATCTTAACCTTGACCGTAGTCTTGTCCTTAAGCGCCTGGCGCAATGTCGCCCAAGCTTTTTCCTGGCCGACTAAACGGAAAGATAGTTCTAATTCGCCATTTTCATTCTCCGCGTCGATAACCGCGGCCTCTGCCTCGTCACCCGGCTTTAGATTAGAAAATTCTTCTACTTCATTATAAAGTTCCGGCCCGCGGATGATCCCCATCAAAACGCCGTCTACGTCTAATTTCACCTCCGCTTTAGAGGCGGCCACGACGATGCCCTTGACGATATCGCCGACCTGCGGGATCCGAATATTGTCTTTTTCTAATAATTTAGCAAACTCGCTGGTCTGCTCCTGCGTCTTGTCTTCCATATTTGATAAAAGAGGCTTAATTAGCTGCTGTCGGCCGAAAGCCGCCAACAAAAAAAGCTTCCTAAACCCGACTATGTCGAGTCCGACGGCCACCTATAAATCCGCCGGTTTCTTAAAGGTGATATCTATTTGTGCTATCAGTATAATGGTTGCCCGGCGGATTGTCAAGGCTACGCTGGCAAGTAATTTATATATTGTTTAACAGGTATGCTATAATATTAGTATTACAAAATAATCACTAAATCTATGAACCAAACGCTCAAAAACATCCTCGGCTTGGCTGGAGCCCTGGCTATCCTGGCAGCGGGTTATGCTGCTCTCAGCTATGTTAACTCTTACAGTAAAGTGATCGAACCTTCTTCTTTCCGCAGCTTTTCGGTCAGCGGCGAAGGCAAGACCACGGCAATCCCGGATATCGCTACCTTCAGCTTCCAAGTCATCACGGAAGGCGGGACGGATATTGCCGCCCTACAGTCCCAGAATACGGAGAAAATGAATAAGGCGATCGAGTTCGTCAAGGCGCAAGGAGTGGAGGATAAAGATATTAAGACACAATATTATAATCTAGAGCCGCGCTATGAGACAAGCAGCTGCAAAGTCGTCACGACGCCCCTGATCCTGCGCAGCGCGACCGAAGAAGTCTCCCTCAGGGTTGAAACGGACGGTTCGACCGGCTCCTCTCAGGCGATAAGCTCGGCAATCGCTCCGGTTTCTCTCAGCCAGACTTGCCCGCCGCCCAGCATCGTCGGCTATACCATTACGCAAGCGGTGAACGTCAAGATCCGCGATTTCAAACAGATCAGCGCGATCATGGGCGGGGTCGTCAAGAATGGGGCGAACCAGGTCGGCTCCCTCTCTTTCGCGATCGATGACCCGACTAAAGCACAGAGTGAGGCGCGGACAGAGGCGATAGCGAAAGCTAAAGCGAAAGCAGAAGCGATGGCCGAAGCTGGCGGATTCAAGATCGGCCGCCTCTTAGGAATCCAGGAAGGCGCGCAATACCCGATTTATAATGTCCGTTCGATGGATGGCATGGTCGCTGGCAAAGCAGAGAGCGCTTCCGCCACGCCGAATATCCAGCCCGGATCGCAAGAAGTTGATGTTACCGTTACCTTGCAATACGAAATAGACTAACTATCGTTAAGCGGCCACCGGTCGCAATTATATGTTTAATATTCTTTGGGGGACGTTGCTGTTCCTCGCCCCTTTCTTATTAATCTTTTGCTTTTCTGACCGCTTCCGCGGATTTTTGTATGTCCTGAGCGCGGATATCGCTTTTCACCTCCTGCTCGCCCTAGCCACCCAAGCCTGGCATATTTTTAGTTATCCCATTATCTTAAGCGCTCATATATTGGCCGCGGGCGCGGTCGTTATCATCCTGATAAAAAAAGCAAAAAAAATATCTTGGCGGATCAAAATAAATTGGTTTGCCCTCCTAGCTTTCAGCCTCATCATCTTTGAGCTTGGCTCAGTCCATTATTTCTATTCCGGCCGAGTCAGCACCAGCACGGGCTACCAGACAGTAACGCGCGCGCGCCATATCTATCCTTATTTTTCCGATGAATGGGCCGGCGTCGCTTTCGTGAATGATTCTATCGCCAACCGTTCCCTGCCGATCGTCAATCCGCTGATCGATAGTGCTGATCATAAGAGCTTCCCGAATATCTTTCTGGCTTTTTTCTCAATCTTGGCCGAAGTCTTCCTGCTCTTGAGCCTGCCGCCCTTGATCGGATATCCGACCCTGGCGATCGCCGCTGGAGTCTTGATTTGCTTACTTGTCTATATCCTACTCAGAAAAGCCAAGATCAGTCCGGCCGCGGCCACGGTAAGCATTCTCTGCTTGCCTTATATCACGAACGGGCAGAACTTAGCCGGCCTCTGGTATCTACTGCCATTTATCGGCGGACTAATCCCTTTCCTGGTCAGCTTGGCCTCTATCAGCGGGCGGGACCGCTTCCTGGCGGCAGCGAGCGGGGTCTTAGCTTTATTAATCTACCCGCCCTTGGTTATTTTTATCCTGCCGGTTTTTTTGTTCAATCTCTGGACGGACCAAGAACTTAAGACAATCGCTAAATGGCAATTCGTACTGTACGGTCTGGTAGCCTTGCTCGGTAGCGGACTAGCCGTGATCGCTCCGCAAAGATCTAATTTCGGTCCGCTGTCCGACCTGCTCCGATCTTATCTGCTCTATCCTTCATTAGACGGCGGCGTCCCCTCCTTCGCGATCTGGAACATTATCCCCTGGGTCATCCTCCCCTTTGCCTTAATCGGAGTATTCGAGTTAGGGCGGAAAAAAATCTTTCCCATCTTGATCCCGGTACTGATCGGCTTGTCATTCTGGCTGATCTATAGCCGCGGCACCCAATTTCTCGTCATCGGCTATGATCGAGTAGTTGTAATTACTTCTATTTTTCTGATTGCCTCAGCGGCGGCAGCCTGGGATCAGATGGCCGTGATATTGATCCGGCGCTTCCCTGGATTAGCGCGGCCGGAAATCGGCTGGCAATTAAAATTTTTCATACTCGCCCTTTGCCTGCTATTTTCCTGGTCCTATACCCAAAGGTCTGCTTGGGAAAAATTAACCCTGACGGTCGGCTCGCCCGAAGAAAAGATGATTGTCCGTCCGCTCGCGCCAGCCACCGTCTTTTTCACCGCGGCAGATCAGCGCTTATTCAGTTCCTTGCCGCGGACACGCTTCCTATCTAACGACTGGAAAGGATTAGTGATCGGCGCGGCGACCGGACTCTATCCGCTTAACACTAAAGATTCTATCGTGACCAACAAGATCCTGGATTATCCCTCTTTCGGCGGCTTCAGTTGCGCGGAAAAGAAAATTAGCGCCCAGGAACATCGCTTGCGCTATGTCTATTCCCCGTCTTTCGATTGTCCGGGCTTCATTAAGCTCGGCAGCAGCGACGAGAATCTCTATCTATACGAATTTAAACCATAATCTATGGACGCGACGCCGGATATCAGCATCGTCTTGCCTTGCCTGGATGAAGAGGGGGCGATCATCCTTTGCCTCCAGGAAATCCAGGCGACCTTAGGCGCTCAGTCCTGGTCGGCCGAGGTTATTGTCGTAGACAATAATTCCCGCGACCAAAGCGCCGCCCTAGTCCGCGCTTATCAGGCCCATTGGCCGACTGTCCGGTTGCTGACTGAAAAAAAAGAAGGCTACGGTTTCGCCTACCTGCAGGGGCTGAAGAACGCCCAGGGAAAATATATTTTCATGGCGGACGCGGATGGAACTTATAACTTCGCTGATCTGCCTCTCTTTATCAAGCAACTGGACGCCGGCGCGGACCTTATTGTCGGCAACCGTTTCGGCGGCCAGCTGGCGGATAAATCCATGCCCTGGCTGAACCGTTATATCGGCAATCCTTTCTTGTCTTGGCTGGTGCGACTCTTCTTCAAAGTCAAGATTACGGATATACATTGCGGCGCGCGCGCGATTTCGCGATCCGCTCTAAGTAAGCTCAGCCTATACACTGGCGGTATGGAATTCGCCTCCGAGATGATCATTAAAGCCGCGCGAAAAAATCTTCGGATCGAAGAGCTGCCGATCAATTACCGGCCGCGGATCGGCGAATCAAAGTTGCGCTCTTGGTCGGACGGCTGGCGCCACTTGCGCTTCATCCTATTATATTCCCCGCTCTTCCTATTTTTCCTGCCCGGCGCCATCCTCTTCAGCCTCGGCCTGATCTTCATGTTGATCTTTTATTTTTCTAACCCAGTCATCTGGGGCGTCCAGTTATACGTCTATCCGATGTTTTTATTTTCCGTCATGGTCATCCTCGGCTATCAGCTAATCCTCTTTAGCGGCTTTTCTAAGATTTACGCGATCACTCATCTCGGCGACGACCACCGCTTGATTGAAAACCTATTCAAGAAAATCACAATCGAACGGACCGGCCTGATCGGTCTGCTCCTAGCGATCGCCGGCGCCGTCATTTATTTGAGCATCTTCTTCGGCTGGCTGAATTCTCATTTCGGCGAACTGCAAGAAATCAAAGAATCGATCATTGCCCTGACTTTGCTCATCGTCGGCGTCCAGACTTTTTTCGCCGCCTTTATGTTCAGCATCTTAGGCATTAAAAATAAATGAAAATAGCTGTTTTCCATAATTACCTGGATAATATCGGCGGCGCGGAGATCGTCGCCCTGACTTTAGCGCGGGAGCTCGAGGCTGACGTCTATACGACGAATATCGACGCGGAAAAAATACGGCGCATGGGTTTTGCCGATGTCGCCCCCCGGATCATCTCTATCGGGCGCCTCCCCAAGAAAGCGCCCTTCCGCCAGCAACTAGCTTTTTGGAAATTCCGTCGCTTAAACTTGCGTGGCCGCTACGATTTCTTCATCATCGCCGGCGACTGGGCGATGTCCGGCGCCGTGAATAACCGGCCGAACTTCTGGTACGCCCATAGCCCGCTCAATGAACTCTGGGAATTTAGAGATTTCATCCGAAAAAATATTTTAAGCCGTTGGAAGATAGCGCCTTATGACCTCTGGGTTTGGCTCAATCAAAAGCTGACTCTCAAGTACGCCCGCTCGATCGATAATTGGGTCGCTAATTCGGAAAATACTAAAAAAAGGATCAAGAAATTCTATGGCCGCAACGCTACCGTTATCAACCCGCCGATAGACACAGCCGCTTATCGCTGGGAAGGGCTGCACGATTACTGGCTTTCGGTCAATCGCCTGATCACCCACAAACGGGTCGATGTCCAGGTAAAAGCTTTCCAAAATCTGCCTGACGAAAAATTACTGATCGTCGGCAGCTACGAAGAGGGTGTTGATCAATTTGAATCTTATAAGCGCTACATCGAGGAACTGAAACCGACTAATGTCGAAATTATCCACTGGGTAGATGATGAAAAATTAAAAGAACTCTACGCTGGCTGCCGAGGCTTCATCACTACTGCTAAGGACGAGGATTTCGGGATGACCGTCATAGAAGCGATGGCCGCCGGCAAACCGGTCATCGCCGCGGCCGAAGGTGGTTATTTGGAAACGGTCACGCCGGAAACGGGACGATTGATAGAAAATATTGACGCAGAAAAATTAAAGTCTGCCATTACTGGCATTTCGGCGTTATTGAAAAAAGATCCGCAACATTATCGCGAATCCTGCTTAAAACGGGCGGCTAGCTATGACACGGCGCGTTTCCGAGAGAAGATTTTACGTCTTATCGCTCTCACGCCGCCGCGATCAAACGTCGAATAATCGATAAAACCTTGGTCTGATCCCATTCTAAACTCTCATTGCGGCCATCAAAATAAATCTCGGCGAAATCCTGCGACGATCCGTCGCGGCGCGCCAAAGACTGCAGGGCCCCGCGCAGAGCAGCGAGGGCTTTTTTATTTCCCGTATTTTGCAAAATATATTGCCGCGGCGAAAACTGGCTATAATTCTTCTCCGCATATTCAATCGCCTCCGCCAGCTTCTCCGGCGTCGGCTCGAAAAATAGGCCGGTCTGCGCATTAATATGCTTCTTGGTCGGTCCGGTCGTGTCCAAGGGCACTAGGACCGGGATATTCGCAGACAGGCATTCCATCTTGAAACGGTTAACGCCCTCGAAGGCACTCGTCAATATGCCGAGGCGAGCCGAGTTGATAATCCGGTTAACGTGCGCCGGATCATTAGATAGACCATGTAATCCAGTCGCCCAACGATACGGAAAGCTGATCCCGGCTCCCAGGTCTCGTGCCAAGCTTATAGTCTCACGACGCAGTTCTGTCTCCGGCGTCTTTTCCCAAAAACGGCTGCGCCCCCAAAGATGGCCGAATTTTATAAATTTCCTGGGCCGCAAAAGAGCGGCGGCGCGGACGAATAAATCATGCCGCTTAAACTGCTGCCAAGCCGCAATCTGGATGCCGCTATAGCGCAACGCTGATCCCAGTGGATAGAATTTATCAGTATCTACGAAATCCGCATTAGCAAATTCCAGTAATATCGCGCCGGGAAATAATCTTTTTGTCTCCTCCCAAAGCGTCAAATCTTCTACTAATTTTATATCGGCGCTGACCTGGTCATTCATTCCCCACCAGCCCTTCCGTTCAATCAAATAAAAAAAATCCTTGAGCCCAGGCACCAATCCGACTAATCTATCGCACTCATTCATAACTAACGCGCCTTTCTCTAAGCGGCCAGCGCGACGGCGCGGCACAGCCAATACGGCCAGGGAGAGGGCGGCCTCGGACTGAACTTTATTACTTTTTGCTTGATCCTCCATATGGGCATTTATACGAGCTAAAACTACCATTATCAATATAGCATAGGCGATATTAAAATGTTATAATCAGCTATATGGCCTCCCTAAAAAAACAATTATTAGTCACGCTGGCCGACCGCAACTTCCTAGACCAGGCCAAACAGCTTTTCTCCTCGGCTTACCATAACGCCGGCTGGCGCGGCGATTATCTGCTCTTAGCGCATGATGTGCCGGAGGCGGATCTGGCCTGGTTCCGGAATAAGGGCATACTGATTTATGAGTGCACTCCATTGGCCCATGGCCAAACTGGCTGCGGACATGGAAATTATCCAGCCGTGGTTTTGGATAAATTCTATCTCTTTACCCCCTATTTCCGCCAGTGGCAAAAAATTCTTTTCTTAGACGCTGATATTATAGTACAGGCCTCCTTGGATCGTTTTCTGCCGATTGCCGGCTTAGCGGCGCCTAACGCGACCGACTTAAATCTAAAAAAAGAATTCAACGCCCAGCTTGATCCAGACTTGTGGGCGGAGATGAATCGCGCCTATCCGCTGCGGGGGCCATCTTTTAACACCGGCGTCTTGGCTTTTGATACCGGCCTAATCACCGATGATCTTTTCGCCCGCTTGGTTGCGCATCAGAAAAAATTTGGCCACCTCAGTCGCTGCGGCGAAGAAGGGGCTTTCAACATAGTTTTCTATCAAAACTGGCAAAAACTACCGCTCATCTGTAATGTCTACCCCGAATTCATAATCAATGCTTTCGGAGTCAGAAAAGAAAGATTGCGCGCCGTTATCTTACACTTCGCTTGCCATGTCATTAAGCCCTGGCTGCCGGCCAGCCCTTACTATGAAGAGTGGAAGAATAATCTACATTTAGCCGAGCAGCTTGATCCGTCTCGACCGCTGCCGGCAATCAGTCTCTGGTCGGATCGAGAAGTCAGAAATAATACTTGGTTTCTGCATTTCAGGATGTTATTCCCATTAGCTATCTGGGCGAAGAACCTACGCGACAGCGGCCGTTGGCTGATCAGCCGTCCGGATTGGCTGGCTGGCCAAATCGGCCGCCTAGTCAAACGGCTATCTCCGGCTATCTACTATAAGATAGTACGATTAAAGAAAAATAATTTTCAATCAAATCGAGGATGAGTTTATAATTAATAGTATGCAAGCAAAGTCTAAACATCTGCTGGTTACTCTCGCCGACCGCGACTTCCTAGACCAGGCCAAACAGCTTTTCTCTTCGGTCTACCATAACGCCGGCTGGCGCGGCGATTATCTGCTCTTAGCGCATGATGTGCCGGAGGCGGATCTGGCCTGGTTCCGGAATAAGGGCATCTTGATCTATGATTGCCCGCCGCTTGATCAAGGCATGATCGCTAATGACAGCTTGCCTGCCGTTGTTCTAGCTAAATTCTATCTCTTTACGTCTTATTTCCGTCAATGGGAAAGGATAGTCTTTCTCGATGCGGATATTATCGTCCGGGCGTCACTCGACAAATTACTAACGACGACCGGTTTGATGGCCGTCACTGACATGTTCAACGGCCGACTAAAGAGACAGTTTGAATCGAGCGCCGACCCGCGGCTATTTGATGAATTAAGCCGCCAATATGATCTGCGTGATATAGCTTTCAATAGCGGCGTCTTAGTCTTCGGCCCCGAAATTATAACAGACGGCCTATTTCTGCAACTAATCAACCTATATAAAAAATTCGGAATATTAGACACTTATGGTGAGCAAGGTATATTTAATCTGGCCTTCTACCATAATTGGCGGCCACTACCGGTCGTCTATAACTTTACCCTATATGATTGCGACCGGTATTGGATCAAACGTGGCCGCCTCCGGTCGATCAATATACATTTTATCGGGCCGGAAAAACCTTGGCGACCTAATAACGTTTTCTACCCGCTCTGGCGAGAAAATCTAGCTCTAGCAGAAAATATTGACTTGGCGCATCCCTTGCCAGCGAAACAAACTTGGTCCGGCTGGCAAATATTCAGTTATCCGCTCTGGCTCCGCAGCCTGCGAATCCCGCGCGCCGGACTGACCCTAATAAATGAAAGGCTCCATAGATGCCTTGGCCTCAGCGGCCAAGCCATAAAGAAAAAGAATCCCGGCCTCTATAGCCAGATGGTAAAATTAAAAACATGCTTCCCTATAAAAATAAAACATCAATAATCGTTCCGGTCTATAACGGCGCCGCGACCTTAGCCGACTGTCTGGCGTCTTTGCTAGCGCAAACGCGTCCGGCAGACGAACTGATCATCGTCGATAACGCTTCCCGCGATCGGACAAAAGACATTATTGCTGATTTTGCCGGCCGCCATGACAATTTACACTATATTTTCGCTGCCGCGCCAGGCCGCGGCCAAGCGAGAAATGCCGGCCTACGGGCGGCCAGTGGCGATATTATCGCCATGACTGATGCCGATTGCGTCGTACCGCCGGATTGGCTAGCGGAAATAGTCCGGCCCATCGAGGAAGGCGATGAGGTGGCGGTTATGGGATTTGAAACGGACAACATTGATAATTACTGGTCACGGCACCGGCAAGAAGCTGACGCCCGCTATCTGCAAAGCAAAACCAAAGGCGCCTATATTGATTTCTTAGACACCAAAAATTTTGCTATCCGGGCGGACATATTAAAAGACCTGGAATTCAATCCAGCCTTGGTCGCTTGTGAAGACTTAGATCTCTTTCTCAGGCTTAAAAAAAGAGGCCTCGCGATACGATTCCTCCCCACACTGAAAGTCCGACACCACCATGTTTCCTCTGGCCGAAAATTAGCGACTACGCAATTTAGATACGGCCGCTACTCACGGGCGATTGTTGAGCTTTATCGAAACGAAAGTTCTCTCCGTCCGTATCTGCCAATGCCTGAAAACGCGCATCTCAACCCCGGCCGAAGGCTATTGTCCTTGCTGCTCTGGTCGATCGACGAAATATTACACCGGCCCGAGGATGCGCCATATAAATTAATTGATGATTGGGCTTGGAAAATCGGAGCGCTTTCTCTCCGGTTCAAAAAAATCGACTTAAAGAATTAAACAGCCGACGGAAAAATCCGTATTATCGGCCATTTATCAATTCTAGATAATGCTTTGCGACCGCCGCCGTCGGGCCGTCTTCAATGATCCGGCCCCGTTCTAAAAGAATAGAACGCTGGCAATATTTCTCGATCAGGCCGAGATTATGATTGACCAGGAGGACCGTCGTCCCATTGCGGATGAATTCCTCCATCTGCGCCAGGGCTTTCTTCTGGAAGGCCAGATCGCCGCCGGCGCTGAAAACCTCATCGAATAGGATGATATCCGGGCGCTTCTGCCGTAAACACTGGAAAGTGATGGCAAAGCTTAAACGGCTCATCATGCCGGAAGAAAATTGGTAAACTTTAGTGTCGATGAAATTCTCTAATTCAGCAAACGCGACGATATCGCCGAAACGCAGATCGATCTCTTTCCGACTCAACCCCATCAGCAACCCGACCAGATAGATATTTTCCCGCATCGTCAAACGATCCCTCAAGCCGGAGCTAAAGCCGTTTAAATAGACGATCTCGCCGCGCGCGTTGATGGTTCCGGCGTCAGCCTGATAGATGCCGGCGATCAAGCGCAAAAGAGTGCTTTTGCCTGAGCCGTTCCGGCCGATCAATCCGATATTTTCTCCGGCGGCGGCGGAGAAAGAGATATCCTGTAAGACGCTCAGGGTCTTATGTGCCTCCTGGCTAGACACCAAAGACAGGACGCGTCCCAGAGCGTTCTCATTCTTCTTAAAACCAAGGTTGAACTGCTTAGAAACTCGGTCGACAGATATTCGATTGACGGGCATGATATCCATATGAGTATATTAATCTAAAGAATGGAAACCGTAACGATCGATCATAAAGCCCCGGCTGATATCTTCAGGCTGTCCATCGATAACCGGGCCGGAATCGCTCCAAAAAGCCCGATCGCCGTAGGTTGCGGCCAGATACCGCCCATACTTAAAATTCATAAAATGTAAATAAATATATTCATCGCCGCCCTCCCGCTTATCGGTCACTCGGCCATCTTGCCAAAACCAGGTAGTCGGATGCTCGAACGACTCGTTCCGCCAACGCATCGGCGTCAACGGCGTGGTAAACTGCTCTTTAAAATATAATTTGCGGCGATACTTGATGCCCCGCGGACCGCGTAAATCGTAAAAAAATTTCTGCCGCGAAGACAAACCAGCCGGGTAGCGGAAAACCTCAATTAGCATCTCTTCGTCGAAATGACGATAAACGCCGTCTTCTAAAACGCGCCGCCAGCCTCTCACCCGACGGAAGGCGTCGCGCAACCAATGGACATTCCTAAATAAGGCAAGGTGGCCGGCAATCATCGTGGCGCTAGTGCTGATGACATTATTTTTTAACACCTCGGCCGTATAAAATTTTCGGATATCGCCATAGATGACGTCGATATCGCCATAACCAAAAAAATCGTAGCCGCGGATCTCTTCTGCAAAAAGCGCTCCCCGCGCCGGCTTAAGATCACATAGCTTATAATCATCGCCCGGCGCGAACTTGATCTGTAGGCATTCGCTGACGCGCTGGATATAAGCCGCCCGGGTCATGGGCCGAAATATCACATTCTTGATATCGAAAGAATCGGTCGGGCAATCGGTATGGAACAGCCAAGTGATCGTAGGATTATGCTTACAGCTTTCTAGATAGAAAGGAAACCACTTGGGCCACTGGCCGCCGAAATAATCAATAATGATAATTATAGATTTCATAGCTCTAGCTTATACTAATTCGGCGAACTTTTTTTTATACCGATTAAAAATGAGGCAGCCAGCCGTAAATAAGCCGATGCTAAAAACAAGCATGGCCGCGATCATCCAGGGCGGCGGACAAGTCGAATAAATCACGACACTACGGGAAATTTCCAAGAAATAAAATAATGGGTTAGCAAGATTAGCCATATAGACACGGCTGCCGGCCGTAACGGCATAAAAAATCGGCGTTACTAAAAATAAAAGCTGAGTAAAGATAGTCCAGACATTATCCAGGTCATTGACATAAACGCCGATAGTCGCAAAGATTAAAGAAATGCCGATTACCAGAAAGAAAAAAATAGCAAAGATAATGGGGTAAAACAAAAGGCCGACCAGAGGAATCTGCCAATAGACTATAAAGCCGATGATTAATATGAACTCGGAGATATGGGACAACGCGGCCTGGAATACGGCCGAAATGACCAAGACTTCTGGGGCAATGCTGTTCATAGATTTAATATAATCAACATTACCAGTAATCGCTCGGATAGAATTGACGGTTGCCTGGCGAAAAAAATTCAAACCAGCGATGCCCATAAATAAATAGGCTGGATAATTCTCGATTCCAGTATCAATGAAGGCAGCCTTCCTGATAAAGAGGATAAGAAAAAATGAAACTAGGGGGTTGAGCAAATACCATAAATTCCCCAGATAGCTCCCCTCTGTCCTCAGAGTAAAATTAGCTTTAGCTAGAGAAAAGCTGATCAAGACGATGCTCTTGATTTTCGCCCAACGATTTTTAGAAATAAACACAAAAAATTTTCTTAAATTTAGAAAGATACTAAAATTATAGCAAATACGAGATATTTAGACTACTTGGCAATAATTATTAATCAAGGCGATGATTTATTGCTTAATAACTCAAAGATGACTAAAATATTATCAAAAGATATGTTTACAGAGATCAAAAAATTATCATTAATATTAGGAGAAAAAATAAAAGAACAGATAATTTTAAGATGGATAGAAAAGAGGCGCCAACGACTAGACATCCAACTGGAAACAAGAGAAATCTATGGAATACGGGCGCAAATCAAAGCGCCAATAAATTTTTTGGTCTTCGGCTTGGGGAATGATTCTGCCTTATGGCACGACCTGAATCCGGGCGGCCGGACAGCCTTCCTGGAAGACGACCAAGCATGGCTTGAAAAAATAAAAAAAGCGCAGCCGCGACTGGAAGCCTATCTGATACATTATACGACGCGTCTTAACGATTGGCGCGATCTGATCGATCAGCCGGAAAAATTAGCCCTACCCCTGCCGCCAAAAGTAATAGCAACGGAATGGGACCTGATCCTAGTAGACGGGCCAGCTGGCTGGAGAGAAGATAAGCCGGGACGGATGCAAAGCATCTACTCAGCCGCGCAGTTGATCAAACCGGGCGGCGATATCTTCGTCCATGATTGCGACCGAGAAATAGAAGATAAATATGCCAACAAATATCTAGGTCAACAGAATATTATAGCAGAAATCCGCGGTCGCGCGCTCTTGCGCCATTATCGCCGCGGCGCTATATAAAATAAGCCCGTTTTTTGAAAAACGGGCTTAGACAGCTACTTATTGATGCTGAGGAGTGCTGTCACTTTCTCCAAAAATATCTCCCGGCTGGCCGGGATCATGAGATAATCGTTTATACTGTAATCTAGGATGTCTGCCTCCCGTAAAGGGGTAGTCGATACCACCATTACCGGCAAAGAACTGATATTGAGCAGACGACCTAGTTCCGGATCGCGAAGACACCTTATGAAGTCTAGACCTGACATCCATGGCATACTCAAGGCTGTCATTACTAGGTCAACCCGTTCTTCGCAGAGCAGGGTCAGAGCTTCCAAGCCGGAAAACGCTTGGATCAACATAATGTCAGTATCAATACAGGACAAAGACCTTTTAATGATATCCTGTTTAATCTTATCATTGTTCACCGACAGTACGACTTTGCGTAAATCTGACTTTCCCATTTACTTTACTTCTCCTATACTGGGTTATTAAAAAGAACGCTTAACTTAAAAAGTTTGCTTTATGCTTTACAATTTTTTCTAGTGATAGCAAACAAATCACTATATCATATAAATTACTAGATGTCAAGTTATTAGCATCTATAGTATGAAAAGGCCGATATAAAAATCGGCCCCATCCTGTATTTATGTTATACGGACAATGTCCTCTACTGCTTTTCTCACTTCTTCGTAATGCCTCAACTTATCGAGATTGATACAGTTTTTCGGAGCGGTCGTATGGACCGGTATCTCGAGCCGGCATTCCTTGTTACAGGTATAGCATAAATACTGCTGCAGGACTAAGTGCTTATCCGGGTCAGTAATGATGCCGCCTGTTAACCATCTAGCTTGCATAAGCCCTCCCCTTGGTTAGATAAAGAACAATTATTCTAAAAGCGGATTATATTTTATTTAATCTGATAAGCATCGCGCATATACTCTCGGACAACCCTCTCCGTATTAAACCGGGAAGCATTTAAACTGATGGTCGCGCGCATCATCTCTTGCCAGGCGGCCTGATCACGATAATAGAGCGGCACGATCTCCTGTTCTAAAATATCATACAAACTGGCGGCGTCTCTTTCGTTCTGCGTTTCTGCCTCCGGAATACGCGCTTCCGCGATCGCCCAACCGGTCTTATCTCTAATATACCCTTCCGGCCACCAGCCGTCTAGAGTGCTGAGCTGCGGCACGCCGTTATGGGCCGCCTTCATGCCGCTTGTCCCTGAAGCTTCATTGGGCGGAAGCGGCGTATTCAGCCAAAGGTCGACGCCGGCCGTCATAATTTTCGCCAATTCCATCTCATAATCTTCAAGAAAGACCAATCTAATCTGATCACGATATTGGTTGATCAATCGATGAATGTCGGCGATCATGCCCTGCCCTTCATCATCGGCTGGATGAGCTTTCCCGCCATAGACGATCTGGAGCGAACCGCATTTTTCCTGGATTCGGAGCAATCGATCCATATCTTGAAACAAGAGGGCGGGCCGCTTATACGGAGCGAAGCGGCGCCCGAAACCGATGGTCAGGATATCCTCCTGCCACTCCAGGCTATATCTGGCTTTTATGAGCTCTAGTAATCTGCTTTTAGAGGTTTGGTGCGCGCGGACAATCTCCACCAGAGGAATTTCCGCCGCCTGCGCTAATTTCAAATTATCCAGGCGCCAATCAGGCATATATTTATCATACAATGCCTGGAATTCCGGCGCCGTCCAAGTCTGGGCATGGATGCCGTTCGTCACCTTATGGATCGTCTGATTCGGGAATAACTGGACGGCAAGCTGCTGGTGCTGGGCGGAAACCGCGTTGGCGTAGCCGCTAAAGTATAAAGCTACTTGCGTCATATCGACCTCCCGATTGATAACCAGCCCGGATAGCTGCGCCGGAAAATCCGGCTGATAAGCCAAGACCTTATCCAGGGGCAAAAAACTATGGGTAAGCTTGAGCGGCGTATGGGTAGTAAAGACGCAGGCCTGCCTAGCCTCGGCTAATTTTGCCTGATCGTCCCCAGCCGAAGAAGATAAAAAGCAATCGACCGCGACAAAGGCGCCGTGGCCTTCATTAATATGATACTTATCAATTCGATAACCAAGGGCTTTTAAGGCCGCGAAGCCGCCCCGGCCCAAGATTATCGTCTGGAGCAGGCGGTAAGTCTCATCGCCGCCGTAAAGCTGGCCGGTGAGATGGCGATACTCTTCTTTATTTTCCGAAAATTTAGTATCTAAGAGATAGACCGGCACTTCCCCGCCGCTCGCGCTCTTGATCAGATAGCGCCAGATCCCGATCCGGACGCGGTCAGCGGCGATATTAATCCAACACGAAGTCTCCAATTTTTCCAGCAAAGAAAAATCGTAATCAGCGTCCGGCGATTCGTCTTGTTCGCCCGCCAAATTGATCGTCTGCTCGAAATAACCTTGGTCGCTCAGGAGCGTCACGCCGACCATCGGCAATTTAAAATCTGCGGCTGAGCGCAAGATATCGCCAGCCAGGACGCCGAGGCCGCCAGAGTAGTTCTTAATGCCGTCCTCCAACGCGATCTCCATGCTGAAATAGGCGATATGGGGAATATTTTTAAGAATAGACATATTAAATACTACGCGCTTCCTTAATTAATTTCTTAAATTCTTGATAATACGGTTCTAACTCTTGCCGACAGATATCTAAAGATAAGATATTATGTTTTTCCTCTAATTTAGACTCCAGCTGATCCAGGCAGCCAGAGAAACTAGCGCCGCGACCGCTGAAGATCATTATGGCGTTGAAAAATCCGGCGGGCGACAAAAAACGGTAGCAATCGGCATTAGCGCAAATTTCCGCCTCCAGATTAGGATAAGCCCCGCCATGGTGCAGCTCGACGCAACTGACTATCTTCTTAAAAATCTCCGGATCTAAATTAAATGGCGCTAAGAACTCCTGGGCCGCGCGGGAACTTTCGGCTATATGTTCAGCGAGGCGATTTTCCGCCTTACACTGACCGATCTTCAGATCCATCAACATCGTACCGAGAAGAACAATGTCCTTATCTGCCTTTAAGGCCATAGCCAATTCTTGCCCCTTGTCGTTCGCCAAGACGAAGTGCTCCAATTTCGGCATCCTGAATTTAGTAATTTCAGCTAAAGCCAGCTGCTTAGCTTTTTCTATTATCTCTTGCATATTGATGAATTGATATATTTATTGATTTTAGCCGAGGCGGCTATATTATCAATATTATAACATGAAAGCTTTGATAATTTAAAAGCCCGGTTTTGTTATCCGGGCTTCCTTCTCTTGTCGTTTAAAAAATCATCGATTATCGCCTTTTCCTCTTCTTCGACCAATCTCCTATTCAGAGGAATGACCAAGTGCTCAGAAAATAACTTACTATCTATCTTCTGGAAGATTACGAAGCTATCTCCTGCATGATGCCGGTAGTTGATCTTGACTTCATTGATGGCCGCGATCAGCTTTTTCCGGCCAGGATTATCGCCGGTTTCCAGGCGCACCCGATAGCCTAAGCGCTTAAAGAACTCACTCAAATATTCGGTGATCTCATCGGAATAAGAATGCTCGTGATAGAGATGCACCGGCTCCTCGGTAGACAGGACCGGTATACGGGAGAACATCTCTCGATAATACTTGTATAGACCATCTAGCCAGTCTGCATAGTCTAAGAATCTTTGCAGGCCGGTCTTCTTCGCGCTAACTTGTCTGACCATGACTAAGCTCCTCTATTTATATTTAAAAATAATTACTGTCTGAATGTAAAAGCGGCTAATCGGATAGCCGCTTATTGATTCTAATGAACATTAACTTCATTATTCAACAACTTTAAAGGAAAGCCATGCCGCAGCATCAAAGTGGTCGGGATGCGCCTCATATGCTCCAAGCATTTATCAAAAATTAGTTTGATGCTTTGGAATTTCTCAGAATATTTAAGTAGATCGGCCTGATGATTCTTTAAGACCCGGATGAATATGTCATTGTCTGCATCTATTTCGCGGAGGGCGAAGATGACATAGCCGATCTTCTCAATGGCGTTGAATAAAGCGCCTTCGACAGAATCTTGTTCTTCCTGGACAGCAAATGATCTTTTGAACGTCTCGACGACCGCCGTAGAATATTCGCCTAGATCAAGCTTAAGGAACATTACTTCAAACTGCTCCTTCTCAATTACTTCTATCTGGTCTTTGACCCGAGGATCATTTTTGATATCGTAAGCGATATCGCCGATGATCCCCTCGCCTAAGTCATGGTCAACGGCCGCTGATAATAATAGATAGGCGTCAAATTGATTGCCGACCGCGCGTTCTATGGCGACCACGATCTGAGTTAATAACGCTGTTTCCAGCGTGTGTTGTAATACGGTTTGCCGATAATCATGCGGATAGCGTTTCCAGCGCAAGACATCTTCTATGCGCAGTACCATATCCGTAAGAAAATCCTGCAGTTCGTTATTTCCCTGATGGTTTATACGATCCATAACTGGCCTCCAGCCTCTGATTGTGATTGTTATTGTTAAGGTAAATTATTGATTATTTTTCATCTCATCTTAGCACTGCGAACTGCAATGTCAATATACTAGTATCCTTCGCAAAGCGCCAGGCAGAACCGACGCTTATCTCTATAAGATATGATATCACTTTATACTTAAAATATCAGTAGATACGCTTTCTAACCAATAGCTTGGCAACACTCGGCCGGAGTCCGTAGGCCCAGCCCCAGGTGTAATCGGGAGTTATTATAGTATTTCAAATAATCATTAATTAAAGAAAGGTAACGGTCATAGTTCACTGGTTTCTCGGTACCGAAACATTCTTCCTGAATCGTCCGGTTAAACCGTTCGATGTGGGCGTTGTCGTTACACTTCCTGATTCTAGAATGGCGGTGAGCGATTTTCA
>Ga0265297_10004155_pt1 | contig 24280 bp, 15 predicted proteins | sample Munlanlwell13791_FD_192502 | JGI IMG/M metagenome (GOLD analysis project Ga0265297, IMG submission 192502) | Leachate microbial communities from a municipal landfill in Southern Ontario, Canada - Leachate well 137-91 | ecosystem: Engineered > Solid waste > Landfill > Unclassified | place... | reverse complement strand
TTTTTACCGTTACTCCCTGAACGATTAATTACAGGATACCAAATAAAAGAAAGAGGCTGACTTTATGGGTCAGCCTTTTTTATTTATTTGCTTTTGACTTATTGAACGAAAGACACCTCCCATTTGCTTCGCAAACGGGTCCTTCCCTCCGCGGGCGCGAGGTCTTTCTTATCAATAAGTCAATGAGCAACTTAATTCCAGCCGGGATTTTGTGTGAGAACGTATCCCTTGTCTTTATAGGCATCAATCTGAGCATTACCCAGCGGGGCAAGATAAACCCTGTCCGTAAAAGGATCACGGTCCTTTATGGTCTGAGGGATATAATACCCAACCATATCGGCGCCGTTAGATCCGTTATAGGTAACAACGGTGCCATCCTGTTTCATAACTTTCAGTACATTGACCTTAGACGGAATGAGCCATGTGGGAAGCTCCTGCTGGAAATTGATCCATAAGCCGAGGAGCATATCGGGGTTCATTGTTCCGCTCATGTAGTCGATTTTCTTCCAGCGCTTGATATCCAGAAGCCTTGTATGCTCATATACAAATTCCATACGGCGCTCCCGGCGGATCTCCCAGAGAAGCGGAGAGATATCACTGTCCCTGTCGGGATCGTCAGGAACGGCAGCAATACTCATGGGAGCCGTTTTCTTTATGCCTTTGGCAATAGCTGTAGCATCCAGAGGCCTCTTGCGAATGGCATTGATTGAAGCATCCAGGTCCGCCTGAGTAACAGCAGCTCCTCCCATGGTGGCTAATTCGGCCTTTGCCTCTATCCAGTTCAGCACCACTTCTGCATAACGCATTACAGGATACCCGTTGGTATTGGTGTTGGAGCCGTACTTGGCAGGAACCGTCTTCCCGTAATAGGTTACCCCCACGCGGTCAATGAACTTGCAGGCATAGAGCAGTGTTGACGAACTGATCATGGGATGATCCCAGAAGGTAGCCTCAAAACGGGGGTCACGCGTTGCCACCATATTGGTGATATCCAGAACACCGGCATTGGCGACGGAAGACAGTTTATAAGGTTTCCCGTCGTTACACAGGAACGATTTGGCCAGTGCCAGGTTGGGTGCCGGAGCCTGACTCTCATTCAGGTTGGAATACGAAGCAACGTGATGACGTACGGCTTCGGCATCGCTGTAATGCCGGTACATAAGCACTTCTTTCATTTTGGAAAGATCTTCAGATCCGAACAGGGAACGGAAGTCGGTGTCGAAAGAATATTTACCGGACTGAATCACAATATCTCCGGCTTTAACGGCCAGATCCAGATACTTCTTGGCCAGAGTCTGATTGTTCTTGTGATACTTTTGCCATGTACCTTCAAAAAGCATAAAACGCGAAATAAAACCTGCAGCTATATATTTGTTCAGGTAGTTGGTCCCGTCGTTTACACGCATTTTCTCCAGTACGTATACAAAGTCTTCGTAAACACCATCCATGGCTATGATCCGGTCCTGACGGTCTTTGTATAATTCTTCGAGTTCGGTATCGGATACTACCCTGTCATAATAGGGAACATCACCGAATACACTTACAAGACGGCTGTATTCATAACCTCTGAAGAAACGGGCTACGGCAGACCAGTGATTGTAGGCGTCTTCCGTAAGGTATCCGCTCTCTTTCATAGTGTTAATACGATCCAGGAACAAGTTGGACTTCCTGACCCAGGCAAAATTCCATGAAGGACCAGCATACTGGATGAGCATCGAGGGAGTCTCGGATGTCCCGGAACGTGAGGCGGGAGCAGAAGCTTCAAAAGCGCTCTGGGTCCCGGCACTGGTAAAGTCATCGCTGAAATAATACCCTCTCAGCGGAGTGTAATCTACACTCCAGCCCGAGAAATAGCCTGTAAAATAGTTTACATAATAACCATTGGCAAACAACCTGAGGTTGTTTTCATTGGTCCAGTAGTTGGTGTCGTCCATTGCAGATTTCTGCGGACGATCCAAAAAATCACTACAACCTGCCAGTACAAAGGCAGATAAAGACACTAAAAGTATAATGTATTTTTTCATCGCCGTATTTCTTTAGAAGTTAATCTGAATACCAATTGACGCACTCTTGAATGTCGGAGCTCCCACACCTGTTCTGCTGGCGTTATAATTATCGTCGGCATTGAACAATGAATATCCCGGCACTTCTTCAGGGTCAATGGGAAGGCCCTTCAGATGATCAAAAGTAAAGAAGTTCTCCAGTGCAGCATATACTCTCAGTTTGCTGATATTTACTTTTCTCATGAGTTTAGCCGGCAAAGAATAACCCAAAGTAAGGTTTTTAAGCCTGAAATAAGACATATCAAGCAGGTAACGGCTCTGTATCTGCATATTGTTGGTATTATTACTGTTGGCGTTATTATACGGTCTGGGATAATAAGCATCTGTGCGGTCCTCTTTCCAGAAATCACCGGCAATGGCTTGTGCCATAGAACCGTCAGAAGAGTTGAACCCGGCAATGGTCATGGAACTGTTACCCCACAATTCGCGTTTGCCCACTCCCTGGAAAAATACAGACAGGTCCACACCTTTAAATTCGGCTCCCAATCGGAATCCGTATTCATAACGCGGAGTAGAGTTCCCGATCACCTTCAGGTCTCCGTGGTCGTCTGCCAGGCGGCTCCCCGGATTAATAACACCGTCTCCGTTTTGATCTTTGAATTTAACGTCACCCGGACCGAATTTGAAATTTGAGCTGTTCTGCAGTTTGCCCTGGGTAACTCCGTCCACCGTCTGGTAGACCATGTATCCGTCTGTAGATTTTATTGTTACCAGATTTCCGCTGTTATCGTATACAAAATCTTCTTTCTGGTACAAACGGTCCGTTTCATAGCCCCAAATCTCACCATATGTTTTGCCAACGTACCAATCGTCAATACTGGTAGTGCTTCCGTATTTTGTGATCTTTGTGGTAGCATCTGATAATGTAACCAACGCGCTAAGGGTTAATCCATTGGAGAAAGCATGCCCAAAATCGATGGCAATTTCCCAGCCTCTCGTCCGCAGCGACCCAAAGTTGCCTTTAGGCGCTCCGGTCCCGTAAGTAGCTGGAATACCCTCAATGGGAACAATCATGTTTTCTGTATCGCGCTGGAACCAGTCAAATGTAATTCCCAGGGCACTGTTAAAGAAACGGGCATCAAAACCTGCGTCCAGAGTAGTGATATCCTGCCATGTAATGGCATCTGCAACGGCAGCAGGCGTTCCGTAATACACCAGCTTGGCACCGTTCTGCAACCAAAGGGAAGTTGTACTGGACATGGTAGGTACATACAAATTATTTTTTACGGTCTGGTCACCAATGCTTCCCCAAGATCCGCGCAACTTAAGGCTGCTCATAACGGGTCTTGCCCATTGCATCCAGGGTTCTTCCATAACCCGCCATCCGGCAGAGAAGGAAGGATACCATCTCCATTGCATATGGCCCGGGAACTTTGAGGTCCCGTCATAGCGGATATTGGCTTCCAACAAATATTTCTCGGCAAAATTATAGTTCACGCGGGCAAAATAACCCAACTGAGACTCCCAGGCCTCTTCTCCGCCGCCGGTTTGTGTTCCGTTGGCCAGGGAAAACTGGGGATTGGTAATATCAATAAGGGTGGTTTTCTGAGCCCAGTGGGATGCTTCGTCATAAGTGATGGCACTCATCCCTAACAGGAAGTCGAAAGTATGCCTGTCGCTCAGTACCCATTTGTAGTTGGAGGTCAGGTTAATGGTATTGCGCATGGAATTTTCAGATTTCCTGTACATATGGTCGGGATTGGCTCCTGCCGAGGTATAATTATAATAGTCGAGCTGATAGGCAGGCATGGCACCCGGATCCGAAGCAGACACCTTTTCGCCGGCAGAGTTAACATACATTCTGGTTCCATCGGCGTTGTTGCGCGCTACGGGACTGCCCCAGGTGTTACCGGCAGTAAAACTGTAACCCGGAGTATTGATAATATATTCCTGATTGGCATGGGTGTAATCGAGTTCAATATTCCAGTCTTTGAGAGGTGTCAGCACAAGCCCGGCGTTGAAGCTGGTATAATTAGTGGTGCGATTAGCCGTATTGGCAGAAGAGGTTTCGTAAACCGGATTACGCGTAGGTTTGCCGTTATCTTCGTCTACCCAGGGGAAGGTGGGACCCCAGCGGAACATGTAATACCAGACGTCTGCGGTAGATGAACTGGTGGCATAGGCATAACGTTTATCACGCTTAGAATACATGGCTCCTGCATGAATGGACAACCATTTCTTCACCTGGGTGTTCACTCTGATGGATCCGTTCCAGCGTCTGAAGTCGTCTTGCTTGGCGGTTTTCATCATACCGCTCTGATCCAGATATCCCAGGGCAATGTTGAAATCTGTCTTTCCGGCTTTTCCGTTAACGGAAAGGTTATGGGTCTGGGTGGGAGCCCATTCTCTCAACAGGTATTCATAGGGTTCATAGGTACGTATGCCTATTTTCTGGTTATTGGCATTAACGTACCAGTCACGGCCGTAAACCATGGGATCGCCAGACTTGACGGTGTTCCCGTATGTTTGCTGCCAGGTAGCGGCTTTGTTGTAACCTTCGCGGTCAATCAGCCAGAAAGCGCCAACAGGGGTAGTGGTTCCTATGCGCTCGGCAGCCAGCACTGTATATTCCAGAGCGTCTACTCCGCCCATGACGAACTCCTTGGACGGGTTCTGGAACGATACGTTCCCCGAATAAGAGACATTCACAGCCTCGGATTTAGCACCTTTCTTTGTGGTAATAAGGATTACCCCAAAAGCGGCCTTGGAGCCGTAAATGGAGGCCGATGCGGCATCCTTGAGAACCGAGATGGATTCAATATCGTCCGGGTTCACCATCTGGATACTGGGAATCTGTACGTTATCCATCAGGATCAGAGGGCTGGAACTTCCCTGGATGGAGGCATACTGTCCGCGAATCTTTATGAGAGGATCCTGTCCGACTTCTCCACCGCCAATCATGATGGACAATCCCGGGGTGGTTCCCTGCAAGCCTCGTCCCACATCGGCAATAGGACGGGCGATCAATGTTTTGTCAACATCAACAGAAGAAACGGCTCCGGTCAGATTTTCTTTTTTCTGAACGCCAAAGCCGACTACCACTACGTCCTGAAGCAACAACGCATCTTCTTCCATTGTCACATTGATTCTGGCACGTCCGTTCACCGGAATGGCAACGGTCTTGTAGCCTAAAGAAGAAAATGAGAGTGTTGCATTGGCGGGAGCCATAATGGAATAATTCCCGTCAAGATCGGTAGAGGTAACCGTTTCCGTACCCTGAACAAGTACCGTCGCCCCTACCAGGGCTCCGGCCTTATCCGAGACATTACCCGTAATGGTAATGTTCTGGGCGTTTGCATAAACTGAAAACAGCATTAAGCAAACCATGAGGATAAATTTTCTTGAGAGCATAGATTAATTAGTTAGGTTAGTAATGGGTTAATAGGGAATAACTTACATACCGGATAAAATCCGGAATATATGTCTGGAAATTAAATGGTACAAAATGGAACGAAAAAAGGGAGGCGTTTTAGGTTTTAGTGAAACAAATATAAGTAAATAATATTTCAATTTGATTGCGAAAAACGTATTTGAGTTTTTAATTAACACCAAACAGGGCGTTTCGGTATGAGATTGTCAAAAAGGGGCGCGATTTGTAGAGTTTTCGCATTTTTTTTCATTTTTTTCCGTACCTTTCGTGAATATAATTGGAAACAATTAGACCTAACCTATTTCTATTAACCTAACAACATTACTTATGCATGTTTACAAGAAAAGTGGCCGCCTGCTAAAAACTTGCCTGGCGACCTTGGCAATTGTCCTTCTTGCAGGGCCAATGTGGGCACAAAATGTAAATGTAACCGGTAAGGTGACCGATAAAAACGGTGCTCCCCTTATGGGTGTTTACGTTCTTGTCCAGGGATCCACAACAGGCGTAACGACCGAACTTGAAGGTAGTTATTCCATAAGCGCCCCTGCCAACGGCACATTGAAGTATTCCTTTATGGGGTTTGATGACGCAATTGTTCAGGTGAACGGTCGTTCCATAATCGATGTGACCCTGTCCGATTCTTCCGTTGCTCTGGAAGAATTAGTTGTAACAGCTCTCGGTATAAAGAAAGACAGGAAAGCCCTGGGTTTCTCTGTAACCGAAGTGGGAGCGGAAGAATTGCTTAAAAACAAGCAGACGAACGTTATTAACTCACTGGCAGGTAAAGTAGCCGGTGTAAACGTAACCCAGTCCGGCGGTTCTGCCGGTTCGGGGTCAACTATCATCATTCGTGGAGGCAACTCCGCCAGCGAAGGTCGCGACAACCAGCCCCTCTTTGTGGTTGACGGGATCATCTACGACAACTCCACGGTTGTGGGCGGGAACTCCGGAACAGACGGTATGACCAAAAATGCATCTACTTTCAGTAACCGCGTAATGGATATCAATCCCGAGGATATTGAATCTATGTCCGTTCTGAAAGGGGCTGCAGCTGCAGCTTTGTACGGATCACGTGCTGCAGACGGTGTCATTGTCATCACAACTAAGAAAGGAGCTAATGACGGCACCGTAAAGGTATCTGTCGGATCTAAATACAGTTATTCCTGGGCAAGTTCCCTTCCCGAATTACAGGATGTATACGGACGCGGATATTACAATCAGGCCGGCGTGTTCAGCGATTATAGCTATAATTCCTGGGGCCAAAAGAACACCGGTACGATTTACGACAACGTTGGTACCTTCTTTCAGGGTGGAAATATCTGGGATAACAGTGTGAGCGTATCGGGAGGCAGCAAAAACGGCAGTTTCTACCTGTCCGCTTCGCGCTATGACCAGGAAGGGATTGTTCCCACTACCGGATACGACAAGACCACCTTCCGCTTTAATGGCGAACAGAAATACGGCAAATTGACCGTAGGAGCCAATGTCGCCTATTCCATTTCCAATACACAAAAGACCCTGACCACCGGAGGTCTTTACGGTGGTGGCGGTAACGGGGCTATGACAGCCGTATACGGATGGGCCCGTAGCGACGATATGACCCATTATTTAAACGAAGACGGCACTAAATACCGTGATTTTGAACAATATCAAAATCTGGCCGATGACCGTGAAAATCCTTACTGGATCATTAACAAGAATAAACTGAACGACCAGACGCGCCGCTGGACCGGATCTGTCAATGCCAACCTGGACGTAACCGACTGGTTCAATATTGTTTATCGTGTTGGTCTTGATACGTACACCTACGATGAATATACGTACATAGCTCCGGGTGGAGCTGTATCTGAAAAATACCAGAACGGCCGTTTGTCAAAAAGCGACAGGACTTATCAATATTTGTCTTCGAACCTTATGCTGAATTTTCATAAAACATTCGACGACTTTGATTTCAACCTGCTCCTTGGTCAAACTTCCGAAGACACAAAAGGTGTCAGACAAAACCACTGGGGATACGATTTCGTAACCGCCGGAACCATCAGTTTTGCCAATATTGCCAACGAAAATAAATTTTTCACCGAATCCAATTCCCTTAAACGTCTTATTGGTGTTTACGGAGAATTCCGTGCCGCTTACAAAAATATTGCCTACCTGACGGTTACCGGACGTAACGACTGGTCATCTACGCTCCCTATTGAGAACCGCTCGTATTTCTACCCTTCTGTGAGCGGAAGTTTTGTATTCACAGAAGTGATGCCCAAGAATGATATCCTTTCCTTCGGAAAGATCCGTGCTTCCTGGGCACAGGTCGGTAAAGACGCCTCGTCTTATGCCACCAACACCTATATGTGGTCACCCGCTGCCGTTAGCGACGGGTTTATTGGTATTGGTAATAACTGGACACGCGGCAACCCGTACCTGAAACCGGAAATTCAAACTTCGTGGGAAGTGGGTGCCGAAATGCGCTTCTTTGGCGGACGCCTGGGGCTTGATTTTACTTATTATAACAGTGAAACAACTAACCAGATTGCAGCCCCCCGTTTGGGACAGTCCACAGGGTACATCTTTATGTCTATTAACTCCGGGTCCGTATCAAATAAGGGCATGGAATTAATGATCACGGCTACACCCGTTGAAACCAAGAACTTCTCCTGGGACCTGACGCTAAACCTTTCCGGAAACCGCGGACGCCTGGGAGACTTTATGGAAGGTGTGGACCTGTTTTATGTGACCGACGTACAGATTGGCGGAGTAAAAGCCGCTGCTGTTCCTAACGGAGGCTATTTCCTGGGGATCACAGGAGACTACTGGAAACGTGAAACACAAACAGACGAAGAAGGCGTTGTAACTGAAATTCCTGACGGACGTTATATCGTAGATGAAACCACCGGTTTATACAAAACCACCGGGGTGGTCACTAATGTATTAGGTAACCGCGAACCCGATTTCATTGGCGGTCTGAATAACACATTTACATATAAAAACCTTAGTCTTTCTGTATTGCTTGATATCCGCAAAGGCGGCCTTATTTATAACGGGACCGAATATCTGTTGCTCAACAACGGTTTGTCTCCTCAGACCCTCAACCGCGAATCTGTTACCGTGGAAGGCGTTTCGAGCGTTACCGGAGAACCGGTTGCCTATACGTATAAAGCCGGACAGATGTACGTGGTTAACGGTGCCGAAAAGAGCGGGGATTACATGATCCAGAGCTACTACAGCAATTATGCAGCCAATGCCTACAATCTTTTGACCGACACCAACTGGCTGCGTTTGCGTGCCTTATCGCTCTCCTATGACTTTAAGGGTCTTTTCAGCAAACAAAGTTTTGTTAAAGGGCTATCGGCTACCGTAACAGGGACCAACCTTTTCTTGTGGAGTAATTACAAGGGCATGGATCCTGAAGTAAGCGTATCGGGCTCGGGTACGGGTGGTTCCGGTTCATCGGGTATTGATTATTGCGGTGTCCCTGCTACCGCCGGTTTGTCATTCGGTTTAAATATAACTTTCTAATAACAAACGGATTTAAAAACTCAGATTATGAAAAAAATACTATATATAGCTTTAAGTCTGTTGCTTTCCTTTGGAATGACCGCTTGTAACGATTGGTTGGACGTAAACGTAGACCCCGACAACCCGAATAACTCCAGCGCTACGGTAGAAAGCCGGCTTCCCTGGATTCAACATTATTATATGTACGCATGGGGTTCCGCCTGTATGCGCGGTGTGACCATTGGTGGTCTGATGACTCAAACGGGGACCACAAGTACCAACGGATATCTTTCGGCATGGAACCCCTCACAGGGAGCCACTACCACTTCTTACCAGAACTGGTTCATCGGGGCTGCCTGTAACATTGACGATATGATTGCAGCCGCCGAAAAAATCGGTGCCTACCATTATATTGGCGCAGCCCACGCTATTCATGCTATGGGGTATATGCTTATGGCGGACTTGTACGGCGAAATGCCTTATTCCGAGACACTTGGCAGCAACCCCACTCCTGTTTACGATAACGGTGAAACCATTTTTAACGGGTGCCTGGCACGTCTGGACCAAGCGATTGAATACTTTAATATGACCCAGGAAGAGGGAGCCACCTCCCTGGCCGAAGGAGATAGCTGGAATGGTGGTGATGTCCAAAAATGGATTAAGCTGTGCTATGGACTGAAAGCCCGCTGGCTGAATAAGCTTTCCAAGAAATCCGCATTGTACGATCCCCAGGCCGTTCTGGACGCCCTGGCCAAAGCGCCACAATCCAACAACGACAACACCATTATGAAACACAGCAATGCGGGTGACCAGGATACGAACTTTACCGTTGGCGACCCCTACCAAACCAGTGTAATCTGGGACTGCGCCGCCTGGGGAGCTACCCAGCGCTACACTAAATGGTATCTCGATCTGCATACCAATCTCAGAGGAGCCGGCGTAGTTGACCCCCGTATGAGTAAGGTGTTCCCCGCACGTATGAGTAACATAAAACTTAACGATGCAGGCAGTATTGTGAGCTATCAATGGACCCGTGACGTGGGAGTGGACGTTATGTATGGTACCCGCAGAATTTATGGGGCGTTGACAAGCGCCACTGTGGCAACTGCCAATGTGGCAAAGAGTTATACAATTACCAATGCCGCCGACAAAGCTACAATTCTAGCCTTCTTTGACGAAGAAGGATTCCCTTACACAATAGCAGGCGACAAGGTGAGTGTCACCTATCCCAAAGGCTGTATGTACATCAACACGAATGATTACAAGCAGGTTATGGACCTGAAGTATGTGGACATGAGGGCCCTTGCCCAATCGCAGACGGGTGGACGTGCCGAGAATGATATGTATTTCTATCCCAGCGCCTCGTCCAATGCCGTAGCAGGTACCGGTTCATTCTGGACCCGTCCCGATTCCGATTCTGATATACTGACTTATTACGAGATGTGCTTCATCAAAGCCGAAGCTTATATGCGTCAGGGCAATACCGCCGGCGCTTATACCGCTTATATTGACGGTATCAAAGCCAGCTTTGCCCGCATGCAGACCAAACTTCAGGATTGGGCCGCTTCGGGTACGGTTAACCCCGACCAGCAACCCATGAACCAGGCAGATATCAATGCCTATATGGCAAGCGGTGCTGTTGCACAAAATGCAGCCCAGCTGACTATGGCCGACATCATGCTCCAAAAGACCATCGCTATGGGTGTCAATGTAGAAACATGGAACGATATGCGTCGGTTCAACTACGGTGCCGGCAATATTGGCAGCTTTGGACAGGTATATAAAAATTACGTGAGACCGGCCGAATTTACAGCAACCAATAAGATCCCCGGAACGGATCCTACCCAGGAAAATTACTGGTTCCGTCGTTACAGCCAATGCTCTCACGAAACCAACTATAACAAGACCCAGGTAGAAGCCTCCAATCCGCTGGCAATGACTTTTGCCAACGGTCCTATCTGGAGCGATCCCGTTTGGTGGGATAAAGCCGAATAATTAACCTAAAATGTTTTTTGAATAGAGCGGTCGCGGTGACCGCTCTATTTTCCTTTATTTATGGAGCATCTGTTCAGATACATCAATAAGGCAATTCCTTTTGTATTGGGAATGGCCGTATTCCTTTTTTTCTTTCTTTATGCACCGGGGCTCATATATTTTCAGGAACAAAACCAGCTTTTTCTATATAACAGAGACTATTTTCTGCAAACGGCAATGCACCCGGGCGGCTTGGCATCATATGCGGGGGCATTTTTTACCCAATTTTACGCCTTTGCCTGGTCCGGAGCCTTACTCTCTGCCCTGTTAATCGTACTGGCACAACAAAGTGTTGCAAAATTGCTCGTAAAAGCAGGAGCAAAAACAGAATATCTTTTTTTATCAGCTCTACCTGCTCTGCTGCTCTGGAGGTTCCTCTGTAACGAGAATTACCTGGTAGCGGGGATCGTAGCCCAACTTATATCATTGGGTGCTGTACTCTCTGTGCTTCCTTTACGTCACAAAAGCATGTATCCGCTTTTTGCAGCAGGTATTGCCATTGTGGTGTATCTGGCGGCAGGCGGTGCTTTTTTGCTATATCTGGCGCTTGTAATGCTGTATGAATTATATGACAGGCAGATGCGACAATCAGGCCGGTTAATCCCTCTTTTTGCCGTGACCTTGCTATTAGCGGCCGGATTGCCCCTGGTCGCCGGAATGATTTTTCCGTATTCTTCCACGCAACTTTTTCTGGGAACGGGATTTTACCGGTATCCTATGGAAAACTATCATTTTCAATATATTTTCTGGCTACTTGTAATCGTGACGGTAATCCTGGGGCCCCGGCTTCCTGCTGTAAGAAAAGTACGAACAATGACAGCCGTCACCTTTGGAGGCCTTTTTATAGTGTTTTTTGGGGGGGGTCTGTTGCTGCACAAAGCCATTGAACCTTCTTTGGAAGAAGCTCTGGAATACGATCACATGGCTTCTAAACAACAATGGAACCGGATTATCCGGCATGCCGATAAAAAGTCGCCTTCTACTCCAATTTCTCTTACCTGTCTGAACCTTGCTCTGGTGAAAACCGGCACCTCTGAAGACAAACTCTTTGCCTATTTTCAAAACAGCACCGAAGGCTTAATTCCCTCTTTCGGAGGTGATTTCACCTCGCCGCTAACCACTGCCGAAGTTTTTTTCCACCTGGGATTAATGAATGAAGCACAGCATTATGTATTCGAAGCAATGGAGGCCATTCCCGATCATCAGAAGAGTGCACGCTGTCTAAAACGTCTGGCAGAGACAAATTTTATTAACGGACAGCTCGGGGTGGCACAGAAATACCTGGGTCTTTTAAAACAAACCCTGTTGTACAGGAAATGGGCTCTCTATGCGACAGAAGAAACTCATCCGGAGTGGACGCTATATAAACAATACCGGCTCCCTGGCGATGAAATGTTCAGTTCCGGAAATATGCAGGCTATCCTAAAGAATCTCGTACTGCACAATCCCGAAAATCTGTGTGCATTCCGGTATTTAATGGCCCATACGCTGCTGAATAAAGATTGGGATAAGGTCTCTGCCCATTATGCCCTGGGCGGCATGCATTATACCTCTGTTCCCTGGACATATCAGCAGGCCCTGGCTTTTGAATGGTTTCAAAAAGAAGGAAATTTCACATCGGTTCCCTGGACGCTTGACGAAACAATTATTACCGGCCTTCAGGAATTTATGAAGACCCTGTCGGGCGCCTCTGAGCAACAAGCTAAATTTGTACTTGAAAAAATGTTCAGACACACATACTGGTATTATTTGTTCTTCATATTTTAGGACCATGAAACAATATGTTTTTCTTATACTGCAATGGTTGGCTCTGTGTATTGTACACAGCTGTGTTTCAGGCCCGGAAAATCCTGTGCGGGTAGCACAACAACCTGCAATCCTGCCTGACTATACTTCGGTCACGGTCCCAAACGATATTGCACCCCTGAACTTCACGCTCTCGGACAGTTCTTTTTCGGCCCTTTCCGCCGAACTTTCCGGACCTGAGGGTACTTCTTTCCGGGTAACCGGCCGGAAAGAAATTTCCATTCCCGCAAAAAAATGGGCAAAACTAATTAAAGCAAATACCGGTGATAGCATCTGTGTAACCATGTGGGCCCGGAAAGGAAAAAACTGGGAGCAATACGCCCCGTTCTCCATATATATTAGCAATTATCCGGCAGATTACGGGCTTATGTACCGCCTTATTGCTCCTGGATATGAATTGTATAGCCGTATGGGTATATACCTGCGTGAATTGCATTCGTTCCATCAGAAAGAAATCTTTGTAAACACCATAATCAAAGAAACCTGCATGAATTGTCATGCGGTCAAAAAGGGAGATCCGGATTATTTTAACCTGCACCTCAGAGGGCCACAGGGCGGGACAATTATTATGATAAATGGCGAGGTTGCGGCCTATGAAACGAAAACCGCCCAAACTCTGTCCAATTGCGTATATCCGTATTGGCACCCTTCGGGGCGCTATATCGCCTATTCTGTGAATACCACCCGACAGATGTTTCCAATGAGTGCCGATAAGAGAATTGAGGTATACGACGAGGCTTCTGACATTGTGGTGTTCGACAACAACACAAAAAGGCTTATTTCTTCTAAACTGCTTACCACTAATAAATTTGAAACCTTTCCGGCTTTTTCTTCTGACGGGAAATACCTCTATTTCTGCGTATCGGATCAGAAAAAAATGCCCGATGAATATCAGGAAGTCCGCTATGCGCTGTGTCGTATTGCGTTCCATCCGGAGTCCGGCACTTTCGGAAGCGTTATGGATACACTGATAAATGCGCCGGCAATGGGAAAAAGTCTTACGTTCCCCCGTCCGTCTCCGGATGGGAGATTTCTGATGTTCACTATGGCCGATTACGGAACCTTCCCAATATGGCACAGCGAAGCAGATCTGGGTCTGCTTAATCTGCAAACCGGAGAATGGCATTTGATGGACGGCATCAACAGCTCCGAAACAGAGAGTTACCATAGCTGGAGCAGCAACTCCCGCTGGATAGTTTTTTCCAGCAGGAGAGACGACGGGCTATATACCCGGCCTTTTATTGCCTGTATAGATGAGCAGGGACGTACCGGAAAACCATTTCTGCTGCCTCAGAAAAAACCGGCAACGTATTATTCTAATCTACTGTATTCTTTTAATATTCCGGAATTTATTACCGGCCCGGTAAAATTGGACATAAGAAAAGCCGCAAAAAAAACCGCCCGCAAAACATCGCTGTCCTGGGACGGTCTGAAAGAGGAGGATAAATCTAATTAGCCACCAGAAATTTGAACAATAGCAACGCCTGGGAGGCATTGGAAAGATCAATCGCATTTTCATTAATATATTTTTCAATTAATGTTTTTTTTGAAGGGAAGAATTTTTTAAAATTTTTCTCGTTCAACGCATATGCTTTTTTATCCCTGATAAGGTATGCCCGCTGATGAACCGTATACTGGGTCGTCTCTACCGCCAGTGATCTTCCGCCTGTGGTAATATTGAAACCTTCGCTGCGCAGGTTTCGTTTTTCAATGGGCACGTTGGGCGATTTTTCTTCACGGCCAAAGGCTCCGTAACGTTTTTCCGCCTCGAGTTCAAGATATTGTTCAACGCCAAACATCACATTCCCATCGGTATCAAGTATCTGCATATAATGACCAAGCAATGGAATAAAATAATTTCGGTCTATCAATACGGCAGATACCTGGCTTATATCGCTGAAAACATCCGGCAATCCCTCCTTATCCAAAAAACAAAGAGTGGAGGACGCCAGCAGAATGTTCAACTGACCGTTAAAGACCGTCCCATCCCGAAACTGAATGGTTCCCGGGGAGAACTCATTGAAATAATATAATTCTGTATAAGGCTTAGTGGTGTCGACCTCGAGGAAAACCGACTGTGAGTAGCCGGCCGTATAACCTGCCGTAATAAGAATTAGTATTGCGAAGATCTTTTTCATATTCATTTGATAATAGCACCGGCAACAATATTGGCAACCAATGTTCTTAATCTTACAGTAGATCCGTCGTCGTACGGATGTACCCTGTTCGTCAGCAAAATAACAGCCGTATCGGAATCGGGATCGATGACCATGGAGGTTCCGGTATAGCCGGTATGACCGTAAACCGTAGCGGGGTCGAACAAATTACCATTCCAGGAACCTTCGTTGCCCCAGCCGAGGGTACGTCCGAATTCTTTCACTTCGGCCGGAACACGCGCCATGGCTTTTACCGTTTGCGGTCCGAGAATACGCCGCCCCCTGTATTCGCCTCCGTTAAGCAACGCAACGGCAATGACAGCCAGATCACCGGCATTTGAAAAGACGCCTGCATTACCTGAATTACCTCCGTTCAGACGGCGGGCCAGCGGATCGTGCACCTGCCCTGTCAGCGGCAGGCTGTCCGCCTGGAGTTCGGTAGGACAGCACAGTGCCAGGGTCTCTCCCTCGGGCATATACATGGTATGTTTCAGCCCGAGCACGTTAAATACGTTTTCCCTGGCATAATCACACAGACGCTGACCCGTAATTTTTTCCAACACATTCTGCAAGGTTATAAAATTCAAGCAACTGTATTGATAATCAGTAGCAGGCTTGAAATCCCTGGGACAGTGACAGATGTACTCCATAAGACCTTCCGGGTTGGGAGAACCGTATTGTGCCACCAGATCTTCAGTAGGACCGTACGGGGGAAGTCCCGAGGTATGTGTCATCAGATCGGTAATGGTGATGGGTATTGTCTGTCCCGACAATGAATCGGTCCAGGGTTCGAATCCGGGAATAAACAGGTTAACAGGGTCCATTAAACGCAGTTTGCCCTGCTCAACCAATTGCATGACAGATAAAGTTGTCCCGACACATTTACTTACGGAAGCCAGGTCAAAGACAGATTCAACGGTCATGGGCACGGTGTCGGGGACCAACTGTTTGTTGCCATACGCCTTAAGATAAACCATTTTTCCATGACGTACGACAGCCAGAACGGCTCCCGGAGCATCGCCGTTTTCAATGGCGTCAAGAATTACCCGGTCCACTCCGGCCAGTCTTCCGGCATCCATCCCAACCGACGAGGGGGAGGCGGAAGGAAGGCCTCCGCCCGGAGCAGCACGATCGCAGCTCAATAAAGCAAACGACGCAATAGCAAGAATTAAACATGCCTTTTTCATAGTAATCCTCTGTTTCTGAGTAACGGGGTTTCTGTGGGTTCCTGCCCGCGGAAACGGACATACTGGGTCATGGGTTCGTCCCAACCTCCCTCGGCCAGGATGTATTTACGGAATTTTCCGGCCAGATCGCTGTTAAACAGGTCTCCGGACTGTTCGTACGCATCAAAGGCATCGGCGTCGAGTACCTCGGCCCATAAGTATACATAGTATCCTACGGAATAACCTCCGTCAAAAATATGTGAAAAGTAGGTGGAACGGTAACGGGGAAGAATCTCGGGAATAAGTCCGTAGCCGTCGAGTACTTTCTTTTCAAAAGCGTTCACATCGTAAGATTGCTCAACAGGTGAAGAATACCAGTTGATATCCAGTAACGAGGCTGCCACGTATTCTACGGTAATAAAGCCCTGGTTAAAATGGCTGCTGTTCACGATTTTTTGTATAAGCGCATCGGGCATGGGTTCACCGGTCTGGTAATGTTTGGCATATACCTTTAATACTTCGGGGGCGCCAGCCCAGTGTTCGTTTATCTGTGAAGGCAGCTCTACCATATCGTTGGGCAAGGAACCGCAAATCCTGTCATAGTCTCCCCGGCTGAAAAAACCGTGCAAAGCGTGTCCGAATTCATGAAACAGGGTTTCGGTTTCGTCCCAGCTCAGCAGTACGGGCGCATCTCCCACCGGGGTGGGAAAATTTGTAACCACCGATACAAGGGGAAATACTTCTTTTCCGTCTTCCTTATAATAATTACGGAATCCGGTACACCATGCCCCGGCATTTTTGCTGGCCCTGGTATAATAGTCGAGATAGAAAACGGCCAGGTGGCTCCCGTCGGCGTCTTTTACTTCAAAGGTTTCCACGTCTTTATGGTATACGGGAATATCGGTACGTTTTTCAAAAGTAATCCCGTACAGTTTGTTGGCCACATAAAACATTCCGTCCCTTACGTTTTCCAATTTCAAATAGGGTTTTATCTCCTGTTCATCCAGGTCGTATGCTGCCTTGCGAAGTTTTTCCGCATAATACCACCAGTCCCAGCTGGCCAGTTTAAACCCGGCTCCTTCGGAATCGGCAATTTGTTGCATCCGGGCCAGTTCTTCTTTTGCCACCTTCAGTGCAGGAGTCCATACACGTTCCAGAAAGCCATAGACATTGGCGGGATTCTTTGCCATATTTTCTTCCAGTACGTAATCTGCATAGGTTTTATATCCAAGCAGTTGTGCACGCCGCAAACGAAGGTTAACCAGCTTGTCAACCAGGGTTTTGTTATCGTTTTCATTATCGTTGTCGCCCCTCATATAATAGCCTTTATATAGCTTTTCCCTTAATTCCCTGTTTTGTACGTATTGCAGAAAAGGTATCCATGAAGGCTTATTGGGAGTAAAAACCCATTTGCCTACCATTCCCTCTGCCTTGGCCTGCTCAGCGGCGGCTAAAATGTTTTCCTGAGGCAACCCTTTCAGATCCTCAACATTATCTACGACAAGACGGAAGGCATTGGTTTCTTTAAGGATATTATCACCGTATTGCAACGAGGCTGTGGAAATCTGGGTATTGATCTCCATAAGCTTCGCTTTATCTTCATCGGAAAGATTGGCTCCTTCACGTACAAAGTCGTTGTAATACTTCTCCAGGGTACGCAGAGCCTGCGCAGACAGGTTCAATGTCTCACGTTTTTCGTATACGGCCTTTACACGTTGAAAAAGAAGCGGATCGAGCATTATCTCGTCTGAATGCTGCGATATCATGGGCATGAGTTCCATAGCCAGTTCCTGCATTTGAGGATTGGTATCGGCTCCGTAAAGATTGCTGAAAATAAGCACAATCCTGCCAAGCAGGCGTCCCGAAGCATCGAGGGGAGCAATGGTGTTTTCAAAATCGGGTTCCTGAGGATTGTCAAGAATAGCCTTGATTTCGTCTTTATGCTGCTTCATGGCCACTTCTATGGCCGGTTTGTAATGCTCTGTCCGGATCTGCTCAAAAGGAGGCGTTCCGAACGGTGTGTTGAATTCACTCAGTAAAGGATTATTCATAGTAGGATCTTTTGTGGCACAGGCGGCCAACAGGCCGGCCAGGCAGAAAAACAACAATTTTTTCATGTTTCGTATATTAATTAAGACCGCGGTTTCTTAAAAGAGGTTCTTCAGTAGGCATTTGACCACGGAAACGCATGTATTGGGTCATTGGATCGTCCAGGCCGCCTTCGGCAAGGATGTATTTGCGGAAGGCACCGGCGTATTGCGGGTTGAACAGGTCTCCGGATTGAGAGAAGGCATCAAAGGCATCGGCGTCAAGGATCTCGGCCCACAGGTAGACATAATAACCTACGGCATATCCGCCGTTAAAGATGTGTGAAAAATAGGTGGACCGGTAACGCGGAATTATCTCATCTATGAGGCCATATTTATCCAGGGCAGCCTTTTCGAAATCATTCACATTGTAAACCTGTTCCGTAGCGGCTGCATGCCAGTTCATGTCCAGCAGGGCAGCTGCAATGTATTCCACAGTGGCGAAGCCCTGGTTGAAATGACTGCTGTTCACGAGTTTCTGTATCAATTCATCGGGCATGGGATCACCGGTCCGGTAATGTTTGGCATATACCTTTAATACTTCGGGCTGTGAAGCCCAATGCTCATTGATTTGAGAGGGCAATTCCACCATATCGCGGGGAAGGCTTCCGCAAATCCGGCTGTAATCGCCGCGACTGAAGAACCCCTGTAATGCATGACCAAATTCGTGGAACAGGGTTTCGGCTTCGTCCCAGCTCAGCAGCACAGGGCCGTCATCCATTCTGGGGGTAAAGTTACAGGTTACCGTTACCAAAGGGAATTGCTCGGTGCCATCGGCAAATTTCATATAACGACGGAGTCTGGAACACCAGGCTCCGGCACGTTTTCCTTCACGTGTAGGATAATCGAGGTAAAGAATGGCCAAGTGGCTGCCGTCATTATCTTTTACCTCGAATGTTTCCACAGACGGATCATAAACCTGGATATTATCCTGTTTTTCAAAAGTAATACCATATAGTTTATTGGCCACATAGAACATACCATCGCGTACATTTTCAAGTTGCAGGTAGGGTTTTATCTCCTGCTCATCCAGATCGTATTTTTCCTTGCGAAGTTTTTCTGCATAGTACCACCAGTCCCAGCTGGCCAGTTTGTAACCGGCTCCTTCGGCATCGGCTATTTGCTGCATCAGGGCCAGTTCTTCTTTGGCTACTTTTAGAGCAGGTGTCCACACACGCTCAAGAAAATCGTTTACCGCAGCCGGCTCTTTGGCCATATTATTAACCAGGGCGTAATCGGCATAGGTGGCGTATCCGAGGAGGGCGGCTTTTTTCAGGCGCAGGTTAACTATTTGTCCTGTCAGTTTTTTATTATCGTTTTCGTTGTCGTTGTTGCCGCGCATAAAATATCCCCTGTACAATTTCTCACGAAGTTCCCGGTCTTTGACGTATTGCAGAAAAGGGACCCATGAAGGCTTGGCGGGTGTAAAAACGTACTTTCCGTCCATGCCCATAGAAGAAGCCAGAGCGGCAGCGGCTTTGATGTTTTCCCGGGGAAGACCTTCCAGGCGGGCCACGTCGTCCACAACCATCCTGAAATTATTTGTTTCGGCCAGTAAGTTTTGCCCGAAGCGGAGGCTCAGGTCAGACAAACGGGTGTTAATATCCATCAGAACGGTTTTGTCTTTTTCCGAAAGATTGGCACCACTACGTACAAAATCGTCATAATATTTTTCAAGGGTGCGCATCTGCTGTGGGTTCAGGCCCAGGCTGTCTTTTTGGTCATAAAGCACTTTTATACGCTCAAAAAGCACGGGATTCAGGTCAATCTCATTATTGTGACGGGTTAAAACCGGAGTGATTTCCCGGTCAAGATCCTGTAATTTCTGCGTTGTATTAGCCCCGTTCAGGGTGCTGAATGCAGACGAAACACGGCTGAGTAACCTTCCCGAACGATCATAGGCTGCAATAGTGTTTTCAAAAGTCGGCGGTTCGGAATTTGTAACAATGGCATCGATCTCGGCGTTGTGCTGTGCCATGGCTTCCGTTATGGCAGGAAGAAAATGTTCCGGCAGAATCTCATTGAACGGAGGAGTCTGAAAAGGGGTGTCATACTCCTCAAGCAAAGGATTTTTTGTGTCGGGGCTATTACAGGAAATGGTAAACAGAATTCCCATAGATAAAATAAAAAGTATTTGTTTCATAAGTACAGGTTATGTAGGTTATAAGTCAGCGGCAAACCCTGCAAGCCCGGAAGCAAAACGTGTCCAGCTCAGCAAGTCTTTTTCTTTGCCAATATTACGAATAAACTCATTACGATTCAAAGAAAAAAACAGATTAATTGTCTCGGCAAGGGCTGTTGATGATAATTGCGGGACCATCAGCCCCAATCCCGGCTTTTCAATAGCCTCGCCCAGTCCGCCTACTCTTGTGGCGATCAGTGGCACCTCAAAATGACAGGCCATTGCGGTTATGCCGCTCTGAGTCGCCGAACGGTAAGGTAAAATACAAACATCAGCCGCCGAGAAGAACAAAGGCACCTCGGCATCGCTGATATACCGGTTAAAAATTTTTATCCTGTCCGCATTGGGAGAAGAAGCTATCTGTTTTTCGTAACGTTCAAAAGATCCATAGCATTCTCCGCCCACGAGCAGCTGGTAACTGCCATCGAGCTTTCCGAATGCGTCAATAAGGAGGTCCAGCCCTTTATAATTTCTTATAAAACCAAAGAAAAGCAGCGTTTTCAGACGGGTGTCTATCCCCAGTTGTTTTGCGGCTTCTTCTTTATCAATACCGGCTCCGTAATGATCGTAAAGGGGATGAGGCAATATAATATTCGGAATACCTTTCCGCAATGAAAGCATATCGTCCCGTACCGATTCGCTCAGACAGACACATCCGTCGTTTTGTTTGAGGAACCATTTGGACAGTTCCTTGTCAAACAGACGGGGTTCATGAGGAATCACATTGTCGAGGATGGAAACCACCCGGCATTTTTTCTTCAACTTCTTGGCAACCGTTCCCAGTGAAGGTGCAAAAAATGGCATCCAGTACCTCAAGAGCAACAGATCGGGATCTTTTGTGGCAATTTTGCGTGCCGTTGAGTAATACGTCAGTGGATTAATGGAATCGAGAACGTTCATGGCAGAGAACGACCAGTTTTTTTCATCCCGGTTAACATACTGGCTTTTACCGGGAAACAATATTCCGGGATATTGGCGTGAAAAATTGTACGCCCAAACCTGGTGATCTTTCTGCAGCGCATCATACAAATTGGTATTAAATTGCGCAATGCCGCCCCTGTATGGGTGGAAGGAGGATAAATAAGCTATTTTCATAGTACTACGTTAAGTAGAAACGGTTTTTTTAGGTAATACCAGGTTAAGCAGCACTCCCAGGAGAGCCGCCAGTCCTATCCCTGTCATGGAAAAATGGCCAAGGGTTAATGTAGCTCCTCCAATACCGACTGTCAGGATCAGAGAAACAATTATCAGGTTTCTGGAATTTGAAAAATCAATTTTATTGGTAATCATGTTGCCTATTCCGATGGATGCAATACTGCCGAACAACAACAACATAATACCTCCCATCACAGCCTGGGGAATAGTACCCAGAACAGCATTAACCTTGCCAATGAATGAAAACAGTATAGCGGTAACCGCAGCCACCCTAAGCACATAGGGATTTGCGACCCGCGTAAGTGTTATAGCGCCGGTTACTTCTGAATAGGTCGTTACCGGAGGTCCTCCGGCAAGTCCGGAGATCATACAGGCTATACCGTCGCCCAGCATGGTCCGGTGTAACCCCGGCTCTTTAATGTAATCTTTTCCCGTAACCGTCCCAATCCCCGCTGCGAACAAGGCAATGGACGGATCCAGCCCTACCAGGAGCGGAACCAGTACAGTGGCGCCAAAAGCGACAAAAAGATATTGTACGCCGATGATGGTTTCTTTTATATTTATTTTCAAAACCACATGAGTTACCGGAACGGGTGTACTAAAGCACGAATATACGAAAAAAAGCCACCCGGTATACAGGCAGCTTTTTTACTTTATAATTTGGTTATGATCATTGGCGGGGTGTTCTTTCCCTTCTTCCTCCATCCCTGCGATCTCCTCCGCGACTGTCCCTGCGGTCACCTCCGCGACGTTCTCTGCGGTCGCCGCCACCACGCCGTTCACCACGTTCGTTGCCGGACATTTTGGCGCTTCCGGCTGCTGTGGCAGCAGTACCAATATTGGGTGACAGATCACGCTTTCCGTATACTTCTCCGTTGCATATCCATACTTTAATACCCAGCACGCCTACCTTAGTGTGCGCTTCAGCCAAGGCATAATCTATGTCTGCACGGAAAGTATGCAAAGGAGTACGACCTTCTTTTAACATCTCGCGACGAGCCATTTCGGCACCGCCGAGACGACCGCCTATAAGCACCTTTATCCCCTCCGCTCCCATGCGGATGGTCGATGCCATAGCCATCTTAATGGCCCGGCGGTAAGAAACACGACCTTCAATCTGACGTGCAATATTGTTGGCAACAATAGTGGCATCGAGTTCAGGACGTTTTACTTCAAAGATATTGATCTGAACTTCCTTGTTGGATATTTTCTTTAACTCTTCTTTTAATTTATCAACCTCCTGACCACCTTTCCCGATAATAATTCCGGGACGGGCTGTATGGATGGTAACAGTAATGAGCTTAAGGGTACGCTCAATCACAACGCGTGATAAGCTGGCTTTGGCCAAACGGGTGGTAAGGTATTCACGAATCTTGGCGTCTTCGGCCAATCTTTCGGAAAAGTTCCCACACCAGCTTGAATCCCAACCACGGATGATACCTACTCGGTTGCTGATAGGATTTGTCTTTTGTCCCATATTATGCTTCTTTTACTGTTTGTTGTTTTTTATCCAATACAATAGTCACATGGTTGGAGCGTTTGCGTATACGTGCTGCACGGCCCTGGGGGGCTGTCCGGATCCTTTTTAAGGTACGGCCCTCATCAACAGTAATGCTTTTAACTATTACGTTTCCGCTTTCCAATTCTTTACGGTCTCCTTCGTTTTTGCCTTCCCAGTTAGCAATAGCAGATTTGAGAAGTTTTTCCAAACGTACGGAAGGTTGATTTTTGGTATATTTCAAAATATCCAAAGCACGGTTGACTTCAACGCCTCTTACAAGGTTCGCAACAAGACGCATCTTGCGGGGTGAAGTAGGAACATCGTTCAGCTTGGCATAAGCTGTCTGTTTCCTTATTTCTTTCTGGCTTTCGGCCATTTTTCTTTTTCGAGCTCCCATTAGTGTTCTCCTTTAAAACTTTTAACGATTGCCCGAGTGACCCCTGAAGTTACGGGTGGGCGCAAATTCACCAAATTTATGACCGACCATATTTTCGGTTACATACACCGGAATAAATTTGTTTCCGTTATGCACGGCAACCGTATGGCCTACAAAGTCGGGAGAGATCACGCTGGCGCGGGACCATGTCTTGAGGACTTCTTTCTTTAATGTGCCTTCATTCATTGCAATGACTCTTTTTTCGAGATGCGCTTCAATGAAGGGACCTTTTTTTAATGAACGACTCATAATGCAAAATTTATCCGGTTATTTTTTTCTTCTATCTTCAACAATGAATTTCTTAGAATTCTTCTTAGGATTACGTGTCTTATATCCTTTTGCGGGTAATCCCTTACGTGAACGGGGATGACCGCCGGATGCGCGTCCTTCACCACCACCCATCGGGTGATCTACAGGGTTCATAGCCACACCACGGTTGCGGGGACGACGTCCAAGCCAGCGTTTTCTACCGGCTTTCCCGTGTTTTTCCAGACTGTGGTCGGGGTTGGAAACAGTACCGACTGTAGCGCGGCAGGTAATCAAAACCATACGCGTTTCGCCTGAGGGCAGGCGAAGAATGGCATGATTTCCCTCACGGGCCGTTAACTGAGCATATGAACCGGCGCTCCGTGCCATGGCGGCACCCTGACCGGGACGTAACTCAACATTATGAACCAGAGTTCCAAGAGGAATTTCGGACAGAAGCAGCGTGTTGCCCACTTCGGGAGCAACGCCGGGACCGGATTCAATAGTTTGTCCGACTTTCAGACCGTTGGGAGCGATAATGTAACGCTTTTCACCGTCTGCATAAGCAACCAGGGCAATGCGTGCA
>Ga0265297_10004154_pt1 | contig 24281 bp, 20 predicted proteins | sample Munlanlwell13791_FD_192502 | JGI IMG/M metagenome (GOLD analysis project Ga0265297, IMG submission 192502) | Leachate microbial communities from a municipal landfill in Southern Ontario, Canada - Leachate well 137-91 | ecosystem: Engineered > Solid waste > Landfill > Unclassified | place... | reverse complement strand
CACGCTGAACGCGCAGATTCTTGCCGACCTCGAGATGATTTCGACCTGGGGCCGGACGGCGCAGGTGCGCGCAAGGGCGACCGCGCTTTCGCGCGACCTCGGCCGCGAATTCGACGCAAGAAGGCCGAGCACGAGGACAATAGAGACCAAGCTCACCCAGGCAAGGACGCTCATCACGGCCGAACTCCCCGCAGCCGAGCTGCGCGTGAGCGAGGACCGCGCGCGCGCATACGAAACCGCGAACGGCGGGCCGCACCCGCTGGCAGGGCAAATCACGACGCTCACAACCACCGTTTCGAGCATGACTGGAGCGTCCGCGGAAGCAATCCGCAGGCGCATACCGGACCTTTATCTTCTCGATGACGCCTCGCTGCGCCAGATGTACGGCTACCTGAACGAAGCGGCGACGGCCGTCCAGGCCGGGAACGAATCCCAGGCCCAGGATAAAGTCAGGCTCGCGACCGAGCTTTTCGACAGGCAGCAGGCGACTTACATGCGCCAGGTCGGAATAATCCGGCAGATAGCGCAGGCATCCGTCTCCGAAGTCCACGCCAGCACGCTTCCCACGCGGGAGCAGCTGGTGGGGTTCGAGCGCGCGCACACCCAGCAGGCGGGCGCATACTACAACGTCCCGGTGAGGGAAGTCCTCGCGGGCGGGAGGCCGGGCCGCGTGCTCCGGCGCATACCGACCGCAAGGAGCGACCTCGAGGCCAGGATGCAGACCCGTGTCACGGCTGCAACGACTCTCGAAGGGCAGGCCGGCAGGCTTTCATACTCCGCGGTCCGCGCGCTTTATTCGGGCACGACCTCGGACACCGAGCGCCTCCACCAGCTGATTAGCTACTACAACTACGCTTCCAGCCACGGCCTGGACTCGGCCACGGACGCGTCGACCTTCTATCTCGCTTACTCGAAGGCCGCGGTCCTCGTCGTCGACCCGACCGTGAACGCCTTCAGCCTCCTCACCGCAGAGCAGCAGACCGCGCTCATCCGCTCTTACCTGGGCATTCCGGCGGGCCGGGAAATCCCCGCCGCGGACAGGACCAGGGCGATACGCGAGCTGACCGCGCCGCTCATGCAGAACGAGCAGCTCACCTACGACTACCTTTATTTCGGCGTCTTCGACCAGGCCGTGCGGCGCATAGCGCCCTCGAGCGACCAGACAATCGTGAGGCTTGCGAGCGTGCGTTCGCTCAGGCTCACCTACGAGCTCGACTACCTGGCATACCAGAAGGGCATAACGCCGACGAACATCCGCGATTCGAACGGCGTCGCGATATCGGATCCGGACCAGCTGGCCGCGATGACGGCCCAGTATCCGCAATACCGGTTCCGCTCGGCCCGCACGATGCTCGAGACCGCGGTGCAGACCGTGAGGGATTCAGGCATGGCGGCGAACGACGAGGTCATCCTCGCGGCCCAGGCATACCTGACCGCGAACAGGGCGGACCCTGCGGCGGACCGCCTCGTTCCGACTGCCGATACCTTATATAATATGGCGCTCAGCCTCCTTTCAATCCGGGAGGCCGAGCTTTGGGCTGGCAGCACCTCGGCCCGGTCGCCTTCGGCCGATGCCGCCACCGTCCGCTCCGCGCAGGAATCCATTGCCCGCGCGAAGAGGCTGTATGTCTTGAGCTTCTCGGTTCCGGCGACCGGTCCCGCGTACCACTACAATGTTTCCCGCAGGCTTGCCGACGACGCCGTCCAGCTGCTGGCCCCGAACGGCTTCATGGCGACGGAATCGTCCGGCATGTACTTCACGCGCGGCGGATACCTTTCGCCAACCATGCACGGAGTCACCGTGGCTGGCGCCGAACCCACTGAAACCGAACAGCGCCGTGGCGCAGCTGCCGCGGAGCAGAGATATTTGACTTTCCTTACGAGCCTCAACGAGAGGAGCAATGCGACACTGTTCGTGCCGTCCGCGACGGAAACAGTCCTCCGCTCGGCAGGCCTCTACGGCCCGATGAGGGTGCTCGACCAGAGGGTCGGCAGGATCAGGCCCGAGCAAGGCGTCGCTGCGCCGCAGCTCGGCGAATTCCCGGACCTCACTCCCGAAATGAGGAGGGCCAGGCCTTCGGGAAGCCCGGTTGACATCAATTTCATCCCCCAAAGTCGCGCTGCGGTGATACAGTTCGCAGACCGCGCCAACGAGGATGTCGACCTCAACGTCTACGGCCAGCTCTACCAGGAGCTGAGAAGGCAGGTCTTCATGCTCGGCAGCACTGCGACACCCGCGCTGCTCCACGGCTTCGATGTCGCCCCGGCCAGCTACCCGGTCCGCACCGACGCCCAGTTCAGGCAGCAGGACCAGAGGCTGAAAGACAGGCTGCTCGCGATAGCGCGCGAATACGGCCTTGCGACCGACAGGCCGCTTCTCGACTCGCTCCGCGACAGGATGATGGCCGTTTCGGCGTCATACTCGCAGGCGATGGCCACAACCGATGATGCGGCGCGCACGCGCCTGCTCGGCGAATACCAGCAGAGCGCCAACCGCCTCCTGCTCGCAGTCCTCGATGTCCGGCTCGCGCAGCTCGAGGCCCGCCTCAGCGGCAACGTAATGCTCGCAGACGGGCAGCCGATACGCATAACCGACCTCACGCGCTCGACAGACCCGCGGGCATACACTGTCCGCAGGGCCCAGCAGATGCTGACCGAGGCGCAGGCGATGCGCAGCGCGCTCTCGCCGGGCGGCGACATGTTCACAAGGGGCATGCAGCCCAGGGAGGCGATTGCGATCGCAGAAATGGGCATCGCGAGCCTTACCGACGACGTGCTCAGGCCGATACCGCGGCCCCCGCAGCCGCAGTTCACCGCAGCGGTTCCGACCGACGCGATATCCCGCGACAGGAGCACGCGCGTGAACGACAGGAACGACCGCGAGACCATAATCCGCTTCACCGCCTCGAGGACCATGATAACCCCCGCAGGCGGCAGGGAAGTGTCGCTCGCCGACTACGAAAGGCAGAACGGAGCCCAGAACCTGACCTACTACTGGTTCATGTTCCAGGACATCCAGCCGAGCACCGGCCTCCTGCTGCTGAACCCGCGCTACCGCGATTCCACGCAGCTGAGGTACACGGGCATGCTGATGAGGGGGGCGACGCTCACCGACGGCACGACCGGCGACTTCGTCGTCCGCGTCCGCAGGGTGAATGCGCCTTCCCGCGACCTTGAATGGGCCGCGGTGGCAGAGGCCGACGGCCGCATCAGGCCTGAAAACGTGGTCTTCCAGATGGGGTCTGGCACAATGGAGCCGGTGCGCGACGCGCGCCTCGAGCGCACAATCGACCAGGCGGCATTCGCGCGCCAGCACGAAACGGGCGCGGCAGACCAGGCGACCGTGGTGGAATACGGCCCGATAACGCCGGTCCTCATCGTGAGGCCGAGCGCGACGAACGTGACGCCGCCGGCGACGGCGCCCGCGCGGACAGCCGCGCCTGCGTCAACGCAGAAGAAGAAATGAGCGAACAGCATTCATAGGGTGGGCAGGGGCGGGGACGCCCCTGTAATAAAATAATAGGGAGGGAGATGCGTGAAACTCAGACACGGAAATACTTCGGAAGATACAGTCGGATGCAAAGGTAGTGCGGCACAGCGGTCGGAAGTGACCCGGAACAGCAGGTTCAGGGATTTCGCGATAGCAGGCGCACTCGGATTCTCGCTTCTTATCGGCTCGGCCGGCACAGCCCGCGCCCAGAACGGGCCCGACGGCGGAGTCGCGCCCCAGCCCGATGCGGGGGCGAGCGTGGCTACGGACGCAGGCACGGCCGACGTTTCGGCCGAAGCAGCAACCCTCGATGCCGCGCCTTCAAGCGCACCCGCGCCCGTTGCACAGACCATATACGGGCTTCCTGCAGCGCTCAGCGTGTCCCTCGACAGCAGCACGCACCCTGCGAACGTGCAGGCCCCGGACGTGCTCACGACGAACGTATTGCGCATGTTCCAGCTCATCGACATACTGAGGACCCCCCCTGCGGCCCCGGCAACAGGGCAGCAGGCAAGCCCGGAGAGGCTGGCGTATGATGCCGCAATCAGGCTGCACGGCAATTCCGGCGCGGCCATAGCCGCAGTCGAGACGGCCCTCGCCCGCGGAATCAGGAACATCGGCCAAATCGCCCAAAGCCGCGAGAGCATGGGCGCGGACGCCGATGCGCTCGAACAGAAGCTCACGGCGGTCAACCGGGCAATCGGAAACCTTGAGACATCCTCCACGATGGAAGTCGCCGGCAACTCAATCACCTGCGTCCTGCGCATGATGCGCGGGGGCGAGGTGTGCACCGAGTCCGCGGCCCCGAGGGCGCAGGACAGGCCGACCTCCCTGGACGCGCTCCCCATAATCGAGATGCTCCCGTACGACTTCGGCACGCAGTTCTTCCTGAGCGGATTCGGCAACGGGAGGTTCGTGATGGCGGACCCGGAAACGACGCCGATACTGAACTCGCTCTTCGGAGGGGCCGGCGTCGCGCAGAATGCGATGAGCACGTGGGCCGACGCCCTCGAAACGCTGATGAATTCGCCGAACGACCCGACAGCGCTTGCGAACGCGGCGCACGCGCTTCACGGCGCGCTCAGCCAGATACCGTCCGACAAGCAGATATGGCAGCTGCCGCAATTCAACTCGGCCATGGCAGCGCTGGCGAACGGCGACCTCCGCGGAGGCCTCGCATCGCTCCGCGGCATGCCCCAGCTGAACGCGGTATGGTCCACGCTCGGCAACCTCAACCAGCTGCAGCTGAGCCAGAGGGCGGTCGCGCGCATCAGGACAGGCATCCTGCTAAGGTTCCCGGACGGCACCAACCCGGCCGAATTCCTCTCCTTCCGGAGAGGGACCGAAGGCAGGGCATACCCCTGGGACGTGCTGTCATACCAGGTCGGCGCGAACTACACAAACCTGCTCATGAGCGGGCGGCTCCAGGCATACACCCTGGATTTCAGCACGTTCGCTCTATCCCCATCGGGCCCGGCAAGGGCGGTCGAAGGCCAGGGACATGCGGTAGACGGCCAGGCCGGAATAACTTTCGGCGGCACCATGTTCCACGACCCGGTAGAGGCGACGCTTAGCGCAAGGCTTGGATACCTTTGGTGGGGCATCAACACCACCGACGAGGCCGGGAGGCCTCTCGAGGCGAAAGACAGTTCCGTTTACGGCATGCTGAATTTCGATGTCGCAAGGGTGGGCTACGAAGGAAGGAACTCGGCATTCCGCCTCAGCAGGTGGGGCCTCGGCATGTTCAACCTCAATCCGTACGCTTATTTCACGCTGACGGGCAGGTCGTTCGAAGGCAACAGCATGCGCCTCGAGCACCACCTGACGCCGCAATACCTCATGTTCTGGGGAAGGAGGCAGGACGGCATGAGCGAGGACATGTTCTACCAGCACCGCGTCGCAGCGGACCTGCGCCCGCTCGATTTCACCATCCAGAGCGGCAACAACCAGACATGGTACGTCGGCCCGGGGCTCCACTACTCGTGGAACACCGAGCAGGGCATACACTCGCTGGAGCCGTACGCCCACGTCAGCTACAGGTGGGCCCCCGGAGGGCTCGCGGTCGATGCCCGCGTCGGATACTTCACCGAAGTGGGCGGCGACAGCTCGTTCCGCGCGCCGAACACGGTCACCGGGACGCTGAATCTCATCCTGACTCCGACCGAATGGTTCAGGAGCAGCCAGGGTTCGGTCCGCGTCGACGGCGGGGTGAACGCGGGCGGCCCGGCCACGGGTGAAACGCGATGACGGCCTTCGGGCCTCACCGCCTATCGCTTTTTAATAATCTTTCTCCCTTAGTTTTACCATCATTCATAAGGTGATGTATCTATGGGTGGCACTGCGCAATTGGAAAGACCGGCTGAATCTACTGGGAACGAAAGGCAACTGTCCATTATCAGGCAGCTTCCACTCGCGATGAGCGCCACTCATCCGACGAACGCCCCGACCGCCCTTGCGGCGGCGACGAACGCCATCCAGATATCCCAGATACTCGCAATCGTCCAGGGCACCCGGCCCGCCGAAGGGGACGCCCGCAGGGCCGTCTATGACGCGGCGGTCACGACGCTCGGCGAAGGCAGCCGCGACGAGGCCGTCGCATTCCTCACGCGCGCGCACATCGCCTCAATCCTGAGGCTCAACACGCTTGTCAGCGCGGGCGAAAGCCTCGGCGACCAGGCGACCGCCGTCGCCGCAATGCTCCGGCCCATCAACACCGGCATCGGCGCAGGAACCATGCCGGCCTACGAAGCCATCGGGAACGAGGTATCGACGCTCCTCCGCGTGGCTGGCGGAGGCGAGGCCACGGCCGCGCCCACGGCGCAGGACACGGTTGCCACATCCGCGCCGCTTCCGCTGATAGAGACGCCCCTCCAGGACCTGGGGCCCATACACCTGCTTTCAAGCTCATCGAGCGAATCAGTCGTGGCCCTGAACGCCGGGACGACGCCGCTTCTGAACTCAACATTCGGAAGCCAGGAAATAGCCCAGGGCGGAGTGAACGCGATGGCGAACGCATACGCGACGCTCGCGAACCACCCGAACGACCTTGCGGCCCAGCAGACGGCGGCGCAGGCGCTCCATGCGGCGCTCAGCCAGATTCCCTCTGACAAGCAGATATGGAACACTACCGCCCACCCGCACTTCAACGCCGCCATGGCCGCACTCGCCAGGGGCGACCTGCGGACCGGCCTCAGCGAGCTCTCGCAGGAGCCTGTTTTCAACGCCGTGTATGGCCAGCTCAACAACCTTTACGTGATTACCGTCAACCAGAGGGCGGTGACGGTCTTCCGCGCGGGCGTGACCGCGCGCTATGAGTTCGAGGAGAACCAGGACGCGTTCACATCGTTCATCCGCGGCTCGAGCTCGGGGAGCTTCGAGCCCCGCGTGCTCTGGCTCGCCCTCGGGCTGAACTACGAGCGCCTGCTCCTTTCAGGGCAGCTGAGGCAGCTTGCGGTGACGCCCGGCACGGGCGGCAGCCCGGGCACGGTCTCAGAAGTGGGCCGCCGGGCAGTCACTGGCACGGGCGACGTCATCAGCGCGACGCCGCAGCTTGCCATCGGCTTCAGCGCATGGAGCCACCCCGTGGAGATGGTGTTCCACTGCAACGTGGGCTACCAGACATACACCATCGGGGCGGACGTGGCGACGCAGGGCGGCACGACCGAGAGGCTCGAAACGTCGCAGAGCGGGGCGTACCTCGGCCCGTGGGGCGCGCAAATCAACTTCCCCGGCCGCGAAGGCCAGCGCATGATGGTGCGGATGTCATCGGTCAGCATCGGCGCGGTGGGAAGCCCGGTGAACGCATATGCCAATGTCACATTCGAAGGAAGGTGGCTGGAAGGCAACACGATGAGGATACGCTCGCAGGCCACGCTCGGCTACCAGCACTTCCTGGAACAGCACGGGAGCATGCTCGACATACACCCGGCGGATTTCACGATACAGGTGAATCCGAACTGGTCCCTCTTCTTCGGGCCCGGATTCAGGTACACCACGAGGTACGACGCATCGGGCGAGCAGCTATACCACACGCTTGACGGCTACGGCGCGTTCGGCTTCCGCTACGACCGGGGCGTCTCGGTGGACATCAGGGGCGGCTACCTCGGCGAGGTGGGCGGCAGGGAAGAGGACCGCATACCGGCAACGCCATACGGCGGGCTCAACATCACATTGACACCCCAGCTCTGGTTCGGAGGGGACAGCCAGAAGGCCGGGGGGGAGAGGAAAGTGGGATCAACGGTCCCGAAAAGAAGGAGGACTCAGTGAAGGGTGGGAGGACATGAAAAAACTACTGTTGGGCCTGCTGTTCGTGCTCGCGGCGTCATTCGCCACGAACGTGAACAACGCCCATTATACCGGCAGTGCGGCCGTGCCCGAGATATTCTTCGACACGGACATGCAGTTCACGAGCGATTTCACGCTCCAGCTCGTATCTGGAAACGTCTCCAGCGGAGACCCCAACGACCTCCAGACGGGCGACGAGGTCTGCTCGGGCGCCACGGTCCGTGTCGTCCCGACGGTCAGCTCGAAATGGGCGACCCCGGACCTCAACACCGTAGCGCTGTATTACACGTGCTACGGCGGCTACTGCCCTGCCATGATATCCTACAGCACCGTCAGCTCCAACCGCAACATCGCATGGCTCTCATCGTCGACCTGGAACTCCCAGAAATCGTTCGGCGACTCTAACGACTACTCGGTGCTCGAATCCGACTACAATGCGCTCGGCGTGTCGAACTTCTACACGCAGGCCGTCGGCTACGTCAACGGCACCGGCGTGACATACACCAACAAGGAAGGCGGAGCTGGCATGTTCTGCAAGGGAACCTTCGAAGTGGTGGACGGATCCACCGTCAAAGCGACCTCGGCGATGCCCACAGTCGGAAACGCAGAATTCGCCGTGAACGGCGTCGGTTCGCACGCGATTGCGACCCGGCTTTCCGGCGTCAGCTGCTTCCCGTCTGTCGTGAAGCACCCGACCAACATCCCGGACAATCCATCGTATTTCCTCATGACCTATTACACCTCCGGTTCGGATGTCGAACTCGACCCGCTGGTGGCGACTAAAACGGTGACACTCACCGTCGGCGAATCCGGCGGCGAATGCGCATTCAACTACGTGACGAACACGGCCGAAGCCGGCAGTTCGCTCCTGGACGAGGACCTCATCATGGTCAAGGCGACGATGCACAACACCGGCGACCCGATGCGCATAACCGGCGTATCGAGTTCGAACCCCGGCATGTTCGCGGCAAGCCCGTTCCCGGTCGCAATCTGCGACGCGCTCGGCTTCCCGCCGTCAATCTGCCCGGCAGCAAACGGATTCAATTCTGACATCTCATCCGGCGCCAACAGGGACGTCTACGTTCTCATCTCGCGCGACGCGAGCGCAGCGGGCGGAACCGTGCTCACGTTCACCGGCCAGACCTCGGCAGCGACCTGCGGCTCGGCGGCGACGTGCACAGCCCCGCTCGACCTGAGCAACGCGGTATCGTGCGATGTGCAGCCGCCGACGCTGGAAGTCACGCCGCTGACGGTCGCCGAATACACCGTCACGTGCAAGAACCTCGCAGGCGACCCGGTCGCCTGCTCGGGCTCGAACTGGTACTGGGACGGAATCGTAGGCGATTTCGTCGAGAGGACGAACACCCACGCCTGGGCATACGCGACCTCCCCGCCCGGAACCAGCGGAACAATCAACTACCATTCCGGCATAGCGGACTGCCACTCGGACGTCGATGTGACGGACGACGGCCTAGGCCATGAATACGAGTGCGAGTTCATCCCGGCGAGCGCCACGATGAACGTAAGCACGTCCAGGTATTTCATCCTGAACTGCTTCGTGAACGGCACGCCGAGCGTGCCTGACGACGCGGAATACGACCACGTGAACGGCCTCGGGGGCAGCACGGGCAACTCGAGCGTGCACGGCACGACCTACACCGCGCCCGGCTCGCCGGACAGCGGCGACCTGCAGGCCTTCTCTTCGTGGGCAAGCATGCCGGACCCGATGGTGGGCAAGATAACCCTCGCCCCGATAACGGTCGTGAACGGTTCAAGCAACGACACGAACGACACGAACAACACGGACCCTGACAACCCCGGCTCCACCAAATGGTGCACGATAGGGACAGGCCCGCTGAGCGTCTTCCCCGGCTCGCACGGCTGGGTGGGGATAATGTGCGGCGAGCATGCGAACGAGACCTGCACGAGCGTCGTGTGGTCGACCGAGGGCGGCGTATCGCTGTTCAACGCGGACACGCACGGGAGCGAATACACGATAACCGGCGACCCGCACGCCACGGGAAGGATAGAGGCATACGTGAACGGGGACCCGACGCAATCATGCTGGGTTCCGTTCTACATCTCCGAGCCTGAGTGCTGGGAGTACACCTGATTTTTTTTATTTTTCCTTATTCATTTTTCTTATCCGCCAGCCTTCGGCTTTTTTTTCCCGCTGTTCATGAGGAATAGGTTTCAAGGAGCCTCGGGATTATCACCTCGAAGTCCTTCTCGAGCGCGTCTTTGAGGTCGCTCTTCTCGCCATGCATGAGGAAAATCCTTTTCAGCCCCTTGACCGACTTGGCGAACTGCACGAGCTCGTTGAAGTCCGCGTGGCCAGTCAGCCTCACGCTCTCCACGCGCAGGCCGAGCGTTATCTCCCGGTCTTTCAGCTTCAGCGTCTTTTCGCCTGCGAGCACCTTGCTTCCCGGCGTGCCCTCGGCCTGGTAGCCGACGAATATGAGCGCGTTCCGCGGGTCGTTCCCGAGCTTGTCCAGGTAGAACAGCACCGGCCCGCCCGTCAGCATGCCCGAGGTCGTGACGATGATGCAGGGCTCCTTCAGCACGTCCTCGCGCGTCTTTGCGCGGGGATGGTGGAAATTCGGGCTCTTGAACGGGTCGTCCTCGCTCATCAGTATCCGCCGCTTTATGTCGTCATTGGCGTATATCGCGTTGTGGCGGTATATCTTCATGGCCTTCCCTATCATGCCATCGATGAATATCTTCGTGGGCGGCAGGGCCCCGGAGCGCATGTAGTCGTCGAGGGCGAGGAGCACCTCCTGCGCGCGGCCGACCGCGAAGCTCGGTATGATGACGTGCCCTCCGTTGTTCAGCGTCTCCTTGATGATGCCTATCATCTTCTGGTAGCTGTCCTTGAAGCTCGGGACGAGGTCCGTCTTGGAGCCGTACGTGCTTTCCATGATGAGCGTTTCCGCATTGACGCCCCGCTCGCACGGGTCGAGGACGCGGCTTTTCCGCATGCAGATGTCCCCGCTGAAGAGCGTCCGTTTCCCGCCTTCCTCCACGAGCGTCATCGCGCTCCCCATAATGTGCCCCGCGGAAAAGAACGTGGTCTTGAAGCCGGTTTCGAAGGGCTCGTTGTATTCGGCAATCAAGGAATCCCTCATCACCCCGTCCACGTCCTTTTCGGTGAACAGCTTGCGCTGCTCCCTCTCGCCGTGGTGGATGCGGTGGTAATCGGCCAGGAGCACGCCCATCAGGTCGCGCGTCGGCTTGGTGAGGAATATCCTGGGTTTTGCGCCCTTGGAATAGACGTGCGGCAGGTATCCGCTGTGGTCCAGGTGGGCGTGCGATACCGTGACGTTCCTTATGCGCTTGAGCTCGTCGTCGTGAAGCAGCGGGTATTCCGTAGTCTGGCCGAGCTTTATGCCGCAATCCAGGAGCAGGTTCCTGTCCCCTGATTCGAGCAGGGTGCTCGCCCTTCCGACCTCCTGCGCCCCCCCGTAGAATGTAATCCTCATAGCAATCCCAGTTTTATCTTGGCTTTCTTGGACATCCTATCCGGCGTCCATGCCGGCTCGAAAACTACCGAAAGCTCGATATCGAGGTCCTTGAACTCGTCGAGCCTTGCAGTCACCTCGTTCAGTATGTCGTTCAGCATGGGGCATGCGGGCGTCGTGAAGGTCATCTTTATGAACACCTTCTGGAGCGCGTCCGCGCCCTTCTCGCGGATTTCCACGCCGTACACGAGCCCAAGGTCCACTATGCTTATCCCCAGCTCGGGGTCGATGACGAGGCCCATCTTGTCCAGAATCTGCTGCTTCGTCACCATACATGCCCACTTCTCAGGGAAAGATTATTTAATTTTAGTAGGGCTATCCAAAGCCGGGTGGTATGACCATGAAAGAGATAACCATCATCGCAGGGAATGACGTCGGCTCGCTGGCGGTCGTCGCCGAGACTCTCGGCTCCGTGGGCGTCAACATCGAGGCGATTTCCGCATATGGCGTCGACGGCAAGGCGATATTCAGGGTGATAACCAACGACGTCCAGACCGCTGTCAAGGCCCTCTCGAAGATTCCGGGAGTCACATTCAAGGAAGCCGACACGCTCATCTACAAGATGATGAACCGCCCAGGCGAACTCGGCAAGATAACGCGGAAGCTCGCCAACAAGGGCGTCAACATCGAAAGCCTCTACATCGTGAGCAGGAAGCAGGATTTCACCGAAGTCGCCATAAGGCCCCTTGAGCGGGACGTCGAAAAAGCAAGGGAAGTCCTCGGAATCAAATAAAAGGGGAAACAAGAAAAGGAAAATAAAAAAGAATCCTACAGCGGGTTGTGCACGTCTACCGTGACGTGCCCCCAAGTCGGCGCGCAGTGGTTGGGCGTGACGTCCACGACCTTCCCGCCTGCAAGCGGTAGCGTGGTCTTGATTCCCATCGGGAAGACCTGGTCCGCCACCGAATCTGCGCCGCATGTTATCGAGAGAAGCATGCCGGTCGCATCGTCGCCGCCGTTGTATTCGACTTCGAGCACACCCACGGGCATGGGCGTGCTAGCGTTGATGACGCTGTTGAACGTTGCATCGGTCGCCTCGGCGCATACAAGGGGAGTGCCCCCGTCGGTGCCGCTGTCGACGTCCGTACCGCTGTCTACGCCCGCATCGAGGTCGGAATCGGTTCCGGTATCAGTTCCGGTGTCCGTTTCGGTGCCGGTATCGGTTTCAGTTCCGGTGTCCGTTCCCGTGTCGGTTTCGGTGCCCGTATCGGTTGAAGTGTCGCCATCGGTCTGGCTGTCGGTGTCCGGGCCTGCATCCACTGCCGCATCCGGAACCGGGGGGACCTCGTCGGTCTTGTCGTCGGCGCATGCCTGCGCGCCCGCAACCGCTGCCGTGAGCGCGAGGCCTGCGACCAGGCATTTCGCCGAGGAGAACCTTGAAAAGAATCCTTTCTTCTCTCCCGTTGGGCCTTCCTTCCCTTCCTTCTGCTCAGCCGGCCCGCCCTTCGCCTGCTGCGCGTTTTTCAGTACTTCATTTGGATTTGGTGTCATTCAACATCTCCCTCCCGTGATTATTATCAGTCTATTTATACTGGATAACATTTATAAAGATTCACTTTCTCCCACAAATCCCACGGAGAGGGGCGCAGAAAGGCTTATATGCCGCGCGATTGCTAGCTAATCATGGCTCCCAGGCCTGTAATCATCGACACGAACTTCCTGCTCATCCCCTTCCGTTACCGGATAGACATACTCCGCGAGCTGGATTACCTGGTCGAAACCAGCCACCGCTTCGTTATTTCGTCGAAGACCATAAAGGAGCTCAAGAAGATAGGGAAAAAGGTCGGGAAGGACGGCATGGCCGCGCGATTGGCCATCAAGCTGGTCGAGGCGAATTCATTGCGCATTGACGTAATCGAGAGCGAGGAGCACGTGGACGACTGGATTGTGGATTACTCGAAGGCCAACCGCGCCATCGTCTGCACCAACGACAGCGAGCTGAGGCGGCGCCTCCGTGCGCTTCATATAAAAGTTATTACGATGAAAACGAAATCGAAGCTGGGGTTCGTATGAGCGACGACGACATCCTCGTAATGGGCTGCGCAGGCATACTGGTCCTGATTGCCATAGGCCTGATAGCGTTCGTCGTCCTTGGCCTCAAGGCCTTCTCCTACGAGAAGCGCAAGGAGGGCTCCAATACCTGCCTTACGGTGAAGGCCAAGCGCAACCTCGCAAAAGTCAGCGTCCTGGCCTCATTCGGCAATGAGGACATCCTCTTCGAGAGGAAAAGGATACGCAAGGGCCAGAGCGTCGATTTCGTATTCCCCTCCTCCGACAAGCCGGCGAAGCTGGTCGTGGAAACCGAATCCGGCACGTCGCAGACGGTCGAAGTGTAGCCTGGGAAGCAAAGCATGCGAAGCCTGTTTTTGTCGATGTAAAAAAGGAGAATTGGAAAAATAAGAAAGACCGGAAAGAAAGCAGAAAAGAAAAACCCCGAAAGGAAAAAAAGGGGCGCACCCCCCTTCAGTCGGGTTCCGGGATTTTAGAGTGCTCCGGCCCCTTCGGCCTGCCCTTCTTCTGGGCGAAGACCTTGGTGTATACGAGCCATATCAGGCCGAGCACTATCGCAATCGGGAGCAGGAAGCCTGCCGCGACCACGATGAGGCTGATTGCCGCCGCGACCGCGGCGAAGAACCACTGGCCCAGGCTCTCGAGGGGAAGCGTCAGCGAAGTGCTCGCGGGCTTCTCCTCGTAAATCGTAATCGCTATCGCGGAGCGCTCCACCTTCGAAACGAGATACTGCTTCTGCCCCTTGAGGAGCTCGAGGTCCGTTTCGACGCGCGTAACCTCGCGCTCGACGTTCAGGAGGTCGCTGACATTGTCGCTCATGTTATACAGCTTGTAAAGCCGCTCGAGCTCGAGTTCCTTGTTCTTTATCCTGGTGTCCAGGTCCGTATACTGCTGGGTGACATCCTCCAGCTGGACAGATATGTCCTTGACCTCCCCGATGTCCTTGAGCATCTCGTTGATGCTGTCGAACTTGGAGGGGGCGACCTTGACGGTCATCGTGTACTGCTTCCTGTTGCCGTATTCAGTGTAGCGGATGTCGCTGGTCTCGGCGCCCTGGGCGCTGAGCATCGCCTTCATCTCATCGAATTTCTCCGCAAGCGTGCCTTCCTGCACCTTGATGGAGATGGAGCCTTCCTTCGTGACATACTGGTTGGAGGACGAGTAGTCCGCGGAGGGCGAAGCCGACGGGGCAAGGGCCTCCCTCGCCATCCCAGTTCCCATCCCCCCGCTTGACGGGTAGGTGCCTTCTTCCGTGATGCCCATGCATCCGAACATGAGCACCGATACGAGCATTGTGAAAACAACGAGCTTGTTCAAGCCATCACCGCTTCCTAGAACCCAGTTAAGGATTAAACCGCTTCGCTTTTGCTCCGCCCGCCGCCGCAACCCCGTTGGCTTTCCGCCCGCAGCATATCCAGCCGCAGGCGGGGCCCGCACCGCAACCGATTTAATCCGTGCCTGCAAATCCGCTTCATGCTCCTCCTGTACCAAGGCGAGGCGTTCAACGCGAACTTCTTCCACGAGTCCAAGCTCGATATCGACCACGCCTTCCTGCTCGCCGACGGAACGCGCAAGACGCTTCTGGTTTCGCTCATGAACGCGGCCTACGCCCGCTCTCGCTTCAAGGGGCGCGTGCGCGTCTATAAGGATGCAATCAAGGACCTCTCAGCATTGGTCAAAGGGCGCACGGCCGGCTTCGACGCGTCGTCGATGAGCTTCAGGATGGCCAGCCGCATCCGCAAGTCCTGCCGCCTGAAGGACGTCTCGCAGGAACTTCTGGCCGCGCGGGCGAAAAAAACCCCTGCGGAGGCTTCGCTCGTATCGCGGGCGGTCAGGGAAACCAAGGAGATTTTCGAGAGCCTGGACTGGAAATCCGCCAGGACAGAGCAGGACATCCACCGCCAGCTCCTCCTCATGACGTTCGAGCGCGGACTGGAGCCGGCATTTCCCCCAATTGTTTCCAGCGGCACCGGCACGTCATTTCCCCATTACACCGCGCAGAAAAAGAAGCTCGGGCCGCTCGTCCTCGTGGATTACGGCGTGCGCTACGGGCATTACTGCGCGGACCTCACGCGCTGCTTCATCAGGGACAATGACCGGAAGAAAAAGGAGCAGTATGAGAGGCTTCAGGACATCTGCGTCTTTATCGCTGACGCCCTTCCCGGTCTTGATACCGGAAAGGACGTGGCAAAACTAGCGGGCGAGCTGGTCGCCAAAGCCGGCTTCCCGAAGATGCCGCACGCGATAGGCCATGGCGTCGGCCTCGACATACACGAGTTCCCGAGGCTCGGGCCGAAGTCGGACGACGCTCTTGCAGGCGCGACGATTGCGATAGAGCCCTCATTCTACCTGAAGAACTACGGCATGCGTTTCGAGGAGACCGTCTGGTTCGATGGGAAGAGGGCGAGGATTCTCTGAGGTGGTATCTTGGCAGCCAAAACAGGGACGGGAAAGCCCGAAGAGGTGGCGAAACTCGTCAGCTACCAGAAAGGCTCCATAGTCAGCCGCGAGATTATCCGGAAATCCGCCGGAACAATCACGATATTCGCTTTCGACAAGGGCCAGGGCCTCAGCGAGCATACCGCCCCGTTCGATGCCATGGCGGTCATACTGGACGGGGAGGCTGAAATAACGGTTGCAGGCATGGCCTCGCGCGTCGCTTCCGGAAAGATAATCATCCTGCCTGCCGGGAAGCCCCACGCATTGAAGGCCCTGAAAAAATTCAAGATGATGCTGGTAATGATACGCTCGGAAAAGTGATGCGCGTCCGGGTGGCGGCGCCAGCCCGGCAATGTCCCAAATAATACACAAAAACCAATAAAATATAACTTTTTAAACAGAAACGCCCAAATACTATCCATGCACTTCTCACGCATCACCCTCAGCTTCGGGAGGCATGCCGACAGGCGCGATATCCCCGACCTCGCACGCACCCTGAAAGCGGGGGGATACGACGTATTCATTGACGACTGCCCGCTTCCCAACGGCAAGCGGATGGAGAGCATCAAGAACATTAATGACGGCCTCGAAGGCACGCGGGCAATGATGCAAGCCGGATTTGTCCTTCCTGCATTCGGAGGAAGCTATAACGACGCCGTCATCGAAGCCCTGCTCCAGACCAAGAGCGCCTGCTATTTCCTTGTCGAAGGTTATACCGAAGGGCAGCTCAGCGAAATCAACCGCCTGAGGGAAAGGAGGGACGGGCTTTCAGACCAGATATTCCAGCTTGCGCTTTCGACATATCAGGTGGAGGCGGCGTTGCGATGCACGCGGGAATACCTTTACGCCTCGAAGATGTACATCCGCGCGCGGAACAACGGAATCCTTGACGGGTTCCAGCGGCTTCACGAGGACCTTCAAGCGACGGTTCCCGGAATCACGGGCCCAGTGAGCGTGTATGCGCGGTTCGGGCTGGCGCACCTTGCGCTCGGGGAATTAATCAAGGTCGATTGCCCGGAAATCGCGACGGTTGCCGATCCGTCCGAGAATTATATCACCGAAATCGTACCAAGGCTGACCGGAAAGGCCCCCTACTTCGCAAGCGAGGCCGAGGTCGTCCGGACGATGTTCGCGGTCCTCTTCTCGGGATTCGGGACGGGCATTCCTGAAGTGGATGCTTTCGATGCCATCGGGCGGGAGAGGGGCTTCCTCAATCTTCTGGACGGTATTGCCGGGACGAGGGGAGCCAGCGAAAAATTCCGGAAAGCGATTACCGCGGGTTCAGCCTGACCGGGCATCATCCGGCATCCATCCGATTCAGACTTTTCTCATCGCCATCCTCGGACAGGAGCGGACGCACAAGCCGCAGCCGATGCATTTCTTCGGGTCGATTTTCGGCAGGCTAATGCCGTCCTGGCTTATCGCACCCTGAGGGCATTTCGCTATCATGGGGCAACGGTGGTCCTGCGGGCATCTGGACGCGTCGACGCTTATCATATACTGGCTTTCTCAGCAATCCAATATCATCCTTTCCATGTAGGGCACGCGCGGCGCGGTTTTTGCACAACTTGACACTAGGTGCGAAAGATGTTCGTTACTTCAATCCATTTTTTTATTGCTTAAGTTGAACACGAATTCCTTGGATCAAATCAACGACTAAGCCCGTTCCCAAACCTAAAGGGATTTTTTGTTTTTTATGAGACTGTTTCTCATATGCTTTGGGAAAAAAATCTCGTTCAAATTGGGTTACCGAACAATATTTTTTTCTTGTAGATATAGTTTTCATATGAGGTCCCTCGCCATATAATAATTTGCTTTAAATTGGGGATTATACTCCTCTTTGAAGTAATGCTTTCTTCGTATCCAGATAAATCCGTCACCTTTTGATATTACTGCTACATCAACTGGACCGCCCACAGTTTCTGTCTGAGTCGATACTTTTCTTTTAAAGGAAGTCAGACTGACAAGTGATTCTGCCATTATAGCAAGCTCATCTTTTGGTAACATAGCAACGATGCTCACAACTGGACTAACATACCTTTGTTTTCTAAATTTTTTGAGCTTTTCTAAATAAAGTTTTAATTGAGTTGTACCTGCCTTTACAATTTTTTTCTTAATCTCTGATAACCTGAGGGGTTTAGATTTATCATTTGATTTTGAAACGATGTCAAGTAGAATCTCTGGGTATTTTTGAAATATCTCCGAAAGATCCGTTTCTATTGCTGCTTCGTATTCTGGATCTACACCCTCCATAAATCTCGTTACCATCTCACTTTGAGCAAATGGAACAATTGCGGCCGACCGTTTGAAGGTAATCTCGAAGTTTTTATCCTCTCTATACTTGAGTGTATTACAACAAATGCCTTCTATCATAAATGATATTAATGACGGAAAGACATCATTTTCTCCAAAACCCGCAACAACGATACCCGATTGAACCGAATAGATAACTTCATCAGAGAATTTTACAAATATGCTTATGGCAATCTCATCAAGCACACCTGAATCTTTTTCAGTTATCGGTAGTTTTTCAAATATCTCATTTTTTGCCTCTCTAATCATTTTCTGATATCGTTTCTGTATTCTTGATTCCTGTTTCTTTGGTAGAGATATAAGCCGATTTGCTTTCATCCAGCGAGTATTATGTATATTGATTACGTCCGTAACTATTTTTGCGATTTCCCGAGAATCCAATATCTCTTTCGGATTATCTTTGGAATCTATCTTTTTTTGTACCGTTTCTAGAATATCCTGTTTAATTTGATTAAAATATGCGTGTACTGTTCGTTTTACATGCTCATCTTGTTCGGAAGAGGGAAATAGCCGTTTCTTTTTTTCTAGAAATTGTAGAAAATGAACTGCATATCCCTTCAACGATGAAAAATGGGTTTTCTTCAATTCGTTTCTATATATTTTAACGATTGTTTCCCATGGAATTCCCATAAAGGTAGCACTACCATATATCATTATTCCAACTGGGTAATATTTTGATAGACAAAAAAGCTTGTTTGCCGAAGTAAAGATTTTTTGACCTCGTTCCATAGAAATAGTAACTGCGCTATCAGTAGCTAAGGCAATGGCCTCTTTATTCAGAATAGCTATTTCAGATGTCATCAGTTCACTCTGATTAGTTTATTCCGTAGGCAATGTTTAAGAAATAAAATGGTTGGCAAGAATATTATTAAAAAAACTAATTGCAGGAGGAAGGATTCGAACCTTCGAAGGCGCTGAGCCAGAGGATTTCCCATGCCTCATTCGGCCCGGGAATGATGGGCTCTTAAGTCCCCCGCGTTTGACCGCTTCGCTACTCCTGCAGAAAATTTTCCTTAAGTTTTACTTATGGTAAAATTTTCTATCAAAACTTCCTGAGGCCAGCCTCAGGACTGTATTCCATTATTGCTTGGGCTGGAGCTTTTATCAAACTTGCTGAAATGCAGGAAATAATAAGAGAAGCTGAAGCAGCCCCTTACCCGTACATCGAGCCGCCTTCGTTCGCGCTCGGGCCCTTCTTCTTCATGATTCTGGATTTCAGGACGGACTCCTTGATGTCCTTGGAGAACTCCTCGGCCTCTTTTTCCAGCTTGGCGGTGTTGAACGGCACGCCTGTAATCCTTGCAAGGACCTTGAGGACGTTCGACGCCGCTCTTGGGTCGAGGTATTCCTCGGACGATTCGGCCAAAATCGTGGTCACCGGGAAGGAATCGAGCGCGCCCTTTGCGAGCAGGATGCCGGTCACGCCCGTAGTAGCTCCTTCGCGGATCGGCTTGGCTATCTTCTTCGCGATGATGTCCTTCACGATTGCGGCGTCGCTCGAAACAACGAACACGCCCTTCTTCTCGTCCTGGAGCGAGATGCCCCCGAGCGAGATGATGGTGGCCGCGCCGACCGATTTTGCGAACTCGTATATCTTGTCCGCCACGTCCTGCGAAGAGCCGACCGGGATTGTCATCTCGGAGATTATCACAATCAAATTCTGCTTCTCGGAAAAGTGGATGCGCGCAGCCGGCATCGGCTTGTAATCGTGGATTGCCGCGAGCGGGGCGAACTCCGCGCTCGATATGTAACCGCCGAATTCCATTGCAAGGGATTCGACTATCTGCGATGCGGCGACGCTGCCTACCAGCCCTGTGCCCGGGAACCCCATTATGACGGTCGGTTTCCGGAGTTTCTTCATGTCCGCGGTCCTGTGGATTTCAACGTCGCCCATACGGTATACTGGGGTGCTAAAGGCTTTAATAATATTCGCATCAAATCCGTTTTTCTATGTCTATGAAGCAGGAAAAGGTCTCGATGCCGATGACTTCGGCCGGAATCATCGGATTCTCGCCGGACATGAAAATCAGCGGCATGGAAATAGACCCGAAATACCTGGTGGCGGCAATCTGCCTTGTAGTCGTCATCGTTCACGTCGCAGCCTTCGCAACGAAGTAGCGAGAACCCTCTTTATCTTCTGCGGCTCGCTGTCGCGGATGCGTTCTTCGGCCAGCACCAGCAGTTTCATCCGGTCCTCTTCGGACTCCTCGAGCGACTGCACGAGCTTGGACAGCGTGATTATCGGCACGAGCCCGCTCCCGGTGTCGACGCGGAACTCCACGCTCTTGAAGAACCTGCGGGGGTAATCCACGATTATGTCGAAGCCCGACTCCTTCGCGAGCATGGCTTCCAGCCCGGCGGCCTTCTTTTCGTCCCAGCCTTCCTTGGGGAGGGACGCAACCTCCTTGTAGAGGCGCCTTTTCGATAGCGCCTTCGCATACGGCCCGCCGCTTGCCGAGCGCGACAATGCGGCAATCGCCTCCTCGTCATCCATGGCGGCAAGCTGCGCCGGCGTGATTTCCCCGTCGTGAATGGTCCCTTCCAGCGCGCGGTAGAGCATCGCGGTCGCAATCCTCACCGTCCGGTGGAGGTAGACCGTAGAGAACATCATGAACCTCGCGACAAGCAGGTATTCGGCCGCCTCGAGCCCGCCCTTCCCTATGCAGAGCTCATCGTCCTTCATGGTGAGCGTGTGCACGATGCGGTCGATGTCTATGACTCCGTAAGCGACGCCTGTGTTCAGCGCGTCCCTTTTCAGGTAGTCCATGCGGTCCGCGCCTAGGTCGGATGTGACTATGCTGCCATACGTGGACCTGCCGACCTTCGCTATCTCGGAAGGTTTGAAATTCTCGCCGATGATGTCCGCGATTTCCCCGGTCCCGACCAGCCGTTTGCCGCGTTCCTCGTGGTCGCCCACGTACTTCGCCAGGACGTCCTCGCCTTCATGCGAGAACGGCGTGTGCCCTATGTCATGGAGCAGGGCGTAGAGCTTGACCTTCCGGATTTCGTCCTCTTCCAGTCCCACGTTGCGGGCGATCACGTTGGCGAGGTGCGCGGTGCCGAGCGAGTGCTCGAAACGCGTGTGGTTGGCGCCGGGATAGACCAGGTTCGTGACCGACATCTGCCTGATGCGCCGGAGCCTCTGGAACGGCCCGCTGTCGATAATCCTCTCCTCGAGGCTGTCGAACCCGATTGTGCCGTGTATCTCGTCCTTCACTATCACAGCCATTCCTCCCTTTCACGCCGACGCCTCGCGGCCAATCCGCCTGGTCACACCGGCGCGAATACGCCCTTCTTCTTTTCGATGATGTCCCCGTTCTCGGCCATCAGCCGCAGCACGGCGAGGCACCCTTCGGGGTCGAGCTTGGCGGCCGATGCCACGGAAGGCGCGTCCATCTGGTCCTTCATCAGGGCCTCTATCAGCGCCCTGGCCTTCGAGTAATACTCACGCGTCACGACGTAGAACTTCCCGTCGAAGCCCTTCACGCCGACGACAGCCCCTGTCTTCATCTGCGGGCCGAGCGACTCGGAAAGCATCATGGCCTCCCTCTTGTCCTGGATGATTATGAACCCCTGGCTGTGGAGCATGGCCCCGGTCGGGCTGACTGGCGGCGCGCTTCTCTCGGCTTGCGCCTGCGGCTTCTCCTCCGCCGCGCCCTTGGCGCCCTGCGCCTGGCCTTTCTGGAGGAGCGGGTAGATATGGTCGCTTATATTGTAGACTCCGTCCTTGTACTTGGTCCCGCGGAAGACATTGACCATCCCCTTCTGAGCGAGCCCCTGGAGGATGCCCATCTCGGTTTCCGAGAGCGCCTTGCCCACGTATTCCGGCGTGCGGTTCTCGAACCTTATGGAAAGCAGCTTCTTCATGACCGCAATCTCGGCATCGCTTACCCGGCCCTTCGTTTCGCCGGGCGCGGGCTGGGGCGCATTCGCGCCTAAAGGAACAGAAATCAGGTAATAGCCCTCTTTAAGCATGAAAAGCTCGAGCGAATCATATCCGGCCATGTCGGACGGAAGCTCGATATAGGCCTTCTCCTGCCTTCGTAGGACGCGCACATTGGCCATTGGATGATGATAAGCCCGCTTAGGGTTTTAATGCTACTGGACAGTGCGTTTCTGCAGGCGGGGCGGGGGAGGCGGCCTGAGCGAAGGGGGCCTGAGCGTCACGGCCACCATCTCGAGCTTGCTTCCCCTGATATCGGCGAGAGTATCTGATGCGAGGGCTCCGGCCTCGCTCGATTCGCCGGTGCGCGCGACTATCCGCTCGAGTATCTCCTCGACGCGGTCGCTGCCGATTTTCTCGAGCCCTGCCGCGGCGACTTCCCTGTGAGGCTTATTCCCGTTCACGAGCGCATGGAGGAGCGCGTTCTCTACGTTCCTTTTGATGAGCTTGAGGCTGTGCGCGTCGAAGAGCGAGCCGATTTCCCCCGGCTGGGCGCCGAAGGTGGCCATCTGCTTGAGGGCGATTGCGGTTTCGATTTCGCTCGCCCTTCCCGAGTAAACGGTGTCGACGGCGCTGAATATGCATTCGACATACATCCTCTGCGGTGTCGTCGGGTCCGGATAGACCGTTTCGAGAAGGAATTCCCTGTCCGCCCTCGCATCCTCGGCCTCCGTCCTGATTCGGATGGGCCCTATGCTCTCCCCTGCGACGTCCTTGACCTGCTGGCCGAAGCCGTTCTTCACGATTGCCACGAGCTCGGCCTTGATATCGCTCCCCTCCGCGTTCCTGAGGGCTTCGATGACGAATATGACGTTCTGCTCCATGTTCCCGACCGGGGCGCCTTTCTCCTTCGCGGCCTTGATGGCCTCTTCGTTGGCGTGGATGGCGCCTATCAGGCATTTCTTCGCCATTGCGAGGTACCACGGCTTGTCGACGTCCTTGCCCGTCACTTCCCCGGAGTTTATTCTCACGACCATCGCCCCGACACCGATAATTGCCAGGTGCGCGTGCGAATGGACCGGGTAGGCTGCCAGCATGAAGAGCTTCTCGTGATAATCGCGGCCCTCCGGGTTCTGGGAGATGTCGTTGAGCTTTATGCCCAGGCCGACAAGCCTGGCGGTATTGCCGTTTTTCGAAGCGAGCGACTCTATGACCGCCTTCCAGGCCGAATTAACCTCGGTCTGGGAGAGGCCCTTGGATGCCGCCGCGGCGCTCACCGTGTCGAAGGAGGCATTGTCGCCCTGTGCGAGCTTGTCGAATGTTTCCTGTGCTATCATGTCCATATCACCTGGGGGGCTGGTTTTTGTGTGATAATATATGGTTTTTCGTATATATAAGCCTTTCTATTATCCGCCCTGGACGGGTTTTTCGTATTTTCAGGGCTGGGAGTCCTGGTTCTGTGTTATTATTTCCGACATTTCAAGTATATAAAGATTTCGTTCATTGTCGTTTTTTGCCCACATGCTCGCCTTTGTGGCTCGCATTGTAGTGGGCAAAACGAGCCTTATCGGGCGTAGAAGCAGGGCCGGTGCGGATGTTTTTAATCCTTGACGCCGATAGTCAAAGCATGTCGATTTCTCCATTCGAAGAAAGGTACAAGACCGAGATGAACGCCGTATTCGACGACGAGACGAAGCTCCGCAAATGGATGGCCGTGGAAGTGGCGCTTGCGAAGGCGCATGCCACGCTCGGCCACATCCCGAAGGGCGCGCCCGCGGATATCGAAGATGCGGCCAAGAAGGTCAGGCACAGCCGCGTCATCGAGATAGAGTCCCAAATACACCACGATTTGATGGCGATGGTGAAAGCGCTTACGGAACAGGCCGGGGACGCGGGTAAATTCGTGCACCTGGGGGCTACCAGCTACGACATAGAGGACACCGCGACCGCGCTGATTTTCATCGAAGGCATAACCCAGCTCGAGAAGCGACTGGCCGTCCTCGCATCGACGCTGAAGCGGCTCGCCCTCGAGCACAAGGGGACCGTCTGCATCGGACGCACGCACGGCCAGCACGCCGTGCCTACGACTTTCGGAATGAAGTTCGCCCTCTACTATCAGGAGCTGAAACGCGACCTCGAGCGCCTGGGCGAGGCCAAAAGGCGCATCTCGGTGGGCAAGATGTCCGGCGCGGTGGGCACCATGGCGACATTCGGGGCAGACGGGCCGAAGATGCAGAAGCTGGTCATGAAGGAGCTCGGGCTCGGCGAGGACCCGGTGACGAACCAGGTCGTCCAGCGCGACCGGCACGCCGAAGTGCTCTGCGTCATAGCAATCACCGCCGCC
>Ga0265297_10004153_pt1 | contig 24284 bp, 27 predicted proteins | sample Munlanlwell13791_FD_192502 | JGI IMG/M metagenome (GOLD analysis project Ga0265297, IMG submission 192502) | Leachate microbial communities from a municipal landfill in Southern Ontario, Canada - Leachate well 137-91 | ecosystem: Engineered > Solid waste > Landfill > Unclassified | place... | reverse complement strand
CTTAATGGTTCGTTTAAAAAAGTGAAAATGGCCATCGGTATTCATGCCGGATTGAGTGACGCGCGAAAATCAAAATTAGTTAAATCTTTAGTTATGAAAAGCATCACATTTGACCATTAAGCCAAAAGTTTATATCAATAAAAATAAAGAAGAAAAACAAACAACCTTGTTATTCTTCTAGAAGATTAAAAATCGTGGTTTTGGTGAAGTTTTGGCTGGTTTGGTCATAGAGATTAACGCGGAGAGTATTAGGGCCAGTCGTGGCGACATTGAAGTCGGTGGCACGGAAGGAGAAAACAAACGGTTTTGATTTAACCGAGGCGACTAGATTTTCATTAACAAAATAATCCGCCCGACTTAGATTTAAATCAGCTGGTAAAACCAATACGGCCCTAATCAAGTCATCTTTTTTATAGCTGGCGCCAGCGAGAGGGGAGGAGAAATTGATTTGGTTGATTAGGTTGGGATTATACTCAACTAAATTGGTCATAGTAATTTCTTGACCATTCTTTAATTTATTACTCGCAAACCATTTTTGAATAGGGTATTCCCATAAGCGAAATTGAGGATCAGCGCTAGGTACAAATGGTGCCGGTCCTAAGGGATTATCTTTATTAAGCCAATAAAGGATAGAATGAACATTAACTTTTAAGATCTCGGCTTTATTACTGATTTGGTTGGTCGTGGCCGGCAGATCAACTAGACGGGTTTCGCTACCTTGCCAAAAACCCCGCAAAACTGGTTTGAGGCCGGTATAATTAACGGTTGGCGGGATAAAGTTCTCGACGGGCACAGTTTTGAGCGCCTCGGCCATAATCGCGTGCCACATAGGGGAGACAATAGTGCCGGCCACCTTTTTTTCCATAGGAGTATTGTCGTTATTGCCAGACCAAGCGCCAATAACAATACTGGGGGTATAACCAAGAATCCAAACATCTTTGTAGTCGTTGGTGGTACCAGTTTTGACGGCGACTTGGCGACCCGGGAAATAGAGGGGGGAGTTGGGGCCGTAGGCAGGGAGGCGAGCGTTATCGTCAGACAAAATATCAGAAATTAAACGAGCGGAATTGGCCGGTAAAACTTCCCCACTTTTATCTTGGTATTCTTCTAACACCTCATTTTCTGGGCTAATCATCTTTAAAATACCCGTGGTCTCATGTTTAACCCCATCTTGAGCAAAGATGCCATAAGCGCCAGTCATTTCTAATAAAGAAACTTCGCCACCACCCAAGACGAGGGTTAGGCCGTATTGATTTTTCGTACCCAAACTACTAATCCCCATTTTTCTGGCGGTCTCAAGAGCGTTATTGATTCCCGTTAAATATAAAACTTTAATGGCGGGGATATTTCTTGATTGGGCTAAAGCGTCTCTTAAGGTGATTGGCCCGAGATATTGACTATCATAATTTTGGGGCATATAGCACTCACTCGCCTTGGTGCCCACCAAGGGCTTGCCGGTTGGGTCACAACTGGCGTTAAACTCAGTCTTGAGGTCAAAGACGACGGTTTGGTCGGTATAACCTTTATTGAAGGCGGTGGCGTAAACAAAGGGTTTGAAAGAGGAGCCGGGTTGGCGATGAGCCGTGGCGACATTGAAATTACCATCAATCTCTTGGTTGAAGTAATCACGTGAACCGGTTAGGGCCAGAATTTGGCCGGTTTTCGGGTCAATCACGACAACGCTATTATTTTGGGCTTTAAATTTAACCTCGTTTTCGGCGCCATATTTTTTAGCTAATTCCTCAACTTTTTGTTGGAGGGGCCAGTCGATAGTGGTGATAATTTTAAAATTATTAGTCTCGATATTTTCTTGGCCATAATGTTGGTCTAAATAATCTTTTAACCAAAAGACGAAATGGGGCGCCTTAATCCCTTGATTAATTTTTTCATAAAAAACCACTTTTTCTTTTTTGGCGCGATCGCGGATCTCGGTAGTGATAAAACCGTTTTTGGCCATCTGATCTAGTACGAGATTTTTTCGTGCTTCTAATTTGTCTTTATTACTACCATAAGGGGAGTAATAATTAGGGGATTGAGGCATCGCAGCGAGATAAGCCGCTTCGGCTAAAGTGATATTTTTGATATCTTTTTTGAAGTAGGCGCGGGCCGCTTCTTGAACGCCATAAATATTTCCACCATAAAGCGTCTGATTAAGATAGACATTAAGGATTTCATCCTTGGTCATTGTTTTTTCTAACTTGAGCGAGAGGACCGCCTCTTTAATTTTACGAGTTAAGGTCTTATCTTTGGTGAGGAGGGAATTTTTGACCACTTGTTGGGTGATCGTTGAGCCACCTTGGCGGATTTCACCCGAAGTTAGGTTGACCCAAAAGGCGCGCACAATCGCTGAGGGTTGGATACCTCCATGTTGGTAAAAGTCGGCGTCTTCAATTGCGAGGGTGGCTAATTTGACTGAAGACGGTATTTCTTCGAAGGGGACCGTGCTTTGTCTAACTCCGCGGACATCATAGAGTAAAATTTCACCCGTGCGGTCGTAAATTTTAGTCGATTGCTCGGCGATTTGTTGGTCAAAGAAAGTTTCGAAGTCGGGGATAGGGAGAGTAATGGCCCAGATGGTTGAAAAACCACCCAACAAAAAAAAGACCACGCCGACAACGAGGATTAGGCGAATAACTCTTTTGAGCCATGAACGAGACCGCTTCATTGAGAAAAGCTTACCACATTTGAGGCCAAAAGGAAAGTAATTTTTTAATTTCTAATCTAATTCCAATCCTCTGGATTGCTCATGATTTCCTCCAGATCATCGTCGCCAGCAAATTCTGAATCTAATTCACCACTTTCCTCGTCTGGGTCGATGGGTAAATCGTTGCTCAAAGGGAGACCTGAGTCATCGACGTCGTTTAAAATTTGATCGTCAACCATAAAAATTAAAATAATAATTACTAATTGATTATCTTTTTATCACAGACCCATTTTTTTGCAAGAGAACTTTTTATTTTATTGTGGATAACGCCGAGAGCGGGGCGCGAGCGAGATGGGTGAGGGCGACACCGATCGCATCGTACTCATCGTCATACTTGATAGCTTTGTTAATTTTAATTAGACGAGGAATCATTTCGGTCATTTGTTTTTTGTTGGCGGAGCCGTAGCCAGTCACACAAGTTTTTATTTCGAGGGGGGTGTATTCGGCGAAAAGTAAGCCATATTTGGTGCCAAGATAAGTGATGACCCCACGCGCTTCGGCGACGGCCATCGCCGTTTTTTGGTTAACCGTAAAATAAAGTTTTTCGGTCGCCACGACTTGTGGTTGCCAGTCTTTTAAAATTTTTTCAATCTCATTACCAACGGCCAATAAACGCGCGCTAAAAATCGCTTTTTTGTCAGTCGTCAAGCAATCAGAATAAAGAAGTTCAGGTTGACCGTTTTTTTGTTCAACCACCGCCAAGCCCAGTCGATCATACCCCGGGTCAATGCCTAAAACTAACATAAGATTATAAATTATTCTAATTACTCTGGTTATTCTAATTTCTAATATTTGGAATTTTTAGGTCAATTAGGTTAATTAAAAATTAGATTAATTTTCTATTGTGGTAAATAACCTTGATATCATCGTGACTGTCAAGAGCTTCAAGTAATTTCTCCAATTTTTCAATATCAGTTTCTGATAGAGTTAGGGGGTTTTGAGCGACAAAATTACCATCAGCTTGCTTGGTAAAAGCCCAAGTGGTTGAGCCAATCCCGCCCAAATTTCCCCCCAATTCAGACAATAAGTGTTTTATTTCTGGCGTCGTGCGATTTTTGTTATCTGTAACACCAACAATAATGAGGGCAATGCCGGCTGGGCCATAAGCTTCATAAATTACTTCTTCAAAACTTTCAGCGCCCCCACCAAAACCGCGGGTGACCGCGCGTTCGATATTATCAATTGGCATATTGGCCTCTTTGGCGCGCGTAATGGCGGCCTTTAGGCTCGGCGCCTCGCGATTACCGCCCGCTTTTTTCGCTTCCATAATAATATTGCGCACCAGCATCGAAAACAGCTTGCTTCGCTTGGCGTCCTCCGCCCCCTTTTTATTCTTAATTTGTGACCATTTGTTATGTCCGGACATAAAATAGTATGTAGGGATTAGTATGTTGTATATAGGGAAATAATAACCTAAAGATAACAAAATGAGAAAATTTTGCAAAAATAAGAAATTTGCCTAGCTGGGTAGATGAAGTTAAAAATTGTTTGATAAAAATAAACAAAAAACACCCGACGACCAAACCTCGGTAATCGAGTGTTTTTGTCGTCGGATGCGAGACTTTTATTTGAGGTGTTTCGCGACCACCTCTACAACTTTGTCAATCGTGAGCCGCGAGCTCACGCCTTGCGGCGAGCCACCGATCGTCGGGGAACCGCCCCACCCGGCCTCGAGCGTCGCTAGCTCGGAGAGTGCCGACTTGATGTCTGCGAACCCGTCAGCGAACTGGCAGATCGTGAACTTCTTGTACGGCTCGCCCAGCCCTTGCTTGAAGCTGGGGTTGAACGCGACCACGACCGGCGCGAGGAAATACCCCACGCTGGTGGCCGCCCGGTGCGTGCTCTCCACGACGGCGATCCGGGCTCCGGCCCGCGTTTCGTACTTGATCTGCCCCGTCTCCAGGGCGGTGATCATGTCGAGCCGCTCCATCTCGACTTGAGTGCGGTACTGCGCCGGTTCATTACCGGTTCGCAGCCACCGCTCCATCGTCGAGACGCGGTCGACCAGCGGGACATTGAAGTCCGTGACCGCCGCCGCGAGGGCCGCGAGCTGTCGGGACGACTCGGCGGCCGTTGCCGAACTCTCGTCCCACGGGTTGTCCTTGGTGGGGAGGGGCTTCGGGCCGGTGTAGCCGCCGCGCGCGAATTTGTCCGTGGTGGCGATCAGCCGCACTCTCTTCAACATCGAAGAGAGTGCATTGAGCATCGCCCCCTCCCCCGGATAAGGGGCATCATAGTCGCGGGAGCGCTCGTCCCAGCGACGCATCAGAAGGATGGCCATCGCCCCGACCGAGTCGAGGTCCGGGCGAATCGTCGCGAGGGTGGTGCCCTTGACTGGGAGGGGCTCTGTCAGCGCGTCCTCAATGGCCGCGCGGCTGGTGTCGCCACCGGTGTGTTGCGGGTCGAGATTGCCCCCCACACAACGTGCCGCGAGTTCAGGCACTGTTACTTCGATCCCGAATACGGGATCGATAAACACCTCCTCGTTGGCCTTTTGGCCCGACGGAGTTCCTCTGGGGTCTAGTACCGCGAATTTATACATTTTACCCTTTCTTTTCAAATGACTCTCTGCACTTGGCAGGGTCGTTACACATCCATTGTCCAGTATATCATAAGCAGGTTTGGCTGTCAAGTTCCCGTAATGGTTCAATAACTTGGAACCACTCTCTAAATTAATTTCTCTTGTTTATCTTTTGGCCCGTCAAAGCCCAAATGCTCGTTTTCAAGATACTCAACAAGGCATGTCTCAAGTTCTTTGAGGAGGTCTGTCTCACTAGTTAAATAGTTAAAAGGGAATTCGTGGATATTGACACCGTTGAAATAATAAATTTGATTAGCTTGGAAGCGTTCTTTTAGGTATTGGTAAAGTTTTTCAAAATCAATTTTCCAACCAAGGCTTTTCTCTCCGCCATAAAACAAATTAGAAGCGCCGAAAAAAACAAGATTTCTCTAACCTAAAAAATACCCCAGTGGATAGAGGAAATCAGAATTTGTTTGAGGTAAAAAATTCTCGTCTAGATAGAGCTTTGCTATTCTTCACTCGAAACTTTACAAATCTGAGTTCCTATTTAATCTTTTCTAATTTGCCCCCCCTAATAATCTCTGCTACTGACCCACCTACCCGGTCGCCATTAGAATCAATGGTTATTAAACCAGAAGCACCCTGCCAGTCTTTAATTGAGTGTCCCCAAGCAGCGATTTTCTCACCATCATAGCCAACCGCTTTAATAGCATCTTTTATGAGATAAACAACATCATATTCTGTCTGGGCAAAGCTCTGGTAAGGCACATCTGAACCGTATTTGTCTTTATAAGCCTTTATTACGTGCTGAAATTTAGAATTAGTAGGGTCAACTTTAAATTCTGATGCCCAGGCTCCTTCTAAAAGATCCTTGTTGTCTGCCAAAAATGGTTCCCCAGTCATTGGGTCATTAATAATCAACTGAATTTTCCAACCCATTTCTTTAATTTGTTTAAGAATAATATTGCCAGTATTGGGATTGAGTGGATTAATAAACAAAACATCTGGATTTTGTTTTTTTAATTTGGTTAATGGTGTTTTAAAATCTCGAGTGCCCGGAAGAAATTCTTCCTTTATAACTTTACCTCCCAAACGAGTGAAGTTAGTCGTAAAAGCTTTGTATACTCCCTGAGTAAAGTCGTCCTGCTCTGATATAAAAGCTACTTTTCTTTTGTCTTGGCCATAAGCTAGATTAGCAAAAACTAGCCCCTCAGCTGTTACGGTCGGGTAGATTCTAAAAAAGAAAGGGCTTTTGCCAGAAAGTTCCATACTATTGGCCCCAGGAGAGATTATGGCAACCTTAGCTGCTTCTGCGATAGGAAGAGCGGCCAGAGATTCATTACTGCACAAAGTTGTAATTACTTTCACCTTATCAACATTTATCAACTTTTGAGCAGCCGTGGCCCCATCTTGCCCACTACATTTGCCGTCTTCAAAAATAATTTCCATTAATTTCCCCCCAATCCCCCCTTTTTGGTTTATTTCATCAACAGCTAATTGTGCAATTTGGTTTAAGGGGACACCATATACAGCTCCATCTCCCGTTATTGGCCCAATAAAGCCAATTTTTATTGTCCCTGGATCTTGGGCACCCTGTCTAAGGTAACCCCAGATAATAAAAACTGCTAGTAGTACAACAATTATGGATAAAATAATGATATTTTTCTTCACACAAAAAGTTTAACAAATAAAGGATGAGATGTCACTGTTTTATTTTGCTTCGTAAACCAGAGATCTTCCAGCCTATTCAAAACAAAAAAACATGCCAAAAAAGCAACGCAAATTGTTAGCCCGTTTAATGGATGAAGTTAAAACTCGTCTAGATCAATTTATTTTGTTTATCTTTGGGCTCATCAAACCCTAGATGTTCGTAGGCGCGGGGAGTGGCGAGGCGACCGCGGGGGGTGCGTTCGAGGAAGCCGAGTTGGATGAGGTAGGGCTCATTAACATCTTCGACCGTCTCCTCTTCTTCGGAGAGAGCCGTGGCGACGGTGCCGAGGCCAACTGGTCCGCCGTTAAATTTGGTGATGATGACTTCGAGTAATTTGCGATCTGATTCACTTAAACCCAGCTCGTCAATGCCTTGCATGGCCAACGCTTCTTTGACGGTTTTGGTTTCAAGCGGTTTCTTGGAAATTTGGGCATAATCGCGACAACGTTTGAGAAGGTGGTTGGCTAAGCGGGGAGTGAAGCGACTGCGCCGGGCAATCTCGGCGCTGGCCTCATCGCCAACCTCAATTTCTAGTAAACCAGCTGAACGCCGGATGATTTGTTTAATCTCGTCTTCGGTATAAAATTCCAGTCGATAGGTGCCTCCTGAAAAGCGAGAACGGAGCGGGGCCGAGATCATGGCGACGCGGGTGGTGGCGGCAATCAGGGTAAAAGGAGGTAAATCAATTTGAATCACGCGCGCGCCCGGTCCTTTACCAATGACAATATTAAGCACGCCAGCTTCCATGGCCGGGTAGAGCACCTCCTCAATCATTTTATTGAGGCGGTGAACCTCGTCGATAAAGAGAATATCGCCAGGCGAAAGATTGGTTAAGATTGAGGCGAGGTCGCCCACCTTCTCGATGGCGGGGCCGGAGGTGGCCTTAATCGGTGTGCCCATTTCGTGCGAAATTAAGTAGGCGAGCGTGGTTTTACCCAGCCCGGGCGGACCATAAAAAAGCAAGTGTTCTGGCGGGTGCGAGCGTTCTTTGGCCGCCTGAAGCAAGATTTTTAGGTTATCTTTGATCGCTTGCTGGCCCACATATTCGTCCCAAGCCTTGGGCCGGAGGGAGCGATCTAAAAAAACATCATTGGTTATACTTGACATAGAAATTCTTTTGTGCTAACATAGAGCAAGACAATCAAGCTCACAAATCTCTAAACAATCTAGGTCGATTTATCGACCTAACGGGTCTTTTTGATAGGATGTTTCGGTTCCCACCCTAGCAGTGGACCAAACGGAGACTCTCCTGGATAATTCTCCTAACTTTAGTTGCATAACGAAAGAGATTGTTTAGAGATTTGTTATCTTGATTATTCTTTTGGTAAAGAGCTAAATTATTTCTTCGGTCAAATCAATCACGCGACCCAATTCGTCCATAGTGGTTTCGCCCTTGATCACTTTCAGAATACCATCTTGGCGCATATCAAGAATTTTTTGCGGAATGGCGGAAATTTTGATTTCTTTTTCGTTCGGGTTAGTAATGGTGGCTTCGGCGACCGCGTCGTCCATCACAATGGCCTCGAAAATACCTTCGCGCCCTTTAAAACCAGTGCCGTGACATTTTTCGCAACCGACATTTTTGTAAATTTTTATTTCGGCCGGGATTAATTCCGGACGTTTCTTTTTAATACTGGCCAAAACTTTCTCGATCAGCTCTTTGGCCCAAGGTTCTGGCTCAACTTCTTGTTTGCAATGCTCGCAGAGTTTGCGCAGAAGTCGTTGGGCGATGGAGAGGGTGAGAGCGGAGGTGATAATTTTGGCATTAACACCCAGATCGATTAAACGGGGGATAGCACCTTGAGCGTTATTGGTATGCAAAGTTGAGAAAACTAAGTGGCCCGTGAGAGATGATTGCACGGCAATCTTAGCGGTTTCGGGGTCACGGATTTCGCCGACCATGATAATGTCGGGGTCCTGACGCAGGGCACTACGGAGACCAGAGAGGAAGGTGTAACCTTGTTGGCGGTTAACTTGAGTTTGGTTAACACCCTCGAGATGATACTCAATCGGATCCTCAATGGTAATGATTTTGCTTTCGGTTGAATTAACTTCACGCAAGAAGGAGTAAAGAGTGGTTGTTTTACCCGAACCCGTCGGACCAGTGAGAAGGACGAGGCCGTTGGGTTTATGAATTTCTCGTTTGAAGACCTCGAATAGCTCCGGCTCGATCCCCAATTTTTCGAAGGTGACATTAATTGATTCGGGATTAAGGATACGCATCACGACTGATTCGCCATAAGCGGAAGGGATGACCGAAGCGCGAATTTCAATCTCGGTATTTTTGAGAGCGATACTGAAACGGCCATCTTGGGCTGCTTTTTTGACATTCAATTTCATGCCCGAGACCAATTTGAGTCGAGAAATAACTTGAGTGTAAATTTTGGCGGGGAAGGTGGCGACATCTTCGAGGACGCCGTCCAGGCGATAACGCAAACGAATATCATTTTGTTCGGGTTCGATATGGATGTCTGAGGCCTCACTCACCAAACCGCCGGCCATAATAATTTCTAAGATGCCAGAGATACCGCCTTCTTTCTCGGCGAGGGCGCTTTCTTTTTCTAATTCAGAAGCGATATCTTTGAGAGTTTTGAATTTTTCTGAATACTCGGTGATAATTTCGCTAGAGATTTCGATCAGGCCGGCGCGCGAACGGTCAGACTTAGAAACTTCCGCATATTTTTCCCAGGCACTCTCGAGTCCGGGTTCAGAGGCGAGATAGACGGAAACATTGAAATTTTTACTCTTTAATTCATCAATGAGTGTTTGGGTTTCATTTTTTTCGGGTGAGACAATCGCGAGATTAAGATTTTTACCATTAAGATGAAAAGCGGCAATGCCGGCATGGCGTGCTTCTAATTCGGGGATTAAACGCAAAGCGTCAGTGTTGATGAGGGTTTTGGAGAGATCGAGATAGGGGAGATGATAATGGTCAGCCATTACTTGAGCCAATTCTTCGGCCTCTTTGGCCTTAAGTTCGTCGATTTGACGATCACTGGTTTGGCTAGTTTGGTTTTTGTTTTGCTCGTCGCTCATTTTTATTATTTTACCGCTTTTCCTAATTCATTACTAGCACTTTGGTTAATTGGCGCAAATCAAAAGAGTGGATAAGTCCTTGAAATAAGCCATATGTTGCCATTTTGGTCAAATCTGCTTGACAGCGAAATCTGCTTATGCTATACTAAATAATAGGATAAAGTAATGGTTGGTTTGGGAAAATGGCCCCGTCCGAGACGGTTGGCCTGAAGGAGAATACCATGAAGCACTTTGCCATTATGTTCGCAGTGTTGTTGGCGGTGTCGGCGATGGCGTCGGCGCAGCAGATCGTTACCTGGGGTGGCGGGACTTCGTACAAGGTCTCGAGTCGCTCGGCCCCGCCGATCGTGACGGCGGTGCCGATGTCGGTCACGCCGGTTCCGGTGGCGTACGCCTCGACTCCGGCGACAGTCGCGGGGGGCATCAATGGCCACCTCGATTCCTATCGTCGGCCACAGGAAGTGGTCGGCGAGCAGGAGTTGCGGGTCGAAAACGATCGCACGGACAATTATGTTCGGGCGTCGGAGCTCGACCGCCGGGCCACGCAAGACGCTCAGCGTTTTGCGATCGAACGGGCGCGGTTGGACCAGCAGATGGTCCGCGACGCTCAGCGGTATGAAATCGAGCGTCGGCGGGAGGTGCAGCGTTCGGCCGAAAGTTGGTCAAGGATGATCAACGACTGGCGTCGGCAGTCGGCGCGCCAGGCCGAGGACCAGCGCCGGGCCAACGATCGTGAGCGGGAGCGAATCTCCCGGTCGTTGAAAGACCTCGGTCAGGCTTCGGCCGATTTGGGCAAGGCTTGGGCGCAAGCGCGTCCGAAGCCGGCGACCCGCCCGCGATAATTGCGGGCACAAGTATGAGAGCGTTTCGGCGCTCGGGAAGAGGTATCTCTTCCCGAGCGCCTTTTCTTTTTAGCTTGTTTTGCTACGATTAACCCTATGGAATAATTCGCTATATTCCACAGGGTAAATGAAAATTATTTCTAAATCACTTGAAGAGACGCAAAAGTTTGCTCACGATTTTTTAGTGGAATTTAATGCTGGTACGAAGTCGCATTTAGCTACGCAAAAAACGACTTCTCACCATCTCCAGCTGGTGGCGACAGTTTTATTATTGCAAGGGGATTTGGGTTCGGGCAAGACGACTTTTACCCAAGTTTTGGCGCGAGAATTGGGGGTTAAAGAAAATTTAACCAGCCCCACTTTTGTTTTAATGAAAAGCTATAAAATCTCGCCAATGGCTACTGAGAGGCTTAGCCTCTCAGTGAAGAATTTGGTTCATATTGACGCTTACCGCCTAACTTCGGGGGCTGATTTGCGAAATTTGGGTTGGGGCGAGTTGATTAAGAACCCCGATAATTTGATTATCGTTGAGTGGCCCGAATTGGTGGCCGATTTATGGGACGGTTCAGAGCTTAAAATCAACTTCAAATTCGTTGACGACCAAACCCGAGAAATGAGCTATACTTAAAAGGTGGCTAAGAGAGCGGAAAAAACCAAAATAGTTCTGATTGACGCGCATGCGATTTTGCATCGGGCTTATCATGCTTTGCCGGATTTTAGTTCAAGTCAGGGTGAGCCAACGGGTGGGCTCTATGGTTTGGCGTCAATGTTGATGCGGATTATCACCGATCTCAAGCCGGATTACCTTTTTGCCTGTTATGATCGGGCCGAACCAACTTTTCGCAAGCAAGTTTACGAAGATTACAAAGCTAAGCGACCGAAGGCCGAGCCCGAATTAATTGCGCAAATTATTCGCTCGCGCGATATTTTTACAGCACTTCATATTCCCATTTATGATCAACCTGGGTTTGAAGCCGATGATATTATTGGGACTTTGGTGAAAAAATTAACGAAAGGGCTTGGAGGCGAAACCTCGAAGCACCCGGAGGTTTTGCCTCCAAGCCCTTTATCCACGCAAATTATCATTGCTTCGGGGGATATGGATACTCTGCAATTGGTTGATGATGATCGGGTGGTGGTCTTCACTCTTAAAAAAGGTTTGAATGATACGGTAATTTATGACGAAAAATTGGTGCGCGAACGTTACGGTTTCGAACCCAAATTTCTAATTGATTACAAAGGTTTGCGGGGTGACCCCTCGGATAATATTATCGGGGTGGAGGGGATTGGCGAGAAAACGGCGACAACTTTGATTCAAGAATTTGGGGCGATTGAAGATCTTTACAAAAAATTAAAATCGAAAAATGGCGAAGCCGGTTTTTTGGCAAAAGGGATTAAACCGCGAATTATTGAAATTTTAAAAAATAACGAAGAAGAGGCGATTTTTTCAAAAACTTTGGCCACGATTCGAACGGATGTTGAAATTGATTTCAAATTAACCGCGCAAACTTGGGCCGAAACTTTTGATACGGCGGAAGCGGAAAAATTATTTAACGAGTTGGAATTTCGCACTTTGATTGGGCGGGTGAAGAAGCTGAAAGCACTTGGAAGCGAAACCTCGAAGCGCCCAGAGGTTTCGCTTCCAAGTGCCGATTTTAAAGAACTTGCCATTGCCATCTGGCTGATCAATTCTGATTTAACCAACCCTAAATCTGAAGATATTATTAATTACCCTCAAGAAAAAATTCTTCCTGATTTAGAAAAGCTGGGCTTGAAAAAAGTTTATGAAGAAATTGAATTACCTTTAATCCCAATTCTCGAACAAGCCCAATCGCGGGGGATTAAGGTTGATAAAAAATTATTGAGTGAATTATCGAAAGATTATCATCTTAAACTCACTAAATTAGAAAAAAATATTTATAAATTAGCTGGAGCCGAGTTCAATATTAATTCTCCCAAGCAACTTGGTGAAATTTTATTTATCAAACTCAACCTATCAATTAAGGGTCTCAAAAAAACGGCAGGTGGGAGTCAATCAACCCGCGAATCTGAACTCGTTAAGCTGAAAGATGCTCATCCGATTATTGTCGAAATTTTGGCTTATCGCGAATTACAAAAACTTTTATCCACTTATATTGATAATATCCCCAAACTCTTGGATGAGAACAATGTTCTGCATGCCACCCTCAACCAGACGGGCACGACGACCGGGCGGATGTCCTCGTCTAATCCTAATGTCCAAAATATCCCCACTCGAGATGAGCAGGGGGCGGTGATTCGCAACGCTTTTGTGGCGCGGGAGGGCTACGAGCTAATGGCTTTTGATTACTCGCAAATCGAATTGCGGGTTCTTGCCGTTTTGTCGGAGGATCCCGATTTGGTGAGGATTTTTAAAGCGGGCAAAGATATTCACTCATCAGTGGCGGCCAAAGTCTTTGGTGTTAAAGAGGGGGCGGTGACCAAAGAAATGAGACGACGGGCCAAAGTGATTAATTTTGGCATTATCTATGGGATGGGAGTTAACGCGCTCAAGGCTAATTTGGGGACAACTCGCGACGAGGCCCAGCAATTTATGGATAATTATTTTGCTTCCTTCCCGACGATTAAAAAGTATTTTGAATTAGTGATCGCTGGCGCGCGTGAACGCGGTTACACGGAAACTTTGTTTGGTCGTCGCCGTTATTTGCCAGCGCTTCGTTCGCCTTTACCGCAGATTAAAGCTGGTGCCGAACGGATGGCGATGAACGCGCCTTTGCAGGGGACAGCGGCTGACATTATCAAGTTGGCGATGATTCGGGTTGATCAGGATATTAAGGAGGCGGGCTTAGAAAATGATGTTTTCCTCCTGCTTCAGATTCATGACGAGCTGATCTTTGAAGTTAAGAAAGAGGTGACAGCTCGCGCTTTGCCAATAATTAAGAAGGCAATGGAACAGGTTGTGGATATCCCCGTGCCAATTGAAGTCTCTTCGGCGGTAGGCCCTCGTTGGGGCGAATTAGAGAAATAGGGCCGATTTTATCCCCAGCTTTATCCACATTTGTCAACGCTTGATTTTTTGGGCTCTAGCCTTTATGATGAGGAGGCAAGATTAATTGCAAAACCCATATAAAGGTCGTTTATTAAATTTTTATTGAATTTTCAAAATGAAAAATTACGTTATTGTTGCCATCATTATCATCCTCATCATTATCGGTGTGGTTTGGTTCAAAATGAAGAACCCAGCGACTCCAGTTGTTCCTGAAGAGGAGGTCTTGACCACCGAACCAGCGACGACCGAAACTCCGGCTGGTGAGGAAATGACCCCAGCTGAAACTCCGGCTGAGACGACCGAAACCCCAGCGGCTCAATAGTCTTAATTTAGGATTATTAACAATGCCCCGCCATAAGGTGGGGCATTGTTAATTTCTGGAAGAAGTTTATAATTAGTTGTATGGAGTTAGTCGTTATTAATTATTTTGATGTTTTTATTGGTCTTTCGTTAGCCGTTTTGTTTGGAGCCCTTTTGGGGATGGAGCGTAATTTGGCCGGCAAGATGGCGGGGATGCGGACTTTTGCTTTAGTGAGTTTGGGCTCGGCTTTATTTGTCGATATTTCACGCTTGATTATTGCTCAAGCGACGGTTACGACCAATTATGATCCGTTGCGGATGGCTTCGCAGATTGTGGTGGGTATCGGTTTTATTGGCGCAGGACTCGTCGTTTTTCGGGGTACTCACTTAACCGGCGTAACCACGGCGGCTGGTGTTTGGGTGGCCGCTGGCGTGGGGATGGCCTGCGGTTTTGGTCTCTACACTCTCGCGTTATTTGCGGTTGGTCTCTCGTTAATAATTTTTACCGTTCTCTGGGTGATTGAGCGTGACTATGTTCAAGATGATTTAGCTAAAAAACTAGGCCGAGAAAAAACGATCAAAGAGGCGAATGGTGAAGAACCTAAATAATCGAGATTTAGAGCTCAAGAAAATTCGCGATGAGGTTTTGGCTTTGACCACCTCGCCTTTGTACGAGTATCGAACGACCAATAACTATCTCCCCGTTATTGGTGAGGGTAATCACGAAGCTAAGATTATTTTTATTGGCGAGGCCCCCGGTCGAAATGAGGCTAAAACCGGCCGACCTTTTTGTGGGTCGGCCGGCAAGATTTTAGATGATTTGTTGTTGGGGGTGGGGATAAATAGACCTGATGTTTATGTCACTAACATTGTGAAAGACCGGCCCGAAAATAATCGCGACCCTTTGCCGGACGAGATTACGATTTATAGCCCATTCTTGGATCGCCAGATAAATATTATCCAACCACAGGTGATTGCTACCTTGGGGCGTTACTCGATGGGTTATATTATGACTAAATTTGGTTTGGCCGATGTTCTTTTGCCAATCTCTAAGAGGCACGGTAAAGAATTTCAAGCCGAAGCCGATTATGGTAAAGTGTCTATTATACCGCTCTACCACCCTGCCGCCGCGATTTATGACCGCTCGCTCCTTGCCACCTTACAACAAGATTTTAAAATTTTAGAGAAATATAAGTAAAATATGAAAGGTAAAAGGAGAATTAATTTATCAAAAGCTATTGTTAATTTTGAAGAGTTTGCTGTTCGGCGGATTTGGGATGAGAGTAATGAAAAATGGCTATTTAGCGTTGTCGATGTTATTGTGATTTTAACCAATAGCCCTCGACCGAGAAAATATTGGAATGCTCTAAAAACTAAGCTAAAACAGGAAGGCAGTGAGTTGTCCCCAAAATTGGGACAACTGAAATTAAAAGCTAGCGATGGCAAGTATTACCTGACAGACATTGCCGATACGGAGACACTCTTTCGTATTATCCAATCAATTCCTTCTCCCAAAGCTGAACCATTCAAGCTTTGGCTGGCTAAGGTTGGCTATGAACGGCTACAAGAAACGGTTGATCCGGAATTGGCGGTTAATCGAGCGCGAGATTACTGGCAACAGGCTGGCCGTTCAAGTAAATGGATTGAACAGCAAATGCATGGGCAGGAGACAAGAAATAAATTGACCGATTATTGGCAAGAAAATGATGTTAAAAAAGGGGTTGAGTATGCGACTTTAACTGATATTATACGCCAAGAATGGAGTGACTTAACAACTAGACAACATAAAAATATCAAAGGGCTTAAGCGTCATAATTTGCGCGATAATATGACCGAAGCTGAACTGATTTTTACTGCCCTGGCCGAATTATCCACCACTCAAATTGCTCAGGTCGAGAAAGCGGTAGGGTATAACCAAAATGCTCAATCGGCCAAAAGGGGCGGTCGAATTGCTGGTGATGCTCGCCAAGCTTTGGAAGAACGGATCGGTAAAAAGATAGTAAGCGGGGAGAATTTTTTAGCGCCCAAAAAAGAAACAAGAAAATTAAAATAATGACTCAAAAACTTAAAATTTATTCATGGAATGTAAACGGCATCCGGGCGGTGGTCAGGAATGGTTTTACCGAGTGGTTGAAAGATGAAAAACCAGATATTGTTTGTTTGCAGGAGATTAAAATAACTAACGAGGATATAGACAAACATAAATTCTCCGCCCAAGGCGGACCAGCCGTGGGCTGGGATTTTGCTGATTATCACGAATATTGGCATCCGGCCGAGAAGGCGGGGTATAGCGGGACGGCAGTTTTAACCAAAGAAGAACCAATGGCGATTAGTAGAGGATTTGTTGTTCCCGGAGGCAAGTCCGCTCAAGGCGGACCATCTCATAATTCGAGAGACGATGAGGGTCGAATTATTTCGCTGGAATTTGAGAAATTTTATTTGGTCAACACTTATTTCCCTAATGCGAATCACGAATTATCGCGTCTGGGTTTTAAAGAAGAATTTAATAAAAAATGGCTTGAGTATGTGAAGAAATTAGAAAAAAAGAAACCGGTAGTGACCGGTGGTGATTTTAATGTGGCGCACGAAGCGATTGATTTGGCTCGGCCCAAAGATAATGAGGGTAATGCCGGGTTTACTAAAGAGGAGCGAGCTTGGGCTGATAAATTTATTAAAAATGGTCTGATCGATACTTTCAGACTAATTCATGGCAATGAGACGGGAAAATATTCGTGGTGGAGTTATCGGATGATGTGTCGAGCCAAAAATATCGGTTGGCGGATTGATTATTTTTTGGTTAGCGAGAAGTTGAAAAATCAGATTAAAGACGCTTTTATTAGTGATACCGTGCTCGGCTCTGATCACGCGCCGGTTGGCCTTGTGCTTGAAGTTTAATTTTTTTATCCTAACCCTATATACCAAATACTAATCCCTAAATACTATGTTAGTTCTCATCCATGGCAATGACGAGATAAAAAGCCGAGCGAAATATAACGCCCTGGCCCAATCGTTGTTGGCGAAAAATCCGGAGGCGAGTTTATTTAAATTAAGTAGCGAAAATTTTAGCGTCAGTGCGCTAGAGGAATTAACTAAGGGGCAGGGATTATTTTATCAAAAATTTATTGTTGAGGGAGACAATCTTTTTTCTCTTGATAAGGAAAATAAGGAAATAAGCGAACAGGCGAGCGAGTGGCTTCGACCAATGGCGGAGTCAGAAAATGTTTTTATTCTTTTAGAAAATAACCCGGACGAGAAGATTTTAGAAAAGTTAAAAAAACTCACAACTAAAGAACAGGAGTTTTCGAAGAGGGGGGCATCGACCGGGAGACTTTATGGTGGGGTGCCCGGCTTTAATATCTTCTCCATTACTGACGCCTTCGTGGCGCGCAATAAAAATCGGGCGTGGGCTCTTTACCAAGAGGCCTTGATGATGGGAATTAGCGCCAAGGAGATTTTATGGAAATTGATTTGGTCCGTCAATAATTTATTGCTCGTTAAAAATACGAAAGAGGTGAGTCGGCTCAAAATGAAACCTTACCCGTTGACCAAAGCGAAGGCCTCGGCGAAAACTTTTTCTAATGACGAGCTCAAAAAGTTCTCGGCTGGCTTTCTTGACCTTTACCACACGACTTATCTCGGCACTGATGAATTTGAGTTTGGGTTGGAAAGAATCCTGCTAAGTGTTTGAAATTCTTGAAATTTTTGTTATTATCTCTTTGTTTATCCGCTCATAGCTCAGCTGGTAGAGCAGCTCCCTTTTAAGGAGACGGTCGCAGGTTCGATTCCTGCTGAGCGGACAAAAAACAAAAGACCGGGCAAGCCGGTTTTTTGTTTATAGTGGTAGGTCAAAGGCGAAAAGTCCGGAGCCAAGAAGCATTAAAGAAATGGCGATGGCCAGCATCACGAACAAGTAATCAGCCGAAATCGGCATTTTTGCCTTATCTTTAAAACGAATCACTAGATAACCCAAGAGCTCAAGTCCGATTAAGAGGGCGACTATTTGAGTAAAAAGACCGACGACGAGTAAAGCGCCCAACAAAGACTCCCAAGCGCCAATTAGTCTAATTAGGCGAGGCGAGAGGCTCGAGTTCGGAGCGGGAGTTTGAGGTCTAATTAGTTCACGCAGGCCGTAGCTTAAAAAAGTACCTCCCAAAGCTAAGCGCAACAAAAGCGGAGCGATTGAGCCAAAATCCAATAAGGCTGGAAATAAACTTAACATAATGCTATTTTAGCAAAATGAAGATGGAAAGTAAAAAGATAATTATCTTGCCCGACATTCGCAGTTCTTTAAATGTCGGTTCGATTTTTCGCACAGCAGATGCGGTGGGTATTGATAAAATTTATTTAACTGGCTACACGCCAGCGCCGGTGGACAAATTTGGGCGAATTGACAAACAAATTGCTAAAACCGCGTTGGGGGCCGAAAAGACGATCGCTTGGGAAAAAGTTGAAAGTTTGCCCAAATTACTGACCAAATTAAAAAAAGAGAAGTTTTATTTAATTGTGGTTGAGCAAGACGAGGAGTCGGTTGATTATAAAAAAGTGATGGCCCAAGCTAAAACCGCTTTTATCTTCGGCAACGAAGTCGAAGGTTTGCCTAAAAAAGTTTTAAAAAAATGTGATGTGATTGCCGAGATTCCCATGAAAGGGGAGAAAGAATCTCTTAATGTCGCTGTCTCGGCGGGGGTGGCATTGTTTCGGATTTTGGATAATGGTTGATAGATAATGAACTAAGTATTAGTAATTACGGGAGAAAGGAGTCTCACGACCCTCGCCGTTCTTTTTTTTGAGTGAGGAGTGGATGCTTGACATTTAAATTGGCTGTAACACACTGTATTACAGTATTATAAATAAGCAAGTAAAAATATGCGTAGCATTATAAACATTTCATTACCCCCGAATTTGGCTCGGGAGGTGCGGAGGGAGGTCAAAAAAGGTGATTATGCGTCAACTAGCGAATTTTTTCGCCAGCTTTTGCGGTCGTGGAAATACCAACAGTTATTGGCCGATATCAAAGCTAGCCGAAGAGAATTTGCTTCTGGCAAAGGGGTGATTTTAAAATCTTGGGATGACCTCGATAAATAGAAATACCTATGATTGCGATTCTCTTTTCACCAAGGTTTCGGCGACAATACAAAAAATTACCGATCGAGGAAAAAGAATTGTTTAAAGTCAAAGGTCAAATTTTTGAGATAGACCCATTTGACCCTCGGTTAAGAACGCACAAGCTCCATGGTGACCTGAAGGATTGTTACGCTTTTTCTGTTAGTTTTGGGATTAGGGCAGTCTTCGAATTTCCCGACAAAAAAGACCATCCATTTTCTTTCCATTGGTGACCACGGAATTTACGATTAGTTTTTATTTCATAAAACTGAAATGGTAAATGCCGCACCCTAGACATTTGTTACTTTTGACATTTGGAGCAGTAGTGTGTACCTCTCCCCAGGTGTTTTATTTTTTGAATTGGGTGATCGCAAACTTGGCAGGGTTGACCGGCTCGGCCATAGACTTTGAGGTAGGGGACAAAACCGCCAAGCGAACCATCGCTTCGACGGTAGTCGCGGGAAGAAGTACCTTTCTTTTGGATGGAAAGTTTAAGGACCGCAATAATTTTTTCGCGTAATTTTTTAATTTGAACCGGCTTTAGGGTTTGGGCCTTTCGCGTGGGCAAAAGTTTGGCCAGAAAACAACTTTCATCGGCATAGATATTGCCAATCCCCGTGATCAAGGTTTGGTCGAGCAAAATTTGTTTAATCGTCCGGTTGGGATAATGTTTAAAAATATCAATCATGGCTTGGTCGGTAAAAAGTTTTGACAATGGTTCAAACCCAAGATTTTGGGTGAGGTTTTTAAGCTGGGTATCATCAACTAAACGCACCCAGCCAAATTTGCGGAGGTCGTTAAAATATAGATGTGAACCATCGGTAAATTCGAAAATAATTCGGGTGTATTTTGACGGTTGTTTTTCGGTCATCTGGTCGTTGGGGTGGCCTCCTGTCACTACTTGTCCAAGGACTACCCTTGGAATAAAAATTAATTGGCCGGTTAATTTGAGATGGATGGCCAGGGCCGTGGTATCGGTTAAGTCTATTATTAAAATCTTCGCCTGACGCGAGACTGACTTAATAACCTTACCTACAATTTCTTTTTCAAAAACTTTCACTGATAACGGTGCCACGGTCTTGGGCCACAGGACTTTAACTTTTTTAATCCTCAAGCCAACAATCACGCGACCCAATTCGCGTTTTAAGGTCTCGACCTCTGGTAATTCGGGCATAGTTTCAGCATAACAAAAAATAGAACTGGTGCCAACGATCAACGTTGGAATTCCACCGGTTCAGGAAGGAGTGCGCCTCATGGCCTGAAAACTCTCATCAGGACCCACCCGTCTTAGCTCTTGCTGATGGGCTATTTGGCTTCCACTTCCTCCCTCTTGATATCTTAAGAGATTTAGGGTGAATTTGCAACAATTAAATTAGGACTTTTTCTATTTCTTCCCTTGCCACTTCATAATCGCTCCAAGGAGTTTTTTTGCCACCAGCCTCTATTAAGTAGGGATCAGTGCCTTTGCCGGTGATGATCACAACATCACCAGCACCGGCGAGTTTGATCGCGGAGTTAATCGCTTGGCGGCGATCTAAAATTATTTGAAACGGTTTGGTGATACCAGTGGCTACCTCTTTGATAATTTGTTCGGGGTCTTCGTCGTAAGGATCTTCGTTGGTTAAGATAATATCGTCGCAAAAAGTGTTGGCCACTTGGCCCATCTGGGGGCGCTTCCATTTGTCGCGACCACCACCACAAGAGCCGAGGACGCAAATTTTGCGTTTGCTCCCTAGGGCTTCATAGGCCTTCGTGAGTGAATCGGCGGTGTGCGCGTAATCAACAATCACTTCGAAATTTTGCTTGGAGTGGCCAGAAATCACTTGTTCCATTCGGCCGGGGATAATTTTTAAATTTTTTAAGGCTTGATTAATTGTTTCTTTCTCGACACCTAGGGCCTCAGCCATTTTGGCGGCGGCGGTAAGATTATAGCGGTTAAATTGGCCGGGGAGGACGGTTGGGGGGTAGGCTTCGGTATCGGCCAGCGTAAATTTTATAATTTGGGCTTGGGGCGCGAGTTGGGCAAATTTATCAGACTCTTGGTCGTCGGTATTAAGGATCAAGATTTTGTTTGATTTGGGTGAATTATTTAAAGCGCGGGCATAAGCGAGTTTGGCATCAAGGTATTTTTCGTATGAACCGTGCGATTCAATATGCTCGGGGGAGATATTGGTAAAAATTAAACCATCAAGATTGATAAATTTATGACGAAAAGTTTTTGCGCCTTCGGAGGTCGTTTCTAAAACGGCAAACTCGCATCGGGCGGAGACGGCCTGACGCAAAAATTTTTGCATAAACATTCGGCCCGGCATACTCATTTTGTAAAGATTGCGAATCGTTTTGTCGCCGATCTTAAATTGCAAGGTTGAAGTGGTGGCCACTTTATAACCAGCGGTTTCTAAAATTTGGGCCAAGATCTCGGTCGTGCTGGTTTTGCCCTTGGTGCCGGTGACAGCGATGACTTTGATTCGACGCGAAGGAAAGCGGTAAATCAAGGCACCCAATAAAGCCAGTTTATAATGATAAATTGGCTGAAAAAATCGAAAAACTTTTTTCGGGGTTATTTTTTTTATTAAATTTAATGTTTTTTCAAGCATAATATAAAATTCTAAATACTAAATTCAAATCTCCTAAACTCAAATTCTTTATTTGTGATTTGTAATTTCATATTTGGTATTTGTTTAGAATTTAGTGCTTATGATTTAGTGTTTAACTGTTAATGAAGCTTCTTTAGTGCTTCTTTAATTTTTTCGCCGGTGTCGGTAATTTCGTTGGGGATTTTTTTGAGTGCTTCACGGGCCTCGCGTGTTGAGTAGCCCAACGCTTCCATGGCCATAATCGCTTCAGCTTCTTGGTCGAGACTATTATTGCCATCCTCCAACGTGCCAATTTTGTCGCGTAATTCTAGCACAATTTTCTCGGCTATCTTTCGGCCAATACCTGAGACTTGGGTGAGGTAGCTGGTATTGTTTGAAGAAATCGCTTTACGCAAAGTTTCAGGCGGGGCGAGCGAGAGAATCGAAAGCGCGCTTTTGGGGCCAACCCCCGAAATGCCAATTAGCAGTTCAAAAAAATCAAGTTCCGTCTGATCAATGAAACCATACAAATCAAGCGCATCTTCTCTTACCACAAGGTGAGTCAGAAGAGTAACGGTTTCAGTTTGGCTCTTGAGCTGTGAAGTTGTTTCAGTTGAGACAAAAACCTTATAACCCACCCCGCCCACCTCCAAAATCACGAAGCGCCCCTCGTGGCGAGCAATTTTACCTGTTAGTTGACCAATCATTCCCTAATAATACAATAGTGGAGCCAAAGCGCCAAATGGCCACATCTGAGCTTGCTTTTAATAAGAAAATGTCGTAAGCTACTAGCACTATGCCAATTATCAAATCAGCCAAAAAGGCGTTGCGGGGTTCGAAGGCCAAAAAAGTTTTTAATGACCGTCGTGCCAAAGCGATGAAGCTTGCAATTAAGGGGGTTAAGAAATTAACCGGCTCGGAAGCCCAAAAAGAATTAGCCAAGGCTTACCAAGCCATCGACAAGGCGGCTAAGCGGGGGATTATCAAAAAGAACACCGCGGCCCGCAAAAAGTCACGGTTAGCCAAGTCAATCAAAATCACCAAATAATCAAAAAATCCCCAACTTGGGGATTTTTTGATTGCTTGCACCGAGCGAGCTTTTGCCAAAAGAGAGTCGAAGTGTCCCCTCGACAGGAGTCGAACCTGTATTACGAGCTTCGGAGGCCCGTGTTCTATCCATTAAACTACGAGAGGAGAAAAGCGAGTCGAAGGGTGCCCCCGGAAGGAATCGAACCTTCATTACCAGATCCGCAATCTAGCGTTCTATCCATTAAACTACGGGGACGATATTAATTTGCTGACAGGGTAAACTTTACCACAAATTGGCTAAAAGCCAAAGGCTTCAAAAATTCCTTCAATGAAGGTCTCTTGATGCTTTTCTTCTTCACCAAACTCGAGCAAGGCTTGGCGAACCGCTTCAGGTTCGAGCCCGATAATCGGAATATGGATATTGGGAACAAACATTCGCTGGTAGTGGAGGATCAAAGTTGGTGGTTTATTTTCTTTAGTCTCTTCAACCCAAAATGAACGGATTTTTTCGTAAGTAAAAAGCTCTTTATTTAATTGCACCCCGCGTTTGTCAATTTTAACGAGCACTTGAGTGTCGGCCGGCCGACGTTCGTGATAGTAGAGGGAGAAGGCGCCGAGAGCGATAATCACGGTCAAAAGTAAATTGCCGAAAATGAGGGCAATCACGCCGGCAAAAAAGGCGAGAATAATCAAACCCCAAAACCAATCCTCGCTCCGTTCGATCGGTTCGCGACTATACGATTCCCATTCCATAATTGGTTCAATGGCCATAAGTTTTATTTATGTTAAGTATACAACCAAAACAAAATAGAAAGAAGTGAAAAACCTGGCGGACTTGTCCGCCGAAGTTTTCGTGAAGGCGGTATTCATTGTACAAAATTCGAACCTTTTTTGAAAGCAATCCTGACGAAGAAATCTGAAACAATGCGGACGAAGTTTTGCGGAAACAATTTTCTGGGGAAAGGATTCCGCAAAACTTCGGCTGATTCCTTTTTTCTGAATTCGGATGTCGCAAGCGGAGGAGGAGGGGTCTGGGGAGGAATCCTCCGCTTGTTCCTCTTTTTGTTTTGGCGAAATTCGGGCGGGCTAAAAAGATTAAAAACAACCTTTAATATTTTCAATCGCGTTTTTAATCATCAATTTTCTAAAATCGTTGTATGTAATTTCTAACTCGTAATGTATTTTTCTCTTTTTATTTTTCGTTCCAACTTCACCAAAAATGATATTCATTAAATCATCACTTCCGTCGTGAAATCTAAAATCATAATGATTTTTTCCGTGTGCTACACGATGACGAACATTTAATATGGCAGGTACCCCAAATTTAAGACACTAATTCCGTAAAATTATTAGCATAATTTTGTAGAATTAGTCATATGAAAAAAGGATATCGTATTGCCCCAGAAGTTAAAGCGCAAATTATCAATCGAGTTA
>Ga0265297_10004152_pt1 | contig 24292 bp, 47 predicted proteins | sample Munlanlwell13791_FD_192502 | JGI IMG/M metagenome (GOLD analysis project Ga0265297, IMG submission 192502) | Leachate microbial communities from a municipal landfill in Southern Ontario, Canada - Leachate well 137-91 | ecosystem: Engineered > Solid waste > Landfill > Unclassified | place... | reverse complement strand
CGGTTCAGGCGACTTCTGATGTTTCGAATGGCTCGCAACGTCCAGTAAGTTTTGAAGAATTCTGTCAAATGTATGCTATGTATGTGAGTAATGGTGATGCTGCTGAGTATGAACGGATGTATAAAATGATGATTTCAGCTGGATTGACAACAGGTGTTCCTGTAGACATACCTGTTGCGTCAGAGCCGAGTCATGCAATAGTACCCACTGCTGATGGTGGATGGGCATTACAAACTGATGTGTCTCTGTAGAGGTGCCTTTGTGGGTATAAAGAATCCTCATTTCTTTATTCTAATGAGTGTTTCTTTTCTTTAATATAAAGACAGATTTGTTAAAAACTAGGAAGTTAGATGATTGTTTCTCTGTGAGTATCAGAGTTATTAGCATCCCTCAAAGGACAATAATTAGTAATTTCTATAGTTAATTCTAAAGGTATAGCTGTGACACATCTAATATTTTTATTCATCTAACATATTGCCTCTTATAATCTTTACATTCAATTTCATAATTACATTTATTGCATCTAAGCTTCTTATGAAATAATCCATGCTTAACTAGTTTAACACCACAGTTTGGACAATTACCTTTCTTTAATCTCCCTTCTCTTAACAGATTCTTCTGGTAACTCTCAGAATTATAAAATATGCTATAATAATAAGGAGATATACTATATGGTATAAGAGTAGTATTTGTTGTTGCTGTAACTGTTTCTTTACTCATAAGTTTTCCTTCTGGTAACTTCCATTATACAGTTTACCTTCACCAGCAACTGTAATAAAATGCATCTTAACAATTCTAGTATTTTTCTCTAACACTAAACCATGAGGATTACATACTTCAATCATAGTGCATCCTTTACCATTATAACCCATATCCCATGTACCTACAATACTAAAGCTTCCACATCTTGCAAGAGTACTTCTTTGTATATGAATAGCTGAAATAGATTTAGGTAACTTTATTTCTTCATTAAAGTATAATAGATAAACACCTTTATGTAAATACCATATTTTTCTTGCACCTAAATCTTTAGTTTTGTTAGTTAATTCTGGATTATCAAACCCAGTCATTATACAATTTGTTAATTCAATTTCTTTCATAACAGGTAGAAACTTTGTATCCTTTAGAATTATTCCAGCACTACAATATTCTTCTATCTTATTTACTGTTAAATCAAATCCATCTGGTTGTAATTGAGTATCTAAATCTACATAATTAGACACTAAGTTTTCTTCTATTATTAATCTCTTAATTTCTTCTGAGCCTAAGAACATTATTGTTTACTCCAATCTATTGCGTCATTAACTATAATTAAAGCATCAAATAAACTATGTTTTATTGGAGCATTATTTAATTCTTCAACTATTACATCTTTACATTCACAAAATGGACATTCGTTAATCATAAAACTTAACAATCCATTATTTTATTTATTTTAATATATTCTGCAAGTACTATTTTCTATCAAATCCATATCTTTTAACCAAACATGTTGGATTATGAATATTACAATTATAACATTTACAATTTACATCTGCACCCTTACATTTTTCTACAAGTTCACATCTCATTTCGTCTATAGGACATCTTATACAAACTGTTTTAATTGGATATTCATCATTAATTTTTTTATCATTCAAACATTATCACTCCTTATACTCACAATACCATTCTCTAAGTTTGTCTAAATCTATACATAATCTCTTAATTTCTTCTGAACCTAGAAACATTATTCATTCTTTTCCTTTACAATCATAGCGCAATTAACACATTGATATAAACTAATTTTGTTTATTAAAATAATAAACTTTAAACTATCTTTATTACAATGTGGACATTTACAAGGATACTGTATAACCATTATTGCTCACCTTTCTCCTGAGATTCTCTAACATTAAATATCCTAGCCATATAAGCCCTAAACTTAAGCCATTCCATCCATTTAAGTTCTTCAAGAGTATCCATTCCTCTTAAAGAGTTAACATAATGCCATATAAAGAAACTTTGTGGAATTGTAAAGTCTTTAAGTAAGCTATGAATATTTTCTGCACATTTCCACATCTCTAGTTCTTTCTCTACAGTTTCAAATACTGGTTTAATCATAACTTCTGTTTCGGCATATAGCTCTGGATGCCTAGCTGTTCCCACTTCTCTAAATTTATATTTCTGCTTCATTATGTTGCAGAATCCATTCTGTAATATTGAACGCTATCTGATAAAACGGCGCATGAGTTTTCTAATCCTATTGTACCAGCAGCAATGCCATAATAGTTTTGTACAGATTGACTAAATCCATATCTCCATCCCCACAAGTCTAACCACAGAAATCTAAATTTAGCTTCATCTAATTGAACAATATCTTCTACATGTGCTTCAAACATAGCAATATAATCTTCATATTCAACCGTATGATTTTCTGGTTTAATGGGCGCTTTAGGTTCTCTAGTCTTTTTACCCTCTAGAGTTTTCTTAACATATTTATCATATTCAATTTTATATGTCTTAGTTGCCGCTTCAAATACTATTAATAATTCTTTATATGTTTTTTCAAATCTAAATTTATTTTCTTTTATCTTATTTAATAATTCTAATCTTTTTACTTTAATAACCAATTCCATTTTTATCTAAGTTTCTCCTTAAGTCTATTAACTTTAATCTTTAAAGTATTTTCATAAAGGTTCTTGGAAGCATCATCTTGCAAGAATAATATTTCCATTTGCTTAAGCATTAATCTAACATCAACTAATTCTATAATAATATTAGCTAATAGCAAATCCATAGTTACATCATTAAGATGAGTTCTTCTAGTTTTTAGTATAGCTTTAACTAATTTAGATAATTCAGTAATTAGTTCTGATGATTCTTCAATCATCATATCTTCTTGGAAATTAGTTCCCCAAGATTCTAATGCTTTCTTACACACTTCATTAATTTCTTCTTCACTAATCATAGCATTTCACCAAGTTGCTTCTCTATTAACTTAATATAATCAGAATTCATTTCTATACCACAATAATTAAACCCTAACCTTTTAGCGGTAATCACAGTTGTGCCACTACCACAAAATGGGTCTAACACTACACCTCTCTCAAAAAGAGTATCTTTACATTTACAAGATTTAACAAATCCACAACTAACCTTCTTCTTTAATACTTTATACTTCATTCTATTCTTAAGTTCCAACTGAACATCTAACATTTCAATCTTACTCCATATCTTCTTTTCCTTATCAGATAAATCATTAAAGTTTCTAACTATAATCTTAAACCTTTCAGTCTTAGGAGAACCACATTTACTACACACTTCTGTTGGACAAGCTGGCTTGATGCATTCCTCTACTAACTCAGGGCTAAAAGCAGCAAAGTGTTTAAGATGAGTGTTAGCAGTATGAATCTCCCATACATCACTCTTTAATGCACCATTAGGATTACAATCAGTAAATGTAGGCTCTGAATTACCTTTAATGCTACCGCACTTAAACAAGCCATCTCCACCAAACTTTGATTGAACATAATCTTTACGTTTAATAGTAGTGTTAGCATAAGGCTTCCTAGCTTTACCAGTATCAAAGAAATAATATGGCTCTTTAACAAACATGAAGATATGCTCATACTTATTATCAAATCTATCTCTGGCAGTTGATGGTAGACCAGACAATTTCTTCCAAATTATATCCTGTCTTAATATCCATCCTCTATCTTGCATTTCAATAGCTAACCTACTAGGGATAAGCATAAGTTGTTTAGCTTTAAGCCACTCTTCCTTACCTACACAAGTAAAGGCTGGTGGAGCAATAACTGAACTAGCAAAGTATCCATTAAACTTACTTTGCCTACTCTTCATATTAGGAGTCTTATCAGCAAATCCACCAGCACTACCACAATAAGTATCTCCCATATTTAAGAAAAGTATGCCAGTTGGCTTTAATACTCTCTTAACGTCATCAAAGATGTCTGCTAAATGCTTAATAAACAACATTGGAGTAGGCTCTTGACCCAATTGACCATAGAAAGCACCGCATTTCTTACAGAAACTTTGAGTATGCCCTTCCATCCATGACTTATCATCAACTGCCTTATTATTTAGTGGCATATGAGAAACTTTACTTTGTGAACACTCAATCCATTCGTGTTCACAATTTGGGTCAGTAACATCCCACACTGTATTATCTTCTTTACCATAAAACCTAGCTGAATAATAAGGTGGAGAAGTAACAACTACATCTATGCAATCATTAGGAAATTGTGGTAAAACATTTAAAACATGACCATGAAATATCTTATTCTTAATATCCATAAAACAATTTATTCCTTATAATCTATACAACACTTATTCTTTGTAAAAACTGTACCATCTTTAGATTGATAAGAACTAAAGTAGGTACAAAAAACTTCTGAGCCATTACATTTCTTATTATCAATTAAACACTTACCCATCACATAACACCTATGATGTAGGAAGGGAATTAGGCTCTGAATCCCCTTTACTTCTAACATCTACATCTTCACCAATCTCTTGTTGTTGCTCTTTAACTGGTGGCTTGCCCCCATTAGCTTTCCATTCCTTAAGAATCTTAGATAACAATTCAGTTGGCAACTTTAGTTCTTTCCTTATTTGCATTTCAACTTCTGGGTCATAAGTCATCAAGTTTCTTCTAGCCAATGAAGAAATAACTCTAGCTCTATTAAGCTGGTTAACTGGAGATGCTGGCGGAAACACTATCTTAGATTTACCACTAAGTTTCCATTTAGAAAGAAGTGGCTCAATAATAAACTCATTAACTTGCTCTGCAAATCTCTCTTGATAAGAAGCTATCCTAGTTTCTAAATCTGATGTTTTATCAGTAAAGTTTTGTTTACCACTAGAATAACCAGACACAATTAATTCTAATGCAACACCAGCTCCACCAGTTTGTAAATCAGCTAAAGCATAAATTAACTGTTGCCTATTCTCTAATTCAGGAATAGGAATAGCTTTCAACTCTATCTTCTTAGTTAACAAGAATATTCTTTTTGAAGTAATATTTTGCATATCAATCTTCAAGTTCTTCTTAACATCAGCTGGCAATTCACCATCAATATAGGCAACTATACCACCGCCTCTAAAGGCAGATTCACCAACCATATCTTCCAGATTAGTTCTAATAATTGCATTTCTATAGCCAGCTTGAATAAGACTAATGCCTAACTCTGAATCTCCATATCCCCTAAGCTTATAATATCTAACTCTATCTCTAAGGTCAACGTCTTTAGGAGCAGTATAAATAACTCTGCCATTACTTTCAATTCTATCTTTATACCAGTACCTTAAAGTTCCATTCTTCTCTTGAATATACCCTAAAGGCTTATCGCTATCATCAAATATTGTATCTCCACTATTATCTCTAATCAAATCCATCTTATCTGGATTAAGAATCTTGAAAGATTGAATCTCAACAGAATCCCATACATTCTCTACCCAAGCATTACCAGCTAACACAATATCTAAAGCCATATCTTCTAATATTCTCTTAAAATGAACTCTACTACTCCATTCACCAAGTTTCTTAGAAGCCTTCTCTTCTCCTTCAAACACAAAGTTAGACACTATCCTCTGTACAATAAAATTAACTAATCCAAAAGTTATAGCGTCATTTTCATATAATCTAAAAAACTCTCTAATCTTAGCTTTCCGTTTAGTTCTTTCATCCACTTCTGACGTAGAAGAGTTATCAGCACCAACTAATTCAACAATCCAATCTTCACTGTTGCTAGTAGATTTCTCCTCTTCTACTTTCTTATTAAACCTTGATAACCATGATGACATAACTACTTCACCTACAGTTAGTAATGTCAAGCCATGATTTAAATATTTATGTATAATAGTTATATTTAGGATGGTGAAGTAAATTTATGTTAGAAGAAAACATTGTAACTCTTGCAGTAGCTATTATTGGTCTTATTGGCGGAATCTTAGGAGCTAAATATGGTCAGCAATACTACGCTGTAAAATCCAAAGCTGGGCAAGTATTAGACCTTTTTAATACAGTTTGGGAAGCAGGTAAAGATGACAAAATTACAGAAGAAGAATTCCAAGCTATCTTGGATAAAGCTAAATTAGCAGTTGAAAAAGAATAAAGTTTCAACTGTTCTTTATTTTTTTTATAAACCTAAAAGTTTACCTAAATAACTAAACAGCAAAGTTATAAGTCCTAAAGCAATACCGCCACCAATAAAAATTAATATGTTACTAGTTAAAGTATTTTTAACTTCTTTAAGCTTAAGCTTCTGATATTCTTTAATTAAAAAATCCATTTGTTCTTGCTGTTTACAAATAACATTATTTATAGCAGTTATATCATGGTTAGAGTGCTCTACAACTTGCAATAAAGATTCTTTTAAACCTTTAAACTCAGTTTCAATCTTAGTTAACCTCTGTAAAATATCTTCTCTAAACTTTAGACTCACTTATAACCACCAATAAATCCTAATCAATACTCTTATATTAAGGTTTTATAAAGAGAAGAAATTAGCAAGATTTGACTGCACGTTCTTTTCTGCTTCTTCAATATAGTGAGCTAAAGGCTTTCTAATAGTATATTTTGCCATAGCCTTGTAATCAACTATGATATCCTTGTTATCTCTTATTTGTTCAATAGATGTAAAGGCAATAATTTTGGCTGGATACTTCTTTAGTTTACCATCATACATTGCTTCAATAGTATCCTTTGGAATAATATATACCCAGTAGAATCTTTGACCAACTGGAATGTCAATGCCTAACTTCTCTTTTGCATATATAACAGCTTTAAGAGGCGCTGTAGCTTTAGAATACACTTTCTTACTTAATCTGCCTTTAACAATAATATCTTCTAATGGCACCATTCCAGAAGCTACTTTATGTTCCATATTGTAAATGTACAACTTTAACTCTTTAACTGAAACACCAGACATCCTCATTTTACCAACCTTCTCTTCTTCTATAACAGTAAGTTTAGCTGTGTTCTTCTGTATAATTCTTAATCCTTTAACAACAGGTTTGTTGCTTCCAACTGGTAATCCCATATACTTCTTTTTAGCTAATACCAACATTGAACTAAAAGTGTATTCGTAATCTAGTCTTAATAATGAAGTAACATTATATTTCTCTTTAAGAAATACTCTAAGTTTCTCTTCAATACTACTCTTTAAGAAATCTATTTCTCCATCTACATTCTTTAATTTAACAAATAAAGAATCAGTATCATAATATACCCATACATAACCTAGTTCTTCAACTATCTTTCTAGCTTCAATATTTAATATTCTGCCAACTAAACAAATAGCATTAGCTATTCTTGGGTCATAAAATCTGCTAGTAAACTTATCTGTTTTTTGACCATACAATCCATACTGTGCATTACTAACAACCTTAACTGCTTGACTAATTAGTTTATACTTACGCTTTTCCTTTTCATCAGTAGAAACTTTAGCTTTCTTCTTAATTATTTGCCTATAAACCCTAAATGGCTTCATAATCTCTACAGTCCAGCCAATTCTGTCTGTAAAGAAACCAGCATTCAAAGATGGATTACTTTCTTCAACAAGCTGGATATCTCCACCTATAGTTGTCAGAGTATCTACTGAAATATGAAACATTTCCATAATAGTTGGATATAATTCATTCCAGTCTAAAACACATACATTATTATGTAAACCAATTACTCCACCAACTAATGCTCCATCATACTCAATATATTTGTTAGGAGACTTGCTTGGAAACACATATTTACCATGCACGTGCCTAAGATGTAAAATATCTCCAATGCTATTAGGCATTAAACAATCAGCTAAATCTAAACCAGTATTCTTCCATATAATCATTAAATAGTTACTTAACACTCCAATTTCATTTTCTAAATCATTAAGTAACTCTACATCTCTAAGATTATATTCAGCAAGCTTCTCTGGGGACTCATCAAACATCTTAGTAAAAGACTCTACTTCTATCTTGCCATATCCTAACTCTTCTTTAGAGATATAATCCAAAGTACTCCATACTGGCTCCCCCATAACTTTTCTATACACTTCTGCAAAGTCAACAATATGTACACATTGAATTCTTAAACTTCTGCCTTTACCATTATTTACATTATACACTGGAGATAGAAACTTAGGGTTTATTCCTACAACTTCTAATCTATTTACAATATATTCCATGTCAAAGTTGCTAAATGACACAACAATATCTGGTTCAATTTTAAGCCATACACTAGCAAAGCTTTCTAATAAATCAATTTCATCTTTGCAAGGTATAACTTCTACACTTTTATATTCAGTTTTAATAACAGACAAATCTAACTTGCTATCTGGCTTACCAATAAATAAACTATAATATTTCTTCTCTAAATAATCAAAGATTCCAATTATAGTAATCTTGTCTTTCTTATAATCAGGTTTAGAATCTTTGTACACTTCAATATCTATAAAAATTATTTTATGTCTAGAATCTACATCAACTGGTTCAAGTGTTTCTGGGTTAACGCCAGTTTTAAGATTATAATCAATTAAGAATCTATACGTATATGGAATATTACTTTCATACAATTCTAAGTTACATAAAGTTGCTTCTCTGTTAATATTACTAATTAAATGTGGGTCATCAAGAACCACTTGACGCAGTCTAACACCATCAATACCTACAAACCCAATCTTGGTTTTTATAATTTGGTTAATAACATCTTTACTAACAAAGCTTCTAAACTTGTCATAATCAAACTCTTCAACATAAAAATAAGGGTAGAACTCAACGTACTTCTTTGTACGTTTATAGCTCTCATCCCTTAAAGTCATTACTACATTAGGTTTCCCTTCAACCGTAACATAGCTTAAGCCAGTTATACAACTCATAATATACTACTCTATATTCTCTATAATAAATTCTCCACGTACATATCCAGCAATCAGCTTCTCTATTACAACAACGTAGTCTGCATTTACCTCTTTAAGTTTATTTCTAAATGTTTTATCTAAATACTTTGGAATCTTTACTTCAATCAACGTGGTTCTTTCTTTAAGCCTCTTCTTTCTAGCCTCTGTATCTATAGGAGAACCAGAGTTAGCGTCCTTTTTAGCTTGCTCTAACTCTCTAAGTGGAGCATCACTTGCAAACTCTATAAGTTTCAATGACTTCTCTACATCATTCTTATACTGTGGCTTATCTAATATTGACCTAACTGCAACCTTCTTCTTATTAACTAAACTAAGAAAAGTATCTGATGCATCTTCATTATTAGATATAACTTCTGGCACAGATTGAAACCTAGACCATGCTCTAATAGTCTCTGTGTTCTTACCTAACAACTTAGATATCTGTGAAATAGTCTTTTTATCTTCCTCAATACATTTTTTAACAAACATGTATTTATCATAGCTATCTAACTTATGATGCAACTCATCTTGCATCATACTGCATATTCTTTCACTGAAAGCATCTATAAACTTAATTCTAGTAAATGGAATACTCTCAAGATTAGCTATTAAAGCAGCATTCCATCTAAGTTGCCCAGACACTACTTCATTATTTAAGTTGATTATAATTGGCTCTACAACACCAGACTCTCTTACCGATGTAACCATTTCATCTCTATCAGAATCTGGTATCTTAACTGTTCTATTATTTGTTTTAGCTAACTTAAGTAACCTAGGAGAAATATATCCAGTTTCAACTATTTCCCCTAGCTTATTAAGTGCCTCATAAAAAGGGATAGTGGTGTATGTTTCCTCAGAATTCATGAAGATTAAACTACCATATATGTTCTAACTTGAGCACCAATCTTTCCATCTCTGCCTGGAAACAGTTTAGCAAAGACAATCACATCATCTGCAAGCTGGAACTTCACTGGAGTTTTCTCTGAAATCTTACATCTCATATCAAGCATTGTGTCATCATCAAAGATTACAAATGACCTATTTCCTTTAATAGCATCAAGATTCATCCAAGTAACTGAACCCCTAATAGCAGTTAAAGTATCAACTTTCTTTTTGCCTGCATACACAGAGTTATACACTGTTTCTGCATCGCCAATACTAATTGATGGAATCTTTGCTGATATTTCAGCAACTGTAACTTCACTAGCGTATTCTCTAAACTTTGTTCCTGAACTAAGATTAATCCTAGATGGATTCTTCTTGTTAGGATTGCCTCTAACACTATAGAATTTAAATGCTTCAACCTCTGGAATATTCTTAGCAAATTCTTTATCAGCAGTTAACTCAACAAACATAGCATCTTTAAACAATGGGTCTGTTGCTTTAATTGCTAAGATTGACCTTTGATAAGAAGAACCAGTTAATGGTTGACCATAATTCTCATTTTCTTTACCAAACACTTGCTTTCTGTAATCTAATGGAACTCCATCAAACGAAATTAATCCATCATCAATAGCTTTCTGTTGTGTTTCTGGGTCATCATATAAACGTAAAGATTTAGCTCTCATTAATTCATAAATGTCTGATGTGCCAAAATCATGTAACACATAAACATACATTGTTGGAGCATTAGAGATTACATTTCCAAATTCTTCTTGAATTGCTCCAGCAGTCAATCTAAATGCAGTTTTCTCATTTTCAACTTTACTGTAATTCTGCATATATATTGACATAACTTGACCAATTTCAATATTAAATCTCTTAGCTAACGTTTCTATTTTTTCTTGTACTTGACCACTTATATTAAATACTTTAGACATATTTTATTTCACTTTACCAATTATTCCAATCTTTATCCTCATTTTGTTTTAGAAGCTGAGGTATAACTTCTTGCAACCGTTTAAGTATTCCAGCGTGTTTAGGTTGCCTACACAATAAAATTCTGATACAATCTTCAAACAAGTCATTCACAGTTCCATATGGTTCTCTTAACTTGCTAAATGTTTTCCATAGTTCTTCATCTAAAGCCAGTAATTGAGTTACTTTACCTTCATGCTGCTTGACCATTAGCGTCAATCACTTCTGCTTCAATATCACTATTTTCAATCATTACAGTTTGAGTAATTGCGTTGGTAAGAGCATTCATTATCATTATAGCTTGTAAAGGAGTTAACTTAAACGATTCAAACACATCTACAAGTTTATCAGTTATCTCCTTAAGCTTAGGAGTAATTTCTTCCATCTGCTTCTGCACTATTTCTTTTTGTTCTTTTTCACTTAATTCTTTATTTTCACTCATTAAATTTCTATATCCTTAATCTCACTTAATATTTTATCTTATTCGTTATTTGATGTACAAATTATTTACCATACTGGTTGCCACCAAGGTATGTAAGGTTCATTTGGAATTAATGGATTTATTGGTTCAAAATAGTTCTTCTTTGCTTTACCATTATGCTTACAATAATGACAACTATATGGAAACCCTGAACATTTGTCTTTATATTCACATGTAACATCATCAGTCATATAATTCACCTATATATCCCTTATACCGCCTTCTTTAATTGAGAACCTAAAGGCTGTCTTTGGAACGTCTGGACTAGCAAATATTACTCCTTCATATTGATAACTTGCCACTTGAGCTAAACTAATACCATAAGTAGCACTGTGCCTCAACACGTTGCCACCAACCATTCTTTTATCATGACCTGAATGTGCCCTTTCACCTAACTGTCCACCTTGGTCTGGAATATCCATAATTTGAGCAGTTAAAACTACAGCAATATTAAATTTCTTAGCTAAAGCATCTAAGTATCCTAAATGCCTAGATTCCTCTCTGCTTCTATCTGGCAATTGACTTCTATCCCCATAGAAACGTCTAAATGGACTAGTGAAGCTATCTACAACGAATATTCCAACATCTAACCCTTTAGTCTCTATTTCCTTAACTACTCTTTGATATGCAATAAACAAGCTATATGGAGTATTAACTTGACCGCTATCAATAAATAATATATCTTCTTTAGGGTTAATTTTACATCCAATAGCTTTAGCCATGTCATTAATTCTGTCTGGAGAGAAAGTCATGTTTTCAGTTGATATCCACACAGCTTTTCTGTCATAATACTTCTTTGTATTAACAACTAACTGGTGACAAAACTCTGACTTACCAGATTCAGCTTCGCCTTTAAACAAAGTTATAGCTTCTGTTGGTATACCACCCTTTATTGCTGCATCAAACTTTGATGAGCCAGTTGGTATTCTCTTAACAACTTCTCGTCTATGGTCTATTTCATCTTGCATTGACTTAATTACTATAGCAGTGTCTAAAGCAATGCTTAATGCATAATTAGTCATGTCTTTAGCTGCCTTCTTAGTTATACCAAGCATATCAGCTAATTCATCAGGTCTAAGACAAGCTAACTGTTCTGGAGTAGACACGCCAGCTTCAATCAGTTTTTCTGCTGTTTTAGGTCCAACCCCTTTAACTGAACACAATGGATGTGACTTATCTACGCCACTAGATTCTTCATTATTTTCTACTAACTTTTCTTCTACAACACTTTTAGCCATATTACTCTATACTCTTCTTATCTATTACTTTATTACAATCCATACACATTTTAACAAATCTACTTTCGTAAGGAATCCAATTAGACACATCTTTATGAAGGCATTTATCTTGTATTTCTCTAAGTTTCTGTAACACATCTTTATTCTTCAAATTCATCTATTCCTCTTGTAATAAACTGTTTAATGTATCTAATATGCTTACATTCTCTATTCAACAGATAACTACATGCACAATGACACACAAACTTATTTTCAAAGAAGTTATAGTTAACTATGTATTCTTCTCCTAAGTCATTATCATCTATTGGCAACTTCTCAATTATCCATGATAAGTAAGCATTCTTCCTTACTTTATACTTCACTTCTACCTTAATCTCCTATAACTACATTGTTTACCAGTTAATCCACACACGCCTTCTTTGCTATAGTTACATGGAGCAACAATTACTTTGTAAGTAACCATGCATTGAATTATAACTTTCAAAGCCTAATCTTCCTTACATCTTTAATGAACTGTGGAATCTTTAACATATCAATATTACATCCAGCAAACCCAGCGTGTCCACCAGCTTTATATCCCATATTATTAAGTTGATTACAAACATACTTTGCAAATGTGCCTCTAATACTTACATCTCCACTTGCCTCATTTAATACAATGTATGTTTTACTATTATCAACACTAGATAATTTAGCGCCAAAGATTCCGCCTAACTTAATATCTGGCTTACTAGTTTTAATTCTAGCTAAAGTAATCCATTTATCAACTGCTTCAACCATAGGCTTATTCTTCATAACAGTAGCTTCTTCCTGTCTAACTCTTTCTTGAGCATCTCTAATCTCAGAGTTTTCTAGCAACTCCATTGGGTCTCTAACATTATCTAACAGATTCAACGCTTGCTCAGGAAATCCTAATCTGTGAAGCGAATTGATGCCAGATGATAATGATGTAAATATTGGATATGTTCCAGCATAAAGTTTACCGCCATACTCTTTCATGTAGCCTCTGCCTTCAAGTAAGCTTGGATTAACTTTCCATATTTCATCTGGAACTAGTTCTGGTTGACCATCACCACATAAACTGCCAATGACTAACCAAGTGTCTTCTGGCTTAATATATTCTTTAAACTGATTATAAATTACTAATCCAGTAGGACACGTATCCCAAATCAGCTTGTATTTTCTGTCATCTGGATGGTTAGGATGATGGTCGAATACTATTCCATCATAACTATTATCAAGTGGAGCGCCTAAATCAACAGCTACATTAGTTTTAACTTTATCATTATAAATCATTTGTGTAGCATAATCACCAAACAGTTTAGGTATACTTACATTTTTAACATTAAATAATCTTCTAATTAATGTAGCACTATAAAGTCCATCAGCGTCATCATGGCAAGCTAATGTAATAGGCTCTAATTTCTTTATTTCTTCATATAAATTCATTATCATTATTCCTTTCTATATTTTTCTTTTAATTCTTTAAGTTTCCTTATACTAACTTCTCTTGCTTCCTCTGCTGTCTTAGCTTCCTCAAGAGTTGCAGCTATTAAACGTGAACAACATATTTGATATGTACCAACATTGTCTCTAAGAGACTTTTCATATTCAGCATTATAGTCAAAATGTTGAAAGAATATTAATTTTTCACAGATTGGACAAATAATATAAATTTGTCTTTGCAACCCATCTCCATTTTTAACAAATGATTGTGCAACATGGAAGTTTTTAGGAGCTTCTTCAAATTCACAATCATTACATTTAATTGTTATATTTACCATTTTATTTCACTAGTATCCAATCTCTAACTAAATCATGATATTTCTGTAAACATTCAGGACACAAATCTATAGCCATTACTCCAATGTTATATGTTGTCCAATCGTAATCTTCTATTTCTTTACCACATTTATTACAATAAACTTTAGTTGTCATTTAAACCACTTTTATAATATACCTTTAATCTCATTATAACAATTTTCACATAAATTACTACTCGTAGATTCTGTAGTAAAATTTATAGAGTTTCCATTAAATCCACTATATAATGATAATACATGTGGTTCCATTACCCATTCATAGTTTCCAGCACTACAACTCTTTAATGCAACTTTACATTTACTACAAACTATCATACAAGTTTCCTCTGTTGCTTATTCTCATCTTCATCAAGCATTCTCTGGAACTTCATATACTGCAATAAAGGAGTTACTTCAATGCATACATTTTTATTAGCAAATAATTCTTCAAATTTACTGAACGCATAATCACTCATTATATTATTTCTATCTATTATAATAATTACTCTCTTGCCATCATTTTCTTTCTTGATAGTAAACTTGCCAAATATTGTTGGATTAAAATTGTCATTAAGTTTCTGTGTCATACACGTATCGTACCTTCATATATACTAAGTGTTACTTATTAACATTATTGTTAGCTAGAAACCTATTATGCTTATATGCTAAAATGGTATTCCATCCATTATTGTTAATGTCATTAACTGCTAATCCATAATTAGCATTATTATTTATTTTAACAGCATGATGTAATTTCTCTTTAGCCTCTTCTCTTTCAAGTAACTCTATACATATCAAAGAATAAACAGCGTTATCTCTTAAAGTATCCTTTATACTTTCAGATTTAACCTTCTGTTCTTTACCACCAGCTAAAGTTAAGATTCTACTCCACTTATCAGTTAATCTAACAATTACTCCCTTCCAAGCAGGCAACCCTATCTTTTCACACTGCATAAAGTTTTCATAGCCATTTTCCTTGTTAGAATTATAATCATTATTCTTAGCTCTATATAACTCTAATATTTCATTTATTAATTCTTCAAATCTTTTAGTCATTTTATATCTTCCTAAATTTTATTAGTCCTGACTGGGTCAGAACTTTCATTATCAACAATCAATACTTTATCTCCTAAATAATACTCAATTATAGGCTTAACTTCAACCCATAATAATTTACCATTACCGCATCCAACTCTTGGCATTGCAATGTTCTTTAGAGCCTCAAAGTTATCTAATATTTCCTTTAGCTCTTTACAACTCTTCTCTATTAATTCTAAGTTTGCTTTTTCCCACCAGTTATGTTTAACTGGGAAAGTAATTATATTATCATTCCAAACAAATACTCTGTTACCACGTTCCTTTATAGCTTTACCAAGCTTGCATGGAAACTTCCTGTCTATAATAGCTAGTTCTCTAGCTACTCCCCTACCCATTACTGCTTCTCCATTCTTCTTTACAAATCCATTTGTTGGAACAACAATGTAATATCCATTTACTCTATAATCCCAAAGATTACCATTTACTTCCTTCAATACTAAAATAATCTCCTTGGTTTATGAATAATTAGCCTTCTGTCTTTATCATCTAAGAAACTTTGGTTAATATCTAATTCAATATCAAACTCTAAAAGTCCTGACTGGGTCAGAACTAATCACTCCTTTCTCTGCATATTCCAGCAACATTCCTGTTCATAACAAGCTAATTCAACATCAGCTAAGCATTTCTTTAATACTTCTGTTAAACTAACTGATTTATCACAATAATTAATGTGTTTACAACCCATTTTTTAATCTCCCTTTCTTTATATCTTTAATTAAGTCCTGACTGGGTCAGAACCTTCTGAGTAGCTTTAACTTAAAAAAAAATACAAACTTAACATACTAAACTTCTGCATCAGCAACTCTGTAACTACACTCTGTATCTAACACGCTGTATCTAACCTACACATCTGAAACTCTGTATCTACACTATGTATCTGCATATATCTTCAATTAACATATTATCAAAGACTAAATCGCGTAGAATTAATCTGCTGGCATTATTTCTATTTTATCGTGTTGAATATATTTATCTAAATGATATTCTCTCTTTTGCAGAATATTATCTAATTTCCAAGAAGCTTCTTCGCCAGCTATTATCTTAATTACTTGATGTAAAGTTTCATGCGATATTATTTTAGCTACAGAATATGATTGCACTATGTCTTTATCTCCAAGATAAGTATAAAATAATCCTATACTATTATTTTTTATTGGAGCTACTCCACTTAACGCCTTATGTTTTCTTATTTCTCCTCTATAAACTGGATAACCACCTAAATGTGATGGTAGAATATTTATGTTATCAAATCTGTTCTGTATTTAATCTTCCACCATACTTTATTACTTTACAATTAGGACAAAGTTTCCTTAAGTAATCAACTATTTCTGGAGCATCTTCAAAGTAAACTTCTACATTGTTATCATTAATAACTTTAGCTTTAGCTTCTGCTTGTAAGAGATACCAATTAATCATCTTTGTATTTCCTGTAGGAGCATCAAGTTTAGTTACAATAATTTTAGCGTTAGGAAAATATTTACTTGCCCATTTCTTAGTGATAGCTTCAACAGATTTGTCTCTTCCAGTTATAAATAATAAATTATCATTTTCAGCTAAGAAATCTAATGGATTAAAATTCATGCTTCTATGAGCACAATAAAATTTCATTATAATCATTTTCTCTTTTTCATCAGCGGTATTTTGCATTCTTAAGATAGCTAAATCTTGAGATAATACTGTTCCATCCAAGTCAAATCCCACATTCATAAAAAGATTCTTCCTTCATTTAAAATTCTATCTTGGATAAGGATAAGGATAAACTTCTCCAAGTTTCTTTTCTTCAACTATTTCACCATTTACATTTACTATCGTTATTAACAATTCTGGATTCCTAGTATATTCCCACATCATTTGCAGGCAATGACCACAGCCAAAGCAATACTTACCTTCTTCTGAATCAGTAAATGTTGTAGTAATAATTATGCCAATTACTGACTCAGGTTTTACGCTGCTAAGATAGCAACATAAGATAGCCATTTCTTCTGCATGATAACCTTTGTGGCTAGGATTCTGAATGTTAAATCCACCATAACAGGTAGAATCTTTAGTGTAGATTGATGCTCCAACCTTGTGATGATGTGTTGGTAACAATACAGCTTTCTCCATTTCTATTAATGCTAATTCAATAGCAGTTTTCTTTACAGTTTGTAAACTTGTCATATTATATCACATTGTTTATATTCAATTTTATCTTTAAATTCACCAGCAGTTGATATTGGAATGTTGTCCTTAACAATCCAATTCATCTGGCATTTATTACAATGATGATTTCCATTATTAGTTAAAGGCTTAGTATCTTTAGCTGGAGCTAAACAAAATGGACATGGACTCCTTACTGCCCAATTTCTTTCTCTAGAATTATCTTTAATGGCTGGGTCTTCCATTATAACTAGTTTACTTCCTCTAAAATCAAATTTCATTAATTTAAATTGATTAGCTGTATGATTTCTCATCAAGAATATCACAAAGTTTCTGTATCCTAATGCATGTAAACTTGCGAATTCCCTTATGTAATCTGCCCATTCCCCGCTCATTTTTATAATAACTTTTAATGGTATTTCTTTGCCCCACATAAATAATTTAGTATAAATAAATCCTGGAGTTATTATTACACCACTAGCCTCCTTTATTTTATTTATTTGTGATTTGTATCTCTTAAGCCATATTTTTAATTTTGAGATTTGCTTCATTTCATTTTTCATTATTCCTTGATACATAAAAAGATTTAATGAATTATTTAATGCTAAAAATACTACTTGGTCATCTATAAAATTTATCTCTCCTGTTGGAGAGATATCATATGGAGTCATTGTAGAAAAAATCATGCAATCGTTAATAGAATTTTCTTTAAGAAAATGTGGAATTAATTTATTTACAAAATGCTGTTCTTGCTTTACATGTTTCATTTTATATCCATTAGCTATAGCAATTTGAATTTCCTTATTATCTTTTACATCTGCAAGTTTGTAAGATAAATATTTTGATATAGGAGTTTGATAAGCAATTATTTGTTGTTTATTTGCATTCCTTATAATTGGTGGTATATTATCTACTTCTTGAATTATAACTTTCATATTTTGATTATACTCACGTATTTTATATTTATTTTAATAATAAGAAACTTTGGTATTATTTTACTAATGTTAGCTTTTCTAATAAATATACAATATCTCCAGATTCTAATGGAAAATAATTAGGTTTGAATGCAACATAGTAATTATATTTAAGATTAGATAGTTGGTAAACTAACCAACCATTATTAGTTATAGTTATAATATAGTAGCTATAGAAAATAACATAGATGTAATTACAAATACTAAAATTAATTTATACCAATTTTCATATTTATTCAATAACAACTAAATGTGTCTCCTTACCAAGTTTCTTGGTAAATTTCATAGTCCAGCAACCACCATTTGTAGGATGTTCAAAAGTATCACAGTAATTACAGAATGTTGTTTTATTTCTCATACCATAAGGTATAGTTCCAAATTTAGTGGCATCAAATGTCTTAGGTACTATACAGTATAAAACATCACAGGTTTTTGCAATCTTGGTATTTCTTGATTTATAACCATAAGCAACAAATTCTCCGCCATGTAAATCAGATAAAACTTTGTCATTCCATTGATTAACTTCTGGAGCAAAGATTTCCTTTTTAATGCTTAATTCATCAGCTAACTGCTCTGCCCAAATATCCACTCCACCTTTAGGACATCTACCACTAATTAAAATAATATTAGAGAAATCATACGTTTCTTCACCATAATATTCTGAGTAATCACGTATAGTTTTAACCGCATATTTCCTAAAGATAGCATATATCTCAGCCATTACTCTATTCTTAACTTGAAGCAAAGTTAATCTTGTTAATAACTTCCATTTAGATTCTTCTGGACCAACAATAGCAATTTTAACCATCAATCTTTATCCTCATGCAATTTTTTATAATAAGATATTTCTAATTCTTGCCATTTGATACAGCAATCTACACATCTATGGTTATGACAATATCCTTCTTTACTAACGTCTTTGCCACAATCTATACAATACATTATGCTTCAATCCTTAACCATAAATTATTAATTGCATTACAAAATGGACATCTACAATTAGATGTATAACGTGTACCTTTAACTGTAACATACATAGGAACCTCAAACTCCTTATTACAACTATCACATAAATGACAAACCTTCATTTCTTAAAATAACGCCATCCTTTCTTATTACACAACCTAAAACTTCTATACAATACATTAAAACTTAACAAAAAAATATGCTAAGTTTCTAACCCTAAAAATCAAAAGTCAAGCCCACAAGAAAGAATCATGAGCCAAGAAAACAGCCCTTTAAGGTTGATTTAGCTAAAAGCAGCTTTGGATTAAACCTTTAAATCCAGATTCAATCTTAAAAGTAATTAATTTAATTATAAAACTAAGTCTCCAAGATAAATATTATTCATTAGCTATTTCTATTATACTAATTGGAGTAGCGGAGTTTAATTGTAAATAAAGTAGTTGAGCTAACATTTTTCTTATATCAAGCAATACTTCTAATTGTATAATGTTAACGTCACAATATTGAGATTTACATGCATTTAATAATTTCTCTTTACTTCTCATTAAGTAACCCCTCTCTCAATTAAGTAAACTTAAGCTGTAGTTCTTACTCCACCACATTTTGCACAAATAGACTCTGTGCCTTCATTCTTACTATAACCACAAAAACTACAAGTCCAATAAAATTCCTTTTCCTTCTTCATATCTTCTAAAGTTTTAACCATCTCTACTAATAACCTCTTGTAATAATAATTTAATATTCATATCTTTTAAAGATTCTACTTCTTTCTCACTAAGAGCAACAAAGATGAATCCATTATTAATAATATACTCTTTCTTTCTTAAATCACTTTCAACCTTACGTTTCAAGTTATGAAACATTTTAGGCGATGCTTCAATAACTAAGTTCATTGTTGGAATAATGAAATCTACCCAGAATGGCACTTTTCTACCATTACTGTTAATTGTAGATACTCTAGCATTATGAAAATAATGCAAGTTTTCTATTAAACCTAAATCTTTCTCAAGCGACTTCTTAACTATCATCTCTAAAGATGAGTAATGCTGAGGACTTTTATTATTCTTCTTAGCTAATTTAGAACACACTCTTCTAAAATTCTCTGCTCTTTTATTTACACTATGTATTGGCAACCGTGATTGTTGTTGTCTCGCTTCCATTCTCCTTCATCAAACCCTATTATTTCATTAACAACATTAGCTACCTTTTCAGTATGCATACATAGTTCTATAAATGAAGATTCAACATTACGTTTAACATCTTCATAAGATTGCTTCTTTAAATCAAACTCATATTTTATAGTAGCAATAGGCTCTAACTTACTATCTTCTTGATATAAGACAGTTAAATTAGTTTCATACTTACTGTAACCTACAAAGTTTATATGTAGATTACTAACTTTTATTTTACCTTTACTAGCTACTTCTAATTTATTTATGGTTGTTTTAAATATATTTTCTAAGTCTCTTTTATTCACAGTTTCATCCTCTTTTATTATTTCACCCCTTACTCCCTTTAATCTCTCTGTAACCAAGTTATTTGATTACCTTACCTTTTAATCTTATAGGACAATTTCTACATGTTGTTAATTTATGAATAAAGAGTAACTTACTATCTGCAACATCACACATAATAAATTTAATGTATGGGCAACTTTGCAATACAGCCAACTCCCTTAAGGACATTTACCATTAAATATTAACTATATCCACACTTTTAAAGTTAAATTTTAATAAAATATCTCTAAATTCGCTAAGTTTTTCTGTAGGGTAAGGCGTTATTTTTCTGTATGAAGGATTATAAGCGTTAAATGGCTTAAACTGCTGTAACACAAATTTACTGTTGCAGTTAAGCATTTTACCTATGTTTATAATGTCTCTTTCAGTAACTATGATTGGAACAACTGTTGTTCTAAAACAGTGAGTGTAAGGCTTGTATATCTTTAACAAGTTAATGCTCTCTAAGATTCTATTTGAATAATCCTCTTTAGCACCAAGTATATTGTATCTGTCAAGTGACGTTTTAATGTCTAAAGCTACATAATCTATGTCATAAATTATTTCTTCAAGCATTTTTGGATTAGTGCCATTAGTATCTAGCTTTATATGATAACCATTCTTACGTAATGTACCAATTAACTCTGGCAAATCATCATAAAGAGTTGGTTCTCCACCAGAAATTGTTATGTTAGATATTAACCTTTTATTATTATAAAATTTAGTTAAGACATAATCCAAGTTTTCAGTAGCTGGCTTATTCTCTTTAAACAAACTCCAGTTATGACAATATGGACATCTTAAGTTACAGTCTTTAGTAAATATCATGCCACAGAATCCATTAGGATAATCTATTGATGAACTACCTACACCAGCTATCTTAACCACTTAACTATACCCTCTCAACTATAGCAGTAACATTAATTGTATGCATATTAATTGCTTCATACTTCTTATCTAATACTTTATAAGAATTATATTTAGTATCCATTAATAATGAACCAATCATTGGTTCTAACCTAGTATTTCTCCATCTGTCAACTTGCTCATTATTTTCTGTAATAAAAATAACATTATAATTCACTATCTTTTAGCCATCCATATTTCTTGCTTCCAAGCATTACTCAACCCTTTCATAACCATGCTTTGCTGCACAATGCTTACATAAAGTCTTATACCATCCAAACTTCATATGCATTGAACCATCTTTGCCACAAAACTCACAAGTTTTAAATGATTTATCCTCTGCATCACGTATTAATTTCTCTATGTCATTAATAACAAAGTTAGTATAGAATCTTAATCCACCAAACTTCTCTTTAATCTGGTCAACGCTAAAGTTCTTATAAGAATCTTTACCTTCAAATTTACATAAGTTATCTCTTTTAACTATAGCATCTATATCTTCACATAGCTTCCATAATAAATCAAACCATCCATTGTCACAATCAATGCTAAATGGAAACACTATTACATTAGGATTATATAATGGGTCAATATTTGGAATCCATGAGAATCTTTGCTTAAACTTACTAGTTAAATTATCATCCATAAACAATTTACACCAAACTTAACGTTCTACTTAACTTACATAATTCTGTAAACTTATCTTCTGGATACATTTTATACATAGAGTTATCTCTGTTAAATCCAACACAAGTAATTACTCCCTTATCCACTTCTGTTAATCCAGCATCTCCCTCTTTAACGTAACATAACAAGTAACCATACTTCTTTAGTATTTCACTAAACACTTCACCAGAAGCTTTAAGAACAACTGCTTTACCAATCACAAACTTGTAGTCATCATGAATTGTTGGCAAATCATAAGTGTTAAATTGATATATACTTTCAACAGCAAGCATCATAGCAACATGAGAAACTTGAGATGCAATCTTACCCTTACTCATCTTTAAGTCTTGATTAATAATGTAAACGTAATCTATGTTTAAATCAATCTCATAATCCATTTCTCTCAAGCTCCCCCTTAACTTTAAAGCTTCATCTAAAGCCATTAACACAATATTATTAATTTCAGCTATTGACTGTTTAACTACATCATCTTCATTATAGCATTCATTACACAATAAACCTCTATCATCTTCACCAGTATCAAACATCATTTCATGTGGTAAATAAATAAGCTTACCACATTCTTCGCATTGAGCTAGTAATAACATTATTTACAATCACTCATACTCTGCTCTACAAGCTTCATATAATTCTTTATTCCTATCTAACCTAAAAAAGTAATAAGCGTAAGTAGAATCCCACAAGTCATTAATTCTACCCATATAAAACTCTGATTTAATAGCATCTTCACTTATGCCATTAACTCCATTTTCTCTAGTACGAACAACTATGTCTCCAGTATCATATTCTTTTACTTCTCTATACCTACAGAAACTATCTTCTGATAGACCAATCTTCTCTAAAGATTTCTTTTTATTAAATAAAATTACTTTCATTATAGACCCTTAACAAACGTGACTATACTATACTTGCCATCTTTAGAACTATACTCTTTAGCAGAAAAGGTAATGTCATAATCATCATAATCAAACTTGCATCCAGTATCTTCTGTTTCATTAACTTTAGTAAATATGTTATAAAAGAAATCTTGTAAATCCCTAGACTCCTTACATAACACCCTAATAGTTTTGCCCTTAGCTATATGCAATAAATTTCTTGATGTATTATTAGCAAATGCTATAATTCTCTTATCTAACTTCTCATTAGCTGGAACAGTCATGCTCTTAAATATTCTACGCATAATAATTTCGTTACTAGCGAAATCTTCTAAGTAATGTAATTGCTCATCATCATCATATAACACTGTAATTATAGTAGGAGTATTAACTTTACTCTTAGTATTTAACAGTGGCTTAATCTTATCAACATAGATACCATAATATCCAAGATAATATCTAAGTTGCTTATCATCTTTTATAGTTACAAAATATTTAGTTACTTCACTTGGTATTTCTATTTTATTCAACATTTATTCTTTCCCTCTCTATACAATAAAACTTAGTTATTAACCATGTGTTGCATAAACTATTTTATTTCATTTTAGTAGATACAACAACAAAGAACACTCCAAACAATCCAGCAATAACAGATAAAATTATTCCAGTTACTACATTATTTAAATCCTGTATAAAAATTGGTTCAGTTAATGTTGATGCATAATCTATAGTTATTCCAATAATTATTCCCATAATAACTAGAATTACAATACCAAAAATTAATGCTCCTACTTCAAAATTCATATTATTTAACCTTCATAACAACAGAAATCTTTTATTTCTTGAGGAACCTCTTTGCCATCTAATTCTAATTTCCTAATTAAA
>Ga0265297_10004151_pt1 | contig 24294 bp, 22 predicted proteins | sample Munlanlwell13791_FD_192502 | JGI IMG/M metagenome (GOLD analysis project Ga0265297, IMG submission 192502) | Leachate microbial communities from a municipal landfill in Southern Ontario, Canada - Leachate well 137-91 | ecosystem: Engineered > Solid waste > Landfill > Unclassified | place... | reverse complement strand
CAAGATTACCTGGGGATATTCTCAAGTTTTTTTACCGCTTTTTATTATAAAAGTATTACTGCAAAGTTTTATCTATACTTTTATAAAAAGAAAACAGTATAACTATATTTTGATAGGCGATGTAGCGCTTTCTCCTTTAGGGTTATTTTTAAAAAAAATTATGCATACGCCGGTAATAATCATTGCCCATGGCTTGGACATTACATTTAAAAAATATTTGTATCAAAATATTGTTATGCCCTCTCTTAAAAAAGTAGACAGAATCGTTTGTGTAAGTAGCCATACCAAATCAGAATGTATTAGAAGGGCAATTGACGAGAAAAGAATAAATATAATTCCCAATGGCGTAAATATAAATACTATTTTAGATAAAATAGATGCGCGCGCAAGATTAAAAAACGAAGGTATACTTATTCCTTCCGAGTCCAAAATTTTACTATCGGTAGCGAGATTAGTTAAACGTAAGGGAATTGCTGAATTTATTGAAAATGTATTTTCTAAATTAACAAAAGAATATCCAAATGTAATTTATTTAGTAGTTGGCGATGGTGTGTGTAAATCTATAATTGAAAAGACAATCACCAAGTGTGGGCTCCAAGATAATGTTATTTTGTTAGGTAGTATCAAGGAAGAACTTTTGGCTTACCTTTATTGTAGTGCAGACATTTTCATTATGCCCAACATAAGAGTTAAAAACGATGTTGAGGGTTTTGGTATAACCGTGCTCGAAGCTTCTAGCTGTGGCATACCCACTGTTGCTTTTGGCATAGAGGGCGTACAGGATGTTATTAGAGATGGTATAAATGGCTTTTTAGTACCTTATTGCGACTATCATATTTTTAAAGAAAAAATATCTCAGTTACTTCTTAATGAAAAAGACAAAAATGACATAAGTGCAAAAGCAAAGGAACTAGTAAAGAATTTTTCCTGGGAGAAAATAGCAGATAGATATATTGAAATTATAAAACAAGTATAATGGCACATTCTAATACCAATACCCCAGCAATAAAGAAATTGAATAAAACAAATGTTATATTTTTTATATCTACGCTCATTGCATTGCTTGTAGTATCTATTTATATATTTAAGAACCTTGCTTCATTTAGAAAAATACTTACCATATCCACTTTTAACATAACGGTTTTTGTAATTTTTCAAATTGGGCTATTAATAGTCAATACTTTTGTTCTTATAATCTATCTAAATATCTTCAACAAACGTCTATTCTTCTTTGATAGTTTTGGATTGAATGCTGTGAACACTTTCTTCAATAATATTTTAGTCAAGGGAGGGCCATTTATTAAAGGCTATTTTTTAAAAAAAATACATAATTTATCTTATTCTGATTTTATATTTACAATCGCATCGTTTACCTTGATAGAATTCATGGTGGCAGGCTATGTTGGTTTATTGCTATTACTTTTTATATATTTCACTAGAGGATATTTTAATATATACATATTTTTATTTTTTAGCATTATTTCTTTGGGCTGTTTTATTTTTATAAAGCTGCCTTTCCATAATTTTCTAAAAAAAAGTGATAGCCGGATAAAACAGAAAATATTTAATCTATTACTTTCCTGGAAATCAATTACAAAAAATAGGTCAGTTATTGACAAACTTTTTTTACTGGCGCTGCTTAACTTCATTATCTTTGCTATGCGTCTACAATATGGTTTCCATATTTTATATGGAAATGCAAATTTTGTTGACTGTCTGCTTATTTCAATAATCGGTACCATTGCAAATCTTTTAACGATAACCCCCGCTGCTTTAGGAGTAAGAGAATTTTTAATAGGCGCAACCTACGGGTTAGTTAAAGGAAATGCTCTTAATGCCGTTGTTGTTACTGTGCTTGATAGAGTCGTTTCTACTATAACTATTTTTATTTTAGGTGGAGTTTTTATTTTTTATTTTTTAAACAAAATGCGAAAAACAAAATCTTAAAGTATTACATACAGAATAAACCAAAAATTTATGCAAGAGTTTTATATGAAAGATATTATGAATAGTTTTGGAAGGTTCTCATAAAATTCTGTTTCAAATGCGGATTTTATTTTATTCTTATCCTTGGGCGTTTCAAAAAATAGGAGGAGGGGAAACCCAGCTTCTAAAAACTAGGGAGTTTTTAGAAAAAAAAGGCATAGAAATTAGACTTTTTAACCAATGGGAAGACAAATTGTCCGATTATGATATTTTACATATTTTTGGTTCGGTCAAAGATTGTGTAGGTTTGATAGAGGTAGCTAAAGAAAACAAACTAAAAATCTGTGTTTCTTCAATATTTTGGACGGATATCCGTAGATGTTTTGGCGAAATAGGTATCAAAAATAAAACAAATGCTTTTCTGCGTCATTGTACAAAAAAAGTTTTACCCTTTTTTCCTTCAGGAAGAAGAAAAATTTTTGAATTAGCAGATTTAATCCTTCCTAATTCAGAAAGTGAAGCAAATCAAATAAAAAAATATTTTTTTATCGATAAAAGCAAATTTGTTGTTATTCCTAATGGTGTAGATGAAAGATTTAAAGATGCTACACCGGAAGAATTTATAAAAAAATATCAACTTAAGAATTTTGTTCTTTATGTGGGCAGAATTGAACCTCGCAAAAACCAGCTTAATTTTATACGAGCGATGAAAGGCTTCAGCGCAGCGCCAATTGTTTTTGTAGGTGATTACACTTTGGAGCATAAATATTACTATGATATTTGCCTCAGAGAAAAAACAGATAATATGTTTTTCTTGGGTCACATCGCCGGAGACAGCGCTTTGTTTTCATCTATGTATGCAGCCTGCAAGGTGTTTTGCCTTACCAGTTGGTTTGAAACGCCAGGCTTAGCCGCCTTAGAAGCTGCTGCAAGCGGAAAGAATATTGTAATAACGCCCTATGGTTCAACTAAGGACTATTTTGGCAATTATGCCTTTTATGCAAGGCCTCATAAATTAAAAGAAATAAGAGAAAAAGTAGAAATAGGATTAAATTCTTCGCCTAAGGAAGATTTTAAGCAGCACGTATTAGACAATTTTAGGTGGGAAAAAGTAGCCGAAGCTACCTTTATGGCTTACGAAAATCTATTAAGACATTAATATGAAAAAAATACTTTTTGTTATCGGAACAAGACCCGAGATAATTAAGACCGCTCCCGTCATTCATATCTTTAGAAAAGATAAGCGCTACAACGTCAAAGTATGTTTTACCGGCCAACATCAGACTATGGCAATAGAAATGATAAAAGAATTTAAGATAAGTATTAATTATGACCTTAATTTGATGAAGTCGGAACAATCCTTGAACTATTTGGCTTCCGCGTCAATATCAAGAATTAATTCTGTCTATGATGAGTTTGGCCCTGACATGGTATTTGTTCAAGGAGACACAACTACAGCGTTTTGCGCGGCATTAGCGGCATTTTATAAAAAAATTACAGTAGCGCACATTGAAGCAGGACTCAGGACTTATGATAAATATCAACCATATCCAGAAGAAATAAATAGAGAAATGATATCAAGGATAGCAGATTTACATTTAGCGCCCACTATAAAAGCAAAAGAAAATCTTGTCCGAGAGGGAATGTTGGCTAATTCTATTATTGTTACTGGTAATACCGTGATCGACGCTTTATTCTATATCAAAAACAGCAAAAAATGTTTTACTGAAAAAACGTTACAACAATTACCAAAGGATAATAAATTAATATTAGTAACAGCGCATCGGAGAGAAAACTTTGGCAAACCATTAAAAAATATCTGCAAAGCGATAAAAATATTAGCGGAAAAAAACAAAGACGTTATTTTTGTCTATCCAGTTCACTTAAATCCCCAAGTTTTTAAACCAGTGTATTCCTTATTGGGAAATATAAGAAATATTTTACTTATTAAACCAGTCATCTACAGTGATTTTGTACTATTAATGGATAAAGCGTATTATATTCTAACAGATTCCGGGGGTATACAGGAAGAAGCACCTTCATTGTCTAAACCTGTTTTGATTTTACGCAATAAAACAGAAAGGCCGGAGGTAGTGGAAGCGGGTTGTGCTAAAATCGTAGGAACAAATACTTCAAGTATTATTAAATTTTCTCAATTACTTCTTAGCTCTAAAATTTACTATAACAGAATGAGCATAAGGAAAAATCCTGTAGGTGATGGTAGGGCAGCCATGCGGATAAAAAATAAAGTCAATAAGATATTTAGGATATAATAATACATGAAGCTGTCAATATTAATTCCAGTTTATAATGAGATACATACACTATCCGCTATCATAAAGCAGAGCATATCTTTGGATATAGATAAAGAATTAATCATTGTTGATGATTGCTCTAACGATAGTTCAAGGGGGATTTTGCAAGCTCAATACCAAAATAAGCCCAATATAAAAGTTATATATCATGAAAAAAATATGGGCAAAGGTGCAGCCATTAAGACAGCTTTAAGCAAGGCTTGCGGCGATTATGCAATTATACAAGATGCGGATTTAGAATACGACCCCCAGGGATTACCTAACTTTGCTGGAAACAGCCCAAACCGTAAACGCCAACGCAGTCTATGGCTCAAGATTTTTAAAAACTTGACGAGTAACGCCATTTATGCGTTTTATGATTAATAAATTCCTGACTGTTTTAACTAATATATTATTCGGTTCACGATTAACCGATATGGAAACCTGCTATAAAATGATAAAGACGGATATATTTAGAAATCTCGAATTACAATCAAACCGTTTTGAAATAGAAGCGGAAATTACAACAAAGCTTCTCAAGAAAGGCTATAATATAGTAGAGGTTCCTGTTTCTTATAGGGGCTGTTCTTACCGTGAAGGCAAAAAATTACATGGAAAGACGGTATTATTACTGTCTTAGTGCTTTTAAGATACAGATTCAGTAAATGAAGTATGTTTTTAAAAATAAATTATACCTAACTACCGTATTTTTCATCGATTTGTTAGGCGGTATTCTTGCATTGCCTTTTAAGCTATTTTCGCGAAAGAAAGCGGTAAATGTAAAACGCATTCTTTTAGTAAGGTTAGACCATATCGGAGATTTTGTTACAACTACCCCTTTATTTAAAAATATTAAATCTCACTTTAGCAAAGCCCATCTTACAGTTATAATAAATCCTGCCGTTTTTGATTTAGCGAAGAATAATCCCTATATCGATGAAATAATTACCTTTAAAGCGTCCTGGTTTGGTAGATATGCCAGCAATTTAAGCATGGCAGATTTTTTTAAATTGATTAAACGCATACGCAATGGAAAATTTGATATCGGAATTGAGCCTCGGGGAGATTTTTTTTCGATAATCTTGATGTTCCTGGGGGGAGTTGAATACAGGATAGGTTATGGCGTAACAGGGGGAGGTTTCCTTTTAAATCAAGAAATAAAATACAACAAAAATATACATGCGATAGAAAAAAATTTAGATGTATTACGGGCAATGAAGGTTCCCATAAAAAATAATTTTCCTCAAATTTATTTTTCCGGACCAGATAAAGATTTTGTGGAAACTTTATTGAAAAATGTAAAATATAATGATAAGAAAGCAATAGTTATCCACCCTTACGCAGGAACTCAGGCAAAGCAATGGGGCGAAAGCAAATTTAAACAATTAATAAAAGAATTACAGGCAGATAATTACGATATTTTTATAATCGGAGCCAAAGAAGATGAAGAAAGCTATGATAGTGTTTATGATCTAAGGGGTAAATTGAATTTGCCCCAACTGGCTTGCTTGATAAAACGTATCGGATTTTTTATAGGTCTTGATTCAGGCCCGGCTAATATTGCTGCAACCTTGGATGTGCCTGCGGTAATTATCTGTTCAGGAACGAATATCGCACAGAATTGGATACCTAACAGCTCAAAGGTAAGATTTGTATTAAAAGAGACAGAATGTAAACCTTGTGAATTGAAAGTTTGCCTTAAACAAAAACATTTTTGTATGGGTGATATTACGGTAGAAGAAGTAATGGGAGAGGTTAGTAAGTTCTAAGTTGTAAGTTCTAAGACGTGAAATAATGGCAAATTTTAGAGATTTAAAAGTATGGCAGGAAGCACATAGGCTAACCATAGAACTTTATGAAATAAGCAAAAATTTTCCGCCAGTTGAGAGATATAGATTAACTGAGCAAATATGCCGCGCGGCTAGCTCTATAGCCGCAAATATTGCTGAAGGTACAGGTAGATATAGCCATAAAGATTTCATAAAATTTTTATATATTGCAAGAGGTTCTTTGGAGGAAACAAGGAGTTTTCTAATTTTGGCTTTTGATCTCGGATATTTAGAAAAACAACGATATGCTATTCTAGATGAAAAATGTACAAGTATTTCAAAAATGATTAACGGTCTTATTGGGGCATTAAGTAAAAATATCAATAATTCTCTATCTTAATAACTTACAACTTAGAACTTATAACTTAGAACTAAACCATGAAAATATTTTTCGATACCCGAATGATTGAGCACCCCGGAATAGGCCGTTATATTAAATGTTTGCTTACGGAATTTAAGAAACGAGAAGAACTCGATCTGAATTTATTGGGAAACAAAGTTTTGATCGAAAAATATCTCGGCGCACACGAGAATATTATCGATTTTAATTACCCAATTTATTCTACGCAAGAGCAATTAGGATTTCTGCAGATTAAAAAAATCATCGGTTCGAATATTTTACATATCCCACACTACAATATCCCTGTTTTAGCAAATTTTAAACTTGTGGCTACAATCCATGACTTGATTCACATAGTTTATCCCCAGGGTGCCAGTAAAAAGTTTGCTTCCGTATATATGAAACTAATGGTAGAGCGGGTATTAAAAAAAGCAAAAAAAATAATCTGCGTTTCTAATTCAACAAAAGATTCTCTTCTCAAAATTTATGGGGAAAGGAAGCATAATATAAACGTGATTTATGAAGGTATAGAATGAAATTTTTCGCAGATAGAAGATACAACTTATCTTTTTAGAATAAAAGAAAAATATAAATTACCGCAAAAATTTATTCTTTATGTGGGCAGCCTTCGAAGGCATAAAAATATAAAAATGCTTTTGGAATCATTTTCGAAGTTAAGAGAACGGATGTCCGATGTATCATTGGTCATAGTGGGAAGGCTTAGCCACCATTTTGATCTGAATAAGAAAAACGTCTTATATATAGGAGAGGTTCCGGACGATCGTGAACTGGCTGCGATATACAATTTATCCTGCGTCTTTTGTAATTTATCTCTTTATGAGGGATTTGGCTTGACCGTGTTAGAAGCGCAGCAATGCGGCACGCCGGTTATCTGTAGTGATATAGCTCCACACCTAGAAATAGGCGGAGACGGGGTTTTGACGGTTTCAGTGCAGGCTATTGACCGCGCAGTAGATAATTTGTATAATATTTTAACTGACGATAACTTACGTAATGCCCTCATCCAAAAAGGCTTCAAAAATATCTATAGATTCAATTGGGCGGATACAGCGAATAAAACCATAGCGGTTTATAAAGAGCTATTAGCGGATTAAACACAATAAATTTCTATTAATTTCCTAATTTCTACCAATTTTCCGCCAGAGGCGGATCCGCCCACACATAAAAAGTCATCGGTGGCGGACAATCGAAATTAGTAGAAATTTGCTTCGCGAAATTCATAGCAATTAATTGTTTATAATTTTAAAATGCGAATTGCGATAGTCCATGATTGGCTTATTGGTATGCGCGGCGGAGAAAAGTGCCTTGAAGTTTTTTGTGAACTTTTCCCGCAGGCAGATATTTTTACTTTGCTTTACGATGGCTCTTCTGTTTCGCCGGTTATTTCGTGCATGCCGGTTAAGGCCTCCTTTATCCAGCATTTCCCTTTTGCTTTTAAAAAATACCGAAACTATCTTCCTTTTTTCCCCAGCGCTATTGAAAGTTTCAATTTAACCGGATATGATTTCATATTGAGCTCAAGCCACTCTGTTGCGAAAGGAGCAAAAAAACCCAAAAATGCGTTTCATCTTTGCTACTGCTATACGCCTATGCGCTATGTCTGGTCTTTTTTTGAACAATATTTCGGCTCCTACCCTTTCTTTAAGAAAAAAATAGTAGGTTATGTAACCAAGAACCTTAAAAAATGGGATTTAAAAACTCTGGATAGAGTTGATGAATTTGTTGCAATTTCTAAGACCATACAAAAAAGAATAAACGATATTTATAAAAGATCATCTCGCGTTATCTACCCCCCGGTTGATGTAGAAAAATTTACTTTAAATCGCAGCATCAAAAGAGAAGATTTTTATTTGTGCATTTCAGCACTTGTGCCTTATAAACGTATTGATATAATTATAGATGCGTTTAATAGATGCCCGGATAAGAAAATATTTATAGTCGGGGACGGCCATCTAAGAAAAGAGCTTGAAAGAAAAATTTCTTCGCAAAATATAAAACTTCTTGGCTGGGTAGGTGACCGTGACCTTATTGTTCTTTATCAGAAAGCAAAAGCATTTATCTACGCAGCAGAAGAGGATTTTGGAATTTCTCCTCTTGAAGCACAGGCAACAGGCTCGGCTGTAATTGCTTTTGGTAAGGGCGGAGTGAACGAAACAATAATGCCGTTAGCTGATGGCCGCGGTAACGAACCCACGGGCATATTTTTTTATAAACAGGAAAGCGAAGCGTTAATTGAGGCAATTGATGAATTTGAAAAGCATGTTAATGAATTTGACCCTGTCCAGCTAAGAAATAACGCAGTTAAATTCAGCCGTGACAATTTCAAAAACAATTTTAGAAACTTGATCAAGGAAAAACTAAACCTAAATTGATATGCTGCATAAACTGGCTAAGAAAAAACTGACTGTTCATTATTTCGGATATTTGATACTGAATGATTTGATAATTGGTTTTATAGCGCTTTCTCTCTCTTATTGGTTTCGTTTCAATTCCAGTCTTTTTGATCTGCCTTTTGGCGTTCCTTCCTATGGTAACTACATATTGCCTTTTTTATCTATTGAAATTCTTCTTGTCATACTTATCAATAGAGAGGGGCTTTACCGGATTGATTTTACAAAAAAATTCGTTGACCATGTTTTTTCGCTGATAAAAAGCATAGGCTTGGCAATGTTGCTTCTTTTGGCAGGCACATTTTTTTACAGAAATACGACCTATTCACGCTTACTTATATTGATAATAGGGTTTAATTTATCTCTTTTCCTGATTGTTTCGCGGCTCTTTTGGAGGCTTTTTTACGCAAAAAATGTTTTTGAAAAGGCCAAGAAAAAAATTTTAGTCTTAGGCAAACCGGAAACCATAAGCAAAATTACTGAACACGTCGATTATTTTAACCGCTACGGAGATATTATCGGATTTGTTTCTACGCGTAAATCCGCTCATAGTCAAACGGGGCGATACATAGGCTCTATCGATAATTTTAATGATATTCTCGATAAGTATAAGCCTGACGAAGTAATACTTTCTGATTTGGAAATACCAAGAAAGGCAATTATCAATCTTATATTAGAATCGGAAAAAAGGCTTGTTACTTTTAAGATAGTAGCTGATCTTTTTGATATAATGATTCAGAAATTTGAAATAGAAAGCGTGGATGGGCTTAATCTCATAAAATTTAAAGAGTCTCCTTTGAGCTTTGCTTATAATAGATCTTTAAAAAGAAGCATTGATATGTTGGGGGCGTTTTTGGGGATAATCATGTTTTCCCCGGTATTCTTTATTGTATCCTTAATCATCAAAGCGACATCAAAGGGCCCAATATTTTTTTCTCAGGAAAGAATAAGCGAGGAAGGAAAAGTTTTTAAAATCCATAAATTTAGAAGCATGTATCAAGGCGCAGAAAGCAAAACCGGACCGGTATTTGTTAAAAAAGATGATGGCCGTTGTACACCTATTGGAAAATTTTTAAGGAAATATAATCTTGATGAAATACCTCAGTTATATAATGTTTTGTGGAGTGAGATGAGCTTGGTGGGGCCCCGGCCGGAGCGGCCTTTTTTTGTCGAACAATTCAAAGATGATATACCAAGATATATGAGCAGGCACCATATAAAGTCCGGCATTACTGGTTGGGCCCAAATACACGGGCTTCGTCAGGGCACGCCAATTGAGGAAAGAGTAAGATATGATTTATATTATGCAGAGAACTGGTCAATCTGGCTTGATTTTAAAATTATTTTTCTTTCCTTTTTTGCTCTTAAGAATGCTTATTGATACACAGATGACAGACGCAGATGACCACAGATAAAGCTTGCGTCAATCGGTTGCGGTTACGCTGCTTGTATCGGTTGCGCCTTACGTCATGCGTCAGAAGAATAATCTACGGGACGCGACCGAATAACCATAGACGAAACGAGCCGCGCAACCGTAAAACGCAACTAATTTTTTTAAATAAATGCTTATCAGAAAACTTAATTATCTTAGCGAGTTTTTTCTCTGGATACTGGCATTTGGCATAACTTTGGCAAACGCCCCGACAGAAGTAAGCTCCTATTTTTTAATTGCTATTTTTTTAATAAAAATAATTATTTCAAGGGATACGAAATTTCTGCATTCCTTGATAGGTATATTATTCAGTTTGTTTTTTATCGTTGTGCTCATCTCTGCTATTTGCAGCCAATATCCCGGTGAAAGCTGGAGAGGTTTTTCCAGAGTTCCAAAATATATTTTTCTGTTTTTTGCTTTATTGAGCCTTTTTAGTAGTGATAAAAAAATAATGTCACGTTTTTTCTGGGTAGTGATAGCTGCTTCAGCCATCACATTTTTAAACGGCATTTTCCAGAATATTTTTGGCTTTGATTTTTTCAGGCACAATTCCGTAAACTATTTGGATTATCTTCACCGAATACAATCTTCATTCATCGATGCAAACGATTTTGGCGCATATATAATTTCGGTTCTTCCCCTGACATTTTTATTTTTAAACCGTGGTTTTTCCAAAGCAAAACGTATTATGCTTTTTGTCGTTTGCTTATTGGGATTTTACTGCCTGATTAGAACTTCTTCCCGCGGTGCATGGTTGGGTTTTTTAGCGGGAATAAGTTTTTATTTTTTTGTCTATAATAAAAAAATTGCAATTGCCATACCAGTACTTGTTATCTTATTGCTGATAATAACGCCAAAAGGGCTTGACCGTGTTACCGGGCTTTTTAAGCAAGAAAAAAATACCGTCTGGGAAAGAACAGTCCTGTGGAAGTCTGCCTGGGGCATGATAAAAGAGCGGCCGGTGTTGGGACAAGGCGTAAATACCTTTTCTGAATATTTCCCAAAATACAAACCCGCTGATTATCCAGACCTTCGTTATGCGCACAATTCTTATCTGCAGATGTGGTCAGAAATTGGTATTGTAGGGCTATTGTTGTTTTTAAGCATCCCATTGGCTATACTAATTAGAACATTGCGCGGCATAAAGATAAAGGCAACCAAAGGTCCTTACGGCCTTATGCTGCTTGGTTTAATTGCGGGGTATACAGGATTTTTGGTGCACAGCATTTTCGATAACAACTTATTTTCCCTTATGCTTACTACTCTTTTTTGGGTAATGAGCGCTTATATTATTGCATTGAATAAAACATTTGCTAAGGAGCTATATGCCGAAAAATAAAAATTATACGATAGCTGTCACTATTCCTTCAAAAAATTCAGAAAAAAAGATTGCAAACTGCTTAGCTTCAATTAAGGACTGGGCAGATGAAATAATAGTTTTGGATAGCGAAAGTATTGATAAGACTGTTGAAATTGCTAAAAGTTTCGGCGCCAAAGTATTTGTTCATCCCTTTTTGGGCAGTTGGGCAAAAGAAAGAAATTTCGGAGCCGAACAGGCAAACAGCAATTGGATACTTTCATTAGATACAGATGAGGTGGTGAGTGAAGATTTTAAGAAAAAATGCGATGATGTCCTGCCTAATACAAAATGCGCCGCATTTAAATTCTGGAGAAAAAATTTCTTTTTAGGCCACCCTTTTCGTTACGGTGGCTGGTACCATAAATCGCAGCATCTCTATAACAAAAAATTTGCACACTATGAAGGCATGTTGCATGAAAAATATATAGTAAATGGAGAGGTTGGAGATTTAGATGCAGAGGTTTTACATTATCCTTTTGACAGTATATCAGAATTTATCGAACGGCAGAACCGTTATACCAGCATACAGGCGATAGAAATCATCGCCGAGGAAAAAGACCTGGATATTAAAAAAATAAAATATAATCTTACCTGGAAACCGCTAAAACTATTTAAGAAAATGTATTTTAACAAAAAAGGCTACAAAGAAGGAATGCACGGTTTGGTCTTTTCGATTCTTTTTTCCTGGGTGCATTTCGTAAAATGGGCTAAAGTGTGGGAAATATATAATAATTCAGACCAAAAATCTAAGTAAAACTCTAAACCCGAAATCCTAAACCCTAAACAATCCACGAGCCAGAACAAAGTTCGGTTCGGGGTTGCCCAGAATCGAATTTATTCTGGTTCTGGGTAAAATCGAAACTACAAATCACAAACCCTAAACGTTTCGAGTTTGGAGTTTCGTGTTTGTGATTTGTTTAGAGTTTTCCGCCAGAGGCGGATCCGCCTTATTTTTTTAAGGTGGCGGACGAGTTTAGTGTTTAGAGTTTTAATGAGGCCTAATTTAGCAAGCTATGTTTAAAAAAATACTTATCGTAAGAATAGGAAATATCGGCGATGTCTTATTCGCGACTCCGGTTATACGGAAACTGAGAAAAGTTTTTGGTAATGCCCAAATAGACATTTTAACATCCCCCCAGGGCAAGGTTGTGGTAGAAAAGAGCCCTTATTTAAATAATATATTTATTTACAGGAAATTCCATAAAATAGAACGCTGGTTTAAAAAAAGAAAACTGCTTAAGGGGTTATTATTAAATAAATATGATTTATGCGTTGTGCTTGAGTCTAATCTTGAATATACAAAGTTTGCTTATGAAATATCCAGGCATGCCTTGCGCATCGGCATAGATAGTGAGTTTGGAAAAAAGTTCTTGCACAAAACAGAAGAATTTTCCCGTAAGCGCCATGCTGTAGAAAATTATCTCTCTGTTGTTTCAAAATTATTAAATATTGAGCTTGCAGGCGACGATTATTCCATGGATTTTTTCTTTACCCCGTTAGAGAAAGCCGCCGACAGAGTTGGCGATGGCTATCAAGACGAAGATAACGGCTTAAAACTACTATCGAGCAGAAGTTCTCTAACGGGGTTTACTACCTGTGCCGATAGTGGAAATTTAGGTAAAGAAAAAGGAAAAGGTTTTTTTATTGTTCATTCTTCCTGCAGCAGTTATCTTCCAAGTAAAAGCTGGGAGATTGACAAATTTGCAGAGGTCGCTAAATATCTAACTATCCACGGTTTCAGCGTATTTATCACCGGTGCAATCTCTGATTGCGAGCCGAAATTACTTCTTGAGAAATTAAAAAATGAAAAAAATATTCATAGTTTTATCGGCAAGAACCTATATGAAGTAGCCTCTCTTATAAAGCAAGCCAAAGGGGTCATTTGCTTAGATACAGGCATTCTTCATATAACCCGTGCCCTGAATAAACCCCTTGTTTGTTTGTTTGGCCCTTCTGACCCGCTTCACACCGGCCCAATCGGCCCGGGAATATATAAAGTAATTAGAAAAGATTTTCGCTGCGGGCCGTGCCAATATTTTGCCGATTATAATAAAAAACAAAAAGAGAAATGTTTGGATGGAAAAATTACTCCCTGCATGAAAGCGATAGAGGTAGAGGAGGTAATAAAGAGCCTTAATAGTATAATTGATGGATAATAAAGAGATAAAAAAAATTTTCTTCATCCGTTCAGACCGGCTGGGCGAATTCCTTTTGAGCCTTTATGCGATTAAACTTGTAAAGTTAAATTACCCTGACAGCAAGGTATATCTTTTGGCTAAAAAAGATAATATTGAGCTGATTAAAGGAGTTGATTTTGTAGATTGTTTTTTGGAATATGAAAATAACGCTTTTGCCGGTTATAAAGGCGCATTTAATTTAAGCGGCATTCTAAGGAAAGAAAAAATAGATTGTGTAATTTCGCTTAATCCAAAAAAAGAATTTCATCTTGCTTCATTTTTGTCAGGCACACCTTTAAGGCTCGGTTATGACAGAAAATGGGGATTTTGTTTGAACCGAAAAATAAAAGACGAAAAATATTTAGCCCAAAAACATGAAGCAGAATATAATTTTAATTTAGTAAAGCTGATATGCAAAAATGTTTTTACGCCTTCTTTGGATTTTCCCGTAGATGAACCTAACACGTTACATATGCTGGCAGAACATTTTAACTTATCGCAAAAATATATTGTCATACACCCGTTTAGTTCCAATCCTTTAAAAAAAATAGAGGATAATTTCTGGGAGAACCTTGTTTCAGCCTTAAAAGAAAAATGTACCGGTAACATTGTCCTTATAGGTTCAAAAGAAGAAATGCCTGAGAGTGAAAAACTGGCAGAAAAATTAAATGTAAAAAATATTACCGGAAATTTATCATTGAGGAATTTAGCCTCTTTTTTAAAACATAACTGCGCTTTATTCATCGGCCTTGATTCAGGGCCAATGCATTTAGCAAGTATTTTTAAAAAACCCGTTGTAGGGTTATTTAAAATATCAAGTTCAAGAAGATGGGGGCCGTTTAATACGCAATCTTTAATCTTAGAAAGTACCGATTTATCTGCGTTTTTGGCAAAAATCGAGGATATCCTTAAATTTGCTTGCGCAAACGCCGCAGGTAAAATATAATCATCTAAACGCGAATTATCGCGAATGTATACCTTTGTAAAATATTAAAGTATAAACGCTAATTTACGCGAATGAATCTATTCGCGGCCATTCGCGTTTGATTAGCGAGAATCAGCGTTATGAATAAAACAAAATTATCAATTGTGATACTTGCCAAAAATGAAGAAACAAGGATAAAAGACTGCCTTTCTTCAGTTGTTGGCTGGGCGGATGAAGTAATTGTAATCGATGATGAAAGTACGGATAGAACAGTTGCTATAGCCACGGAATTGGGTGCTAAGGTGTTTATTAAAAAAATGGATATCGAAGGCGCTCACCGTAACTGGGCATATGCAAAAGCAGCCAATGAGTGGATTTTAAGCCTTGATGCTGATGAAAGGCCAACTGATGAATTAAAAGAAGAAATCAGTGCGCTTTTACCTACCAATCCCGCTCAAAGTGCCTTTACAATACCCAGAAGGAATTTTATCGGTGATTACTGGCTACGCTTCGGCGGACAATATCCAAGTGCCCAGCTTAAATTATTTAAAAAAAGTAAATTTAAATGGGAAGAGGTTGAAGTGCATCCGCGCCCTGAGCTGGATGGAGAATGCGGCCATCTTGCAAAAGACCTCATACATTATACCTATAGAGATTGGGCTGATTTTTTAAAAAAACTGAATAATCAAACCAGCCTAGAAGCTACAAAATGGTATAAACTTTCCCTGGAGAATCCTAAAAAAGCGCAATATAAGATGAATACTTTCCACGCTCTGTGGAGGACATTGGACAGATTTATCCGCACCTATTTTGCCAAAAAAGGCCACCGTGACGGTTTTAATGGTTTTATGATTGCCTATTTTGCTTCGCTTTATCAAATAGTCAGTTACGCAAAATACCGTGAACTTAAGAATAAAGATAAATCGAAACACGATTGAAACACAGTAGAAATACAATGGAAATACGGTAGAAATACAATTGTATTTCTATGTATTTCACGAGCGAAGCGAGCATATTTCAACCGTATTTCTATTACATCTAAATCGCGCTTTACTTTAATCAACAAAAATAATGTCTAAAAGGCGAATTATAATTACCGGTTTGATAGCAATAATTTTTATTGCGCTCTTCTTCAGGTATGCTCATCGCGCCCCAAAGCGGCATTACTGCGATTTCAGGGTTTATTACAATACCGCCCAAAGGTTTCTTGCCAAGGAAAATATTTACAGCCGTCCGGATGAAAGTATTACTCCTTTTAAATATTCAGCAGTTTTTGCGCTAATTACTTCACCGCTTGCGGTAGTATCCCAAAAACAGGCAAGCCTGATATTTTTCACTATAAGTTTTCTTCTGCTTATTCTTACATGCGTGCTTTCCAAGAAAATGATCGTAGAGCGGAATTTAAGCCCGGGGCAAAATTTCATAATTTATTTTTTCCCGGTATTTTTCAGCTCGCGTTTTATCTTCGCCGTTCTCGATTCCGGGCAGGTTAACATAATGATATTTGCGTTAATAATTGCGGGGCTCTATTTATCGCAAAAGGAAAGAGACATTTCAGCCGCAGCATTGATTGCCTTGTCAGTTATGTTTAAATATACGTCAATAATATTCTTGCCCTATTTTTTAATCCGCAGAAAGATAAAATTATCAATATTTATGATTTTATTTATGTTGTTTTATTGTTTTATTCCCGCAGCCTATGTAGGGATAAATACGAATTCGCAGTATCTTAAAAACTGGCTGCCATTTATAACAGAAACCTCTTTGGATAAAGGCTCGTGGTATGATGCGAAGAATCAGTCGCTTTATTCCTTTATCTTGCGTACATTTAGCGCGGATTCTTCCTTTAACCCCATAGCTCAATTAACCTTTATGCAGGCACTTGCCATTTCTGCAGCAATTGGAATGCTTATCTATCTTTTAATAATAGTTAAAAAGAAAAATAACGAGACAAAAGTTATTGATTATGCTCTTTTATTCCTATGTACGGCGTTGTTTAACCCAAATGCCTGGCTGGTAAATTTCGTAATTTTTGTTTTTGCATACATGGTAATTATCCGCCACCTGTTAACTGTAAAGTTTAAAGATAAAATTACTTTAATTTTTATGGTGTTGTCTTTTATTTCTTCAAGCTGGGCAGCGGAATCTGTTGTTGGGGATAATTTGCAAAAATTCTTTGAATCGCTTTCAACAGTAACAATTGCAGCGCTTATTTTAGTGGTTATATTGTTATATTTAAAATTTAGTAGAGGAATAACCAAGTTCCAAGATACAATAACCAAACAATAATCAATAACCAAATTCTAATAACCAAACGGAAAAATCGATGGAATTGTTTGGTGATTGGTTATTGGAATTTGTTTGTATCTTGTATCTTGGTCATTGGTTATTTTATGGGGTAATCCATACAACGAAGCAGTGTCGTAAACTATAAATTTCGTAATTCACGCGAGGTAGCGCAAGAATGGACCAACAGAACTTCGGATTTTTAAAAACAGAAAAGGTTTACAGTATCTTTGAGTTGAATAATACCGTCAAAAAACTCATCCGTATGGATTTTCCTGACTATGTGTGGGTATGCGGCGAAATACAGGATTTACGCGACAGAGGCACTATAAATTTAAATCTTGTGCAAAAACATCCCGAGGCGAATGAAATAATGGCACAGGCTAATGCGGTTATTTTTGAAAATGTAAAACCGCAGATAACAAAGCGTATAGCAGAAACAAACGGAGCTTTTGAATTAAAGAAAGACATTGAAGTAAAACTGCTCTGTAAAGTTGATTTATATGTAAAGACAGGCAAATTCAGCCTGACTGTTTTTGATATCGATACTGTTTATACTTTGGGGAAAATGGCGGCATCCCGGCAAAGGATAATTGAAGAATTAAGGGCCAAGGGATTGCTTGAACGTAATAAGCTTATTCCAATGGCGCAAATTCCTTTAAAGGTAGGCCTTATAACTGCGCCTGATTCTGCCGCGTATCATGACGTGCTTGATGAGTTTAAAAAAAGTAAATATGGATTTAAAATATTTATATACAGCTGTTACATGCAAGGTAAATTAGTAGAAAGTGATGTAACCGCCGCGCTTAATTTCTTTAATAATTTATCACGAGATGAGCTTGATGTAATTATGATTGCAAGAGGCGGCGGCTCAACCGCAGATTTAAGCTGGTTTGACAATAAAAAAATTGCCGAAACCGTAGCCATGCTGAAATTTCCTCTAATATCTGCCATAGGCCATGAGATAAATACAAGTATTACCGATATGGTTGCGCATACTTTTGTTAAAACTCCCACCAAGGGAGCTCAATTTATAATTGAAAGGGTGAAAGAATTTATCAATTCTCTGGAGGATATTGAACAAAGGATTGGGTTAGGAGTGAAAGATTTTCTTGAGAATAGCAACAATCAACTGGCAATGTTAACCTCTAAATGCGATTCCGGTGCCAGCCGCTATTTTCAATTTCATAAAGAAGAGCTTTCATCGAAGAAAGCTAATATTAGTAATTTCACAAAAAAGTTTTTAAGTATGCGCCGGCAAGAGCTTTTAGGAAGTTACGATATTTTTAAATTAAAATTAAATACACTTTTATCCGATTCACGTGATAGCATGAAGCATGCAGAAAGTAAGGTCCGGCTGCTTGATCCTAAAAATGTTTTAAAAAGAGGTTATTCCATAACCTTCAAGGATTCAAAGCCTATAAAATCTATTGACGATATAAATGAAAATGATATCATAAAAACCGTCCTTTATGAAGGTAATATCATTTCTCGCGTAGAAGAAAAACAAAAGGAAAATGAGCAAAAAAACAATAAAATATAACGAGGCGATTAACGAATTAAACGGCATACTTTCCGACTTAGAATCGGAAAGGGTAGATGTTGATGAGTTGACTACTCGGGTAAAAAGAGCAGTTGAACTTATTAAATTATGCCGCGAAAAGATTGAAGAAACAGAGCTTGAAGTCAGAAAGATAGTTAAAGAATTTGACAAAGGCTCGGATAAGGAAGAAACCGCCAAGTAAACTTCGAAAAGCTATCAGCTTTCGGCTTTCAGCTGCTGATAGCTTACGACTGATAGCTGAAAGCTTTCCCGGAGGTAATAATATGTTTAGTCTACGATTAAGAATGTCAATCCTGGTAATTATACTGTTTGCGATTCTTTATGCTATAGCATCGCTTATAATGCATTATCTGGGTGTGCGAGGTTTCCTACCGCAAGTTTTACTCGCGGTTGGGATGATGCTTTTCCAATATCTGGTAGGCCCGAAAATTGTAGAGCTCTCGATGCATGTAAAATATGTAAAAAAGGAAGATGTACCCTGGTTGTTTGAAATGGTTGAGGGTCTCTCCCGGCGGGCGAATGTTCCTATGCCCAAAATCGGGATTGCCCATATAAACGTGCCGAATGCTTTTGCTTTCGGAAGAAGCCTGAAAGACGGAAGAATATGCGTTACCAAAGGTGTTCTGGACTTATTAAACAAAGAGGAACTGCGTGCTGTATTGGGCCATGAAATGACCCATCTAAAAAGCAGAGATGTTCTTTTTATCACTTTACTTTCGGTTGTACCGCTTATCTTATACTATATTTTTTTGCATTTCAGCCTTTATGGTTCGTATTCACGCAGGCGCGAAAGTGGAGGCTCCGCAGCTTTAATAGGTATTGCGGCATTCGTATTTTATTTCGTTACAAACCTTTTGGTTTTGTATGCTTCACGCATAAGAGAATATTTCGCGGATAAAGGTTCTTTAGATTTAGGAAACTCTCCGGCAAGCTTGGCAACAGCGCTCTACAAGCTTGTTTATGGCGCAGCCCGCCTTCCTAAAGAGAATTTACGCGAAATTGAAGGAGTGAAGGCTTTCTTTCTTAACGATTTATCCAAGGCAAAAAGCGAAATATCTGATTTGGCACAGCTTGATTTGGACAGAACAGGAACCATTGATCCTTATGAATTGCGTAGTTTAGCACAAAAGAAGATAAACTTAAGTTTTGCGGATAAGGCTATGGAGATTTTAAGCACCCATCCGAATATGCTAAAGCGCATAAAGCATCTTTCAGAGTATAACAAGGGGCAAGCTTAGGGGCATATATTGGGCATAGTGCAGTAAAATACCTGTTATTTTACTGCACTGCCGTGTCCTAAAAAACTAATTGACCCAAATTGGGATTTCTGCTATAATCTATTTTAGCTAAAAGTTTCTGCCTACGCTAAACGGCTCCGGCAGACAGTCCAGCAGGCCAAAGGCCTAGTGGGTAAGCTTGCCTTCCCTTTTTTCAACAGAAGCCTAAGGGTTGACAGAAAAACAATAAAAAGGTATTATATTATTATGTTGGCAAAGAACAAAAAGAAAAAACTAATTGAGAAGTTTAAAGAGCATCCCCAAGATACCGGTTCCGCCTCTGTGCAGGTAGCATTGCTTACAGAAAGGATTAACTATTTAACGGATCATTTAAAAAAACACAAGAAAGACTTCCATTCTCGCCGCGGCCTGCTTATGCTTGTAGGAAGACGCCGCCGCCTTCTTAATTATCTTAAGAAAAAGGATCCTCAAGGCTATAGCGGGGTTGCAAAGGAGCTTAACCTTAAATAAAATGGGCACATCCCTCTCCCTTCCTAATTTGGGAAAAAATTCCCTGACGTTTTCTACAGGAGATTGGGCTAAACAGGCAAATGGTGCTGTTTTGGTTTCTTACGGAGAGACTGTCGTGTTGGCGACTAGTTGTATGTCCAAAGAGCCAAAAGAAACAGACGGCTTCCTGCCTCTTACCGTAGAATATCAGGAAAAAACTTATGCCATGGGCAAAATACCCGGTGGATTTATCAAGCGCGAAGGCCGGCCCAAAGACGAAGAAATACTTACCTCCCGCCTTATAGACAGGCCGCTTCGGCCGCTTTTCCCGAAAGGCTTTACGAACGAAATACAAATAGTAGCTATGGTTTTATCCAGTGATGGCAAAAATGACCCGGATATTTTTGCCATAACCGCCGCAAGCAGCGCTTTATTCATTTCGGATATCCCTTTCTATAATCCGGTAGGCGCGGTAAGGGTAAGCAAAACAGAAGATGGCTTCATATTAAATCCTACCTACGAAGAAAGAGAAAAATCCCTTATGGACCTCGTTGTGGTAGGTACTGAAGATGATATCGTAATGCTTGAGGGCGGCCTGAAAGAAATTAGCGAGGCAGAAGTGCTTGAAGCTATAAAATTTGCCCAGCCTTTTATACGAGAAATAGTTAATTTTCAAAAAGAATTACGGCAAAAGATAGGGAAAAAGAAGAAAGAAGTCTTGATGCACGAAATTGACAATGATTTATACAGCTCTTTAAAAGATAAAATTTTCAAAGAGCTTGAGGGTGTATATGGAATAGTCGGAAAAGAAGAAAGAGAAGCCGGCGTAAATAAAATTCTTGCTTGTGTTTGCGAGGATCTCGTTAAAGTAAATCCCGAAACAGATTGTAATAAAGTTAAAGAAGTATTTTTTGCTCTTGAAGAAGAATTCGTGCGCAAAAAAATTGTTGAAGAAAATACCCGCCCGGATGGCCGTTCTTTAAAAGAAATAAGAAATATAGATTGTAAGGTCGGGGTTCTTCCCTGCACGCATGGTTCAGCCCTATTTACCCGCGGGCAAACCCAATCGCTTTCAACAATTACACTAGGCACAAGTTCGGATGAGCAATTTATTGAAGCGCTTGAAGGTAGAAGAACCAAGCATTTTATGTTGCATTATAGTTTTCCTCCTTTTAGCGTAGGAGAGATAAAGCCTTTAAGAGGGCCATCGCGAAGAGATATCGGCCATGGCGCTTTAGCAGAAAAGGCACTTTCCCCGATACTTCCTCCAAAAGAAGTATTTCCTTATACTATAAGAGTCGTTTCTGAAATTTTAGAATCAAATGGTTCTTCAAGTATGGCAACGGTATGCGCGTCTTCTTTGTCACTTATGGACGCGGGCGTGCCGGTTGCCTCACCCGTTGCGGGAATTGCCCTTGGCCTTATTACGGAAGGAGAAGAATACAAAATTCTTACGGATATCGCAGGAGTTGAGGACCATTATGGCGATATGGATTTTAAGGTCGCCGGAACAAAAAATGGCATAACCGCCATACAGCTGGATATAAAAATAGGCGGGCTTACTTATAAAATGATTGAAGAAGCTTTAGCTCAGTCAAAAGAAGCAAGGCTTTTTATCTTGGAAAAAATGAGCACGGCCCTTTCCTTGCCGAGAGAAATAGTTTCGAAATACGCACCAAAAATAAAATCATTCAAGATAGACCCGGATAGAATCGGCAGCGTCATAGGCCCCGGGGGAAAGTTTATCCGAAGGCTTACCAGCGAATATAATGTTACTATAGACATTGACGATGAAACCGCTACCGTATCTGTTGTTGCAATGGATCTGGATAATTTGGAAAGAGCAGCCAAGCAGATTATGAATATGGTTAAGGATATAGAAGTTGGAGAAATTTTCGAAGGAAAAGTTACCCGAATTGCGAATTTTGGAGCTTTTTGCGAGATTGTCCCTGGCAAGCAAGGCCTAGTGCATGTTTCCGAAATTTCCGATTCTTATGTAAAAAATGTCAGCGAAGTTTTAAAAGAAGGAGATATAGTTAAGGTAAAAATAATAGGCATTGATTCCCAAGGCCGCATTAATCTTAGTATAAAACAGGCGCAATGAAGCGAGCCCCTGATTTTTTTAAAAATAGCGCTTTGATATATGCCTCGATATCGATAGCTTTCTCAATAGTCTTAATTTTAAGCCTTTTTTCATACACCTCAAAAGATATCGCGTTCTTAAGCCAATCTAATTCCCACACTACACACAATATTATCGGAATAGCCGGAGCTTACTTTGCTTTTGTTTTAAGATTTTTATTCGGAAGAGCGGCTTATTTTATACCTTTTTGCCTTATAGGCCTTGGGCTGGCTAAAATAGGAATATTACGTTTTTACGGTATAAGCAAAAGTAAGACCATCGATACAATTGCTGCTTTAATATTTATTGTATCGCTTTCCGCCTTTATGGGGCTGTTATTTGCGAAAGCAGGTGCCGGCTGGGAGTATTCAGATGGCGTTGTCGGGTTTTATCTCTCGCAGTTTTTTGAAAGTTATCTTGGTTTTTCCGGTTCTTTAATCGTACTTAGTTTAATTCTTATCATAATGAGCCTTTTGTTTTTTGGTTTTTTCTTTGTAGATGTTTTTAAAGGAACAAGGCTTGCTTTTTCTATGGTAAGTGAATTTATCGCGGAAAGAAGGAATAGAAAAGTAGAAACTAACGGCGATTTCCTGATTGCTAAGAAAAAGAAACTGAAAGACGCCTCCCTCAGGCAGATCGAAGATGAAGATAAAGAAAAAGCTGCAACAAAAGTACGCCCCGCAATAAAACCGGAAATAAAAATGTATACTCCGAAGATAAATCAGCCGCAATCGCAGGCACAGGCGCAGGCGAGCAAGATAGACAATGATAAACTTGTTAATAAAGAAGAAATAAAAAAGCAGATAGACGGGCTTAATCCGGATAATGCCAAAACATTTGATCCAAAAACCTACAAGTTGCCTTCGATAGGCCTTTTGAAGGTGCCGTCTTCGCTTGATTACCGTGAGGTAAAAGAGGATGTAGAGGCAAGCATTAAGAATCTTGAAGAAACACTTTCCGATTTCGGTGTTGAGGCGAAAGTTGTAAGTGTCCAGAAAGGCCCGGTTGTGACAATGTATGAATTAGAGCCTTCCCCGGGGGTTAAGATTACAAAAATATCCGCCCTTTCCGATGACATAGCGCTTTCCATGAAATCATCTTCGGTAAGAATTGTTGCGCCCATACCGGGAAGAGGCACTGTTGGCGTAGAAGTTCCCAATGAGAAGAAACATTTGGTTTATTTAAGGGAAATTCTTGAGGAAAAAATATTTTCCGACTCTAGCTCAAAATTAACTTTGACTATCGGAAAAGACGTTTCAGGAAATCCCGTGATTGCTGATTTAAAGGAAATGCCTCACCTTTTGATAGCCGGCACAACCGGTTCGGGGAAAACAGTTTGCGTTAATACGATAATTACTTCAATTTTGTTTAAAGCAAAGCCTGATGAAGTAAAGTTTATTCTTGTGGACCCAAAGATGGTTGAACTTGCTCCTTTTGCCGGCATACCGCACCTACTGCACCCGATTATCTATGAGTCAAAAAAAGCATTTATTACTTTGAACTGGGCTGTTGAAGAAATGGAAAGGCGTTATCATCTTCTTGCCTCTGAAGGCGCAAGGAATATCGATGTATATAACAAAGGCGGCAAGAAAATGCCTTTTATTATAATAATAGTTGATGAATTGGCGGATTTAATGGTAGTTGCCAAAGAGAGCATAGAAGTTTCTATACAGCGCCTGGCGCAGCTTTCAAGAGCGGTTGGCATTCATCTTATTCTTGCAACGCAAAGGCCGTCAGTTGACGTTATAACCGGAGTAATTAAAGCAAATTTTCCTGCACGAATTTCTTTTAAAGTTTCTTCCAAGGTAGACTCTCGCACAGTGCTCGATGTTATGGGTGCAGATAAACTTCTTGGCAAGGGGGACTTATTATTTTTAAAACCGGGAGCACCTAAGCTTATC
>Ga0265297_10004149_pt1 | contig 24304 bp, 19 predicted proteins | sample Munlanlwell13791_FD_192502 | JGI IMG/M metagenome (GOLD analysis project Ga0265297, IMG submission 192502) | Leachate microbial communities from a municipal landfill in Southern Ontario, Canada - Leachate well 137-91 | ecosystem: Engineered > Solid waste > Landfill > Unclassified | place... | reverse complement strand
TTCATCACTGACATACTCATAAAGTTTTTTGTTCTTTTCATAAAGATACAAGGGATTGGAAAAAATCCTTTTAGCTAATTTGCCATACAAATCAATGGGGGCAGTGTCATCCGTTTCCACATCCCAAGGGATAAAATAAAATTTCTTCAGTTCATTATTAAAATAAAGCCTGACATTATCATAAGTTTGATGACCGGAATTAATCAACTCCTGCTGAATCTGCCAAGAATAAAAATTATTTTTATCAATCAAGTTAAAAATAGAACTAAAAAATTCTTCATCACTGGAATTATTCAATAAATCAATCAATTTATAAAGTTCGGTATAATGGCTGTAACTAAATTGGTCATCATCAACTAATTTTTCCCACCGATATAGGTTATCCCAAATTTTAATTTTAGAATCAATACCCAACGTTTCAATCGGCTCATTGATGCCATAAAAATTGCCTTCTGGTGATACTCCGTCTTTGGTTAGTCTCTTACTCCAGGAAGCTAACATTTCGCTGCTCCAATTTTCAATAATAAAGTATAAGCCATTATTTTTACCATTGATTTTCAGATTGCCAAAATGGCTGGCCGGATGCATTAAACCGAGCTTATCAGCCCGATAATTATTGAATTGCTCGACCACAAAATAGCGGTCATCGGGAATAATGAAGCTCAATCGGCTGGCACCATTCAATAAATCACCGTCTTTAAATTTTATTAAATATGATTTTTTGGGAGCATTCCAATGAACGGCATTATCGCCCCGATAGCGCACCTCGACATCATAAATTTTGTCATTGTATTTTAATTTGGCCGGCACCCAAAGTTTAGCCGTATAAATAACATTGCCAAAAGCATCCGGCAAGCTATTATCCATTTCTTGTTTCTCTTTGGAGTCAAGATATAATTCATAAACCGGCAGATTATTCTTTTTAAAAATATAAGGCAGATAAATAATGTCGCTGGTTTTTCTGATCCCCCAATATAACGGCAAAAGTTTAACCGCTAACTTATTCTCCCGCAAAAGTGTTGCCCGAAATTTAGCGTCGTTCATTTTAAAAAAGAAAAGTTGGAAAAATAATAGGCCGAAACCAAAAATCAATAATAAAAAAATCAATAGGATTTTTCTTTTATGAATCCTATTCTTTATCTTCCGCAGAAAAGCCAAAATAAAAGTTTTTGTCCGATTATCGTTTTTTAGTATCATTTTAATGTTATTGTTTAATGAAATTTATGATATTTTGTCCCCGCTTTTGCCAAGTGTAATTGCCGACTTCTCTGAAAGCTTGCCTAGTAATTTTATCACTTAATTCGCTATTTTGCAAGGCTTTCTTTATTCCCTCGGCTAAAGAATCAGGATTATCGGGTTTAACTAAAATCGAATTATTATCATTTAATACTTCTCTAATTGAAGGCAAATCTGAAGCGACAATCGGCCGAGCGGAAGCCATATATTCAAAAAGTTTCATCGGCGACATATAATAGCGATAATGAACCTTGTCAGGAAACGGCATCAGCAAAATATCAGCCGCTTTTTGGAAAACTGCCAGCTTTTTTTGTTCCACCCGCGGTAAAAATAAAATTAGTTCTGAAACTCCCTCTTGCTTTGCCAGTTGCTGATAATAATCAATATCTGGCTGACTGCCGCCAACTGCCAGAAATAAAATGTCCTTTATTTCCGATTTTAATATAGCTAAAGCTTTCAGAATATCAATAATACCCTTGTCCATATTCTTAGTCCGAAAACTGCCGGTATAACCAATGATTATTTTAGCTAAAGGCAAATCTGACTCTTTTCTGGCTTCTTCCTTATTTAGGTTAATAGCAAAAACTTCCAAATCAACGGCATCAGGCGCAATAATAATCTTATCCCCCCTAATACCTATTCTAATCAGCTCCGCTTTCAAGCTTTGGGTCAAAACAACTATTTTTAAACATCGTTGCCAATATTTCTTATAAAATTTGACATTCTTGGGCAGGGAATGGCATTCCCAAATGATTTTTTTGGAAAATAAAGACAAAAGAGGTAAAATAATTTCATCACGGGTATAAAAAAAATAATTTTTTTTTCTCTTTTTGAATAAAAGATAAATAAACAAGCTTAGCAAAAAAAACAAAGTTTGAATTTTAATATAAACACCAGAGAATGGCTCAATTAAGCAATCCGGATCAAAAGCAAAAACTTTTTTAATCTTAAAAACTTTTTTAATCTGATAATAATCAAAGGGATTGATATTTTCAAATTCCTCATTTTTCTTTGTCGGCAAGACTAGCTCGACTTCCTCCCCAGCCAAACTGAAAGCTTCGCTCATTTTCATAATCTGAAAACCATGGGCTTTTTCAGTAGGGATTCGGGCATTGGCCAAATAAATTATTTTCATTTTGTCTTTAACCTAAACTAAAATTAAAACCTAATTTGTTTAATAAATACTTAATCAATCTCTTAAGCCGGAAAAATAAATAATTAGCCCGTTCTATTTTATTGGGTAAAATAATCAAAAGTTTCAAGAAAAAAACTGGATGAGACAAATTGCGCCACTTTATCCCTTCAAAAAGTTTAACCCGCCATTCGGCAAAAAGCTGATCTAATTCTCTAACTTGTGATTTATTGAATTTTTCCTTAGGCTTGTGAAAGGTCACATCTTTATAATCATCCAAGGTAATTTCGCCGGGCTGATAATAATTATCATAAAGATAAGTTCCGGGTAATGGCGTAAAAATTCCAAAAGCATACCAGTTAGGTCTAATCTTCTGGGCGAATTCAAAAGTTTGAATCATCTCTTCTTTAGTTTCGGTCGGTAAACCCAGCATAAAAGCAGCATGAGTCCTGATCCCGTATTTGTGACAAAGGGCAAAAGCTTTTTCGACTTGTTCCAAATCAATTTTCTTGTTAATGATTTGGTCTAATATCCGCTGGCTACCGGACTCAACGCCAAAATCAAGTTGCAGGCAACCGCTTTCTTTCATCAATTTAATCGTTGATTCATCGGTCAAATCAACCCGAGATTGCGCCCCCCAAAACATTTTTTCTTCTCTCATGAGCTGACATATCTTTTTGACATGATCTAAACTGATTGTCAGGGTGTCATCAGCAAACCAAATTGCCTCGGCCTTATATTTTTCTTTAAGAATTTTTACTTCTTTTCTAATATTTTCCAAACTCCGGTAGCGAACCCGGTGGCCAAACACTTTATTGCAAGCGCAAAAAGTGCAAGTATAAGGACAGCCCCGCGAAGCCATGACAATTGCCGCTCTAACTGGCACCCCGCGCAAAACCTCATCGGAAACTGCCAAATATTTTTTCATGTAAATCTTGTCATAAGCCGGTAAACAAATTTCGGAAATATCAATTAATTCCCGCGGGGGATTAATTATTAATTCGCCGTCTTCTTTTTTCCAAGCGATTCCTTTAACTAAAGAAAAATCAGGATTTTCTTTTTCCAATTCTTTAATCAGTTCTAAGGCTGTTGCTTCGCCCTCCCCTATTACGGCAATATCAAAGCCAAGTTTCAGAACTTCAAGCGGGGCGGCGGTTACATGTGGGCCGCCGATAATCGAAATTGCCTTGGTTTTTTCACGAATTTTCTGGTTCATCTCAATCACTTCATGAATTTCGATTGTTGAGGCGGTAAAACCGATAATCTTCGGCTGTAATTCGATTACTTTATTAATAATATCAATTTTAGACTGCTCCCGCCCGCGGTAGTGATAAGCCTCCCCGCCCAATAAGCTATTTTCAACAATCAAATTATCATAGCCATGCTCGCGCAGATAACCAGAAATATAGGGCAAGCTAAGGGAATAGCGGTGTTCCTTGAGCCGATGGGGTGGAAAAATCAAGACAATATCTTCGGGCCTATTTATTTTCATTTTTTTTAGTCAAAATAATTATAAAATCTTTTGGTTCTTGCCAAAATTTAAGGGGTTTGACTTCAAAACTTTCCCGCCGGCCGAAAAAGCCAAGGTCTCTTTTTGATAGAATTTCTAAAAGTCTGATGAATCTGCGGACAAAATAATTGGCAATGAATTTAGAGGTGGAACGCTGGCCATACCATTTAATTTCAAATCTATCGGAAAGAATATTTTCTAATTCTGATTTATAGAATTCAAATTTATGGAATTTGCCAATCGGTCGATGATGATAAGGGGAAACTATTTTTTTGTTGGGAGTAGAGATTATTAAAATTCCATCGTTTTTCAAAGCCGTAAAGAAAACATCCAAGATTTTTTTGGGATTATCAGTTTGCTCAACGGTATGGAAACTGACGATAACATCAAAAAAATTATCCGGCAGATTAAAATTTAATAAATCACCGCAATAAAATTTTATGTTTTCCCGCTGATAGTTCTTTTTGGCATAATCAACGGCCTGATCGGACTGATCAATCCCCCAGACTTCTTTGGCTTCCTGGGCCAAGAAAAAAGTGCCAAAACCGCCGCCGGACGCCGCATCGAGTGCTACCTTATCCCTGACAAAATCAGAAGCGAATAAATAGCGGGAAACTGTATCGGCTTTTACTCTTTTTGACTCGACTAATTTAAAAATGAATTGTTGACCTTGACCAAATGACATATTAAATAATTATCTGAAGAATTTAGCTAAGCTTGACCCCGAAAATAATAAATTCTCAACGGGAAAAGAGAAAAATTTGGTTTCAAAACGAAAATCTATAAACCGATTTAAAATTCTATTCAATCTAAATTTGGCTATCCAATAAACCTTTCTATTGCTACCTACTTTTTTAGCGAAATATTCATCGCTGGAAAGTTTTTTCAAAACAAACAATTTTCTTACCAGTTCAACCTTTTTTTGATGAGTTTTTGTCACCCAAGGCGTCACATGTTCTTCGTGATCTATCTTGCCCCAATCAGCAAAGGTTTTTGGCTCATTAAAGCCCAATTCAAGGCTTTTTTCATACAAATAAGTACCGGGATATGGGCTATAAAAATAAATGAATATCTCGGAAAGCGGATCGGCGGCAAACATTCTTTTAGCTAAATCGACGGTTCTATTTAATTCTTGTTTGAGCTGTTTTTCCGGATTAGCACCCATTTTGATCGGAAATCCGGTCATAAAACTACTGAAAACCTTGATGCCAAACTGTCTGGCTTTTTTTATACATTCGAGTATGTCCTCGGCATTGATTTTTTTATCAATATAATCGAGTATTTCCTGATCGCCTGATTCCGCCCCGATTACCACCTCTCTGATTCCGGCTTTTTTCATTAACCGCCAAAAATTATCATCAAAACTGACTAAATCGTCGACTCTTCCATTGAGATAAGAAATGCTGATTTTTATATTCTCTTCGATAAGACCGTTAAATATATCCTCGCATCTTTTTTGATTAACGAAAAAATTCGAATCTCTCATCTCCAGACCGGTTACATTATACTCTTTAACCAAACTTTTTATTTCACTGACAACCCTTTGGGCCGGATAAAAATCCCACTTCCGTTCAAAATTAGGATTACCTAAATAACAAAAACGGCATCGCAATGGACAGCCAACGCTGGTTAAATAAAGCAGGTTTCTGTCGGCATTCGCATTTATTTTAATGTATTTCTCGATATCATCACCTAAAATATGATAAGGCATGGGCGGCAGACTATCAATTTTCCGGTAGGACCGTTCGGGATTATTGATAATTTCTCCATTTTTTTTATAGGCAATTCCTAAAATACCAGCCAAACTTTTCCCCTGATCTAGGGCCGAAACCAGCTCGGCAAAAGTTTCTTCACCCGGACCTTTGACTACAATATCGACATAAGGGTCTTGCAAAGTTTGCAACGGTTTAATGGTAGGATGGATTCCTCCCCAGATAATCGGCACTTTTTTATTTTTTGCCCTGACTAACTTGGCGAAGTTCAAACCATCGATAATTTGATAACCGGTCATGGCGGTGATACCAACGCAAATTGCCTGATCGAGATGTTCTAGGGCCTCCAAATATTCTTTCTGATCGTAAGAATGAAAGATTCTAACATCATAATCTTTTTCAATCAGAGTAGCAATAGCAACAAGGGCCAATGGTATCATTCGCCGGCCAAACCTTGTCGGTTGGGGTGAAAAAAGTAAAATGAATTTGTCTTTAATTGGTTTCATAAAACAGTTTGTTATTTTATTTATTTTATTAGCTACCAGCCGCTTTTGATTGTCCTGATAATTTTGCTGACATCTTCATCAGTCAGATGATTATGAAGCGGAATTGAAATGTATTTATTTTCGACTTCGTTCATTACCGCTAGATCCAGTCTCTTGCCGCCAAAAATCGGACAAATATCATTGCGAACATGAACCATGTGCGATTCTATTTCATTTTCTGCCAATTTCCTCTGGAAATCATCCCGCTTTTCTACTTGAATCGTAAAAAGCCAATTACCGCTTTCTCGATCCGGCTTTCTTTCCAGTATTGTCAGGCCGGCAATATTTTTTAATCCTTCAAGATACTGATCGGCAATTTCTTTGCGGCGGGCCGAAATATCATTTAATTTATCCAGCTGAATATCTAACATCGTAGCGGCCACGTCATTCATGTGATATTTGTAGCCGATTTCTTTTATCTGATATTTCCAATAGATATCGCCTTTGAATTCCCGGTCAATACCATACCAACGCAAAAGTTTAGCCTGCTTATAATCTTGTTCTGTTTTCATTGTCAGCATACCGCCATCAATGGTAGTAATCTGTTTAATCGCCTGAAAAGAAAAACAGGTATAATCAGCCACGCTGCCAATATATTGGTTTTGGTATTTTGCCCCTAAGGCATGCGCCGCGTCTTCAATCACCTTAAGATTATATTCTTTGGCAATGGCTAAAACTTCAGCCATGTCGCAGGGATAACCGGCCCAGTGAACCACCATAATGGCTTTGGTTTTGGCCGTAATTTTCCGCCTGATATCTGATGGATCAATATTCATTGTGTTTTTCTGGATATCGGCAAAAACCGGCTTACTTTTTGAATAAAGAATCGGAATATTTGAGGCCGTACAAGTCATCGGCGTAGTGATTACTTCGTCATCCTCTTTTAAGCCAGCTATCCTTAAAGCTAAATGTAAAGCAGCCGTGCCCGAAAAAACCGTGGCCGAGTAAGGAATATTGAATTTTTCACTGAATTTTTTCTCCACTTCATCAACTTTGGGCCCCTGGCCAATCCAACGAGTCCTTAAAACTTCGGAAACTGCTTTAATTGCTTCTTCGGGCACATAGGGCCAAAACATGGTAATCATATTATTTCGATAGATTATTTTTTAGTTATTAGCTCTTTAATTATCTTAACTAATCTTGCACCGGTTGCTTTTGGGGTTAAATTCTTTAAATAAAATTGATAGCCAGCTTCAGCAATTTTTTCTTTTAGCTCTGGTTTGTTTTTTAATTCCAAAATTTTATCAGCCAAATTTTTAGCATCGGCCATTTTACAGAATAAGCCGGTTTGACCATCAGTAATGATTTCTTGCAAAGCCGGCGTATCGCCTGTGACAACAGCTTTTCTCATTGCCATTGCCTCAACGATTTTAAAAGCGCTGCAATGCATTGCCTTGTCCGTATCGCCAAACATCCCCAAGCAAATATCGGCTGAAGCAATCTGATCGGCTAATTTTTCATAAGGCATAAAATCAATAAAATTGACGTTAGTTGTTCCGATTTCTTTGGCCAAACTTATTTCTTTGGCATGACTTTTCAATTTACCAATAATATTAAAATGAATATTCTCATTTTCCAAAATTTTGGCGGCTTTAACGATGTAGCTGACCCCCTGAATCGGCGAATAACTGCCGTGGTAATGGACGATAAATTTGTCACTAATTGGCTTTGGCTTCGGGAAAAAAATCTTTGGGTCGCAGCTTAGAAGAATGGTTTTGAATTTCTCCTTTCTAATTTTAAACCGCTTAACGAAAAAATTGATATGCTCATCGGCATCAAGCAAACAAAGGTCAGCCAAGCGGCAAGAAAACCAGTCAAGCAGCCAAAATTTAAAGGCTTTGAGGCTGAACTTAGAAACTTGCTTGCGGTCCAAAACAACTGAATCATATTCGGAAACAAATAAATCTAAGATTAATTTTTTACCATTCAATTTTGCCAGAAGCCAAGCTAAAGGCATAATGGCATGACCAGCAAAACCGACAATCATCACCTCATAATCATTCTTAAGCTTTTGGTGCTGACTAATCAATTGCCGATATTTTTTAATCTTATTTTTATTTTGCGGCGTCCGACACTCCATGACCTCGACTTCATTCTCCCTTAATCCTTGAATCATTAAGCGATTACGGGTATAGACAGGATCATAGGTACCAAAATAGCAAACTCTCATAAAATTTTTCTTTTAATCGCTCGCAACGGACTAATAAAATATTTCAAAAATTCACCAAATAAATAATCAATGACATTAATATCAGACCCGGATTTTGCCCGATATAAACCATTGGCCGCCGAAAAGACAATTTCGGCGACTTTGGCTGGCGCTAAACCGAATTGGCTGCCCATTCTTGTCGCTGTCAGCGGCGGATTAACGGTATAAATTCTTAGATTCGGATATTCTTTGGCTAAAGATTGGCTGAAACCGCGAACTCCGAATTTACTGGCAGAATAAACAGCAAGTTTACTTTTGCCAATTAGCCCTAAATTGCTACCGATATTGACAACCGATTCGGTTAAACCGGGTAAAATCATTTTGGTAAATTTGATCAGGCCAACCAAATTCGTGTTTAATTGGTTATCAATCTCTTCAAAACTTGAATCAACCAGCTTTTTGCCGACCAAAAACCCGGAATTGTTTATTAAAATATCAATCTGCGGAAAATTAGCGCTGATTTCTTTAGCGCAACCTTGAATACTGGAATCATCGCCCAAATCTAAATTGACTACCGTCGAGTCCTTGGCCCCCAAATTTTTGCTTAAAGCGACGGTTTCTTGGATACCGGCCTGATTTTGGTGATAAGCCAAAATTAACTGGTGACCAGCCTTGGCAAAACGATAAGCGATCGCCTGGCCGATGCCTGAACTGGCGCCGGTAATTAATACAGTTTTAATTTGTTTCAACGGTTTTTTGGGTTTCATTGATGATATTTAATAAAGTATCGACTGTTGCCTGATAAGTATAATTATTCAAAACTCTTTCTCGAGCCGAGCGGCCCATTTTTTCTCTTAACTCATCATCTTTCAATAACTTAACTATCGCTTCAGCTAATTTTTCAGAATTTTTTGCGGGAACGACAAAGCCAGTTTGACCATCAATATTGATGTCGGGACTGGCACCGGCGTCCGAAGTTACCACCGGCACGCCGCAAGCCATCGCTTCAATTGTCACCTGGCCGAAAGTTTCCAGCCAAACGGAGGGAACAACAAAAACATCACTGGCATTAATATATTTCACCAATTCAGCAAACGGCTGTTTTCCGGCCAAGACCACCTGATTTTTAATTTTTAAATCAATAATCAATTTTTCTAATCTCGCCATTTCACCGCCGCCGACTATCACTAAAGTGGCCTCAATGCCGGATTGCAAAACTTTAGGCAAAGCTTCAACTAAATAGCCGATTCCCTTTTCGGCAAAGTTAATCCGACCAATAAATAAAATAATCTTATCACCAATTAATCCTAATTCCTTTTTCAGCTCTAATTTTTTATTGAGGGGTTTGAAAAAATCAGTTTCAATTGCCACCGGCAAGATTCTAGTTTTTTCCGATTTCAATCCCAAAGCTTCAGCCTCAAAAGCGGCAATTTTGCTGACAAAAATTACTTTATCGGCTTTTTGATAGATAGCCAGGGCATGGTTTTTTTCCTTTTGCCGTTCTAATAAAAACTCGACTAAGTGATCAATCAGATAATTTATTTTCAATGATTCAAAAAATTTATACCAGCCATTTTTACCAAAAATTTCTTTGATTGATCGATCAAAATGCCATTGCCAAGTGGTAATTTGCCGAAAAATAAATGGCGCTTTCAACTTGTTTTTTATTTTAGCAATCGCATAACCAGTTTCTCTGGCCTGCCAAACCAAAATCAGGTCGGGTTGATGTTTTTTAGTGCAATCCAAAACCTGTTTTTGGGTCGCTTTTAAATAAAGCCAGTTCAGCAAACGATTTAACGGAAAAGCCCAGATTTTGTTCCAAACCGGCGGATAATAGCGTTGGATTTTTATGCCGGAAAACTCATTACTGCCTTTTTTGAAAAAACTCAGCCAAGGCGCAATCACCCAAACCTCATGCCCCAGCCCAACCAGTCGCCTGAGCAACTCAATAAAATAATGGTAAGTGCCGAGGTGCTCGCCAATTTCTTTTTCTGTGCCAAATTTATAAGCCACAATAAAAATCTTCATATTGAATTCACTTCCGGACAAATTGCTCAACGATTTTTTTAGCTAAATTATTAAGGTCATGATGATTAACCACTTCGGCTCTCAATTTTTCCCTAATTGTCTTTTTTTGCTCATCGGGCAGTTTCATCACCCATTCGATTTTTTCGGCCAGCTTTCGGGGATTGTTTGGCAAAACTATAAAGTCCGGACCCAAAATTGAGGCAAAGGCTTCATTACTGGTCAAAACCAAATTGCCGCAAGCCATGGCTTCTAAAACGGCTTTATCAACGCTGCCGGTATGGCTTAAATTAACAAACAAATCCGCATCTTGATAATGACCAACCGTTTCAACATTAGAGATTGCTCCCAGAAAACTCACCATTCCCTGCAATTTCATGGCCACTACCATCTCTTTCAGGCTATCCAGATAAACTTGCTGCTCTTTTAATCCCGGGCCGCCGATAATATCAGCTTTTAATCCAGCAATTTTTTTATCATTAACTAAAATATCAATGGCTTTAATCAAACTTTCATAATCCTTGGTCGGCGAAATTCGGCCAATGCTTAAAATTTTAAAAGCCGATAAATTTCCTGGTGCCCGACCGGCCAAATAAAACTTAGAGACTGTCTCCTGGCCCGGAGCCGGCGGATGGAAAAAGGCCGTATCGATGCCATGGCCAGTCACCATCACCTTTTTTGACGGCAAGCGAAAACTTTCTTTTGAGGCCGTTAAAATGACATTAGCCGCTTTTTCCATCAGCTTTAATTTTGGCGTCACCGTCCCATGAGTATACCAAGAAACAATTTTTTTATTAAAAATTTTGGCATAAGGGGCAATTGCAATGGTGTATTCCGGATTCATATGGCAAAAAATTCCATCAACTGAGGGCACCAATTTTAAAGCTGAAATTTGAAACCGCCAAAACCGGCCGAAACGGCTGGTGCCTTTTTCTTTACCCAAAGAGTAAACTTCAACGTTAGCCGGCAGATCAGAAATATCGCCTTTTTCCAAACATAAAACCTTAAAATTTTCTAAATTTTGGGCGATTTTTTTAACCCAACCGTAAGCAAAGCCAGCCAAGGGATCATAGCGGTCAATTTTGCGGGTGATCATTAGAAGTTTCATATCGTTTATTCTAAGTATTAATTATTTCAGACCAAAATTTGATTACCTCATCAATATAATTTTGGCTCTCTGATTTTTGAGCGATATTCTTATTTTGGTCGGCGCCAAATTTACTTTCGGCAATTACTGATTTAATGATTTTGATTTTATCGGCGACAATATTTTTTTTAATCAAAAATTGTTTTATTTCCTCATTCATGACCTGGATGCCATTGGCTTTTTCAGCTAGTCTCAATGATTCTAAAATTAATAACCGATTAAATCGATTTTCTTTTAGCCAATTCTGATTAATCAAGTAATTGCCATGAAAATGTAATAAAAATTTGGCTTTAAATTTTTTGGCCAGCCAGAAGCCAACCGGACTGATGACAAAAGGGGCAGGCGCTAATATTAACTGATAATTATTTTCAGAAAACAATTTTTTGCCCAGCCGGTAGCAGTCAAACAAATAACCGAATTTACTTTTGGAATTAGTGGGGTAAACTTTTACTTTATCAGAGATCTGATTTATTTCCCCAATTTTGGCCGGAATTATGATATCTAGCTGTTCCAGCTGATCACCTAACAATTTATGACGTAAAACCGCTTCGATTGTTTCACCCTTTTTAAGCAAATCATGATTTACGCTTAAGACTAAAACTTTCACCCGGTAGCGAAGATTCAAATTATTTGTTGGATTTAGATTCTTCATAAAAATATTCTTTCAACCTTCTTTTTAATAACCTTCTGCCTTGACTGGTTTTAAAATATTTTTCTCATCTTTTAGCATCATTTATATTTAAATTTGAATTTTTACTACCGGGTCGTTACTTTAAACTAAATCTCAATTTGAAGATTGTAACAAAAAATTTAATTATCTCTTTGATTGAAAACTTTGATTTACCCTGCTGGCGGTCATTAAAGGTAATCGGAATTTCTTTAATTTTCAAATTTTTCTTTTCGCAGCGGTAAATTAATTCTTCCAAAAAAGAATAGCCGTTGCTTTTGATTGTCTCTAAATTCAAGCTGGGCAAAACTTTAGCCCGATAGGCCCGAAAACCGGTTGTCACGTCCTTAGTTTTGATCCCTAAAATCAAACGAGTGATTACCATGGCGGTTTGGCTGGCCGTTTTTCTGACTATCCCCCAGCCAACAATTTGCCCGCCCGCCACCCGGCGTGACCCAATTACGACTTCATAGCCAGCTTCGATTTGTTTAATCATTTCCAAAATAACACTGGGTTGGTGAGAAAAATCAGCATCCATTGAAATAATTATTTCCGCCCCTTGGGCTAGGGCTTCTTTAAAACCAGCTAAATGAGCGCTGCCATAGCCCCGTTCAGCAGTTCGAATAATCAACTGGACGGGTTTATCGGCAAAATCTCTTCTGACGATTTCGGCTGTGCCGTCCGGCGAATTATCATCAACCACAATAATTTTTAAGTCCGCAACAGCCAAAGCTAAAATCTCTTTTAGCAGCTGGCTAATATTTTCTTTTTCATTATAAGTGGCAATAACTAGATAAACTTTCATTATGTTTTGATCAGGGTAACTAAATTCGTTCACGCCAGTAATTCAGCATCTCTTCTAGGGTTTGATTAAGATAATCGATTTTTGGTTCCCAGCCAGTCAGCTCTCGGAACCTGGAGCTGTCACCGCTTAAAACCGGCACATCCGAAGGCCTCATTCTGGCGGGATCCGGTTCCACTTTAATATCCTTATTTTTAGCTAAAGACAAAAGCTTGTCTAAAACCTCTTGAATGGTGAAGTCTTTTCCGGAACAGATATTATAAGCTTCGCCCGGCTGACACTTCTCCGTTGCCAGCCAGTAAGCCCGGACAATATCCCGAACATCAGTAAAGTCTCTTTTTGCTTCCAAGTTACCGACTTTAATAACCGGCGGCAAAAGCCCCTTTTCGATTTTGGCGATTTGCTGGGCGAAATTGCTATCCACAAAAACTTCGCCGCGCCGCGGCCCGCTATGATTGAAAGCTCGGCTGCGAATTACTTTTATTTTATAAGAATGCCAGTATTGAAAGCCTAAAAGATCCTGGCAGACTTTACTGACGCCATAAGGCGAAAGGGGCCTTAAAATATTATTTTCTTTGATCGGCAGTTCATCCGGAAAAACTAAGCCATATTCTTCTGAAGATCCCGCAATCAGAATTATTGGGTCATAATCTTTTTCTTTTGCTTTTATTTTTTGGACCGCTTCCAAAATATTGGTCTGGCCGGCAATATTAATCATCAAGGTTTCAACCGGCGAATCCCAGGAAGCCGGCACATAACTTTGAGCGGCCAGATGAAAAATTTTATCCGGCCGGATTAATTCAATTACTTCATAGACATTATGAGCGTCTTTAATGTCGCATTCATAAAATTTAATCTTATCTTTGAAATGCTCAATATTTTCCGTTTTGCTCCGCCATCTTTTGATGCCAAAAATTTCTATTTCGGGAAAATCAGCCAGAAGATAATCAGTCAAATGACTACCGGCAAAGCCAGTAATCCCGGTAATTAAAACTTTCATAAAATATTCAAATTAGATTTAATAAGCATTCTTTTTCTCCCCCATCAATTCCTGCCAGGCACTGATGATTTTTTGGGTGTTGTCGCCATATTTTTCTTTGACTAATAGTCGGCCATTCTCCCCCATTTCTTTGGCTTTATCCGGATTATTCAATAAATAGATGATTTTATCCGCCAAGGCTTTAGCATCGCCAATTGGTACTAAAAAGCCATTTACTCCATCTTGAATAATTTCTTTAGCACCAGTAGTCGCTGTGGAAACAACCGGCTTGCCACAAGCATTAGCCTCCACCAAAACCTTGCCAAAACTCTCAGATGCGGAAGACGAGACAAAAACAGCCGATTGGGTAAAAAGAGGCAATAAAGCTTTATCATCTTTAAATCCGATGACTGCAATGTCAGAAAAACTATTTTTTTTCATCGCTGCTTTGATTTATTTATTCGCTCCAACCTGCCAAAAAATTGCACCCGGATTCTTTTCTTTTACCAATTTAAATGCCCTAACTAATGTATTGTAATCCTTCACCTTGTCATCCCGCCCTACATGCAAAACAATTTTTAATTTCTGATCCCTGATTTCTGATCCCTGATACTTGTCCAGATCAACTGGCACGGAAATTACTTTAATTTTATTCTCTTTGACTCCAGCCCTTATCAACTTTTCTTTCTGACCTTCGCTCATCACTCGAATCAAATCAGCCCGAGGCACAGTGAATTTAGAAATCAATAAAAAGAAAATATTCAACCAGCGTTCTTTCAGCCAAGCTGAATTCTGCCAAAAATCACCATGGAAATTAATTTGCAGTTTAAACCCATATTTTTTCTTTAAGCAAACTCCGATTAAGCCTGGGATAAATGGATCTTGGCAGACGATGATATCAATTTTATGATCTTGATTTATTTTTTCAAAAATCTTTTTAGCATCAAAAAAGAAATGCGATTTTGATTTGGAATTAGTTGGATAGCCAAAAACTTTATCTGAAATTTTAAATTTATTTAAGCCTTCTTTTTTATTGGCATAAACGATAATATCCAAATGATCCAAAAATTCACCATAACGGCGGTGGCGCTGGATTGCGTCACCAAGTTTTCTGCCGCCGACTAAAGTTTTATCCGTGCCAATATTTAAAACATTCATAAACTTTTAAAAATTTCCAGATGTTCTTTGGCAACATCAAAAAAATCTCTTTTGGAATCAATCTGATTTAACTTAGCCAAATAATTCTGGTAATTATTTTTTTCAAGCAAAAACTCAATTTTTTGCTGGATGTCTTCGCTGGACAAAGGATCAATCAAAATGAAATTACTTTTCAACTCTTCTGGCAATCCCACTTCCTTGGTCAGCAAAACCGGCTTTTTAAAAGCAAGGCACTCTAAAGCTAAATTAGGACTAACTTCCGCCAAAGAAGGAATAACGACTAAATAAGAATTGATGACTAGCTGATGCAAATCCGCTTGGCTCAGGCTACTAATAATTTCTATTCTGCTTTTGTCCTTAATTAGATCTTCAAGCATTTGCTTTTCCGGGCCATCACCAATCAATAAAAGCTTTTTTAATGTTTTGATATTAGCGAAAGCTTCAATTAACCTTTTAATATTTTTCAAAGGAACAAACCGGCCGGCATAAATAATATCACCCTCTAAGTAATTCCCTCTGGGCTCATGATTTGAAGTATTAATGAATAAAGGATTGCTGATTACTGCTGTCTTTTCCGAAGGGATTTCAAAAATGTCCAAGTAAAGTCTTTTTTGCCAATCAGTATTGAAAATAATTTTGTCGGCGCGCCGAAAAATAAATCTATATACCATCAAATAAAATTTTTCTTTCAGGCTTTTGGGCTGTTTGTAATATCGGCTTAAAGGCACTTGGCATTTACCCGAATTAACCATTTTCTCCCATAAAAAATCACCGCCGACTCGAACAATCAGTTTATTTCTGCCTTTGGCCAAAGCCGCCGGCAGGCCGGAAGAAAATAAATCCTGGGCATAAATCAGCATCCCGCCCTTGGCTAATCTTTTTAATCTTAAACAATAGCGTAGATGCCTGATTTTATCTTTTTTTACAAAGAAAATTTTGCTTTCTCTGATTTCATTGTTTTTCCCATAGGCGACAACTTTGATTTTCAGTTCCGCCGGCAGAGATTTGGTTAAATTATTGACAAAAGTCGATTGACCAGACACTTCCGGCGAAAAAGTGCCGGAAGCAATGATCAAATTTTTCTGATCCCAATTAGTCTTTTGCTTCTCAAAATTATAGAAAAATATTATCAACAAAAGCGGTATTACCGGTATCCGATACGTCGGATCAACATAAGGTCCTGAACCAAAAAGGAAATAAAAAGTCAAAGCTAGGAAAAGACCGAAGGTAACAAAAATTCTTTTATCCCTTATAAATGACTTCAACCAAGCAGAAAAAATCACTAGGTAAAATATAATAAAAAGAACATGGCGCAGTAAATAAACAAAATTTTTAGGCTGAAAAATAAAACTTAAAATATTCTTATAATTACCACTCAAGATCTCCGTAGTTACATTAACATCATTGACCGGACTATAATTGAAAGGTAATAGTTTTTGATGACCGGAATAATAAAAAAGCGGCAAATCACTCGCAAAAAGGTAACGGGCCGTACCCAGTAAATGACTTTTAAAATAAGCTACTGGCTGGGCTTTAATCCTAGCCAAAGCAATATCAATCTTCTGTTTTTGATATTTAAGATTTTGGGTGGGATCGCGATCTTCGGGCAAATATTGGATTTCTGGCTCGTTAGCCAGCTTAAAATCTTTAGTATAATAACCATATAAACCATGGCTAACGACGGAGGCAAAATCCCAGCTGCCAAAAACTAAATAATTTCTCAAAAGCCAAGGAAAAACTATGGCAAGAAAAATAACGACAAGCAACCCAATTGAAATGACTAATTTTTTAAGTTTAATTTTCTCAAAAAATAATCTTAATAAAATAAAAATAATAAACGGGACTAGCAAATAGACAGCGATTGGCTTAGCTAAAGCCGCCAGTCCCAAAAAGATTGCTGAATAACATAAATTTTTTATTTTGCCTTGCTGCCAAAATAAAATTAAGTGATAAAGGGTTAATAAAAATAGTAAAACCAATAAAGCATCCGGTCTGACATCGTTAGTGCATAAAGCTAAGGCTGGCTCCAAAGCGACCAAAAGCCCAACCATTACGGCGCTTCTTTGGGAAAGAAATAATTTAGCCAAAAGATAGGCAATAACCGGAATTAATGACAAAATGATATCCAAAATTAAAACACCAAACCAAATACTACCAAAGCCGAATAAATATATAAAAGGAACAAAATAAAAAGGCATCAGCGGAGTCCGATAAGCTGTGGGCTGAAAGGGCGGATCGATAAAAGATGAATAAGCTTGATGCTCCACTAAATTTTTAGCAATCAAAATATAATACTGGGCATCATTGTTGTTTAAGCCTTGGCCGTTGTCAAGATAAAAACTGCCAGGACCATAATTAATCAGTAAGGCACCGAAGATAAATAAACGAAAAATTAAGGCGACAAAAAAAATAATTAAAGGAATTTTATGCTTTTTCAAAAATTTAATCATTATAATTTTTAATAAACATTATTTATAATATTTAAGGAAAAGATCATTGCTGAAAAAAAATTTTACTAAAAATAATCTCTGGCCGGCATTAACAAAACGAACTAAAAAATTATCGGCTATCTTCTGGGTAAAACGATGCTTACCTGAACGCAAAAGATCACTATCCAACCAAATTTTTGACCCCACTAATCCGGCTTTTTGGGCTGCCTTTTTTAAAGAGAAAAGGTTATATTCATAAATATGATGCTCTTTCATCAGTTTAAAATGACTTTCGATGACGCCGACTGTATCCCCGCTGACTATCTTCAAAACCGGTTTAATCAAAGGATAGACAATCTTGGTAAAAACAGTATTAGGCGCCGTATGAATCAGCAATAACCCGCCCGGCTTTAAAACTCGCTTGGCCTCTTTGAGCATCAATAAGGCGTCCGGACGATTCAAATGTTCGATCACATCTCCGGAGACTACCCGATCGAAAAAATTGTCAGGAAACGGAAGGGATTTGCAATCCGCTTCTCTAATATCAACTCCGGAAAAACTCGCTAGAAATTCATTGGCGACAGAGACGGCATCCTTGGAATAATCGATGCCGGAAATTATCGCACCCTGCTTGGCACAATAATAAAGCAAATCACCTCGGCCAAAACCGATATCTAAAACTCTCAGACCGGGCTTTATTTCTAATAATTCAAATAGTTTCTTTTGCCGGACGCTTAAATTTCCGTCTTTAAAATCCTGATATCCCTCCAATGAATCACTTAAAAAATAATCGCGGCCATAGACCTCAGGTGGCGTCCGACGGTTGTTTTTTTTATTTTCAAACATTGTCACTGGTTATTTCTTCAGCTAATTTAAAGCCGGCCCAAACCACTTCATCCATATTATAATAGCGGAATTTGCCGGTCCGACCGAGCAATTTTAGACAGCCGGCCTCTTCTAGGTGGTCAATCACCGGCTTCAAATTTTCCGAATATGATAAATCATAAATCGGATACGTATAAGGGACTTTCATCACGAATCCCTCTTCCAATTCTTCTGCCTTATCAATAATTTTTGATTTAAGCAGGCCCTCGCGCGCCTTTTCAATCAGTTCCCGGTCATTATTATTAAGCCAAATCGGCTCAGTATTCAGACAAGAAACATCCAAACAGAGTGAAGTTTTATCCTCTGGCGCCATGGTTTCACTCCAATTTTTAAACTCCACCGCCCTGACAAAAACAATATCTTCCTGCGTTTGAGGAAAATAAAGCCATGAATCATCAGAAATTTTAGGTCGATTAATAATCACGTTAATAAAAATCGAATTCAAATATCTAAGTTTGGAAAGATGATTTTTCACTTTTTCTGGTGCGGCCGGTGACAAACTTTCTACCAATTTATTAACGGGAATGGTGGAAACCGCTAAGTCGCCAGAAACCGAATGGACTTTGCCTTCTTTAATAAATTCAATAATTACACCGCGACCGCCGTTTAAATCCACCTTTTTTACCGCAGCTTCAAGATAAATTTCACCGCCCAAATTCCTGATTTCTTCGGCAAAACGATTGGCAATCGCTCCGACGCCGCCACGCTTGGGATAATAAAAAGAGTCGGCGTCCGGATAGGGATTATTTTCTTCAAGTTTTGAAGCCCGACTTTTAAAAAGCAAATCTTTAACTATGGTTTTTAAATTAAAACTGGCCGGCGAACGCGCCTCGCCCCATTCGGAGGCGATTTGCGACGGATCCATCCGCCAATGTTTGGAAGCATACGGCTCGCAATTGGTTTTATAAAGAGTACGACCGAAGCTGGCAATAAACCAATCCTTGAATGAGACGATTTCAGTCGGCTTGACTTTTTCTTTAATCAAAGTATAGCAATAATCAATCAGCGCCCGGAAAGCTAAAATTTTTGGCATGTAGATTAATAAATTGCCAAGCTCAAAAGGATAATTGAGCCAATGGCCCCACATCAAAATTCGTGAGCGCTTGGAGCATTTGACAAAATCATCCTCCATAATCATCTTCATTTCATCAATTAATTCTTTTTTGCGGCCAACAAAGCGATGGGCGGAAAAATCAAAATAAAAATTCTTGTATTTTATAGTGCGAGCCAAACCGCCGGCATCCTTTTCTTTTTCCAAAATAATTACTTCCGCGCCTTTTTGCAATAATTTATAAGCGCAACTCAAACCCGCTAAACCAGCGCCTAAAATAACTACTTTTTTCTTTTTTGGCGATTCCGCCTTTGGGGTTTCAGCTTTGGCGGCAGAATTAAAATTACTTGTCTGGCTGATCATTTCGCTGAAATTTTCTTGAATATATTCTTTTAAACTTTCCCGCCAATTCCGCATCAAATTCAAACCCCGCAATTCAAGCATAAAATTGTCCAGCATTTCCGATTTCGGCCGATTAACCGGGTAATCTTTCATAAAATAATCGGAACTGACACTAGTAATTTTTATGTCAGGCCGCTTCAAAATTTTGACAATTTCTGAAGCAACATCGTAGCGGCTGGCTGAACCCCGACAAACCATATGGTAAACACCATAAAAATTCGTGGTAATAACTTTGGCTAAATTTTTAGAAAAATCTTTAGTATAAGTTGGGGTGCCAAATTTGTCGTCGACGGCAAAAATTTCTTTGGTGCCTTCCCTGACCTGTTTTAATACTTTACCGACAAACTTTTTATCTTTTTTACCGCCGCCAATCATCCAACCGGGGCGAAAAACAAAATATTTGTCCAAAGTTGCTTTGACAATTTTTTCGCCTTCATATTTTGATTTACCATAAACCGATAACGGCGTCACTTCATCAAATTCATTATAAAAAGTATCTTTTTCGCCATCAAAAATACCGGCCGTACAAATATAAACCATCTTGATATCAAGTTCTTTGCAAACTAAAGCAACATTTTGCGTGCTAACGGTATTAGTCAAGTAAGCATGCTTGGGATCATTTTCACAAATTTCCAAATCAGTTTCAGCCGCCAAATGCAAAATAAAATCAGGTTTAATTTTATCGGCATAAGCGAGAACTTGGCTGTAGTCGCGAACATCAAGATACTCAATACCCTCTTCGGTTTTGATGTCGGTTGGATGAACTTCATGTCCGACACCGCGCAAAACCGGCACCATCGCACTGCCAAGCATCCCTGCCGCACCAGTGATTAGAATTTTCATTTTATTTAAAAATATAATATTAATATTTAAATCAAATATTTTTGAAAATATTTTCCATTTTCCCGGCAATTGCCTGCCAGTCATAACCCTGCAAAACCAAATTTCGACTGTTACTAATCAATTTCTGCCGTAAGGATTCATCATTAAATAAAATTTTTAACTTCATTGCCAAATCGGTTGGGTTTCCTAATTCGCAAAATAAACCAGTTTCTCCTTTTCTTAAAAAATCCGGGATACCGCCGACTTCCGTGCCAATCACCGGCACGCCAGCTGCCATCGCTTCCAAAAAAGCTGATCCCAAACCTTCTGATCGCGACAGCCGAACAAAAACATCAGAAATTTTCAAATACGGCGGCAAATCTTTCTGACTAATATAACCTAAGAATAAAACTTTATTATTCACCCCCAATTCTTGGGCTAATGATTTTAACTTAACTTCCAACCGGCCGCTGCCGATAATCAAAACTTTAACCGGCAAATCTTTGATCGCCCGAATTAAAATATCAATTCCATTTTTATAAACTAAACGGGAAATTGTTGTCACCACCTTATCTTCCGGCATTAAGCCAAGTTTCTGCCGCAGACTAGCCAATTCCAAGGGGCTAAATTCCCGACTAAAATTGGCCAAATCAACCCCATTAGGCACAATGGCAACACGGCCGGTGTAACCGTACTTTTTCGCCCGCTTGGCCAAATAACTGCTGATTGCCTGGATAAAATCTGCTTGCCGATAAATATTTTTATAAAGCGGCCGCATAAACCAAGTCCGGCTCCAAATTCTTTTTAAAGAATCCCCTTCCTGAAGGGTCAGCAAATACTTGATTTTTGGGAAATTCTTTTTCAATTTTAAAGCCACCAGCCCGCCCTGATTAGCCATTACGGCCCAGACTAAATCATAAGAATTTTGCTTTTGCAGTTCCTCGGCTTTTTTATAGGCAGAAAAAGGAAAAAAATATTTGGCCAGCTTTCCTTTGCCTAAACGATAAACTGTGATATTGCCAATCCTTTCCTTTTCATCTTGTTTGCCATCTAAGTCTACCGTTATTAAATCAAATTCTACATTACTAATTCTATCGGTTATTTCTTTGACCGCTAGTTCAGCCCCGCCGACAAAAGGCAGGTAAGCTAGAGAAATTATTAAAACTTTCATCCCGTTACAATGTTAAATATTTAAAGCCTAAATTTTGGGCTTCGGCTTTGTTATAAAAGCCTTTGATGTCAAACAAAATCGGATTTGATCCGCAAATCTTTCTTAAATTAGCTAATGAATAAGTTGCGCTTTTGAATTCCTCATGGGGACTAAAGACAACGATGGCATTAAGATTTGATATGCCAGCCAAAGATTGAACTAATTTGACTTGAGAAAAATCTTTAGGCTGAGCACCCAAAGGAAGTTTAGGGTCAATACCACTCACTTCACTTCCCTGCTTTATTAGATTATCTATCAATTCTTTTGCTTTGGTATTCCGAAAATCAGGCACATTTTCTTTAAAGGTTAAGCCCATGACCAAAATTTTATTTTTGCCAGTCAACTTTGAAGCGACAAATTCCGCCATGTATTCATTAATTTCCCGGCCGGCCAAAATGACTTTTGGTTCATAACCAAGTTGCTGAGCTTTGTAAGTTAAATAGTATGGATCAACGCCAATACAATGACCGCCGACCAAACCGGGCTGATATTTGTGAAAATTCCATTTTGTTCCGGCGGCTTCAATTACTTCCTTGGTGCTTATATTCATTTTGTCAAAGATTAAAGCCAGCTCATTCATCAAAGCGATGTTTAAATCACGCTGAACATTTTCAATAACTTTAGCGGCCTCAGCCACTTTGACTGATGACGCTTTATGAACCGTGGTAATCGAGCCGTAGACTTCAGCGATTCTCTTTAAAGCTTCAAGGTCATTGCCGGAAACAATTTTATAAATTTTATCAATGGTGTGCTCTTTATCACCAGGATTAACCCTTTCCGGCGAATAGCCAATTTTAAAATCCAAGCCGAGCTTCAGACCGGATTCTTTTTCCAGAATCGGAATGCAGATTTCTTCGGTACAGCCGGGATACACCGTACTTTCATAAACAACGACTGAGCCGCAGGTTAAATTTCTGCCGACAATTTCTGAAGCGCTTTCCACTAAACTTAAATCGGGTCGCTGACTTTCAGTAATCGGCGTTGGCACCGCCACAATGATAAAATTAGCTTCTTTAATAATTTCCGGATTGGCCGAATACCTAATATTATATTGGCTAAGATTATCAACTTCACCGGTTTCATCAATGCCCTTTTTCAAATTATTGATTTTCTTCTCGCTGATATCAAAGCCCAAGACTTGATATTCTTTAGAAAATAAACAGGCTAATGGCAGTCCAACATAGCCTAACCCAACAACACAAATTTTTGTTTCCATAAATTTAATTGGCTAATTTGACTTAAATTATTAGTCACAATCTAAAGCTAAGAAAACCCCCAAACCAAGCGATAGTCGGGGTTAGATAAATATTGTATTTTAGCAAAAAATAAGTTTGATTCTTAATCAATTAGACCCTACTATTATTATATAAAATTTGTTTTTGGTCAAGGCTAAAAAAAATTTTCAAAAGAATATCTTTACCATTTGAATCTAAGAAAAATTTTCATAAAATAGTAAGCGTCAAAAAAAATCTGGCCGGTCTTTAAACCGCGCCAAAAACGTTTCCACATAAAACTGGGCCGCAGATATAACTCTCGATAGAAGGTATTATAATAGGTGAAAATTTCTTCTTCCAAATCAGGATATTTGGCTATCCGCTTGGTCGTGTGAAAAGTATAATCGGACCAATCATAAGAAAGAATAAGGCCGCGCCGATTCCATTCATCAAAAAATTCCGTGCCAGGCAAAGGAGTGGCAATTCCGACTTTTGGTAAATCCAAATCCAGCTCTTTGGCAAATTCAATAGTTCTTTGGATTGATTCGGGGGTTTCACCGGGCAAGCCGATCATAAAAAATCCTAAAACATCAAGACCGGCCTTTTTAGCCAATTTAACTGCCCTTCTGGTCTGATCAAGGGTAATCCCTTTTCGGGCGCGATTCAAAACTTGCTGATCGCCCGACTCAACGCCAAAGCTCACCTGATAACAACCAGCCGCTTTAAGTTTAGTCAGTAATTCTTCATCAACTCTGTCCACCCTGATGCCATTGTAAATATTCCAACAAACTTTTAATTTCCTTCTTAATATTTCTTCGCAAATTCTTTTGGGATGGTCAAGGGCGGCAGAAAAACAATCATCCCAAATATGAATTTCTTTATAGCCCAGATTCAGCACCATTTCCATTTCATCGACAACTCGCTTGGCTGACTTCGTCCTAACCTCTCTTTGAAAAACATGCTTATTGCAAAAAATACAATTGCCCCAACAGCCCCGGCTGGTTTCTATTGCTACAACGGGACTTTTCTTGGAAGTAATTCTGGGACAATGATAATTTTTAGCATTATAAAGATAAAAAGCCGGATAAGGTAAAGAGTCCAAATCATTAATTAATTCTCGCCGTTTATTCACGATTATTTTATTTTGATCATCTTTATAAGCTAAGCCATCAATAGTTTCCAAAGCTTTTCCCGAAACTAATTCAAGCAAAGTAATTTCACCCTCGCCG
>Ga0265297_10004148_pt1 | contig 24307 bp, 19 predicted proteins | sample Munlanlwell13791_FD_192502 | JGI IMG/M metagenome (GOLD analysis project Ga0265297, IMG submission 192502) | Leachate microbial communities from a municipal landfill in Southern Ontario, Canada - Leachate well 137-91 | ecosystem: Engineered > Solid waste > Landfill > Unclassified | place... | reverse complement strand
TCAAAAAAAATCCTCACAGAGAATCCCGACTATTGGGGAACTCAAGATACTCTACGGAAAGGTTTCTTTGTTCATTACAAATACACCTCAGACCAAAGAGACAATAATCAATATCCCTTGGAGGGATATCTGATCAGCGGGGAATTTAACGGGTATACAACATTTGACAATGATATCAGATATGCTCAGGTTGCAACAACCCTGCAATACTGCCACCCTATAGATGACAGATGGAATATCTCTGCCATACTATCAGCAGGTATTTCAACAAAAAACAGGAATGCCTACACTCTCGACAAAGCAATCGGATATGAGCTTGCTTATCTAAGAGGTATGGAATTATACGTTGCAGACGGACAGCACTATTCAGTATTAAATCCGACCCTTAAGTACAATATTATACCAACTAAAGTCGTGAATATTGAATGGTTATCTTTTCTAAGAAAATTCAGTAAAATACACTTCGCCTTGTATGGCAAGGCTTTTATAGACTGTGGTTATGCATATAATAAGTATCGGACTGTTGCATCCAACAATCTGTCTAATAAGTTTCTATATAGCTCCGGTTTCGGACTTGATTTTGTCACATACTACGACATCAACCTCTCTATTGAATACTCTTTCAACATGTTAAATAAAGGAGGAATCTTTTTTACGTTTAAAGGACCGTTGATTTAGTTTGGCATAATCATTGACCATATATGATTTAAAGCAATAATACCTGATACATTCAGGATAAGCGTGACAAATTGACATAATAAAGTATAAGTATGAAATTAGACGATATATATCTGCAGCACTCACTCCCAGAAGATGTAAACATAATTCCGGTAATGAATATCGAAGGTATCAGACACATTGATGATTCAGAACTACCGGACACATTGCCTATCATCGCTCTCAGAAATGCTGTACTTTTCCCTGAGACTGTCATTCCCATAACGGTAGGCCGGGAAAAATCCGTAAAATTAGTCAGAGAGGTATATGGGAAAATGAGGATTTTAGGAGCTGTTTCACAGAAAGATGCAAAGCAAGAGGATCCTTCGCCATCCGATCTGTACGATATCGGGACACTGGCAAAGATTATCAAAATCGTTGAAATGCCTGACGGTGGGATCACGATAATACTTCAAGGAATAAAAAGATTCAAGGTAAAGGACATTATTGCCACTGAACCCTATTTTATAGCTTCCGTAAAGTATCTCGAAGACGACATTAACAAGAGAAATTTAAAAGAACTGGATGCTATAGCAGGTTCTGTAAAAGATGCGGCACTCCATATAATTAAATTATCTCCGCACCTTCCGCAAGAGGCAGCTTTTGCAATAAAAAATATTGAAGGACACTCTTTTCTTGTAAACTTTATAGCATCAAGCATGGAAATTGACAACCCGCTTGACAAAATTGCGTTACTAAGAGAAGGCAGATTGAAACAAAGGGCATTAAAGCTGCTTGAATTGTTAAATAAACAAATTGACATTCTAAAGATTAAAGACGACATTCAACAGAAGGTACGTAGTGAAATAGACCAGCAACAGAGAGAGTACTACCTTAACAATCAACTGAAGACAATCCAGGAAGAGCTTGGAATAAACACCAATGTCCAGGAATTTAACGATTTAAGACAGCAGGCAACAAAGAAAAAATGGTCAAAGAGTGTTGCTGAGACATTTGAAAAAGAGTTACAGAAACTTGAACGTACAAACACCGGTTCCCCGGATTTCAACATTCAGTTATCTTATGTAAAGTTCTTGCTTGAATTGCCATGGGGAGAGCTCAGCTCTGACAACCTTGACCTGAAACACGCTCAGAAAACACTTGACAATGACCACTTCGGACTTGAAACCGTAAAAGAGAGAATAATCGAACATCTGGCTGTCCTAAAATTAAAGGGAGACATGAAGTCTCCGATTCTGTGCCTGTACGGCCCTCCGGGAGTTGGAAAAACCTCATTGGGAAAATCAATAGCGAAAGCGTTAGGGCGAAGTTATGAAAGGATTTCTCTGGGAGGTCTTCATGACGAGGCGGAAATTCGCGGACACAGAAGAACATATATTGGTGCAATGCCGGGACGAATAATAAACTCAATAAAGAAGGCCGGGACATCTAATCCGCTTCTGGTTCTTGACGAAATTGACAAAGTGAGCAGCGATTTCAGGGGAGATCCGGCCTCCGCTCTTCTTGAAGTTCTTGATCCGGAACAAAATGTATCATTTCACGATAATTACCTTGATATAGACTATGACCTATCAAAGGTCCTGTTTATAACAACAGCCAATAATATATCTACGATTCACCCGGCATTGAGGGACAGAATGGAGATGATTAATGTGAGCGGATATCTTGCTGAAGAGAAGAGAGCCATTGCAAAAGGCTACCTGATACCACGACAGACAGAGGCTCATGGTCTATCAAAAAATCAGTTCAGGGTTAATCAGGACGGAATTGACACAATAATAGGTGAATACACACGTGAGTCAGGTGTAAGGGGGTTGGACAAGCAAATAGCCAAGCTGGCAAGGATTACAGCCAAAAATATTGCACTTGAAACACCATTCAAACCTCTTCTGGGTCCAAAAGAGGTCAAAGAGATGCTCGGTGTTCCAATATACCAGCATGACACTCAGAAAGGAAATGAGGCAGCCGGTGTTGTAACAGGACTTGCATGGACGGAAAACGGAGGTGAAATTCTGTTTATAGAGTGTGTAATGAGCAAGGGCAAAGGTGTACTTACAACTACGGGTAATCTTGGAGATGTCATGAAGGAGTCAGCCATCATTGCATACCAGTATCTGAAAGCTAACCCGCAACTACTTTCTCTTAACAATAAAGACTTTACGGAAAAAGACATACACATTCACGTCCCTGAGGGAGCTATACCAAAAGACGGCCCTTCTGCAGGAATTACCATGATAAGTGCAATGGCCTCAGCTTTCCTTAAAAAGAGGGTTAAGAGCGGTATAGCAATGACCGGAGAGATAACCCTTCGTGGTCGCGTACTTCCTGTCGGAGGTATAAAGGAGAAGATTCTTGCAGCCAAAAGAGCCGGGATTGAGACAATAATTTTATCTGAGGATAACAGAAAAGACATCAATGATATTAAAGAGATTTACCTTAAAGGACTTACTTTCAAGTTTGTAAAAAACATCCCTGAAGTCCTTGAGTTTATATTCTAAGTTTTTATCATGGAAGTAAGAATTGAAGAGAGTTGGAGAAGAGAGCTCCAGGAGGAGTTTGATAAAGAGTATTTCTCGAAGATTGTGGATTTTCTGAAAAAAGAGATGGAATCTCATGTGGTTATCTATCCTAAAGGGAATCTTATCTTTAATGCATTCAATTCAACCCCTTTTGACAAAGTGAAAGTTGTAATTATCGGACAGGATCCATACCACAACCCCGGTCAGGCCCACGGACTTTCATTTTCTGTACCTGAAGGGATAAAGCCGCCACCATCTCTGGTCAATATTTTTAAGGAACTAAAAACAGATATCGGTGTGGATCCGCCACAAAGCGGATCTCTGGAAAGATGGGCTAAGCAAGGAGTGTTTCTTCTCAATGCAGTACTCACAGTCAGGGCAGGATCCCCTGCTTCACACAGCAGCATTGGATGGACACAATTCACTGATGCTGTGATTAAGAGACTCTCCGACAAAAGAGAGGGTATTGTTTTTTTGTTGTGGGGTAATTTTGCAAAGAGCAAAAAAAATCTGATAGATGTTAACCGGCATTTTGTTCTGGAAGCAGCTCACCCATCTCCGCTTGCACAAGGCGCATTTTTCGGATGCCGCCATTTTTCCGGGACTAATAAAATTCTTGAATCACAGGGAAAAGTACCAATAAATTGGTAGTAAATTATCTTACACCGAAAATCCCAGTTCCGATTCTGACGATAGTACTCCCCTCTTCTATTGCTATCCTGTAATCTCCTGACATCCCCATAGATATCTCCTTAAAATAACAGGAATCCTTGAAGTGCTTTTCTTTGAGAGAATCAAACTCAGCCTTCAGAGCCCGGAACTCATTCCTTATCTGCTCTGTTTCAGAGATATACGAAGCCATACCCATCACTCCGCAAATCCTTATATTCTTTAAGGATTTCAGAATTCCCATACCTTCATTTATCTCCTCATGAGTAAAACCCTGTTTAGTCTCCTCCATTGCAATATGAATCTGAAGCAGACAATTCTTTGTTATTGAACGCAGTTCTGCCTGTCTGTCTATCTCTTGCGCCAATCTGATTGAATCAACGGAGTGAATAAGGTCTGCCTTGTCAACAATCATCTTTACCTTGTTTGTCTGAAGATGTCCGATAAAATGCCACTTTATGTCCGGGGGCAGGGTTTGTGCCTTCATTTGCATCTCCTGCGGACGATTCTCACCAAACTCACGCACACCTGAATTATAGGCCTCCATTATATCTTCCGCAGGTTTAAATTTAGAAACTGCCACCAATCTTGTAGTTGGCGGCAGTTCTTTATTTATCTCCTCTATTCGTGCGGAAATTGTCATTTTTTCTTCTTTTGCTGTTGAAGTTGTTGTTGCTGCATTTTATATGCCTCGTCAAGTCTCTGCTGGAATTTCGATTTTTTCACCGGTGCATTAGAAGCAGCTTTCTCTTTAAGCTTTGCATATAACTTATCCTCATCAACGAAATACTTTCGTATAACCCAAGTCTGAAGCATAGTGAGAAGGTTTGACAGCATGTAATAATAGCTAAGACCACTTGAGAAATTATTACATAAAACCAGCAGAAATACAGGCATAAAATAGAGGCTCATAAATTTCATTCCTGCCATTTGTGGTCCGGTTGCCATCTGATCGGCATTCATCTTTGAGTAGAAGTACATCGATATTGCCATAAGCAGAGCAAAAAGACTCACGTGATCTCCATAAAGAGGAATACTGAAAGGTAAATTCAATATGGAATCATACGCACTCAAATCATCTGCCCAAAGAAAACCTTCCTGTCTCAACTCAAATGAGGCCGGGAAGAATTTGAACATGGCAAACAGGATAGGCATCTGAAGCAACATAGGCAGGCAACCGCCGAACATACTCACGTTAGCCTTCTTGTAAAGAGCCATGGTCTCCTGTTGCTTCTTCATGGCATCTTCCGATTTAGGGTACTTCTCGTTTATCTTATCAACCTCAGGTTTAAGTACACGCATCTTTGCAGATGACATGTATGATTTAAGAGTAAGCGGAGATATTACAATCTTAATAAGAATAGTAAGAATCAAAATAATAAGTCCGTAATTACCGATAAATTTATTTAGAAGATCAAATACAAGAATTACGATATATCTGTTTATCCAACCGATAAGCCATCCTCCAAGCGGAACTATCTTTTCAAAACCCTGGTCATAAGATTTCAGGGTCTTGTAATGATTCGGTCCATAGTAAAACTGGAAAGGCATGGATACCACCTCCTCGTCTGAATACGGAACCTGCATATTTGCCTCGCAATGCATAAGATTCTTATCCGGATCGGACTCGGGGTAAATATTGTAACTAAGCAACCCTGTATTAAAATTATTTCCAGATACAAGAATCGCCGAAAAGAACTGCTGCTGGAACGCAACCCAGTTAATTTTTGTTCTGACATCCTTCTCTACACTTTCCTTCCTCAATCCGAGGCTTTCAACATCTTTTGAATTAGGATATTTATACAATAACGAAGAGTAGTTCTTTTCATTGTCATAGCCCTTTTCCAGTCTGGGAACATCTAAAACCCAGTGCAGGTCCATTGTGGTAACCTTTTTCTGAATATGTTCCTTCATCCCGACAAATCTAATGTCAAGATCGACCATATAACTGCCCTTGTTCAAAGAGTAGTTGTATTCAATATATGAATCTGCATCAAAAGGTAACCTGTACACTACGGATGTGTCAGTTGACAGAGTCTTTTCAAACACGAAACTATCAGTAGCAATCTCCTGATTGGTAAACAAAACCATTGAAAACTTACTTGCTTTCTCTTTAACAATATAAAGCGGAAGAGAATCAAAAGTGTAGTAGTTCTTTATTTCAACCTTATAAGGTTGTGCCCCCTTGTTTGTAAACTCAATCTTAATTTTATCATTTTCCAGAGTCAGGAATTCCTCCTGTGCCACACTGGCTTTTACCAATGAAGAATCTTTGTATACAGAGTTGAGTCTGGATGAATCACTTGTATGAGTACTATCAGATGCTCCAAGTATAACAGATGCAGAGTCAAGTGCCATCTGCTCTATGGCAGCCTTTGCCTGAACTCTGGCAACAGAGTCCATTTGCATCTTCTCTTTCTCCTGTTCTCTGTATATCTTTGAATTGTACCAGCTGAACCCTATAAGTATAGCACCTATAAGTACAAATCCAATGATCGAATTTTTCTTCATTATTGAGCGTCGTTTTGGTTGTCTATTAATTTAATCTTCTCTTCAAGCTGTGAAAGCTCAAATTTTGCAGCATCAATCTTCTTTTCTATATCGAGGAGAAGTGAATCGGCATTTTTTGATTTTGTAAAGAATCCCATATTGTTCTCCCACACTGCAATATCTTGTTCCATCTGCCTGTATTTCTGAATGAGCTTCTCCCTTTCTGCCCTCACTCCGCCACCTTTTGAAGATGATGATACATCTTTAAGATGCTTTTTGTATCGGTTAATTCTGTTCTCCTGTTCAGGATTTCGCATTTCACCGAATTTTTGTTCCATAGCATGTCTGTACGCAGCCTGGATTCTCTCTTTATCTTTAATAGGAACAAAACCAATTTCTCCCCACCTTGCCTGGAAATCTTTCATAGCTTCAGTATTTTCCAATGGCCTTGAATCAAGTTTGTAGTCATTGATCTCCTGAATGAGTTCTAGCTTCTTAGCAAGATTCTGTTCAAAAGAATCATCTACAGAACTGTAATGTTTTGATTTATTGTCAAAAAATGTATCACAGGCTGCCCTGAACCTTTTCCAAACGATATCAGACTGTTTGCGGGCTACCGGTCCAATCTCCTTCCATTTTTTCTGAAGGTTTATAAGCTGGTCTGTTGTTCGCTTCCAGTCTTCGCTGTCCTTTAGCGCTTCCGCCTGCTCACACAGAGCAATTTTTTTATCGTAATTCTCCTGCATTACACTCTTGAACTGAGAGTAATGCTCTCTCTTGGCATCGTAAAATTTGTCACAGGCTGCCCTGAAGCGGTCATATATTTTCTGGTTCTCCTTTTTTGAGGCGAAACCTATTCCCTTCCAGTCATTCTGAATTTTCTCTATCTCTTTTGTAAGTGCGTTCCAATCCTTCTCGCCTTCCAAAGCAACTATAGCCTCTACCTTCTCACAAAGCGACGCCTTAAGCTCCAGATTCTCTTTCTGAGACTCCTTCTGAGTTTCAAAAAACTCTTGTTGTCTTTTGTTTACGTTTGAAGTTGCCTTTTTAAACCTTTCCCATATCTCTTCCCTCATCTCCTTATTCACAGGTCCCAGCTCTCGCCACTCTTCATGAAGTTTCTGCAATTTTCTAAAAGCCTGAATGATATTTGGTTCATTAATAAGAGCCTCTGCCTTTTCACAAAGTTCAACTTTAATCTCAAGGTTCTTTTTGAGATCAAGGTCCCTGAGCTCGTTATTTATCTTGACATAATCATAGAATTTCTCAACCAAATATTGATACGTATCCCATATATCCTTGTTATTTGCCTGTGGTACAGGGCCTATCGACTTCCACCTACTCTGAAGTTCACGAAATGCCGGGAAAGTCTGATGAAGATCTTCCTGTTTTTCAAGCAGATCCTTGAGTTCGTCAATAATGACATTTTTCTTAGCCAGATTTTCCTCCTTCTGCTTTTCAATGGTTTGCAGGAAGTTTCCCCTTAATGATTTGTATTGAGCATAGAGCTCCTTAAAGCCTCTCTCAATTTCAGCAAAAGGATTATGTGAAACTACTGTCTCCTGAAGCTCCTCTTCCGCATTGTCCACACTTTCTGATGGTGCTATAAAACCTGCGGCAATTTTTTCTCTTTTGAGTGCTTTATAAAATGCAGCCTTAATGCCTTCTGCAAGTTTATACATCTCTTGCTGGTCTCCCCTTTCTATCAATTCCTGAAAAATCTGCAAAATCTCTTTCAGACTTTTATTTGAATGATCTGGATACTCAGTTAAAGAGTCATTACTCTGCGTATTTTCAAGGATCTCACCTTCCTTGAATTGCTCCTCAGGAGCAGTCGGGATAATTTCTTGGTCCATTATTGCAAGGCTAATATGTTAATAACTCGCAAATATAAAAAAAAATTTGCTAATGCCGTGATTTATCTAAATTTGCAACATGATTAGATTTGATATATTAAGTGTGGTTCCGGAATTGCTTGAGAGTCCGTTGAATCACTCAATAGTGAAGAGAGCTAAAGAGAGTAAACTTGTCGAGATTTACATACACGATATCCGCGAGTACGGAAAAGGCAACTACAGACAGATAGATGACTACTGTTTCGGAGGCGACGCCGGCATGGTTATGATGATAGAGCCTGTATATAAATTAATTACAAAACTGAAAAGCGAACGAAAATATGATGAAATCATATATATGAGCCCTGATGGTGAGTTATTAGATCAAAAAATAGCTAATCAACTTTCCTGTCTCAAAAACATAATCATCCTGTGCGGACACTATAAGGGTGTTGACCACAGAATAAGAGAGCATCTGATAACAAGGGAAATCTCCATTGGCAACTATGTGCTAAGCGGGGGAGAGATTCCGGCATCAGTAGTATGTGATGCCGTTATAAGGCTAATCCCGGGAGCCCTGTCAGATGAGACTTCCGCATTAAGCGACTCGTTTCAGGATGATCTTCTCGCACCACCTGCCTATACAAGGCCTGCTGAATTCAATGGTTGGAAAGTCCCCGATGTATTATTGTCCGGGAATCCGAAATTGATAAAAGAGTGGCAGGAAAAAGAGTCATTGGACCGTACCAGAAAACTCCGGCCGGAACTTCTTAAGGACTAAAATCCGAATTCGTCAACCTTTATATCCTGTTTCTCCTCCTTGGGTGCCTCCTTTGCCACTGAGTGGGTTTCGTTCCCGTATACTATCATGGCTTTAACCGGTTCTGCAGGACAAATGTACTCACAAGCCCCACAACCTATACATACGTCTCTGTCCAATTTAGGAATATATAATCCGGTATCCCTGTATGGGATCATAGTTATGGCATTTGTAGGACAATGTTCATCACATGCACCGCAATCGGTACCGTCTTTGTATACGATGCAATCCCTAAGGGTAAATTTAGCTTTACCAATCTGAGACAATTTCTTTTCTTCAATTTTTAAAGGAATAAGAGCCCCGTTAGGACACACCTGAGAGCATTTATTGCACTCGTACGCACAGAATTGATTCTTATAATCCAGAACCGGCATCATCAATCCCTCAAGTCCATATTCCAATGTCGCCGGCTTTATTATACTATTCGGGCATGCAGAGATACATGCATGGCAAGTTGTACAATGTGCCTTGAGATTCTCTATGCTCTGCGCTCCCGGAGGCGCAATTGCCTTTTTTTCAGATTTTGAAGAGGCCAAGGGTCCTATTTTAGCAGCTCTTGCTGCAATTGCGCCTCCTAATAACCCAAGTGCTATCAATGCCCTTCTCCTGCCCTGCTGATCGGTCACATTCTCGGGTTTCTTGGACTTATAGGAAAATTCATAGGATATAGCCCCCTTTTTACAGCCTTGCATGCAATCCAGGCAAGCAACACATCTGCTTATATCTATCTTTTTATTTTTTATATCTATACACTGACTCTTGCATTTAGTCACACAGAGCATGCACTGATTACAATTCTCGTTTATAGCTGGTTTAAAAACAGCGTATTTTGAAATACCTCCAAGGATTGAACCGACAGGACATATCGTGTTGCAATATAGTCTTCCTCTTAACGCACTGAACACAATAAGAGCAATAAGAAAAAGTGTTGCCAGCAAAAACGCCGCAAGCGCAAAATGGAAATAGCTTCTTACAAAAATTGTTTCAGGGAAATATGAAGAAAGTATATTATTAATTAACTGTTCTGTTTTCCCGATAATCTGACTGGAGACTCTGCCCCAGCTTGAATAAGGATCCAGCAAGGCCAGAGGCAATGTAATACCGCCGATTAGCGGAAGCATAACAACCGCAAGTATAGAATAACGTAAGATGCCATGACCTGATGAATACTTGTAACGACGGGCTTTTTTTGATTTAAAGATGAATGCCGTCCTGGAAACAATATCCTGGAATGTTCCTGCAGGGCATAGTGTTGAACAGTATACTCTGCCAAACAGAAGAGTCAGAACTGTTAAAATGAGGAAAAACAGGGCTGAACCTGTAAAAAGTCCCAGTAAGGATGGTACAAACTGCAGTTTAAGAATTTGTGGAAATACATTTGACCACCCATTTGAAAAGTACAGGAAATTAAGAGTCACCAAAACAAATATGAGAAGAGACAGGGTGACCCTGGTCCATTTAAGTGTCTTATACATTTAATTACATTTTAATTCGTGCAACTTGTAATTTATCCAGATTGGTAGTGCCTATCTTCATTTTTTCACCTATCCCGATATGCCCCACATCGGAGAGATTCATCTGTCTGAATTGATTGAAGAATTTAAGTGCGGCAGTATCTACAGCAACAATGTCTGTTGACATAAAGAGAGCCTTGGCAAGCTGAACATCCTCCGGTCCTTTTCCAACAGGTCCGTTTTGGGTCATGATCCTGTATGCATCAACAATGTTGAGGACAGGCATCTTTGATATTGTAGAGCAATCTGCAATACACTGTTGCAGATCATTAGCATGCCAGTATCTTCTGTCCCATACAATACCCATAAAATTCTTCATACTGATTGTCATTTTAGCACCTCCATGGTTCTTCAGGACTGGTACATTAATCCAGACATCGCAATTGAGTATCTCCTCATGAATTTTAGCCTCCTTTAACCTTACACCTTCGGTTATATTGACAGGTTTATAATATTTCTCATCATGCCCGAAAGCAATCCTTGCACCTGCCGATTTTGCCGCCGACTCTATACCGCTGTTTTTATAACATGACATCCATTCATCGCATGTATGATCAAACACGACAACCTCGGAAGCCCCGACTTTCAGACAATCCCTCACTATTGCAGCAACAAGCAACGGATTTGTGTTTGCAGCCTCTTCCGGCTTTTTATTCCATCCTATATTTGGCTTAACCACAACATTTTGTCCTTTTTTAACAAAACGGGACATCCCACCCATTGCAGATATTGCTTTTTCGTACATTGCCTCCGGTTCTCCACCCATGACAGCAACAAGATCATTTTTTGCACTTGAAGCATTAGGTTCAGATGCATTTAAAATTCCTGACTTCATTCCCAGGAACCCTAACATACTTCCTGTTGCAGCTAACTTAAGAAACCCTCTTCTTTCCATTTTCTGAATATTTGTTCACAAATATATGAAATAAATATTTTTTGTTATCTTTAAAAATAATTAACCTGTGACTATTGTGTTGAAACGTATTTGGTTATTTTATTATGAAGGCTTCAGAAGCATGACCCTTGGAAAAACATTATGGGTGATAATCCTGATCAAATTGTTCATAATGTTCTTTATATTAAAAGTATTCTTCTTCAGGGATGAGTTAAGGGTATATGACAATGAGCAAGAGAAACAGCAGCACATTATTCATGAGTTGACACTGGAAAAGAGATAAAACTTAAACTTATATATATACTATGTTTCTAACTACCCTGACTGATCTGTCAAGGCTCCAGTTCGCCTTAACGGCTATGTTCCACTGGATATTCGTACCACTAACAATTGGCCTTGGCTTTATAATCGCAATAATGGAAACCTACTATGTTAGGAGCGGTAAGGATTTCTGGAAAAGAACCGTTAAATTCTGGATGAATGTTTTTGCCGTCAATTTTGCAATAGGAATTGCGACCGGTATTATCCTTGAGTTTCAGTTCGGCACAAACTGGAGCAACTATGCGTGGTTTGTCGGTGACATATTCGGAGCACCGCTTGCTATAGAAGGAATAATCGCTTTTTTCATGGAGAGTACCTTCTTTGCCATTATGTTTTTCGGATGGAACAAAGTAAGTAAAAATGCGCACCTCACATCCACATGGCTGGTGGCACTAGGGACTGCCATTTCAGCATACTGGATACTTGTAGCCAATGCATGGATGCAATATCCGGCCGGTATGGAATTCAATCCGGATACTGCCAGAAACGAAATGGTGAATTTTTGGGCTGTAGCAACCTCTCCTGTTGCCGTAAACAAATTTCTCCACACGATATTGAATGCCTTTGTTCTGGGAGCTGTGGTTGTAGTCGGAATATCAGCATGGTATCTTAAGAAAAAGAGGGAGGAGGAGTTCTCCAGAAAAAGTATAAAGATTGCTGCTATCTTTGGCCTTGTATCTATATTGCTGCTTATATACACAGGAGACGGATCAGCATATCATGTAGCCCAGAAACAACCGATGAAGCTGGCAGCCATGGAAGGCCTGTATGACGGGCAAAACGGGACGCAACTTGTTGCAATAGGGATCTTGAACAATAAAAAATTCAAGGCGTTAAGAGATAACGACTCTCTTGGTTTTGAACTTGAAAAACCTTATGTTTTTCAGATATCTGTTCCAAAAGCTCTATCCCTGCTTGGATACAGAGATGTAAACGCTTTTGTACCGGGCATAAATGACATAATAAAAGGTGGCTATAAATACAAGGATAGTACCGGAAACTATGTTACTGCACAATCTCTTGAAGAGAAAATATTAAGCGGCCGGATTGCAATAAATGCCCTGGCTTCATATAACAAAGCAAAAAATGCTGGAGATGAGGATGGTGCATCAGCATCAAAAAAAGATTTGCAGGAGAATTTCAAGAACTTCGGCTACGGATATCTCAAAGAATCAAAAGATATTGTACCTAACGTCCCTCTGGTATTTTACTCCTTCAGGATAATGGTACTGCTGGGTGGGTATTTCCTTCTGTTTTTTATTTTAACATTATGGCTGGAACAGAAGGAAAAAATAGGTCGTTGTAAATGGTATCAGAATCTTGCCATTATAAGCATACCTCTTGTATATATTTGTTCTCAGGCAGGATGGATCGTTGCTGAGGTAGGAAGACAGCCCTGGACAATTCAGGATCTTTTACCTGTTCAAGCATCAGTCTCAGGGGTAAGTTCCTCTGCAGTTCTTACAACAGTCATCCTTTTCTTCGTACTTTTCTCGGTATTGCTGACAGCTGAAATAAGCATCTTATTAAAAGTCATAAAAAAAGGGCCGGCATCAAACTAATTAAAAATCACTATCATGATATATTTTCTTCAGCATTATTGGTGGACAATCGTCTCTCTCTTAGGAGCTTTACTTGTGGCATTGATGTTTGTTCAGGGAGGACAATCCCTTTTGCTTGGCACTGCACGCAATAAAGAAGAAAAAATGCTTTTAGTAAATGCATTAGGACACAAATGGGAACTAACCTTTACCACGCTTGTAACTTTCGGAGGAGCAGTATTTGCATCATTCCCGTTATACTATTCCACAAGTTTCGGAGGCGCATACTGGTTGTGGATTGTTATTCTCTTTCTTTTTGTAATTCAGGCTGTCTCTTATGAGTACAGAAGCAAAAAGGGCAACATACTAGGATCAAGGACATACGAGATTTTTCTGTTTTTAAACGGGATGTTCGGTTCAATCCTTATTGGAGTGGCAGTCGGAACATTCTTCACCGGAGGCAACTTCGTTATGGACAAAATGAGCATAACAGAGACCTTCAAACCGACAATATCATATTGGGCAAACGGCTGGCACGGACTGGAAGCAATAACAGTACCATTCAATTTACTTATGGGTATTGTCGTTTTTCTGGCTGCAAGAACCCTTGGCTTGTTATACGTCATAATGCAGATTGATTCAGACTCTCTGAAAGCCAAATGCAAATCTCAGGTAAAGGTTACAGGAGTATCATTTGTCTTGCTTTTTGTAATTCTTCTTGCAGCATTATTTACTAAAACCGGCTACTCGGTAAATCCTGAATCCGGAGTAATTGCGCCTGTCCCGTACAAATATCTACATAATATGATTGCGACTGTATGGCCGGGTATAATGCTGATTACCGGTACCGTATTAGTATTATGGGGACTTGGGACAAACTATTTTTCAAGCGGAAAACATAGCTTTTACATAACTGCAGGAGGTATTGTACTGGCAGTCTGGAGCATTCTGTTGTGTGCGGCATTTAACAACACTGCCTATTTTGTCTCTAATTGTGATATTCAGGAATCTCTCACGCTTTACAATAGTTCTTCCAGCTTATTCACACTAAAGGTAATGGCATATGTCTCTCTTATAATACCTGCAGTTGTGGCATATATTGCTTATGTGTGGAGAGCACTTACCAGAAAGAAGATTAGCAATGAGGATCTGAATTCTCCGGATTCACATAAATATTGATTATTTCCCCTGTTACCACACTTTTTTTAGAGTAATCATACTCTGATCCGGAAGCGCTGTGTGGAATGGAGTAAATAAACAACATAAAGGTTGCAGCCACGGCATACCACCATCTTTTATCATTTCTCCTGTTTCCCCAGATTGCTGTCAGCCATACAATAAGTGCCATTAAAGTCTTATTGTCAGTCATATCATTTCCGAAAGGCCACCCTGTCCAGAATTCACCAAAGGCGTACCTCTGAACAACTGGACCAAAAATTAAACCACCGGCTATCAAAGATATAAGAAGGAGAATAACAGGAACTCTTGTATTTTGCTTTCTATCAAAAGATATGACACCTATGTATGTTGAAAGTAAAATTGCAATGAACATTAGAAAAATATGCGGTATTAAAACCCCAGCCGGAACAGGATTTTTAAAACGAATCGTAAGATTGTCACTATATCCGATTGAGCAGTATTTACCACTGTCTGAAAACTCTACAAAGTATTCTAACTTACCAGCAGGAGGTTGGGATGGCAACATAACTGTAAAGAGATCTCCGGCACGCATTGCTTTTACAATAGATATAGTATCGTCTGAAGGATACCTTCGGTAAAAGAGCGTCATCGATAACGAATCCGAGGCCTCTTTAACAATTACCTCCATCGGAGTCATTTTACATAACCGGGCATAATCGCCTTTTGCCTCTTCAAGGGTAATATCTGTATCAAGACTCCTTGAAAGTTTTATATCATACTCTCTCCCACATAAAGAAAAAACATATTTCTTGGGATTTGTAGGACCGGTAACTCTTTGATAAACTACAGACACTACTGTTATTATTACAGCAATTGACCAATACAGCAACTTTCTCATCTTTTTATAGTTGTATTATAAGTTTAAGCTCTTTGCCACCCCTTCTTATGTCTACAGCAACTTTATCGCCACTCTTTAATTCAGACAATCTGGACATATATTCATATATATTATTTACCTTCTTTGAATTTATTGCAGTGATTATGTCTCCTTGTTGCATTCCGGCTCTGTATGCCGGCTTACCTTCAGTAACCGGCCCTACCTTAAATCCGTCTCCGTTATCATAAGTAAAGTCGGGGATCAAACCCAAAGTTACTTTAAAGGTTGTTCTGTTGGAAACTGGCGGAGGTATACTTATATATCTGATCTCTGATTGATTCTTATCTATGTTTTCGATCAAAGCTGTTGTGAAATCTGAAATACTCTTCAGCCCTTCAAAATTTATCTTATCACAATCATCCTCAGGAGTATGGTAGTCCTTATGAACTCCGGATGTGAAGTATAATACGGGAGTCCCTGTGTGTACAAATGAAGATTGATCTGAAGGGCCAAACCCGTCTTTTGTCTTTACAAGTGAAAATCCGAAGCCTTTATTGGTATACTCGAGCAGGGAATCTGCCTGGGAGAACGTACCCACACCTCCTATCTGCAGTTTGTTTTCAGTTAACCTTCCCACCATATCCAGGTTTATCATCAAGGAGGGTTGCATACCTGCCTTTTTTAGTGTATCGGCAAGAAAAGCCGATCCCAACAACCCCTTTTCCTCTGCACCAATTGCAGCAACAACTATGTTATATTTCAGATTATCTCTGTTTTCGGCCAATAACCTGGCTATTTCGAGCATTGCGGAAACTCCGCTCGCATTGTCATCAGCTCCGTTATGTACTTCACGGGATCCTCTTTTCATGCTTCCCTCCTCTCCATAGCCTATGTGATCGTAGTGTGCGCCAATTAATATATAAGGTTTGTCCAGACTAGCATTGATTCCCATCAAGACATTGTGAGAGAACCTCTTCCAAGGAATCACATCTGTTTTAATTCTAATTGTTTCGCCGCAGTTTTCAGATAATGCTATAAATGTATTGTCGTCAACTTGAATTACCGGGATTGATGTGGCAGTTGTCTCAAATTGCTTGTAACGGCCAAGTTCTTGCCCTGAATTATATATTATAGCCACAACTCCCTTATCTCTGTATCCTGCAATTTTTATTTTCAAAGAATCTTCAGATATTCTTAATAGCATCACGGCTCCGCTGTCCGAAGTTAAAGATAAAGTGCCTGAGATGGTGTCAGCTTTAGAAAATGACGGGACAAAAAAGTCCTTACCAATACTAAAATTTCTGTTATTTAATAAAAGCATTGACTCTCCACCGGCAGTTCTTCCGTCCGGGAGCCTGAATCTTATCAGAGAAGTATTATTGAATATCGGTTTATATCCGTATAAGTCCAATTTCCCGGTTATATATCGTATAACTTCACTCTCACTCTCTTCTCCTGCTTCTCTGCCTTGCATTTTATCAGAAGCAAGGAAATAAATTGCTTCTTTCAATGCTTTTTCTTTGGATAAATTTCTCTGAGCATTGATATTTATTGAGAAAAAGAAAAATAATATAAATATTAAAGTTCTATTAATCATCTTATTATCTCTTATGGTGTAAAATATTTATATCAAAACTAAAAAAAAATTTGGTGGAATAAAAATCATAGCTACATTTGCAGTGCACTACTTCACTAATACACCGAGACTAATAATAAAAGAAATTATATGTTTAAAATTGAAAATCTTAATTTTAGCTATTCAAAGCATGAGGTTCTCAAAGATATTAACCTCAATCTTGAATGCGGTAAAATATATGGCCTTCTGGGTCAGAACGGAGTCGGCAAGACAACGCTGTTAAAAATTATGAGCGGTCTTCTAAAACCAAAATCGGGAGCCTGCACTATCCTCGGTTATAATCCCTTTAAAAGAGAACCTGGTTTTCTGCAGGAACTGTTCTTTATTCCTGAGGACTTTGTGGGTCCGGACATTGAAGTTAATAAATACGCAGCATTGCGCGGAGCCTTCTACCCAAACTATGATGGTTTTAAATTTTCAAAACTCCTTACAGACTTTGAAGTCGACGGGAGATCAAAATTTACAAAACTATCGTTTGGACAGCAAAAAAAGGCAATCATAGCTTTTGCGCTTGCAACAAACACAAAACTTGTACTGATGGATGAACCGAGCAACGGATTGGATATTCCTTCAAAATCCCAACTCAGACGTATTATTTCACAGGCAGCTACTGATGAAAGTTGTATTATAATTTCCACCCACCAGGTAAGAGATCTTGAAAACCTCATAGATCCGATAATCATTCTTGATACAAATGATGTATTGGTAAACGCTTCTATCGAAGAGATCAGTTCAAAGCTGAAATTTGAATTCAGGGACACACCTGACAAAGAGGCATTGTACAGTGAACCTACTCTTGGCGGATATCTTACAGTTTATCGTAATGAATCAGGTATTGAATCTAAAGTGAACATTGAGACACTTTTCAATGCCGTTTTGATTAATAAAAAAACTATCAAGCAGATCTTAAATAAATAGCCGAATCATGAAAGATAATTTTTCATTTAAAAGATATCAAATGCTTTTAACCAAAGAGTTGAAAGAGAGAAGCAGTATCATATTGAAATTGGCAGGAATTATGTCCCTGGTTATTTTCGGTATATGGTTAACATCAATATTGATAACCGGAGGGAAAGAGATATCACCTCTTTTCAGATTTGGAATGATGAGCACTCTTCTTGTTGTTGCTATGATTATAGCTCCTTTTAATCTGTACAAGAGTTATAACCACCCTAAAAAAGGTATAGACTTCGCCCTGCTCCCGGCCTCTGTATGCGAGAAATATCTCAGCATGCTGACTATTGTGGTAATCATTACCCCCTTGGTAATTATTCTGTCGCTTGTTTTAACTGATATATTTCTCTCATTGATAACCCCGTCTGTATTTCCTGGTTTTGCCTTTAATGCAAACAACCTTGGCAAGATAGACATATCCAGCATATACGAGATTTTTATTCTCCAATGGGGATTCATATTTGGAAATTTCCTCTTTAAAAAGAGTAAGGTTACAAAAAGCATTTTTACAGCCATAGGTATATACCTTGTACTTGGATTGATTCTGGCAAGCACGGTCAAAGTTGTGTATGCAGAAGAGATCAATCAGATGGCATCTTTCTCTGTTCAGATAAACAGTCTTGATGATCTGCTTAATAGTCCGGTACTGGAAAAGGTTCCTGCAATGAGACTAGTAATGTACTCTATATATGCAATAACCTATTTCATTATTCCTGTGGGAAGTTTATCCGGAACATTTTTAAAAATGAAGAACCAACAGTACTAGATTATGGAATTCAATGAACATAAGCCGATATATCTCCAGATTGCCGATAACCTGTGTGATAAAATCCTAGGCGGTGAATGGCAGCCGGAGGAGAGAATCCCATCAGTCAGGGAGTTGGGGATACTTCTGGGAGTTAATCCTAACACAATAATGAGGACGTACGAGCACCTGCAATCAGCAGAGGTAATATTCAACAAGCGAGGGGTCGGTTACTTTATATCAAGAAACGCAAAAGATACAATAATAGCCGTCCAGAGAAATCAATTCATCCAGGAAGAGCTTCCAAAGATCTTAAAAAAGATGTCACTTCTTGGAATCAATCCCTCAGAGGTTTTAATATAATCTAAATAACAACTAAATACAGAAGAGTGCAACTATTGAAAAATAGTCTTCTTTCAAGGGTGTATGTCAATTATTATGCAAAACAATGTACTGTAATTTTAAATTAACCATGTATCGCAAATTAACAAATCTTCTGGTCATATTACTTATTTCAACAAGTACTTTTGCCGCCAGAAACAATAATACCATAACAGGCAAAATAATAGAAAAAGAGAACGGGAAAGCATTGTCTTATGCAACTATAAGCGTACAAGACAAGGATTCAAAAGTAGTGGGAGGTGCTATTTCAAATGAAGATGGCAAATTCACCGTTGAGAAACTAATGAATGAATCGTATAAAATAAAAATCTCATTCATCGGATTCAAGGATACTACCATTCTCGTTAAAGCCACAAACTCTCAGGAGGTGAATCTCGGCACGATAGCCCTTTCTCCAGATGCAACCACGCTTAAGAGTGCCGTGGTTACAGCAAAGGTTCCCGTAATAGAACAAAAACTGGATAAAATTGTGATGAACGTTTCTGAAGCTGTGTCCACTCAGGGCAGTACCGCGCTTGATATCCTTAGAAAGGCTCCGGGTATAAGCATCGATCCTTCAGGCAATGTTTTGCTGAATGGGAACAGTGTCCAGGTTTGGATTGACAACAGACCATCCAATCTCTCGGGACAGGATCTTGAAGCCCTGCTGTCAGGTACTGACGGATCAACAATTGATAAAATTGAAATAATTGCCCACCCGTCGGCAAAGTATGATGCAGAGGGAAGCAGCGGAATAATAAATATCCGGACCAAGAAAAATTTCGCTAAAGGAGTTAGTGGCTCATTAAGAGGAACCTACGATGCATCTCCTTATAATTCTGATCTTTTCAATGGTCTCAGCGGAACTATAAATCTGAATTACAGAAGTGACAAAACAAATACGACTATATCGTACAGTCCGAAATACGAGGAATCTTACGAAAAATTCACATCTAATACAGATCTCGGATCAGGATTGATTCTAAAAGGAGAAACTCTTTCAGAGTCTATAAATAAAAGATATAATTACAGATTGTCTCATGATTATTTTATTGACAAGAAGAATGTAGTCGGAATAATTGTAAGCGGGTTGGGAAGGAATGACAAGGAAAACACAAATGACGACGTGACCGGCAGCAAACTATACAACAATGGCTCTCTTATACGGACAAACAATACCAGCATTGATGGCAAAAGCAATTTCGACAATATATATACAAATCTCAATTTTACTCATACATTCAAAGATAATCAGGAGATTACGCTTAATGCCGACTATGGTTATTATGACATCGGATCATTCAGCCATCAGGAAAATTACTATTTCAACAGTACAGGTGGAATCGAAATTCTTCCCGAGATTTTCAGAAGTGATTCAAAGCAATATCTCAACATTTATTCTGCAAAAGCTGATTATGAACAAATTATATTCAAAAAAATAAAAATGGAGGCCGGGGCCAAGTTTGCAGAGAGTCTAACAGACAACAATCTGTTGAGAGAGAACAATGTATCAGGCAATTGGGTAAAAGATAACGACCTAAGCAGTCTGTTCAATTATAAAGAGAACATAATTGCAGCATACCTTTCCGCAGCTACTCAGCTGAATCCGAAACTAAGTGCAAAGGCCGGGCTTAGAGCAGAATACACTATATCTGACGGAGAGTGGATAAGTGCTGATACAACAACAACAAAGAAATATATTGACATATTCCCTTCGGCATTTATTGGCTACAATCCTAATAAGAATCTTATGATAGCCCTCACATATGATATGAGAATCCAGAGGCCGAATTTCAATCAGCTTAACCCTTTCAGAATTTATGTCGATGCAAACAGCTCTCTTGAAGGTAATCCTAACCTAATACCTCAGTATACTCATCAGACAAGCCTCTCTTTTATATATAAGCAACATTTCAGTATAGGTCTTCATGGTCAGTTTACAAATAATACTATTATTCAGAATACAAACTTCAATCCGGAAACAGGAGAGAAATTCCTGGTGTGGGACAACTTCGGTAAACTCAACTTTTTTGGCGGATTCTTCAACATAACCGAGTTGAGTATCACAAAATGGTTGACATTAAATGCCGGCGTTTTTGCGGCAAATGTAAAGAATAAGGCTGATGACTATGAAAAGGAATCATTCTTTACATCCATGAACATCAATACCGCTGTCTCACTTCCTAAAGATACAAAAATTGAGCTGTCAGGATTTGTAAACAGTGGAATTCCGTATGGCTACTTTAAGGTGAGACCTATGGGAGAAATGGATTTCGGAATAAAAAAAGGTGTAATGAAAAACCAAGGAACACTATCTCTTAACTGTACCGATATATTTAACACTATGAGAAGTAAAGCCAGTCTTGAAAATGGATTGATTAAGGATTATAATTTCATCTCTAAATGGAAGAGTCAAAAAATCTCACTCAGCTTTACATATCGATTTGGTAAAGGTAAGGCTGCCAAGATAAGAAAAGTCGGAGAGAGTGAAGAAGCAAAACGTGCAGAAAGTGATAAAGTTAATAATTAGTCTAGTCAACTAAAATTTTCTGCAAACGAAAGAGGCTGCCTACATATAGACAGCCTCTTTAAGATTTTACAGAGTTTATCAGTTTCCCGAAGCTTTCAGAGTATTCTTTAGAAGTGATGTGATGGTCATAAGCCCAACTCCACCGGGAACCGGTGTAATATAGGAAGCTTTCGCCGCTACTTCATCAAACTGGACATCTCCGGCCAGACGGAATCCGGATTTATTATCTGCAGGAACCCTGGTGATTCCGACATCAATAATAACAGCCCCATCTTTTACCATATCTCCTTTTAAAAAGCCGGGTATTCCTAAGGCAGCCACAATTATATCAGCCTGAAGAGTATGCTCCTTGATATTCCTTGTATGACTATGGCAAATAGTAACCGTGCAGTCTCCGGGCACAGCCTTCTGAGAAAGAAGATTAGCCATAGGTCTTCCGACAATATTGCTTCTGCCTATAATCACACAGTGTTTCCCGGAAGTTTCAATATTATACCGTTCAAGCAATTCCATAATACCATCCGGTGTGGCAGAAATGTATGAAGGTAGTCCCAGCACCATCTTGCCGACATTAATAGGATGAAATCCGTCTACATCTTTCTTTGGGTCAATAGCTTCAATAACCCTCTGTTCATTGATATGTTTTGGCAAAGGAAGCTGAACTATCAATCCGTCAACATCTTTATCCTCATTAAAACGGTCTATCTCTTCAAGCAATCTCTCTTCAGAAGTAGTTTCCGGCATCCTGACAATAGTTGACTTGAATCCGACCTGTGCGCAGGTTCTCTCTTTGTTGTTGACATATGTCTGCGAGGCTCCGTCCTCACCAACGAGAATAGCAGCAAGATGCGGTCTCCTGCGACCTTGTCTGACAATTTCCTCTACTTTTTCGGTTATCTCTTTCTTAATTTGTTCCGAAGTCGTTCTACCATCCAGTAATATCATATTCTATTGAGTTTTATCTTCTACCCATTGATCCCAGGGCTTTTAAAGCCCCTTTTCCACCGCCGGACATACTCTTCATCATTTTCCGCATGTCTTCAAATTGTTTGACAAGTCTGTTAACCTCGGCAATTGTTGTTCCGCTCCCTGCCGCAATTCTTTTGCGTCTGCTTCCATTAAGAAGGTTCGGGTCTTCCCTCTCCTGCGGCGTCATAGACTGAATAATTGCTTCGATACTTTTAAAAGATGAGTTGTCAATATCAATATCTCTCAGAGCTTTTCCCATACCCGGTATCATTGAGGCAAGCTCCTTTATGTTGCCCATCTTCTTTATTTGTTGAATCTGACTGTAGAAATCCCAAAGGGTGAACTGATCCTTGGCCAGTTTCTTTTGTAACTTCCTGGCCTCCTCCTCATCGAACTGCTCCTGAGCCTTTTCCACCAGAGACACAACGTCACCCATACCAAGTATACGGTCAGCAATTCTTTCGGGGTGGAATACATCCAACGCCTCCATTTTTTCTCCGGCTGATACGAACTTGATTGGTTTGTCTACTACAGCCCTGATTGAAAGAGCAGCACCTCCGCGTGTGTCTCCGTCCAGTTTTGTAAGTACGACTCCGTCAAAATCAATCCTTTCATTGAAAGTCTTTGCGGTGTCTACAGCATCCTGTCCTGTCATTGAGTCAACAACAAAGAGAGTCTCGGTAGGAGTTACAGCTTTTTTAATAGCAGCAATCTCAGTCATCATCTGCTCATCAACAGCCAGGCGTCCGGCAGTATCTATGATTACGAGAGAAAATCCCTCTTGTTTTGCTTTTTGTATTGCATTTCTGGCAATTTGTACCGGGTTGTTGTTGCCTTCTTCCCAGTATACGGGCACACCAACCTGTTCTCCCAATACTTTTAGTTGCTCGATTGCTGCCGGTCTGTAAATGTCACCAGCCACCAAGAGGCATTTCAGACCTCTCTTGTTCTTGCAATTCAGTGCAAGTTTGCCTGAAAAAGTAGTTTTACCCGAACCCTGAAGTCCAGCTACCAGAACAATACCTGGATTGCCCTTAACAGATATGTCGACAGCCTCCTTGCCCATTAGAATTGTAAGTTCATCATGAACAATCTTGGTCAGCATCTGGCCAGGGCGAACTGCTTTAAGAACATCTTGACCCAGAGCCTTTTGCTTCACTTCATCACAGAAATTCTTTGCAATTTTATAACTTACGTCAGCATCGAGAAGCGCTTTGCGAATATCTTTAAGAGTCTCAGCAACGTTAATCTCCGTAATTTTTCCCTCTCCTTTCAGGATTTTGAAAGAATTTTCAAGTCTGTCTATTAAATTTTCAAACATCTCTAGTTATTTAGGCCGCGAAAATAGTTATTTTTTTAAATACTGTTTTAAAATAGCTCTCCCCTCATCATTGACAATAGCCTCCAGATGATACCTGACAAGCTCTGAATGAAATATATACGGATTCTTCAAAAAATGATAAGACCCATCCCATGAATAAATTTTTGACATTGCAGAGGTAAAGAAGATTGTAACCAGGTTTACGTTCAAATCATCCCTATATAGAGATTCCGATTTGCCCCGGTTCAGATTTTCATTAATGATTCTTGAATAGAAACTCATCCTGTCTGTATGGTTTAGAAGTTTTAAATCCGGTAGACACGTTGCCGTATCATTTAATAGAAGCGGCCCTATCTCCTCCAGAGCCTTATTCATGATGGCACTTGTATGATAGAGTGCCTCAATGGCATTTTTCCCGTGGGTAAGTGCTATATTCATTTTAAATTCTATCTCACCGAGGACGTGCTGCATG